>Ga0187777_10001216_pt1 | contig 16818 bp, 16 predicted proteins | sample 1015_Q2_SP5_10_M_FD_132416 | JGI IMG/M metagenome (GOLD analysis project Ga0187777, IMG submission 132416) | Tropical peat soil microbial communities from peatlands in Department of Meta, Colombia - 1015_Q2_SP5_10_MG | ecosystem: Environmental > Terrestrial > Soil > Wetlands > Peat | place... | reverse complement strand
TCGAAGATCTGGACCACGGGTGCGTGGTTCTCCGACTACGGCCTCGCGCTCGTGCGCACCAATTGGGACGTGCCGAAGCACCGCGGCCTGAGCGTGTTCATCATCGAGATCGACCAGCCCGACATCGAGCTCCACCGGATCGAGATGATCAACGGCTCCCGCGAGTTCTGCCAGGAGTTCCTGACCGACGTGCGGGTCCCCGACAGCGACCGCGTCGGCGAGGTCGACGACGGCTGGACCGTCGGCACCCGTTGGATGTTCCACGAGCGAGCGTCGGTCGGCGGCGGCTCGCCCTACGTGAGCGGGCCCCGGATGCGTATCAGTGACGGCGGCCGCCGCGACCAGTTGGTCGAGGTCGCACGCGCGACCGGCCGGCTCGACGACTCACGCACGCTCGACCTGATCGGTGAAGCGCGCATGCTCGGCCGCGCCGGCGCCGAGCTCTCGCGCCGGATCGGCGAGGGAATGGCCGCTCGCGTCTTCCCCGACACGACCGCCGCGATCGCCCGCCTCATGAGCTCGGTCGTGGGTGTGCGCGTGAACAGCATCTCGCTCGAGCTCGCCGGCAGTGGCGCGGCCGCCGCCGCCGACGACGACCCGTGGCGGGGCGCGGGGATGCAATTCATGATGCGCCAGACCGCGTGCATCGGCGGCGGTACCACCGAGATGGCCCGCAACAACATCGCCGAGCGCGTGCTCGGGATGCCGCGAGAGGTCACCCACGACCGGAACATGCCGTTCCGCGACGTGCCCAAGGGCCCACCCGGGAACTGACCGGGGCCGACGGGTGGGGGACTTCGGCGTCTTCGCGGTCGCGGACCGCGACCCCGACCGGCTCGCGCTGGTCGACCCGCAGGAACGCACGGTCACCTACGGCGAGCTGACCGCGCACATGCACGAGTTCGCGCGCGGCCTCCAGGCGCGGGGCCTCGGGCCGGGCGACACCCTCGCCGTCGTGCTGCCGAACTGTCGCGAGTTCGTCGAGCTGTACGGTGCCGCGGTCGAGAGCGGGCTGACGTTCGTCGCGTTGAACTGGCACCTCGGCGCGGAGGAGCTGGCATACGTGCTCGACGACGCGGGGGCCCGGGCGGTGGTGACCACCGCACGCTTCGCCGAGGCGACGATCACGGCGGCCGACCAGGCGGGCATCGAAGCGCGCACTCGGTTCTCGATCGACGACGCGCCGGGCATGCGCCCGCTCGCCGAGCTCGGCGACGGGCAGCCCGACTCGCCGCTCGAGTCGCCTCGTGTCGGGCGGATCATGTTCTACACGTCCGGAACGACGGGCAAGCCGAAGGGCGTACACAAGCACGTGGCGGGCGTCGACGACCGCGACATCGCGCTCATCGCCGGCATCGGGCTCCGGCCCACGGCGTTCGCCGCACTGGCGTCGGTACCGGCCGACCGGCGCGTCGACTTCGCGTGCGGCCCGATGTACCACGCGGCACCGCTCGCGAGTGTGTGCGGGGCGCTCGACAACGGAGCGCTGCTCGTGATGCTCGACCGGTGGACACCCGAGGACTTCCTCCACCGGGTCGAGCGCTACCACGTGACGAACGTGAGCATGGTGCCGACGATGTTCCACCGGCTCCTCGCGCTCCCGGAGGAGCAGCGGCGGGCTGCTGACGTGTCGTCGCTCGAGGTCGTGAGCCACGCGGGCGCGCCGTGCCCGATCGACGTGAAGCGCCGCATGATCGAGTGGTGGGGCCCGATCATCCTCGAGGCGTACTCCTCGACCGAGGGCGCGGGCACGTCCGTGACTTCGGAGGAGTGGCTGCGCAAGCCCGGAACCGTCGGCAAACCGTCGGCGGGCGTGACGGTGACGATCGTCGACGACGAGGGCAACGAGTGCCCTCCCGGCGTGCCCGGGCTCGTGTTCGTGAGCCAGACCCTGTGGCAGTTCGAGTACCACAACGACTTGGCCAAGACGGAGGCCGGCCGCCGCGGTGACCTCTTCACCGTCGGCGACATCGGGTACCTCGACGAGGACGGGTACCTGTTCCTCTGCGACCGTCAGGCCGACGTGATCGTCTCCGGCGGAGTGAACGTGTACCCGGCCGAGGTCGAGGCGACGCTCCTCACCCACGCGGCGGTGGCCGACGCCGCGGTGGTGGGGGTGCCGAGCGACGAATGGGGTGAGGAGGTCCGCGCGGTCGTGGAGGTCACCGTCGGTGTCGACGCGGGCGCCGCGCTCGGCGACGAGCTCGTCGCGTACTGCCGCGACCGGCTCGCCCACTACAAGTGCCCGCGTGCGGTCGACTTCGTCGGGTCGCTCGGGCGCGACCCGAATGGCAAGCTGCGCAAGCAGACGATCCGCGACCGCTACTGGGAGGGTCGCGACCGGAAGATCTAGGAGCGAAGGAGGCGGACCGGGGTTTCCCGGTCCGCCTGAGCGACCCATCGTGTAGGAGCGAATCGGCCTGAGCGACCCATCGTTCGAGGTGATGCAGAGGATCGAGGTTGACCATGGCGACCGTCGAAACCGCGCGAGGCCCCGTCGACACCGCCGCGCTCGGGCCGGTGCTCGTGCACGAGCACGTCTTCATCCTGAGCCACGAGTTCATCGTCAACTATCCCGACATCGACGGCTTCGACCCGGAGCGTGACGTCGGCGAGGCCGTCGCACGCATGGACGAGCTGGTCGAGGCGGGCGTCGGCACCATCGTCGACCTCACCGTCACCGGCATCGGCCGCGACGTCGCGCTCGTCAAGCAGGTGGCCGAGCGCACTGCGCTCAACATCGTGGTCGCGACCGGCCACTACACGTTCAACGAGCTGCCGCACTTCATCGAGCTGCGCGCACGCCTCGCCGGTGAGGACATCGCCGACATGCTGGCGCGCTGGTTCGTGGGCGACATCACGGAGGGGATCGCGCACACCGGTGTGAAGGCGGGGATCCTGAAGTGCGCGACCGACCACCCGGGCGTCACGCCGGGGGTCGAGGAGGTGTTGCGAGCGGTGGCGCGCGCACACCGGGCGACCGGCGTGCCCATCTCGACGCACACCGAGGCCGCGACGCACCGCGGACTCGAGCAACAGAAGGTCTTCGAGTCGGAGGGTGTCGACCTGTCGCGTGTCGTCATCGGGCACAGCGGCGACACCGCGGACCTCGAGTACCTCGAGCAGCTCCTGGCCCGCGGCTCGTACCTGGGCATGGACCGCTTCGGGCTCTACGGCATCCTGTCGTTCGAGGAGCGCGTGCAGACCATCGTCGAGTTGTGCGCGCGCGGGCACGTCGACCGGCTCGTGCTCTCGCACGATGCTGCCTGCTACAACGACTGGTTCCCGAACGGCAAGTTCGCGGACGGGCCGTGGCACTACTGCCACATCTCGCGCGACGTGCTCCCGGCGTTGCGCGAGGCGGGCGTGAGCGACGCGGAGCTCACCACCATGCTCGTCGACAACCCGCGCCGGCTCCTCGAGCAGCAAGGAGGTTACTGACGTGAGCGATGCACTCATCGCCGAGCGGCGTGACCGCGTCCTGGTCCTGCGCCTCAACCGGCCCGAAGCGCGGAACGCCCTCAACGCCGAGATCATCGGCGGCCTCGGCGCGCAGCTCGAGGCCGCCGACCGCGACCCCGACGTGCGCGCCATGATCATCACCGGCACGGGGGACCGCGCGTTCTGCGCGGGTATGGACCTGCGCGAGTTCGCCGAGCGCGATCGCAGCGGCGGTGACCGGTCGGGGTCGGAGTACCTGCACTTCTTGCAAGGCGGCATCGAGAAGCCCGTGATCGGCGCGGCGAACGCGACCGCGGTCGCGGGCGGCTTCGAACTGCTGCTCGCGTGCGACCTCGTGGTGGCCTCCGAAGCGGCGCGGTTCGGCCTGCCCGAGGTGCAGCGCGGGCTGTTCCCGGCGGGGGGTGGCGTGCTGCTCGGCCGCCGGCTGCCGCTCGCCGTTGCCCTCGAGCTCGGGCTCACCGGCGACACGATCGACGCGCCCCGTGCCCTCGCGCTCGGCCTCGTGAACCGGGTCGTGCCCCCCGACCGCGTGCTCGACGAGGCGCTCGCGCTCGCCGACCGCATCGCGGCCAACGGCCCGCTCGCCGTCCGGGCCACCAAACAGCTCATGCGTGACGCGCTCGACGCCTCCCGCGACGAGATCTGGGCACGGCAGACCGAGGTGGCGCAGATGGTGTTCGGCAGCGAGGACGCGCGGGAAGGCGCGCGGGCGTTCGTCGAGAAGCGGCCACCCAACTGGAGCGGCCGCTGAGCGCCCCCCGAGATTGCGCGGCGGCGTCCGCGTGAGCAAGATTCACCGTGCCCACGACCGCCTGACGAGAGAGCGAGGCCCGCGATGCCGAACCCGCAACACGCGATTCTCACCAATCTCACCAAGTACCAGTGGTACACGCACTTCAGTCGGACGGACGGCGCGGACCTCGGTGTCATCAAGCAGGCGATGCGCGACGCCCGGGCGGCCGGCAGCGACGTAGGGGTCGCGGTGCCGATCAACGTCTGCATCCTGTTCGGACCGACGCTCCTCGCCGATGTGACCGACGACGTCCCGGGCGACTTCCAGCCGTACCCGGGCTACCAGACGCCCGACGGCAGCAAGGTCGCCAAGGCCACCCAGGAGGAGCTCCTGCTCTGGATCCACTCCGACGACAAGGACCTGTGCTGGGAGACCCAGTTCCACTTCCGGAACGCGGTCAAGGGGCACATGACCGTCGCGCGGGAGACGCCCACCTTCATCTACCGCAACAGCCTCGACCTCACCGGTTTCATCGACGGGACCGGCAACCCCGAGCCCGAGGACCAGTACGACCGTGGCATCGTCCCCGACGGCCAGCCGGGTGCGGGCGGCGCGTTCTGCATCGCCCAGCGCTGGGTGCACGACCTCGACTACTTCTTCGGGCTCTCGCTCCAGGACCAGGAGAACACGTTCGGGCGCACGAAGGCCGACTCGACCAAGCTCGCGGTCCAGGTGCCCACGTCGCACCTCAGCCACGTCGAGCTCCGTGAGGGTACGACCGGCGACGACAACACTCCGAAGCGCGGCGAGATGGTGCGCCGCTCGACGCCGTACGCGTTCCACGACGGCACCATCGGCCTCTACTTCATGGGATTCTGCAAGGAGCAGGCGCCGCTGCGCGAGCGGATGGAAGCGATCTACGGCATGAACGGCCAAGCTCCGGACGCGCTGATCGACTACTCCACGCCGGCTTCGGGCTCCTTCTACTTCGCGCCCTCGGTCGAGACGCTCGACCAGATCGTGGCGTAGCGCGGGGTTCAGGCGAACGCGTACGTGCCGCCGTCGAGCATGAGCGTCTGGCCGGTGAGGTAGCGGCACGCGTCGGACAACAGGAACTCCACGACCGGTCCGATGTCGGTCTGGGCGTCGCCGTCGTGACCGGTTGGGCTCAGCGCACGCACGACCGCCATTCCCTCCTGCTTGTAGTCGGTGAGGAGCTGGTCGGTCCCCTCGTAGTGGCCGGTCGACACCGGGCAATAGAGGTTCACGACGATGCCGTCGGCCGCCCACTCGCGCGCGGCGGTGCGCGTGAGGGCCCGGATCGCCTCCTTCGTCGCGGCGTACGCACCCATGCCCTTGAACCCGACGATGCCGGCTGCCGACCCGACGTTGACGATGCGGCCCCAGCCGGCGGCCTGCATGTGCGGGTACACCGCCTGCATCGCCCACAGCGTGCCCTTGAGCCCCGACGTGAGGTTCACGTCGAGCTGCGCTTCGGTGAGCTCGGCGAGCGGCACGAAGTCGGTGATCGTCATGGCGTTGTTCACCAGGCCGTCGATGCGCCCGAACCGCCGGTGCGCAGCGCCGACCATCGCGTCGATCGACGCGCGATCCGACACGTCGCACTCGACCCCGAGGCACGTGACGCCGGCGCCCTCGAGCTCCGTGACGGCATCCTTCAGGCGCTCGGGATTCCACTCGGCGACGACGATCCGCGCGCCGGCGCGCCCGAGGTGCCGCACCAGACCCCGGCCGATGCCGGCGCCTCGCCCCGTCACGATGACCACCCGATCGTGCACGCCACTGTCAGCCATCGCTCGACAGTACCGAGTCGGTGTGCGAACATATGTTCGATGCCGAGGCCGGATGCCGGGCCCGATCCCGGGGAGCCCACGATCCTCCACGCCGACCTCGACGCGTTCTACGCGTCGGTGGAGCAGCGCGACGATCCGCGGCTGCGCGGTCGTCCCGTGATCGTCGGCGGCGGTGTGGTGCTCGCCGCGAGCTACGAGGCGAAGGCGTACGGCGTGCGCACCGCGATGGGCGGCCGGAGCGCCCTGCAGCTGTGCCCCCATGCCGTCGTGGTGCCGCCGCGCATGGAGGCCTATGCCGACGCGAGCAAGGCGGTGTTCGAGGTGTTCGACCAGACCACGCCGGTCGTCGAGGGGCTGTCGATCGACGAAGCGTTCCTCGACGTGGGGGGCCTCGCCCGCGTGTCCGGGCGTCCCTCGCAGATCGCGGTGAAGCTTCGCGGCGACGTGCGCGACCGCGTCGGGCTTCCCATCACGGTCGGCGTCGCGCGCACCAAGTTCCTCGCGAAGGTGGCGAGCGCGGTCGCCAAGCCCGACGGGCTGCTCGTCGTTCCCCTCGGCGGGGAGCTGGCGTTCCTCCACCCCCTCCCGGTGCGCCGGCTGTGGGGTGTCGGTCCCAAGACTGCCGACAAGCTTGCCACGCGCGGCATCAGCACGGTCGCGGAGGCGGCGGCGCTCGGCGAGCCGGTGCTCGTGTCGATGTTGGGCAAGGCGACCGGACACCACCTGTTCGCGCTCGCCCACAACTTCGACCCGCGTCCGGTGGAAGTCGGCCGCCGGCGGCGCTCGATCGGCGCGCAGCACGCACTCGGCCGGCGCCGCCGGTCAAGCGCTGAGATCGACGCCGCGCTGGTCGCGCTCGTCGACCGCGTCACGCGACGGATGCGCACCGCGGGGCGCGTGGGTCGCACGGTCGTTCTGCGCCTGCGTTTCGGCGACTTCTCGCGCGTGACGCGGTCGCGCACGCTCACCCAGGCCACCGCGCACACCCAGTCGATCCTCGACGCCGCGCGCGGCCTCCTCACCGAAGCCCGGCCCCTGATCGATCGGGACGGGCTCACCCTCGTCGGCATCGCCGTGGGCAACCTCGAGGACGGCGACGCCGTGCAGCTCGTGCTGCCCTTCGATCGGGCCGGCCTCGGCACGCTCGACGCCGCGCTCGACGCCGTGCGCGACCGCTTCGGGTCGTCGGCGGTCACTCGGGCGGTGCAACTCGGCCGCGACCCGGGCATCACAGTGCCGCGGCTCCCCGACTTGTGAAATGCTGCGAGGTGATGACGCTGACGGGCATCGACCACCTCGGCCTCACGGTCGCGGACCTCGACCGCGCCACCCGCTGGTACTGCGAAACCCTCGGGTTCGAGCGCTCGCTGGGCTACCGCAACGCCGCGATCGGCGCCGACGTCGAGATCCTCGTCCACCCCGACCTGGGCGATCTGCGGGTGAGCCTGCGGCGATACGACGACACCGCGCGCGACCCGTTCAGCGAGTTCGCCACCGGACTCGACCACGTCGCGTTCGGCGTCGCCGACGGCGACCAGCTCGCTCGGTGGCAGGCCCGGCTCGAGGCCGCCGGTGTTCCCTCCACACGGACCGACCTCGTGGAGCTGTCGATCCTGGCGTTCCGCGACCCCGACAACATCCAGCTCGAGCTCTGCACCCCGATCCAGGAGCGACCGGGCGGCTCCTCGATCGACGAATCGGGCAGACTCGCGCCATGACGGACACGATCGAAGAAGGCGCCCTGCACGTCACGCGCACGATCCCCGTGCCCGGCACGGTGAGCCCCCAGGCGCAGGCGGCGCTGGCGGGCGCCGCCCCGACGGTGATGACGCGCCTGGCCGCTCCCGACGTGTACCCCGCCGCCGATGACGCGCCGGGCTGGAAGGCGCGCATCGCGCAGATGGACGAGGCCATCGCGATGGGGTTCGGTTTCCGTGAGCCCGCCGGCGACGTCGACGTCGAGAAGATCCGGCTCGGCGACGTCGACGTCTACGTGATCACGCCCGAGGGCGCCGACACCGGCGAGGACGCGCCCTTCTACTACGACATCCACGGCGGAGCCCTGATCGCCGGGGGCGGCGACGTGTGCCGGATGATGGGCGTGACCGCGGCACTGCGCACGGGGCTGTTCACCTGGTCGGTCGACTACCGCATGCCACCCGACTTCCCCTACCCGACCCCGCTCGACGACTGCCTCGCCGTCTACCGCGCGGTGCTCGAGCTGCGTTCGCCCGACCGCATCGTGGTGGGCGGCGCGTCCGCGGGTGGCAACCTCGCGGCCGCGCTCCTGCTGAAGGCGCGCGCCGAGGGGCTGCCGATGCCGGCGTGCCTGGTCCTGATCTCGCCGGAAGTCGACCTCACGGAATCGGGCGACACCTTCGAGACGAACCAGGGTGTCGACACCGTGCTCGTCAGCCGCCTCACGTCCTCGATCGCGTTGTACGCGAACGGGCACGACCTCACCGACCCGTTCCTCTCGCCGATCTTCGGCGACGTCAGCGGATTTCCACCCACGTTCGTCCAGGCCGGCACGCGCGACCTCTTCCTCTCGAACGCCGTGCGCTTGCACCGCGCCCTGCGCGCCGCCGACGTCGACGCCGAGCTCCACGTGTGGGAGGCAATGCCGCACGGCGGCTTCTTCGGTGCGCCCGAAGACGCCGAGGTCGGGGTCGAAGTGCGGAAGTTCCTCGCCGAGCACGTGTGACCTGCACGCGCCGGGTCTCGTCGGAGCGCGCTAACGGCGGAGCAGCGTGCCGCTCACCGGGAGCGACGCGGGGCCACCGGTGACGAGCGCGATCTCGGCGCCCTCCACCTGGTTCACCGCGACCCCGCGCAGTTGCTCGACCGCCTCCCGGATGTGGGTCATGCCGATGATGTACGCCTCCGACAGGTTCCCGCCGTGCGTGTTCACCGGGATCCTCCCGGTCGGCCACCGGATGTTGCCCTCCGCGACGAAGTCGCCGCCCTCGCCGATCCCGCAGAACCCGTAGTCCTCGATCTGCATGAGCACCATCGGCGAGAAGTGGTCGTAGAGGAGCGCGACGTCGACGTCCTCCGGACCGACGCCCGCCATCTCGTACATGCGCTTCGCCACGGGCCGGTGCCCCGACGACGCGAAGTACTCGTCGGGCGCCTGGAAGTAGTCGAAGATCGCCGGGCCCCAGCGACCCATACCGCCGTTCGCCGATCCCATGATGTAGACGGGCGGCTGCTTGAGGTCGCGCGCGCGCTCGGCCGAGGCCATGATCACCGCGACCGCTCCGTCGCTCTCCATCGTGTAGTCGTAGAGGCACATCGGGTCGGAGATCATGCGCGCGTCGAAGTACTCGTCGAGCGTGAGCGGTGCACGCTGCAACGACGTCGGGCGGCGGATCGCGTTCGCGCGCTGTGAGATCGCGATCTCGGCGAAGTGCTCGCGCTTGGTCCCGTAGAGGTGCATGTGGCGCTGGGTGAGCACCGAGAAGCTGTGGCCGGGTGAGAGCAGGCCGGTCGCGAACGTGAAGGCGGCCGACGGCGGGAGGCCCGCACCGCCGTACGGGTTCGCCATCGCCGCGCCGCCCATGCCCGCTGAGCCGTCGCCGACGGCGGTGCCGCCGAGACGGCGGACGACCTGCTGGAGCGTCATCAGCGTCACGCTCACTTCGCACATGCCGCCCGCGATGGCCGCCGCGCCCAGGCCGAGCGACCCGGCGGCCCCGCCGCCGCCCGACGTCAACGACGCCGCGAACCGCACCTCGGGGACACCGAGCTGCGACGCCACCGCCGCGGGTTCGCACGCGTGGGAGTAGATCGAGAACCCGTCGAGGTCCTTGATCGTGAGCCCGGCGTCGTCGAGCGCGGCGAGGATCGCGCTGTACGCCATCTCGGTCGACGTGCGCGGCAACGACTGCCCTCGCTTGTAGTAGGGCGTCGCCCCGACGCCGACGACCGCGACCTTGTCCTTGATCGACATGTCAGCTCGTGAGGAGGACGCAGCCCGCGATCGGACCGCCCCCGATCGAGACGGCCGCGACCTCCGCGCCGTCGACCTGACGGGCACCTGCCTGCTTGCGGAGCTGGAGGCACGCTTCGTGCAACACCCAGTAGCCGTGCATGCGGCCGGCCGAGAGCTGGCCGCCGTAGGTGTTCACCGGGAGGTCACCTCCGATCGCGATCCGCGTGCCGCCCTCGACGAACGGGCCGCTCTCGCCGTCGCCGCAGAAACCGAGCGCCTCGAGCCACGCGAACGTGAGGAACGTGAAGCCGTCGTAGAGCTCGGCGATGTCGACGTCGGCCGGCTTCAGGTCGGTCTTGCTCCAGAGCTCCCGTGCCGCGTCGACGGACGCCATCTTCGGGTAGTCCGGCCGGTGGTCCCAGCCGCCGAGCCCCGGCGAACCGCCCATCGACTGCACGCGCACCACGGGGTTCGGCGCGTCCGGCGCGTAGTCGGCCGCCGACACGACCACCGCAATCGACCCGTCGATCGGTACGTCGCAGTCGAGGAGGCCGAACGGATCCGACACCGGGCGCGCGTTCAGGTAGTCGTCCATCGTGATCGGGTCGCGGTACGCGGCGCGCTCGTTGAGGCCGGCGTTCTTGCGGCTGTTCACCGCCAGCGCGCCGAACTGCTCCTTCGTCGTGCCGTACAGGTACATGTGCCGGCGCGCGTGCATCGCCAACCAGTTCGCGGCCGAGTACGCGTGGTACGTGAGCAGCGTCTGCATGTCGCCCATCGAGCGCGCCATCCCCTGCGCGCCGCCCGGCGGGCGGCGAGGCGGTGCCGTGGGTCGCGCCGCCGCGCCCTGTCCCGCGCTGAAGATCGCGCCGCCCATCATCTGCACCGTTCGGTAGACGAGCACGTGCCGCGCCTCGCCGCTCGCGACCGCGAGGAACGCGCCCATGAGCGGCGCGAACAGGCCACCCGTGGGCACGAACTCCACCTGCGTGTCGTTGCGGATGTGCAACAGGCGGGCGACGTCGTCGGCAGGGGTGTCGCCGAGCGTCGCGATCGCGTCGATGTCGGCGGGGGTGAGCCCGGCGTCGGCCACCGCCGCGGTGACCGACTCCTGCGTGAGCTCGACGCCGGGGATGCCGGTCTTGCGGCCCACGCGCGAGATGCCGATGCCGGAGATGATCGCTCGCTGCTCCGGAACGTCGGTCACGGGCGCCGACGTTAGTGAATAGAGTCCGGCCCCGTGGAGAGCACGGACCTCACGCAACGCATGCTGCCCACGCTCACGCCCGAGAACCGGGCCTTCTGGACCGGCGGCGCCGAGGGCAAGCTGCTCATCCTGCGGTGCACGAGCTGCGGCCGCTTCGTCCACCCGCCGCAGGCGTCGTGTCCCGACGACGGCGGCGAGCTCGTGCCCGAAGCGGTGAGCGGACGGGGAACCGTGTTCACGTTCACCGTCAACCGTCACCCGTACAACCCCGCGGTGCCGCCGCCCTACGTCGTGGCCATCGTCGAGCTGCCCGAGCAGGAGGGCCTCCGCTTCATGACGAACATGGTCAACTGCGATCCCGAGGCCGTCGCCATCGACATGCCGGTGCGCGTGGTCTTCGAGGAGCACGGCGAGATCTTCGTGCCCGTGTTCGAGCCCGACGAGCGGTCCTGAGGTGGGGATCCTCGACGGCAAGGTCGCCGTCGTCACGGGCGCCGGCCACGGCGTCGGGCGCGGGCACGCGCTCGACCTCGCCGGCGCCGGGGCTTGCGTCGTGGTCAACGACCTCGGTGGGTCGGCCCGCGGCGAGGGCGCCGACCGCGGTCCCGCGGGGGAGGTCGCCGAGGTCATCCGCGACCGCGGCGGCGAGGCCGTCGCCAACTTCGACGATGTGTCCGACTTCGAGGGCGCGGCGCGTTTGGTGCGCCAGGCCGTCGACACGTTCGGGGGCCTCCACGTGCTCGTCAACAACGCGGGCATCCTGCGCGACCGGATGATCTTCAACATGGGCGAGGACGACTGGGACGCCGTCGTGAAGGTGCACCTGCGCGGCCACTACGCGCCGACCCGCCACGCGTGCGAGTACTGGCGCAGCCACGCCAAGGAGATCGACGGGCCCGTGGGCGCGTCGGTGATCTGCACCAGCTCGCTCGTCGGGTTGGTCGGCAACGTGGGACAGACGAACTACGCGGCCGCCAAGGGCGGCATCGCCATGTTCACGATCGCGCTCGCGCTCGAGATGGAGCGTTACGGCGTCCGGGCGAACTGCGTGGCGCCGTCGGGCACGACCCGTCTCATCACCATGACGCAGGGCGTCGAGGACGCGCCGCTCGAGCCCGACGAGTACACGGAGTGGAACCCTCGTGATCCCGGCAACGTCGCGCCGCTCGTGACGTGGCTGGCGTCCGACCTTTCGAGCCACGTCACCGGGCAGGTGTTCCTGTCGATGGGCGCGTCGATCACGCACTTCCGGCCCTGGACACCGAACGTCACGGTGACGGTGCCGGGCGGCGACCGCAAGTGGCGGCCGGAGGAGATCGGGGTCGCGCTCGACACCCTCGCCTTCGGCAGCCGGCACCCCGGCCTCCAGGGCGGTGCCGAGTTCGGCGGCCGCGGCTTCCTGCCGTGAACGAGCGTCGCGAGCCGGGTGTCCGGGCGAGCAGCGAGTGGGGCCCGAGCGGCCCGGCGCCGCAGGCGCCGAGAGCGGGAAGCGTGAACGAGCGTGGCGAGCCGGGTGTCCGGGCGAGCAGCGAGTGGGGCCCGAGCGGCCCGGCGCCGCAGGCGCCGAGAGCGGGAAGCGTGAACGAGCGTCGCGAGCGGGCGTTGCTCGACCTCCTGACCCTCGAGGAGGTCGACGCCAACCTGTACCGCGCGCAGAACACCGATCCCAACGACGACCTGCGGCCCACGCTCTACGGCGGCCAGGTGGCGGCGCAGGCCCTCCGCGCGGCCGCGCACACGGTCCCGGGTGACCGCCGCCCGCACTCGATGCACGGCTACTTCCTCCGCGCCGGCCGGCGCGAGCGACCGATCGCGATGCTCGTCGACCGGGATCGAGACGGCCGCTCGTTCTCGGCGCGCCACGTCAACGCGCTCCAGGACGGCGAGGTCATCTTCAGCGCGCTCGCGTCGTTCCACGTGGCCGAGTCGGGCGCCGACTTCGAGGAGCCCGCGCTGCGGCTGGACGTGGAGCCGCCGGAGGCCGTGCCCGAGCACGAACGGGTCGGCCACAACGTGATGTTCGACATCCGCTACCTGCCGCCGAGCGCCGCCGAGGAGCCGTGGCGGTCCAATCGGATGTGGGTGCGGCCGCGGGCGGCGCTGCCCGACGACGACGTCGTGCGCGCGTGCGTGATGGCCTACGTGTCCGACATGGGCTGGGCGTTCCACGACGTGCGGTCGGCCGACGGCCGCCGCATCGGTGGCCCGAGCATCGACCACGCGGTCTGGTTCCAGCGCCTGTTCCCCGTGGGCGACTGGATGCTGCTCGACCTGCGACCGCAGTCCGTCGCCGGTGCGCGCGGCGTCTTCACCGGCACCATCCACCACCGCGACGGCGCCCTCTCCGCCCTCCTCGCCCAGGAAACCCTGCTCCGCCCGGTCCCCTGATGTTTCGGCGTTCCGGACCCCACCGTTTCGGTGGGTCGGGAACGCCGATCCGGAGGGGGCTACGCGTCGAGGTCGAGGAAGCGCGCCAGGTTGCCGCGCATGATGGTGCGGACGTCGTCGGTCGAGAAGTTCTTCAACTGCCCGAGGTACATCGCGGGCTCGGGCAGCCCTTCGCCGTGGGGGAAGTCGGAGCCGAACACGATCGGCTCGAGGCCGACCGCCTCGACGACGCGCTCGACGTTCTCCTCGGGGAACGGTGCCACGAAGCAGTGCCGGCGGAAGTAGTCGCTCGGCCGCATCTCGAGCTTGCCCCACGTCGCCCGCCGCCCCATCAGGAACGCGTGGTCCATCTTGCGGATCGTGTACGGCGCCCACACCGTGCCCTGCTCGGAGAGCAGGAGTTGCATCTTCGGGAAGCGGGCGAACCAGCCCTGCAGGATGGCAGCCCCGACCGTCTCCATCGCGGGTCGGTCGCCGTAGTAGAAGACCCACTGGAAGGCGTCCATGTCGCCCAGCATCACCTCGGGCTCGTTCCACTCCTCACCCTGCGCGGCGTAGCGGGTCAGCGACGCGAGGTGGGTGGAGAGCTTGATGCCGGCCTCGCTGCAGATCGACCAGAACCGGTCGTTCTCGGGCCGGAACGGCGACGTGTGCATCGACGGCCCGGTCGATGTCTGGATGACCTTGGGGACCTCGATCTTCATGATGTCGTCGAGCTGCGCGAGCGCCATCTCGGGATCGCCGAACGACACGAACGGCGGTGTGAACAGCCGGTTCTCGTAGTTGAAGCCCCACTCGGTGCCGAGGTAGCGGTTGAGCGCGGTGAGGTTGGCGTACAGGCCGGGGAGGTCGCCCTCGAACTGCGCCTCGGTGCCGGGGAGCGTGGCGTAGTTCACGGCTGCCTGGATGCCCTGCGAGTCCATCACCGCGAGCCGGTCGGCCGGGTTGTCGAGCTGCGCCTGCAACGCGCGGTACCGCTTGGCGAACTCCTTGCGACCGTCGGCGTCGAGCTCCTTCAGCGGGTTGAGCCGCGTGAGCAGGGAGCCCGGCACGACGAAGCCGCCGAGCTCGTCGGAGGAGCCGCTGTCGCGCACGCCGAGCTCGGCGAGCAGCTCGTTCGAGCCGACGACCTGGAAGTTGTCGAAGGTGAAGCGCGGCGGCCTGCCGTTGTAGAGGAGCTGCTGACGGCCGCCGTCGTCCTTCACGACGCGGATCGCCATCTCCAACTTGTCGGGGTCGATGTAGCGCTCGTACGCGGTCGGCGACGGCGTGGAGTGCTCGTCGGCGTCGTTCACGAGGTAGGGCAGCGCGGGTGCGGTGGTCATGGCCGCTCCTTCTGGCTTCACGACTCGTGGGACCGTAACACTTATTTGGACTCCGCACAACTTTTTGGAATCGGGATTCGCCGGCTGGGCGCTACCCCTTCGTGAGCAGGAACGCGGCCGCGAACGGGCCGACGGCCGTCGTGAACACCGACACCTCGGCGCCGTCCACCTGCCGCTCGCCGCACTGCCCGCGGAGCTGCCGGGTCGCCTCGATGCAGAAGTTGGCGCCGTGACGCCGACCGACGTTGCACGCGCCGCCGTCGGTGTTCACCGGGAGGCTGCCGCCGAGGCGGGTGTTGCCCGCCTCGACGAAGGGGCCCGCCTGTCCCGGCGGGCAGAACCCGAGCGCTTCGAGCCACTGGAACGTGATGACCGAGAAGCCGTCGTACAGGTGCGCGGTGTCGACGTCGGTCGGTTTCAGGTCGGTCCTCGACCACAGTTGGCGCGCCGCCTCGGCGGGCGCGGTGCGCGCCATGTCCTCGAGGATCTCGAAGTTCAGGTCGCGGATCGACGTGATCGCGCTGGCCTCGACGAGCACGACCGGTTGGTGCAGGTCGCGCGCGCGATCCTCGGTGGTGAAGATCACCGCGGCGCCCGAGTCGACGGGATAGTCGCAGTCGAGGATGCGCAGCGGCTTCGAGACGTAGCGCGACGCGAGGTACTCGTCCATCGTCAGCGGATCGCGGAAGATGGCGTCGTCGTTGAGCGACGCGTGGTACCGCTGGGCGATGATGTGGTGACCGAACTGCTCCTCGGTCGTTCCGAACTCCTCCATGTGCCGGCGGGTGAGCAGGCCGGCCCACTGCGTGGGGCTGCCCGCGCCGAACGGAGCGAGCCACTGGCGATCGCCCAACGCGCCGCCGAGTTGCAGCGCGACCATCGGGTTGTCGCGTGCGGCCGTCCCCGCGGCCATCGCCTGCGCGCTCGGCTGCTGCTTGATCACGCGGAGCGCGAGCACGGTGTGGCAGAAGCCCGCGGCGACGGCGGCGATCGCTTGCGCGGCGGAGAACGCGAAGGCGGGGACCATCATCCCCGACGCCCACCACTTCAGGGGCTCGATGCCGAGCATCCAGCCGTCCTGCAACGGCTCGGTGCCCACCGAGGTGATGCCGTCGATGTCGTGCACGGTGAGGCCGGAGTCCTCGAGCGCGGCGTTCGTGGCCTGGATGGTCAGCTCCTCGGACGAGAGGCCGGTGTTGCGCCCCACCGTGGAATAGCCGACACCGGCGATGGCGACGCGGGTTCCGATGGCCATGCTCGCCTCCTCAGCCGCGCGCGGGACGGAAGAACGGCAGCGTGAGCTCGGGCGAGAGCTCCTCGAACACGACCTCGAGCGGCATGCCCGCCGAGAGGTCCTCCTCGGGGCAGTCGACGATCTGCGACAGGAACATCAGCCGGGGTTGTTCCGCGAGCTCGACCGTCGCGATCGTGTACGGCACGCGGTCGACGAAGAACGGGTGGAACGGTTGCGTGGCGATCGTCCACGTGTAGAGCGTCGCCCGCCCCGAGACGCGCTCACCCGCGAGGTCGCGCGACTGGCAGAACCGGCAGATCGTCTTCGGGTAGTGGATGTAGTGGCCACAGGTCTGGCACCGCTGGATCATGAGCTCATGGCGCGCGACGCCGTCCCAGAAGAACTGCGTGAGCTCGTTGGGGACCGGCATCGGTGGCCGCGGCGCGTCGGGCGTCGACATGTGAGACCTCCGTGAGACTGGTGCGCCGACCCTACGCCAGGCGGTCGGCTCTCAGAAATCCGTGCCGCCGTCGATGTTGACGAGCGCGCCGGTGAGGTATCCCGCGCGGGGCGACAGAAGGAACGCGATGAGCTCGCCGACTTCGTGGGGCTGTCCGGGGCGTCCGAGCGCGACGTGCAACCCCCACTCGTCGACCATCACGCGCTCGAGCGCCTCGTCGTAGGGAAGGCCGCGCGCGTCGGCGACCTGGCCGCGCAACGC
>Ga0187777_10001215_pt1 | contig 16820 bp, 15 predicted proteins | sample 1015_Q2_SP5_10_M_FD_132416 | JGI IMG/M metagenome (GOLD analysis project Ga0187777, IMG submission 132416) | Tropical peat soil microbial communities from peatlands in Department of Meta, Colombia - 1015_Q2_SP5_10_MG | ecosystem: Environmental > Terrestrial > Soil > Wetlands > Peat | place... | reverse complement strand
GCTTCATGTCGTTCTTCGTTCGTGCGAGCGTCGAAGCACTGAAACGGTTTCCGTCGGTCAACGCGTCCATCGACGACACCGACATCGTCTATCATGGCTATTACGACATCGGTGTCGCCGTCGGCACCGACCGCGGCTTGGTCGTGCCGGTGATTCGTGATGCCGATGCGCTGGGGCTCGCGCAGATCGAAGAACAAATCCGCGTATACGGTCAGAAGGCACGCGACAGCAAACTGACGATCGAGGACATGTCGGGCGGCACGTTCACCATCTCGAATGGCGGCGTGTTCGGGTCGCTGATGTCGACGCCGATTCTCAACGCACCCCAGTCCGGCATCCTCGGTATGCACAAGATCCAGGAGCGGCCCGTGGTCACCGATGGCAAGATCGAGGCGCGCCCGATGATGTATCTTGCGCTCTCGTACGATCATCGCATTGTCGATGGCCGCGAGGCAGTGACTTTCCTCGTGCGGGTGAAGGAAGGTCTGGAGGACCCGGCGCGGGTCGTACTGGACTTATAGCGTATGGCCTACGATCTCATCGTCATCGGCACTGGTCCCGGCGGCTATGTCTGCGCGATACGCGCAGTGCAGCTTGGCTTGAAAACCGCGGTGGTCGAGAAGTGCGCCACCTATGGCGGCACCTGCCTCAACATCGGCTGCATTCCCTCCAAGGCATTGTTGCACGCGTCGGAATTGTTTGATGAGGCGACGCACAAGTTCGACAAAATGGGCATCGCTGTCTCGACACCCAAGCTCGATCTCAAGGCAATGATGGCGTTCAAGGACCAGGGCGTCGACGGTAACGTCAAGGGCGTCGATTTTCTGTTCAAGAAGAACAAGATCGACGCTTACTACGGCAGCGCGCGCATTGCCGCCCCGGGCAAGGTCGAGGTGAGAGGGGAAGGCGGCAAGGCGCGAATCATTGAGGCTAAATCGATCGTCATCGCCACCGGCTCGGATGTGGCGCGCTTGAAAGGCATCGACATCGACGAAAAGCGCATTGTGTCATCGACCGGCGCGCTGGCGCTCTCGGAAGTGCCCAAACACCTCCTGGTGATCGGCGCAGGCGTCATAGGCCTCGAACTCGGCTCAGTCTGGCGCAGGCTCGGCGCGCAAGTGACAGTAGTGGAATTCCTCGACGGGGTGCTGCCCGGAATGGACGGCGAGGTACGCCGCCAGGCGCAGCGGCTGCTCGAAAAACAGGGCATGACATTCAAACTGTCATCGAAGGTAACGGCAGTCGACGTCTCGGGAAAACGATTGAAAGTCAAGGTTGAGCCTGCCAAGAGCGGGGTTGTTGAAACTATCGAGGCCGACATTGTGCTGGTCGCCATCGGCCGCGTGCCGTACACCGAGGGCCTTGGCCTCAAAGAGATTGGCGTGAAGACTGACGAGCGTGGGCGCGTTTTGGTCGACCATTATTACGCGACCAATGTGCCGGGCATCTGGGCTATCGGCGACGTAATCGCCGGCCCGATGCTCGCGCACAAGGCTGAGGATGAAGGCGTGGCGCTCGCCGAGATTCTCGTGGGACAAGCGGGTCACGTGAACTACGACGCTATTCCCAACGTCGTTTACACCTATCCTGAGATTGCAACAGTCGGCAAAAGCGAAGAAGAACTAAAGGCCGCCGGTATTGCCTACAATGTCGGCAAGTTTCCGTTCACCGCCAATGGCCGCGCCAAAGTCAACTTGACGACTGACGGCTTCGTAAAAATCCTTGCTGATGCGAAAACGGATCGGGTTCTCGGCGTCCATCTTATTTGCGCCGATGCAGGCAACATGATTGCAGAAGCTGTTATTGCCATGGAGTTCGGTGCTTCGGCTGAAGATATCGCCCGCACATGTCACGCGCATCCCACGCTGCCCGAGGCGGTCAAGGAAGCCGCCATGGCGGTTGCCAAACGCGCGATTCATATGTAGCGCGAGGGATTGCAAGCGGGAGAAAACAATATGGCCAAGGGCCACAAAGATAAAGTTGCCGTCATCACCGGCGGCGCGAACGGTATCGGGCAAGCCTTCGCAAAGCGCCTGGCCGAGGACGGCGTGCACGTTGCGATTGCTGATCTCGCGGACGGCAGGGAAACCGTGAAGTTGGTCGAAGCCGCCGGCCGTCAGGCCATCGCGGTCAACTGCGACGTGTCGTCGGAAACATCCGTGTCCGCGATGGCCAAGCAGGTGACTGCGAAGTTCAGTCATGTCGATATCGTGGTCAATTGCGCCGGCATATTTCCGCAGAAAAATTTCCCCGAGATGAGTTTTACCGACTGGCGCAAGGTTCTTTCCATCAATCTCGACGGCACCTTCTTGGTCACTGCGGCCTTTGTGCCTGGCATGCGCGCGCGAAAATGGGGACGGGTGGTCAACATGGCTTCCAGCACGCTTGGGTCGGTGGTGACCGGCTTTGCGCACTATGTCGCAAGCAAAGGCGGCGTCGTCGGGTTTACCCGCGCGATCGCCACTGATCTCGCGCCCGATGGCATCACGGTCAATGCTATTGCACCAGGGCTTACCCGATCGCCTGGAACACTGGTGCGAACGCCACGTCCCGGATTCAAGACTATGAACGAGGAGTTCGCCGCGGTCGCGCAAATGCAGGCAATCAAGCGGGTCGAAGTGCCAGAAGATCTTGTCGGCGCGGTGTCATTCCTCACCAGCGATGATGCCGCCTTCATTACCGGGCAAACGCTCAATGTCGATGGCGGGCGGGTAAGGTCGTAACGGCGCACGCTTGAAACAGGGCCGTTTTCGGTCAATTGTGGTACCGCGTGGCGCTACTATTTAACATCCAATGCGCCGTAATCTGCTTCGCCCGCTGTGGGTCATTCTCGCGCTTCTGTTTCTGCTGGAAGCGTGGCTATGGGATCATCTCGAGCCCGTAGTCGCGCGCATCGTCAATGTCGTTCCCTGGGGCAAGATCAAAGTCAGCCTGGCCGGGCTGATTGAAAATCTGCCGCCTTATTTTGCGCTCACAGTTTTTATCATCCCGATCATCGTCGTCCTGCTGCCGCTAAAAGTGCTCGAGGTTTACTTCATCGCGACGAGCAGCTGGCTGGGCGCCATCACGATGCTGGTCGTCGCAAAGCTCCTTGGCCTCGGTGTGACTGCGTTTGTGTTCGAGGTCACACGCGACAAGCTGCTTCAAATCGGCTGGTTTCATCGGATGTACGATTGGTTTGTATGGCTGCGCGGCTGGGCGCGCAGCATCACCGAGCCGGTTCGTGAGCAGATTCGTGAGTTCAAATCGTTTCTCAAGCCGCAACGCGCCGGGCGGTTTATGCGTCTTCTGATGCGCTTGCGTCGCAGGGCTTTTGCGCCGGGCAACGACGAAGGTGCGTAGCATCACCCCAGATGCAGCGCGTGCGGCGCCCACAGGCCGAGCGCCATGAAACCGAGCCCGCCAATGCCGACGAGACCAGCCAGATAGGCGAGCGCGACGATACCGGTAATAACCGCAGACGAAGCCAGCACGATCCCGATCTGGAACGCAGCCGAGGCGAATTCGTATTGGTGATAACGCGCGAGCGCGAGTTCCCTTTTTTCCTCGGCTTGCTTTGCGCGCTCGACTAGTTGCTTACGGCCTTCGCCGGTTTCGGGCTCGTCGTTGTAACGCGCAATGGTCTTTTTCCAGCCGTCAATCAACTTGAGCAGCTTTGCTTTGCCATCCGCATCGGTTGTCCGGTCGGCTTCAACCTGCGCCTGCTCGGTCGCCGTGGTCAGCACTGTCGCACGAATTGTCTTGGCCTGAAAAAATGACCATAAGTCGTTGGTCGTGACGTTGTAGGTTATGGCGGAAGTCTGCGCGCTCTTGCCGAGCGTCTCGGAGAACGCGAGGAATAGCGCCAGCACCGCAATCAGCAGCGCGATCTTTCTGTTGGAGTGTGAGGCATGCTCCGCGTGTTCGGCGTGCTCGAGGTTCTCATGTGCGCTCATCGGCCCCTCCGGTTATCCGGAGCCACGATGATCGCAAAGGCGGTCGCGTGCAAGAGGGGTGCGCTACGCGCGCGGATGTGCGGTGGAGTAAACTTCCAATAGCCGTTCGGTGTCGACGGCCGTGTAGATCTGCGTTGTCGAAAGCGAGGCGTGGCCGAGCAATTCCTGGATGGCGCGCAGGTCGCCGCCGCGGGATAAAAGATGCGTCGCGAACGAATGGCGTAGGGCGTGCGGCGTTGCGCTGTCGGGTAAGCCGAGTGCGCCACGTAGCCGCGCCATTGTTAGCTGTACTATGCGGGGCGCAAGCGGTCCGCCCCGCGCCCCGATGAAAAGCGGTCCATCTGGCGGCAGGTCGAGCGGGCACAGCGCGACATAGTTGGCCATCAATTTGGAGACTTGCGGGAGCACCGGCACCATCCGGCTCTTGTTGCCTTTTCCAGTGACGGTCAGCGCATCGGCACCGGTGCAATCCTTGCGCTTGAGCCCTAGCGCCTCGGAGATGCGCAGGCCGGAACCGTAAAGCAAGGCAAGCACTGCGGCGTCACGCGCCATAATCCATGGTTCGCGCGTTCCGCCTTCGCATGCGTCCCCATCGGTCATTTGCCTGGCTGCAGAAATGGCCAGCGGTTTGGGCAAGGTCTTCGGCAATTTGGGCGTACGCACGGCGCTTAATGCCGCAACCTTGCCCTTGCCATTGCGCTCCAGGAAGCGCGCGAACGAACGGATGCCAGCGAGCGCGCGCATCAGTGATCGGTTGCCCACACCGCTGCTTCGGCGTTCCGCCATAAAGGACCGGATATCGGATGGCGTAAGCCTGGCCATTTGCTTGAGCGAAGGCGCACCGGCAAGGTGCTCGGCCAGGAAGCCAAGGAACTGCAACACGTCGCGCTGGTAGGATTCCAGCGTCTTAGGCGACATGCGCCTTTCGGAGCCAAGGTAGCCCAGCCAGCGCGCGATTTCGGCGGCGACGTCCGGGCTGACTGGAAATTGACTCATGGCTGAAGAGTGGCACCGCTTTCTTCACTCTTCCTTAAGGGCGCGGAATCGGCCAGACCAAGCGGTATGAACAGGGTCGTAGATATTCTGGTGCCGGTTGCGTTAGACCAGACCTATTCCTACCGGGTACCGGCCGGGCTCGATCTGGCGCCCGGCGACCTGGTGGCGGTACCACTCGGCGCCCGCGAATACATGGGTGTCGTTTGGGCCGACAACCCCAGCCCAAATCCGCGCCTGCACAATCGCCTGAAGGACGTCGATGAAAAACTCGATGTGCCTCCGCTCAAGACCGAACTACGCCAGTTCGTGGACTGGGTTTCCGGCTATACGCTCGCCTCGCGCGGCACAGTCCTGCGTATGGCACTGCGGATGGGCCAGCATCTTGGCCCCGGCCGGGAACGTATCGGCGTGCGTTTGGCCGGCCCCGCGCCGCACCGTATAACGGCTGCACGCGCGTGCGTGCTGAAACTTTTCGCAGACGGCCTTACGCGTTCGAAAGGTGACGCCGCGCAGGAAGCCGGCGTCAGCGTCGGGGTAATTGACGGCCTCATCGATGAAGGGACGCTCGAAACGGTCGTCCTGCCGCCAGAGCCGATTGCATCACAGCCCGATCCTGATTTCCGCAAACCCGAATTCTCGCTTGCCCAGCTCGCCGCGGCTGACACCCTGCGCACAACAGTTCAGCAAGGGGGTTATACCGTCACCTTGCTCGATGGCGTAACCGGATCAGGCAAGACTGAGGTTTACTTCGAAGCGGTCGCCGAAAATATCCGTCGGAAACGGCAAACGCTTATTCTGATGCCGGAAATAGCGCTGACCGCGCAGTTTCTCCAGCGCTTTGCCGAACGGTTCGGCAACCGGCCTGCTGAGTGGCATTCGCAAGTATCACCGCGCAAGCGCGCACGCACCTGGTCTGCGGTGGCGGCGAATGAGGTGTCGGTGATCGTCGGTGCGCGCTCCGCGCTGTTTCTCCCCTATGCCGATCTCGGGCTCATTGTCGTCGACGAAGAACATGATCCTGCCTACAAGCAGGAGGACGGTGCGCACTACCATGCACGTGATATGGCGGTGGTACGCGGTTCGATCGCGAAAATTCCAGTAATTCTTGCGTCAGCCACGCCTTCGGTCGAATCCGAAGTCAATGCCCGCCGTGGCCGCTATCGACACCTTCACTTGCCGGAGCGTTTCGGCGGCGCGGAAATACCCTCAATCGAGCCAATTGACATGCGCCGTGAGGGTCCGCCGCGGGGACGTTTCATTTCGCCGCGTCTTGCCGAAGCGGTGGCGGTGTCGCTGACCCGGGGCGAACAGGCGCTGCTGTTTCTTAATCGCCGCGGTTATGCGCCGCTCACGTTGTGCAGGTCATGCGGCTTTCGCCTGCAGTGTCCGAACTGCGATGCCTGGTTGGTCGATCATCGGTTCAAGCGGCGGCTGGTCTGTCACCACTGCGGTTTTTCCATGCCGCCTCCGGCGGAATGTCCGAACTGCCACGCCACTGATAGTTTTGCCGCCCTTGGACCCGGCGTAGAGCGTCTAGAACAGGAAGCGGCTGAACTGTTTCCGCAAGCGCGGATCCTTGTGCTGTCCAGCGATCTGGTGGAATCGGTCGAACGCCTTCGGGAGGAACTCGACGATGTGGCCGAAGGCCGCTTTGATCTCATCATCGGCACCCAGCTTGTCGCCAAAGGTCACCATTTTCCCAAGCTCAATCTGGTCGGCATTGTCGATGCGGATCTTGGCCTGGGTAATGGCGATCCGCGCGCAGCCGAGCGCACATTCCAGCTTCTGCATCAAGTCGTTGGCCGTGCTGGCCGCGAGGAGGGACGCGGCGTGGGCTTTCTGCAGACCCACCAGCCCGAGCATCCCGTCATGCGCGCATTGATCTCCGGCGACCGTGACGCGTTTTATCGCAACGAGATTGAGCAGCGCGAGCGCAGCGGTTATCCGCCGTTCGGCCGCCTGGCCAGCCTTATCGTTACCGCGAACGATAGGCATACGGCGGAAGTTTATGGGCGCGCGCTCGCCAATGCCGCGCCAAAGAACGAAGATGTCCGGGTGCTTGGCCCGGCCGAGGCGCCGATTGCAGTGGTGCGCGGCCGCCACCGCTTCCGGCTGCTGGCGAAGTCGCCACGCGGTTTTGATCTCTCCGCCTACTTGCGCGAATGGCTCGCTGCGGCCGCAAAGCCACGCGGTAACGTGCGATTGGAAATCGACGTCGATCCACAGAGTTTTTCATAAGAGCTATTCCGGCATCTCGTCGTGCCGGACATTCGGCTGCAGCAGGACGCAAGCGGCTGCGGCGAAAATCATCGCAAAACCGACGATGTCGGGCACAGTTAGCATCTCGCCGAGGACTATGGCGGATGCAGTGACCCCGATTACAGGAACCAGCAACGAGCCAAGCGATGCCGTAATCGCCGGCAGCCGGTCGACAATCGACCACCACAGGAAATGCGCGAGGCCGACGCCGAGAAATCCGACAAAGAGTACTGCCACAATCGTTTCGTTTCTGATTGGCCACAGGTGCGGATAACCCTCGGCCAGGAAGGAACCGGCGACGATGAAAGTTAGGCCGAACAGCAGCTGCCATGTCGCATTCGCGAGTGGTTCCATCGTGACGTTGGCCCATTTGATATAGACTGTCGCAAAGGTCCAGCTCAGCGCGCAGCCGAGCGAATAAAAAACAAAGGGCGGAAAGCCGGCAGCGAATAGCGGCCACAGCAGAATTGTTATGCCGATGACGCAAAGCGCGAAAGCAAACCAGCGAATTGAGTTTAATCGTTCGCCAAGCACGAAATGACTCAGCACTGTTGTCCAGATCGGCATCGAATACGTGATGATGATCGCTCGTGTTGTCGCTCCGGTTAGCTGAGCGAAGCCTGAAAGAATTTGAAATCCGGCAACGTTGAATAGTCCAGCCACCATGACGTGGATATATTCGCCGCGCGGAACTCTCAGCTTGTGGCCGGTGATGATTGCGGCCACAAGCAAGGTTGCAGCGCCGATGCTGGAGCCGGCGACGCGCAGGCTCCAGGGGCTCAACTCCCGTAACGCGAATGCCGCTGCAATCCAGTTAAGTCCCCACGCGAACGCAAGCAACAAAACCAGAAGCTTGGCTGTCGCGGCGGCACCACTTTTGGTTTTCCGTTTTGCCATTACCCCTTTTTATTTCCGGCGAGAGTGGCGGGCGCATTGCGTTCGGGTGGCGCCCGCTATAGCTGGCGCGCGCTCGCATGGCGAGGCATCCCTGCGATGCAAATTTGTCAGCTGCAAAGCGGTACATGCATCCGGCAGCGCGCAGGCCGGCTTGTTGCACCGCCAACCCCGCTGTGTTAGCTAGCCCTCGATTTCAGGGGGTTTCCGCGGACTTCCGCGATGTTCCCGGAGATCGGAATTCCATCTTGAATTCCAATAGCTTGCGGCGCCCTGCAGCGACGGCGTCTGGGCTGTGAGTGAAGTAATAGCAACGAGTGTTCCTTTGGCAGGCGAAGATCCAATCATCTCCGGCATGGCTGGTCGTTACGCCACCGCCCTGTTCGAGCTCGCCCTCGACAACAAAGCCGTCGACGCCGTCAAGAAGGATCTCGATCAGTTTGATGCGCTCGTGGCGAGCAGCGCCGACCTTTATCGCCTGGTGCGCAGCCCGGTGTTTGACGCCGACGAGCAGCTCAAGGCGCTGTCCGCAATCCTCGACAGGGCGGGCATCACAGGTCTCGCAGCAAATTTTCTAAGAGTAATTACCACTAATCGTCGACTATTCGCGGTGCGCGACATGATCCGCGCCTTTCGTCTGCTGATCGCCCAGCACAAGGGTGAAGTGACCGCGCAAGTAACGGTTGCCGAAAAGCTCAGCGACAAGAATCTCGATGCGCTCAAGAGCGCGCTTAGTTCGGTGACCGGTGGCAAGGACATCGACCTCGACGTCAAGATCGAGCCGGCTATCATCGGCGGGCTGATCGTCAGGGTCGGAAGCCGTATGGTCGACAGTTCGCTCCGCACCAAACTCAATTCGATCAAGCTTGCGATGAAAGAGGCCCGCTGATGGACATCCGCGCCGCAGAAATTTCCGCCATCCTGAAAGAGCAAATCAAGAACTTCGGTCAGGAAGCCGAAGTCTCTGAAGTCGGCCAGGTGCTTTCGGTCGGCGACGGTATTGCCCGCGTCTACGGTCTCGACAACGTGCAGTCCGGCGAGATGGTCGAGTTTGAAAACGGCGTGCGTGGCATGGCGCTCAACCTCGAAATTGACAATGTCGGTATCGTTATCTTCGGCAATGACCGCGAGATCAAGGAAGGCCAGACCGTTAAGCGCACCAACGCCATCGTCGATGTGCCAGTCGGCAAAGGCTTGCTCGGCCGTGTCGTTGACGCGCTTGGCAATCCGATCGATGGCAAAGGACCCATCAAGGCAGACAAGCGTGCCCGCGTGGACGTGAAGGCGCCCGGCATCATCCCGCGCAAGTCGGTGCACGAGCCGATGGCCACCGGGTTGAAGGCGATCGATTCACTGATACCAATCGGCCGCGGTCAGCGTGAGCTTATTATCGGCGACCGACAGACTGGCAAAACCGCGATTGCGCTCGACACGATCCTCAATCAGAAGCCATTGAACGCGCAGCCGGACGAGAAGATCAAACTGTATTGTGTCTATGTCGCCGTTGGTCAGAAGCGCTCGACCGTCGCCCAGTTCGTGAAAGTGCTCGAGGAACAGGGCGCGCTCGATTATTCCATTATTATCGCCGCCACTGCCTCCGATCCCGCACCGATGCAGTACCTCGCTCCCTTTTCAGGTTGCACCATGGGCGAGTATTTCCGCGACAATGGCATGCACGCCGTCATTATCTATGACGACCTGTCGAAGCAGGCCGTCGCATACCGGCAAATGTCACTGCTGCTGCGCCGTCCGCCGGGCCGCGAAGCCTATCCGGGCGACGTGTTCTATCTGCATTCGCGTCTGCTCGAACGCGCGGCAAAGATGAACGATGAAAACAAGGCAGGCTCGCTGACCGCGCTGCCGGTGATCGAGACCCAGGCCAACGACGTGTCGGCCTACATCCCGACCAACGTCATATCGATCACTGATGGCCAGATCTTCCTGGAAACTGATCTCTTCTATCAGGGCATCCGTCCGGCGGTGAACGTCGGTCTGTCAGTCTCGCGCGTGGGGTCCTCCGCCCAGACCAAGGCGATGAAAAAGGTCGCTGGCCGCATCAAGGGTGAGCTCGCGCAGTACCGGGAAATGGCCGCTTTCGCCCAGTTTGGTTCCGATCTTGATGCCACCACACAGCGCCTGCTCAACCGTGGTGCGCGATTGACCGAGCTCCTGAAGCAGCCGCAGTTTTCGCCGCTGAAGATGGAAGAGCAGGTCTGCGTGATCTACGCCGGCGTTAATGGCTATCTCGATCCGCTGACGGTGGATCGTGTGCGCGCATTCGAAAGCGGCCTGCTGACGCTCTTGCGCAGCAAGCACACCGATCTGCTCGACAGTATCCGGAAGAGTGGCGATTTGTCGGACGCCGACGCCGGCAAGCTCAAAAGCGTGGTCGACGGCTACGCCAAAACGTTCGCCTGATAAGTGCATGGGTCAATGGGAGCGATCAGGACCGATTCGATATGCCCAGCCTGAAGGACATGCGTGTTCGCATCGCCGCAACCAAGGCGACGCAGAAGATTACCAAGGCAATGCAAATGGTTGCGGCCTCCAAGCTGCGGCGCGCGCAGACGGCGGCGGAAGCCGCGCGGCCCTATGCCGAGCGGATGAGCAAGGTGCTCGGCTCCATCGCGGCGGCGGTCGCCGGCAGTGATTCCGCGCCCAAACTGCTGGCGGGCACCGGCAATGACAAGATCCAACTGCTGGTCGTCTGTACCGCCGAGCGCGGCCTGTGCGGCCCCTTCAATTCGTCGATCGTGCGCCTCGCGCGCGAGAAGGCAAATGCGCTGGTTGCCGATGGAAAGGAAATCAAAATCCTCTGCATCGGCCGCAAGGGCTACGACCAACTCAAGCGGCTCCACGGCAGGCAGATCATCGAAACGATCGAACTCCGCGGCGTGCGGAGCATCGGCTTCGAGCAGGCTGACATGATCGCCAAAAAGATTGACACGCTGTTCGACCAAGGCGCCTTTGATGTCTGCACGCTGTTCTTCTCGCGCTTCAAGTCGGTGATTGCGCAAGTTCCGACTGCACAGCAGATCATCCCCCCGGTATTTGAAAAGGTTGAGGAGGCTGGTTCTGCCGCTGCCTACGAGTACGAGCCCGAGGAAGAAGAAATCCTTGCGGAGCTTCTGCCGCGCAATCTGTCGGTGCAGGTGTTCCGCGCACTTCTGGAAAACGCTGCGTCCGAGCAGGGTGCGCGCATGGGCGCGATGGACAATGCGACCCGCAATGCTGGCGAAATGATTCGCAAGCAAACGCTCACTTATAACCGCACGCGTCAGGCGATGATCACAAAGGAGCTGATCGAGATCATTTCCGGCGCGGAAGCACTCTAATCCGGTAACGAGGACGACATGGCTACACCCAACGCAATCGGAAAAATCACGCAAGTCATCGGCGCGGTCGTCGACGTGCAGTTCGAGGATCACCTTCCGGCGATCTTGAATGCGCTGGAAACGACGAACAATGGCAGACGCCTGGTGCTTGAAGTCGCGCAACATCTTGGGGAGTCAATCGTGCGCACGGTCGCGATGGATTCATCCGAAGGCTTGGTGCGTGGACAGGACGTCGCAGACACCGGGCAACCGATTGCGGTGCCGGTCGGCGACGAGACTCTGGGGCGCATCATCAATGTGGTCGGCGAACCGGTCGACGAAGCGGGCCCGGTCAAGACCAAGGAAAGGCGCGCGATTCACCAGCCGGCCCCGGCCTACGTGGAACAGTCGACCGAAGCGCAGATTCTGGTCACTGGCATCAAGGTCGTGGATTTGCTCGCGCCCTATGCCAAGGGCGGCAAGATCGGGCTCTTCGGCGGCGCCGGCGTCGGCAAGACCGTGCTGATCATGGAATTGATCAATAACGTCGCCAAAGCGCATGGTGGCTACTCGGTCTTCGCGGGCGTCGGTGAACGGACGCGCGAGGGCAACGACCTCTATCATGAGATGATCGAATCCGGCGTCAACAAGGATCCGAGAAAAGGTTCGGTTGCGGGCTCGAAATGCGCCCTGGTCTACGGCCAGATGAACGAGCCACCGGGCGCCCGCGCCCGCGTTGGGTTGAGCGGCCTGACGGTCGCCGAATATTTCCGCGATCAGGGCCAGGATGTGTTGTTCTTCGTCGACAACATTTTCCGTTTCACGCAGGCCGGTTCGGAAGTGTCGGCGCTGCTTGGCCGCATTCCTTCGGCGGTGGGCTATCAGCCGACTCTCGCTACCGACATGGGCGCTCTCCAGGAACGGATCACAACAACCACCAAAGGCTCCGTCACGTCGGTGCAGGCGATCTACGTGCCGGCCGACGATCTCACCGATCCGGCGCCGGCGACGTCGTTCGCGCACCTTGACGCCACGACAGTGCTGTCGCGCGACATTGCCGCCAAGGGCATTTATCCGGCGGTGGACCCACTCGACTCCACGTCGCGCATGCTGACGCCGCTGGTCGTCGGTGAAGACCACTATGCGGTGGCGCGGCAAGTGCAGCAGATCCTTCAGCGCTACAAGGCGCTGCAGGACATCATCGCCATTCTCGGCATGGATGAATTGTCCGAAGACGACAAGCTGACCGTCGCGCGCGCGCGCAAGATCGAACGGTTCCTGTCGCAGCCGTTCCATGTGGCCGAGGTGTTCACTGGATCGCCGGGCAAGCTGGTCGACCTGCAGGACACTATCAAAGGGTTCAAGGGTCTCTGCGAAGGGAGATATGATAATCTGCCTGAGGCTGCCTTCTACATGGTAGGCACCATCGAAGAGGCAGTGGAAAAAGGAAAGAAACTCGCAGCCGAAGCGGCCTAAAAACAATGCTGGGGCGATCGAACCTGCTTGCGTTTCTGCTGATCGGACTGGTGATCGGCGGTCTTGCCGGCTACATGACGCGCCCCGAAGAAACGGCCGAAATCAGGCTGGGACCGCTTAGCGTCGAAGTGCGCAATGACGAAAGAGCCCGTGGCGGTCCTATCACCAGCAAGCAGGCACAACACATTGCGATCATGACTGTAATCGGCGGCATTATCGGTCTGGGCGTGGGTTTCGCAGTCGACAAGCGCAGGGGCTAATCGAACAGCAATGGCCAATTTTCATTTCGAACTGGTTTCACCCGAGAAGCTTTTGTTCTCAGGGGATGTTGAGCAAGTCGATGTCCCCGGTGCTGAAGGTGACTTTGGCGTGCTTGCCCAGCATGCGCCAATGGTTACAACTCTGCGGCCCGGGATTCTAACCGTGCACACTGGCGGCGCCGCACAGAGAATTGTCGTGCTTGGCGGCTTTGCCGAAGTGTCAGCGCAGGGCCTGACGGTCCTGGCCGAAGTGGCTGAAGCGGTCGAAGATATCGACCGAACCATGATCTCGGCTCGCATCAGCGAACTGGAAAATCGCATCGCGAAGACGGAGCCAGGATTCGAGCTCGACAAGATGATCACGCGTCTGGATCATTTTAAGGAAGTCGATCGGCACCTGGCGGGAACAGCGGCACACTAGGGACTAGCGCGCGAATCGCGCGAATTCCTTCACGACGCGGTCATATGTGTGCCGCTTGAACGGTATGACAAGGTTGGGCAACTCACGCATCGCGACCCAGCGCCAGTCGACGAATTCAGGTTTGTGCCCGCTGCCGGGATGGGCGATATCGATTTCGTTTTCATTGCCGGTGAAGCGCAACGCATACCATTTCTGCTTCTGTCCCCGATATTTGCCGCCCCACGCTGTTTTGGCGACTTCGCTCGGTAGATCGTAGGTAAGCCATTCGGCGATTTCGCCGAGCTTTTGCACGGAGCGGATATTGGTTTCTTCGTGCAGCTCACGCAGCGCCGCCTTGTATGGGTCCTCGTTTCCATCGATGCCGCCCTGCGGCATCTGCCAGACATGGGTGGCATCGACGTGCTCGGGACCATCGGTACGCCGTCCGATGAAAACGAGGCCGGCGCGATTGAGCACCATCATGCCGGCACAAGGGCGATAAGGCAGCGATTTATGGGAGGGCATTCTCGCTCCGTCATCCCGGTGGCGAGTTCTCGCGATCGGGAGATAACGTTACGACGACTTTGCTTTAATCGCCACCATGGTGATCGGCACCAAGAGGACACCCTGGGCTTCGGCTTTTTTTGCCCATTCGGCAATGCGCGCGATGGTGCTGGGCTGCGCGGTCGCGTATCCGACAGCGGTGCCACTTTCGCGCGCCTTCATCTCGAGGCGCGCCAGCGCGCGGTCAATTTCAACCGGCGTGGGGACGCTGTCGAGGACGATATCGGCTTTCGCGAAAGGCAGGTTTTGTCCGCCGGCCAGCTGGCTGGCTATGCTACGGGAGGTTGAACCGTCGTCGACATAAATAAGCCCGCGCTTGGCGGCTTCGCGCAATACGGGCGTCAGGTTCTGCTCCGAGGCGGTGAAGCGCGCGCCCATGAAGCTCATGATTCCGACATAGCCCTGGAACCGGCTCATCAGCCATTGCAACCGGTCGATGTTCTGCTCCGGCGCCAACGAGGTCAGCAGGGTTTGTGGGCCCGGATCATTGTCAGGGTAGTCGAAGGGCTCCATGGGTATTTGCAGCAGCACCTCATGCTGTTCGGCCCGGGCGCGTTCGGCCATCTTTTCAAGATCGACGCCGTATGGCGTCAGCGCAAACGTCACCGCCGCCGGCAGTTTGGTGAACGCATCGGCCGTGCCAGAAGCGCTGATTCCAAGTCCCCCGACCACAATAGCGACGACAGGAGAATCCTTTTTGTTCGGCGGGATTTGGCGCGGACGTGCATAGCGGGCTGACGGGCGTGTGCCATCGGGTCCAATTTTCGGAATTGCGCCATGGCGCGTAGTTTCTAGCAGTTTCGGATCGAGCAGCATATTTGGCGCGGTGGTGCTGCTGCTGGGGTCGGGAATAGTGACTTGCTGCCTGGCTCCGCTCGACCCGTCGATGATGGTGACCGTTTTCGATCCCGGCGGCGGCTGCGGCGCCGCCGCTGTTTCCGGTGCGCGAGCAGCCGGGCCGTCATAGCGGGCATGTTGCTTGCCATCGCTGTCGACATCGCGATCCGTCTGGGTTAGCGGCGGCAGCTTGGTCGCCACCACGGCCACCGGCTCGCCGCCCAACGGATCGTGAACGAAGGCTGCCCAGGCCAGCACAATGAGGCCGGACAAGCCCAATACCCCGGCCAGTATTTGCGGCGCGGCAGCGGGTAGCTTCGACGGCCTTTTTCGTTTGTCCTGGCCGAGAGGCGCGTTCAGATCGTTAGGTGCCACGGCCCAAGACCTTTGCGAATCATCGCGCGAGTCTAGCACGCGTCGTTTCCGGACTAGGGGCGTCACATTTATGTCGCGGCAGGCAGCCTGTGACGCCCCGGGGCTGCAAAACGACAGGGCGGCCAAACGGCCGCCCTGCGACACTCAAAACTGGTAACGGGCTTAATTCGGTACCGGCGTCTTGGCGTTTGGCGGGAAAGCGGAGTTGACCTGGGTCCCGCGCAACAGATCGAACGCCATATTGAGCGCCTTGTCGTTCTTGGCATCGGGCGGAATGTATGACTGCGAGCCCGTTTGCTCTTTTCCCTCATCGCCCTTGAGATGGCCACGCAACGATGCTTCGCCCTTGGTGTCGGTTTTTGCCTTGAGGTCGTCTGGCACGTCCTGCAGCACCTCGATATCTGGCGAAATGCCCTTGGCTTGGATCGAACGGCCGGATGGCGTGAAGTATCGCGCGGTCGTTAGCCGTAACGCACCATTGCCGGAGCCAAGCGGAATGATGGTCTGCACTGAACCCTTGCCGAACGAACGGGTGCCGATGACGGTCGCCCGCTTGTGATCCTGCAGGGCACCGGCGACGATTTCAGATGCCGAGGCCGAGCCGCCGTTGATGAGAACGATCAGCGGCTTGTTCTTTGTGAGATCGCCTGGCCGCGCATTGAAGCGCTGGGTTTCCTCAGCATTGCGGCCACGCGTCGATACGATTTCACCTTTTTGCAGGAAAGCATCCGAAACAGCAATCGCCTGGTCGAGCAGGCCGCCCGGATTGTTGCGAAGGTCGAGGACATACCCCTTGAGCTTGTCGTCGGAGATCTTCGCCATGATATCGGAGATCGCCTTCTTCAACCCTTCGGTTGTTTGTTCGTTGAATTGCGTGAGGCGAATGTAGCCGACGTCATCGCCCTCGATCTGCGAACGTACAGAGCGAACCCGGATAATATCGCGGGTAATCGACACTTCGATCGGCTTGTCTTGGCCCTTGCGCACGATAGTGAGCTTGATCTTCGTGTTCACCGGTCCACGCATCTTTTCGACGGCTTGATTTAGCGTCAGGCCCTGCACTTGCTCGTCGTCGAGCCTGGTGATGATGTCATTGGCCATGATGCCGGCTTTGGCGGCGGGGGTTTCATCGATCGGCGCTACGACCTTGATCAACCCGTCTTCCATGGTGACTTCAATGCCGAGCCCGCCGAATTCGCCGCGGGTCTGCACCTGCATGTCACGGAAGCTCTTGGAATCCATATAGCTCGAGTGCGGATCGAGTCCGGCCAGCATGCCGTTGATCGCGGTTTCGATCAGCTTGCTGTCGTCCGGCTTCTCGACATAGTCGGCACGTACGCGCTCGAATACGTCGCCGAACAAATTAAGTTGCCGGTACGTATCAGCAGCCGCTGCCTTTGCAGTCGCACCCACCAGCATTACACGCGGCTGAACCGCGAGCAGCGCCATTGCTGCTCCCGCCGCCGCACCGAGAAGAATGAGAGAAGTCTTGCGCATCATCCGCGAACCT
>Ga0187777_10001214_pt1 | contig 16822 bp, 16 predicted proteins | sample 1015_Q2_SP5_10_M_FD_132416 | JGI IMG/M metagenome (GOLD analysis project Ga0187777, IMG submission 132416) | Tropical peat soil microbial communities from peatlands in Department of Meta, Colombia - 1015_Q2_SP5_10_MG | ecosystem: Environmental > Terrestrial > Soil > Wetlands > Peat | place... | reverse complement strand
GCCCTCGACGCGCGGCGCATCACCGGCGCTTCCACTCACTCCATCGGCAACGAGGCCGGCGAGCAGCTCGTCGAGCAGGAATGGGTTACCACCGGTCGCGCGGTAGCAGGCGGTGACGAATTGCTGATCTGCGTCATGCAGCCGGTTGTGTTCGATCAGTCGTCCCACGTCGGCTTTGGTCAACGGGCCCGGCCGAAGACGCGTCGCCCCTGGCAGCGTGCTCAGCTCCATCAGCGGCTCGTTGTCGACCTGCTCGGAGATCGGACGCGTCACGATCAGCAACACGAGGTGGAGATCGTCGACCCTCCGACCGAGATAGAGGGCGAACCGCAACGACATGGCGTCCGCCCAATGTGCGTCATCAACTGCGATCAGCACCGGTGCCCGCTCGCTGACGTTCGCCGTCAACCAAAACAGGCCATGCATGGCCGCCGACGGATCGCCCGAAACCTCAGTTAGTTCGTCGGCCGCATCGGCGAGTCCGAGAGGGATCTCCGCCAACCGAGCCGCTCCCTCGAACAGATCGGACGCGCGCGGACGTGAGCCGAGCGCGCGAGCGAACAGCTGTCGGACCACCCCGAAGCCGTACTCGAGTTCGAGACGCGCACCCCCACCGTGCAATACGGAGAATCCCAAGCGGTCCGCACGCCGCATCACCTCGGCCAGCAACGCGGTCTTGCCGATCCCCGCGGGGCCCTCCAGAACAGCGACGCCGCCCGAACCGGCCCGCGCCCGGTCGAGTAGCTCGTCTATCTGCGCCAGCTCCTGTTCTCGGCCAAGTATCAAGCGGGTCCTCTCTTGCGGTGCCGCGAGGCCCGTCAGTCCATCAGGCCAGTGCCATGACCTCACAAGTATCCCGGGCCCCTGAACTGGTCGCGAACCGTGTGGCTCCCGCGGTCGTAACCAGGGCAAGAACACCAAGCGTTTCGGAAACGGGGGCCTCTGTGAGACAGACAGGGTCAAGGATCACTGTGCTGGGCGCCGGCATATGTGGGCTCTTTGCGGGGATGCTTCTTCGCCGGGACGGCCACGAGGTGACGATCTTGGAGCGCGACCGGGCCGGTGCCGGGCTCACCAGGTCAGGCATGGGAGCGCTGGACTCGCGTTTGACGTGATTGGCGTCGGCGAGGGCTGGCGCTGTCTGGACGTCGGCGCGGGCGGAGACTCGGTCACACGCATGCTTGTCGAGCGGGTCGGGAGCGCGGGCTCGGTGCTCGCGGTCGATCTCGACACGGGCCTGCTCGACGAGCTCGCGATCGATCGGGTCGAGGTGCGCCGTCTCGACGTCCTGTCCGACCAGCTCCCCCAAGCCGCGTTTGATCTCGTCCACGCACGCCTGCTCCTGATGTTTCTCTCGCCCCGACTCGGGGCGTTGGAGCGTCTGGTCAGCGCTGCGCGGCCGGGAGGGTGGATAGCCTCGACCGCTCCGGACTTCACGACGGTGGCGCTGTCGCCGAGCAGTTTGGTGTGGCAGCGTGTCTGGTCGCGATTCCTCGACGCAGCGATGGCCGGTGGCTGGGACCCAGGCTATGGCGCTCGCTTGTGCGGCGACCTACGCGCAGCCGGACTCGTTGACTGCACGCCGACCACGTCTCACGCGTCTCTCCCGGCGGGTCGCTCCTCTCCCGCCTCCTGTCGCTAACCGTTGAGCGGCTCAGAGAGCAGATGATGTTCCTCGGCGCAGACAGCGGCGAGATCGACGAAGCGCGCCGTCTGCTTGCCGGGCCCGGCAACACGATCACCTCTCCAACCACCTGCATGGCGCGCGGCCGACGGCCCGACCACTCCTGAGGATCTTCACGCGCGTCGTCTCGCGCTTGTAACGCGTTCGAGTGCCCGGGCTGCGAGCGGCATGGCCGGACTGCGCCACACGTGTCGCTGCTCGAAGGGCCAGGCGTAGATCGGGTTGCCGGCACGAATCAGCTCCAGCAGGCGCGGCTCGTCGAGGTTCTGGGCCGACCACTCGTACACGCGCTGCAGCCGGGGCACGATCACCGCATAGTCGAGCAGCCGCCCGAGACGGTGCTCGTCGGCGATGTACCGCTCGACGTCGAGCGCGAGTGGATAGCGATTCGGCACTACCCGGCGAAGCGACAGGAACACGCCGGCCATCCCCAACCGCGGGTCGCCCAGCGCGCGGCCGAGCGGGGCCAGCCGGCCGAGGGCCAGGTCCGGCGCCCCGACCAACACGTGCGCGTACAGGACGCGCACCAGCGAGACATTCATGAAGAACCGCTCCGGCGCGCGTTCTGCTTCCGCGAGATCTCGATGCTCCAGGTAGCCGCCCACAACGCTGGCGTTATGTGCTCGGTACCAGTTGCGCCCGGTCGGGCTCGCGCTGAACTCCAGCCAGAGTCGCACGGCATGCGACGACGGCTCGCCGGCCAACCCACGCAGCAGCCCAACCGCTTCGCATCCGTCGCGCAGCAAACGCTCGTTCATCGCGCGCCACCACACGCTGCCGGGTTTCGCCGTATCGATCGGGTTGAGGACGCCGCGCTGCGCCTGCCAGCGCATGAACGACAGCGCCGCCATTCGGAACGGCACGTGCCGCGGCGCATGGCCCGTCGGCCCATGGAACAGCCGCGCCATCAATGCAACGCGCGACGCCGGATCGTCGCGCACCGCCGCGACCTGTGCCTCGGCCAGCGCGAACGCGCATACTTGCTGGCTCATCGCGGTAGTTCTCGTCCGTTGAGGCGACGCTTCGTGAGAACAGGTCACCCGCGCGCTTCGCTGAGCACATCGAGAAGCTGGGCACGAGTTACGTTCCCGCCGCTCGCGATCAAGGCGACGCGCTTTGAATCAAGCTGCGGGCCTAATCGAATCGCGGCGGCAAGGGGCGCCGCACCTGCCGCCTCGATCAGGTTGCGCGTCGCCTCGATCATCACGGCCTGTGCCGCCCGGATCTCGTCGTCGCTGACGAGCACGAAATCGTCAAGCCAGCGCCAGAGGATCCTCTGGGGCAGCTCGAACGGCGTACGCGTGGCCAGCCCTTCGGCGAACGTCTCCGTTCGATCCTCGACCAGGTGCCGGTCCCGCCACGAGCGAAACGCCGCCGGAGCGGCGTCCGACTGGACACCGATCACCCGGACGGAGGGATTGATCGCCTTGGCGACAACGCAAGCACCGGCCGCGCCGCTCCCGCCGCCGATTGGAACCACGATCACCTCGATGTTTGGCCGCTCCTCGAGGATCTCGAGCGTCTCCGTACCGACACCGGCGATCAGCAGAGGCTCGTTGCCGGAGTGGACATAGCGATAGCCATGCTCGCCGGCGAGCTCCTCGGCGCGCACGCGGGCCTCATCGAAATCACGGCCATGGAAAACGAGCTCCGCCTCGAGTCCTCGAATTGACGCAACCTTGACCGGGTTCGCCTCCTCGGGAACGCAGATCGTCGCTCGCGTTCCGAACAGGCGCGCTGCATAGGCGACCGACTGGCCGTGGTTTCCCGTCGAGGCGGCGACTACCCCGCGCCGGCGCTCCTCCGGGCTGAGCTGCGAGATCAGGTTGATCCCGCCTCTCACCTTGAACGCCCCGACCGGCTGGTGATTCTCGTGCTTGACGAAGACCTCGGCCCCGAGAAGCTCATTGAGGCTCGCGTAGCCGTACAGCGGCGTCGGGCGCAGGTGGGCCGAGATTCGACGTCGCGCCTCGAGAACGTCGGCGAGCGTCGGCAGCTGCCACTCCGTCATGCACATGACCGTAGCTCAGCGTGTCCGGAGCCGTACAGTCCGCTCGCACCTGTTCGTTGCGATCATCCCTCAGGACTTTCGATGGGCACGCCTCTGGTACCTCAAACCGCCGGTAACGCGACCGTGTATGTCGTCGCCGGCGGCAACCACGTCACGATCGTGCTTGACCGCTTGCAGACCAACGAGCTGCTCGACGTGATCGAGGTCCGCGCCGCTCCCGGCGGCGGACCACCGCCGCATCGTCACGCGTTCGCCGAGTGGTTCCGCGTGCTCGAGGGCCACCTCACGTTCACCGAGGAACGCGACGGTGTCATGCGCGCCACCCATACATTAGGCCCGGGGGGCTCGGTGTTCGTCGCCCCCTGGGTCTACCACGGAACCCTCAATCTCTCCGACGCGCCCTGTCGCTTCGAGGTCGTCGGCCAGCCCGCGATGATGTCGGGCTACTTCGCCCAGGCCGGCGTGCTAGTCGCCAGCGAAGACGCCGAGCCAGACCGCGTTCCGCCCGGCCCGGCCGAGCTGCGCGACATCTCGGCGCGCTGGGGCATCGAGTTCTGGACCGGGCCGACCGATCCCAGCCCGCCGCCGGCCATCGGCACCGCCGCCTGACCTCAAACCACAAGGTTTCGGATTCACGCGCCCTGTCGAGGAAGCGGCCCGGTGCAGGTCGTTTGGAGAGTCCACCCGAAGGCGGACACAACTTCTTCGATTGGGTCCGTGGTTAGGCCGTCGAACGCGAGCACGTAACGTCCGATCCCGAAGCCGCCGATCTGTGAGGCGAGCAGCCCGGCACGAAGCTCGCGGCGGTCGGCGTCGATCTGCTCCATGAGGGGGACCAACACGCGCACGGTGACGAACTCGCGCACGAGCGCGGCGGCGGTGAGGTCCGTAAACGCGACCTGCATCAGGGAGAGGATGGGATCCCGCTGTTCGGGGTTTTCCCAATGGTCGATGAAGTGCTGGGCGAGGCGATGGCCTACCTGCTCCACGCCGCCGGCGAGGATGGTTTCGAGGGCTTCCCCGGGGTCGTAGGGGAACTGGACGACGGCTCCGAACAACCCGGACTTGCAGCCAAAGAAGTGGACGATCAACGACGCGTCGACACCGGCGGCGCGCGCGATTCCGCGCATCGATGCTCCGGCGTAGCCGTGCGAGACGAACGCGTCACGCGCGGCGTCGATGATCGCCTCGCGAGAGCCACTGTCTCCGGGCCGTCGTCCAGTCCGTGGCCGGCGCGAGCGAGACGTCGCGGGATCCGGCGCAGCCTGTCGGGAGCGGGCCATTCGACCAGTTTGACAAATAGAAACGTGTAAAGTCAACGCGATGAATTTTCGTGACTGTCGCTGTCAATCGATCGGAGTGCCCATGCTCTCCTCAGCGGAAGACGTGCGCTCAAGCGCCCGTAGCGCGCTGGCGCATCTAGAGGGCCTCATCTTCCGCCACTACGGCCTCACCCTTACCAAGCAGCGCAGGAGTGACGAGCCTCGAAAGCGAGGCCCGCGAGCAGTCCGGCGCGGGCCGATCGAACTCTCGCACCGTGCTCCCACCGTAGGCCGAGCACCAGCAGCATGACCGGGAAGGTTGATGAGCTGCTCGATGTGCTCCGAAGCGACCAGCCCGGCGACCTCTCTATCGAGCGATCGCCGGGCATGACGGAGGTAACCGTAGGGACCGAGGTGATCGCGCGCATCGACGAGCGAAAACAGGAACTCGTCGTGTATGCGCCTCCCGACGTCCGTTCGAAGCTACAGGCCGAGTTTGAAGGGGCGCGGCCTGATCCCGCCGGCCTCGCGTTCGATCTCGCCCGCGACGACCAGGCGTCAGCCGGGCTCGCGATGCTACGAAACCGCGCGAGGGTCCAGCGCGTGGGGTGGCAGTACCGAGAGCGCTCGCCCTGAGCTCGCCTCATGCGCCACGGCTGCCCCCGCACCCGGCTGGGCGCGCGGGGGGAGCGCGTTCCGCCAGCGGACGGCGAAGCGCCCGCGTCGCACTACCATGCGCCTGTGAGCGGCCAGAGAGTGCCCGGTGGCGTAGTGCACAAACTACCCACGGACTTGCGGCAGGCGCTGATCGCCAACGCCACGGCACTTGATGCCTGGAATGACATCACGCCCTTAGCCCGCAATGAGTTCATCTGCTGGGTCGAGGATGCCAAGCAGCAGACGACGCGAGAGCGCCGCATTCGACGGACGCAGGAGGAGCTGGAGGAAGGCCAGCGCCGCCCCTGCTGCTGGCCTGGATGCACGCACCGCGACCGCACCGGCAGGTAGCGGCCTCGCGTAGACCGCCGGTCGCTCCTCGATAGGTCACGCCGAGGAAGGATTCGCGCCACGCCTGCGTCTCATGTTCGTGAGAAGTCATCTGACGTCTGCTGACTTCTTGGAATGAAGCGCTGAGGGGCCCAGTCCGGCCGAGCGACCGGCGCGAAGACTGACGAGATTGCGAGGGACCGATGCACGATCAGGGGTATCGCGGGGTACGGGCGAGGGCGGCCGGCCATGCTCGTCCGCTTGTTCGTGCCCTCCCGGTCCCCACGGCACACCCAGCGGCCGAAGTTTGGCAGGAGCAGAGATTTGCTCGCTTGCAGCGGCGACTTGACGCAACGATGACGGCCGGGCGGGATGCGCGGCGCCGCTCGGTGGTCGTGTTGCCGTCTAGATCAGTCGACCGATGGCACGAGCCGCCTGCCGAGACGCGCTCGTACGAGGAGCGTCTCCTCAGCTTTCTGTTTGACCTGCACGATCCAGCCTTGGAGCTGACGTACATCACCTCACAACCGGTCGCGCGGCGCACAATCGACTACTACCTCTCGCTCCTGCCCAGGAGACTCCGACTTTCGGCCCGGAGGCGTCTGCGGCTCGTCTCCGTGGACGACGCCGGTCCGCGGCCGCTTAGCGAGAAGCTGCTCGAACGGCCCCAATTGCTCAACCAGATCCGGCGTACGCTCGCCGATTCGAAGGTCGCGTACCTCTTGCCATACAACTCGACCACGCTCGAACGGGCCGTCGCGCTCGCGCTCGATATTCCGTTGTTCGGCTCCGATCCCGACCAAGCCTGGCTTGGGACCAAAAGCGGCAGTCGCGCGCTGTTTGCCCGGGCCGGAGTTCCTAATCCACTCGGGGCCGAGCAGATCAGGACGATCGGCGACGCGGTCGAGGCGATCCGCGCATTTGCGAGCAGCGAAACCCAAGCTCGCCACGCTCATCATCAAGCTTGACCACGCGGTATCCGGCGAGGGAAATGCATTGCTTGACCTGGCAGGACTGCCGATGCCCGGTGCACGCGGGGAGCGTGTGCTGATCGAACACCGCCTTGAGCGACTAGTCCCCGAGGTGGACGGTGTCAGCCCAGCCGCGTACCTGCGCAAGCTCGCCGCTCAGGGTGGAGTAGTGGAAGAGCGCATCACGGGGCGCGAGCTCCGCAGCCCGAGCGTTCAGCTCGAGATCACACCGGCGGGAGCAGTCACACTGCTCTCGACGCACGACCAAATCCTTCACGGTCGCAGCGGGCAACAGTTCGCGGGCTGTCGCTTCCCCGCTGATCGCGCGTATGCCCCGGTCATCAGCGCGCTCGCGCAACGGGTTGCGGAGCAGCTAGCGGATACGGGAGTAATCGGCCGGCTCGCGATCGATTTTCTCGTCACCCGCGGAGAGGACGACCGCTGGCAGCCGCTCGCGCTCGAGGTGAACCTCCGGATGGGCGGAACGACCCATCCGTACCAGACCCTTGCCCGCCTCACCGGGGGTAGCTACGACCCGCAGACGGCGAGTTTCACGACGCCTCGAGGGCACCCACGGCACTACGTCGCGACCGATCACCTCGAGATCCCGGAGTTGCCGATGCTTGGCCAAGCCGACCTACTCACACGAGCGATGCGGGCGGACCTTCGCTTCGACCGCGGCCGCGGACGTGGTGTCGTGTTCCACATGCTGAGCTCCGTTGAGCCCCTCGCGACCGTGGGCATGATGGCGATAGCTGACGCCCCCGAGAGAGCCGACGACCTCTACGCCCGCGTGCCGAAGGTCCTCGCTCACGCCGGCCGCAAGCGAGCCCTACAACACCGCCCGGCGCCTGTCCGCGCCGCGCTCGGTACTCGGGGCTAACCCCTACACGTCCTCAGATTCTTCGCAAACGCACAGCTCGTCTAACGCCACGGTGGACTGGTGGCTCTTCATCGCCAGTTGCCGCTGATCGAGTCGAGGATGATCGCGGCGTACTCCGCCGGCGCCTCCTCCCAGATGAAGTGACCACCGTCGATCAGCACGACACGGCTAGTGGGCAGGCGCTCGTCGAGAAACTCGGCGTTGGCGACCGGAACGACTCGGTCGTGGCTGCCGTTGATGATCGTCACCGGCGTCGTAATCTGCGGCAGCAACTCGGCTAGCTCGGGCAGTTCCTCGGGGTACCTCCGGGCATAGCGCATCGACTCGACGAAGCGGTCGCCGTCGTAAGCGGCGAGGTAGTCGGCGCGGATGTCGTCGGGCACGCCGCCGGCAATCGTGTCGATCGCCACGTTGACGATCGTGCGGGGATCCATCGCTCGGTACTTATCGAGGTCGGGGTCGAGGACCCACGACCGAAGCGGCTCACCGAGCTGAATCGGGACGGCTGCGCCGCCGGTGCCGACGATCACGCTCGCGATCCGCTCCGGGTGTGCGGCTGCCGCGAACAGCGCAGCCGACGTGCCCACGTCTGGCGCGACGATATGAGGCCTGCCCAGGTTAACCTCGGCGATCAGCTCGGCTAGGAACTCGCCCATGGCCCGAGGAGACAGCAGCTCGTCTCGGCGCTCGGATGCGCCGAACCCCGGCAGGTCGATAGCAAACAGGCGGGCGTGCTCGGCGAGCAACGGCCAGATCGGTGCGAATGCGTACACGCTCTCCGGCCACGGACTGGTGAGCAAGGCGGTGCGTTCCTGCGACCCGCCGCTATCCGCGCAGCGAATCCGGACTCCGGCGACGGAACGAAACTGGGCTTGTGGGGTGGTTGTCATTTGCATGCAGCGCATCCTCCGGAGTCGAGTCTTCCCTCGCGCCCGTGGACCCCCGTGTCTGCGGCCGTGGACTTGACCAGGGAAGCTCCCGGGGCTCTCGTCGTTCCGACGCGACGCGTGTACCGCACTGCCCTTGGCTCACGTGGCGAGTGCGTCCGAGTCGGAGGCCTCAAGGGCGCTTTCCAGTTGGTGCCGGGACTGGATTCCGAGCTTGGAGAACACGTGGCGCAGATGCCACTCGACGGTGCGTCGACTAAGGAACAGCCGAGCGCCGATTTCCGCGTTTGTGAGCCGGTCGCGGGCGAGTTGGGCGATCTGGCGCTCCTGTGAGGTGAGATCGTCGCGGGTCGCCTCGATTCGCCGACGGGCCTTTTCACCCGTGGCGAGGAGCTCGCTGCCGGCGCGTTCGGCGAACGCCTCGATGCCCATCGACGCGAACAGCTCATGCGCCAAGTTGAGTTCCGCGCGCGCGTCGACCCGGCGACCCTCGCGCCGCAGCCGTTCGCCGTACAGAAGATGGGTGCGGGCGAGCTCGGCGCGCACGCGGGTTCGGTCGAGATGCTCGATCGCCGTGCGGAACCAGCGCTCGGCGTCGCCGCGTTGGGCGAGGAGCGCCCGGGCACGGGCCTCGATTCCGAGCGCCCAGTCGGTCCCCGCGGCCTGCGCCTTGTCGGCCAGCCGGTTCATGGCGTCGGTCGCGAGGTCGGTCCTGCCGCAACGCGTTGCCGGCTCGATCAGCTCGCTCAGCCCCCAGTTCTCCGCAACGATCTCTCGGTGCTCGCTGGCGGTTACGGCGGCGGCCAGGGCCTGCTCATAGAGACCGAGCCCATTACAGAGGACGGCGCGCGCGTACGCACTGATCGCTAGTCCGATGCCCTCGCCGCGGGCCTCCGCTTCGCGCTCGGTCGTCTCGATGAGTTCTGTCGTTTCGCTTGGCCTTCCCCGCCAGGCCGAGAGGATCAACGCGCCGTACGGGGCGGCCCGGATCCCCATCACCTCCTCGACCGCCTCTGTCTCGGAAACCGCCGCGGCGGCGTTGGCGAGCTCTCCGAAGAACACGAGGATCGGCGCACGCGCGCTGAGGGCGAGCGCGAGCTCGCTCAGCGTCCCCGTCTCACGGGCGATGTCGACACTTGACTGCGAGAGCGTGCGTGCGTGCTCGTCATCCCAGATCTCCAGGGCGAGGACGCAACCCTGCCACAGCCAGCGCAGGCGTTCCTTGGCCGACGCCTTCTCGCCGGCGAGGCGCTGCACTGCCTCGTGACACCGCGGGACGGCCGTGCTGTAGTCATCGGCGAGAGCGACCAGCGCATCGAGCAGGAGGTCCGCGGTGGCCGGCTCGGCATCCGCTGGACGCTGTGCGGCCCGCGCAGCATCCGCGACCTCGGTCATCCCGACGCTGCCGTTGAGCCTGGCCCCGAACATCGCTGCGGAGAACGCGTCCACGTACGTCTCCCGCGCGACTGAGATGTCAAGCGGTTCGAGTCGGCGAGCGGCGGCGAGCAGGAGCGGCGTGGCGTCGGTGCCGCGGCTTGAGACGAACGCGAGCTGGGCCTGCAGCAGGTCGATTTGCGCGCGCTGGAACTCTTCGAGCGGCCCGGCGCCCGCCATCGCCAGCAGGCCGCGAGCCGCGGCGAACGCGCCGGCCCCGAGGCTGGCCTGAGCAGCAGCGAGCGCACGTGCACGGCGCCGCGCCGGGTCCGGCGTCAAGGCGACGGCGCGATCCAGGAACGCCGCCGTGGCAGCCGCGCCGCCGCGAGCCTGCGCTCGGTCGGCGGACCGCTCGAGATCGGCAGCGACTTCCTCGTCGGGTCCTCGAGCCGCCAAGGCCCGGTGCCATGTCCGGCGATCGGCGTCGGAATCCGGATCGCTTACCTCCGCCAGAGCTTCGTGCACGCGCTGTCGGCTGTGGAGTGGCGCCGCGCGGTAGACCGCCGAGCGCACCAGGGGATGGCGGAACCGGACGTTCGCCCCGATCTCCAACAGTCCCGCAGCCTCGGCGGGCGCAAGCGCGCTTGTCTCGATCCCGAGCGTTCGGCCCGCGCGCAAGACCAGCGCCGCGTCACCCAAGGGCTCGGCGGCCGCCAGCAGCATCAAACGCTGCGTCGCTTCGGGCAACTCCCCGACGCGCTGGAGGTAGTGGCCCTCGATGTGCGTCGGAAGCTCGCCGGCGACAGGAAACTCGAAGCCACCGGCCAGCTCGGCAGCGGTCATACGCCCCGGCAATTCGAGCAGGGCGAGCGGGTTTCCGCCGGACTCGGCGACCAGCCGGTCACCAATGCGGCTGTCGAGCCGCCCGGTCACCACGCCGCGTAGTAGCGCCCGGGCATCCTGCTCCGGCAGCCCTTCAAGGCTCATCTCGGGCAGACCGCGGAAGTCGCGCCCGGCGGCAGGCTCGCGCATGGCGACGACGATTGCTACCGACTCGGCCCGCACCCGTCGCGCGACGAGGCCGAGGATCTGGCTTGAGGCGCCGTCCAGCCATTGCGCGTCCTCCACGAGACACAGCAGTGGACGCTCCTCCGCCACCGCCGCCAGCAGGCTGAGCACGGCCAGGCCAACCAGGAACCGGTCCGGCACCTCCCCGGCTGCCAGTCCCAGAGCAACGCTCAGAGCCTCCCGCTGAGGCGCCGGGATTGCGTCAAGCCGGCCGAGCATCGTCGCGCAGAGCTGATGGATCCCCGCGAACGGGAGCTCCATCTCCGCCTCCACGCCGGTGAGCTCCGCTACTCGGAATCCGGACGCCTGCCGGGCCCCGTAGCGCAGCAGTGCGGTCTTGCCGATGCCCGCCTCACCGTGGATGACCAGCACCTCGCTCTCGCCCCAGCGCACCCTCGCCAGTAGACCATCGAGCACATCACGCTCGGTGGTCCGACCGACGAACGCCGGCCCACGGATCGCGGACATGCTGCAACGCTACCGTCCGGTGACGGCCAGGGGGATTACGGGCGCGACGGAATGCCGGACCCGGGACGCTGGCCGAGAAGCCAGCACACCCTAGTAAGGGAGCACCCATGTCCACGATCCACTTCAGGCAGACGACCACGGCAACGCCCGAGCAGTACATCGCCGGGCTGACGGACTTCGGGCCGGGCCGCTCGGAGCTGTTCGGCAACAGCTCTGACTCAGACCTCAAGGTGCATTCCGAAAGCGCGCACCATGCCGACGTCACCGAGGGCTCGGGCGGAGTCTGGGAGCGTCTGGACTACGACTGGTCCGATCCCAATAGGGTCGTCGCGAGGACCACCGACTCCAACGTGTGGGGCGGCCACTCCAGCCACACGTACACGTTCACACCACAGCCCGACGAGACGACCGAAATCGACTACGTCGTGGTCCGCGAGGGGAAGAACCTAAAAGGGCGGTTTCTTGGCGTCGTGCTCGGCACCGTGGGCAAGCGCGTCCTCGAGAAGGCGTTCGTGAACTCCGTCAAGGCAGTCGAAGCGCGCAACCAGACGACCGCCGCCGAGCACGCGTAGGCGCTAGACGGGGGCCGCGTCCCGTTCCTGTCGCGGCAGGGCCGCGGGCAGGCCACTGCGGGAGTCGATCCCGAGCTTGCCGAAGATCTTGTGCAGGTGCCACTCGACCGTGCGCGAGCTGAGGAACAACTGGGCGCCGATCTGCGCGTTGGTGAGGCCGTCGCGGGCGAGCCGGGCGATCTGCTCCTCCTGCGGCGTGAGGTCCTCGCGCGCCTCGACTGAGCGCCTGCGCAGCTTCGCGCCGGCGGCGACCAGCTCACCCTGAGCTCGCTCGGCAAATCCCACCATCCCAATCTCGGCGAACATCTCCTCGGCGGCCCGCAGCCGCTCGCGAGCCTCCCCAGGACGGCCCTCTCGGCGCAGCCACTCGCCGAAGACAAGATGCGCACGGGCGAGCTCGGTGCGAACACCCGCTCGATCGAGCTGCCTGATTGCCTCTCGATACGACGCTTCGGCAGGGTCCCCTTCGGCGAGGAGCGCCCGGCAACGCGCCTCGATGCCGCGCGCGAAGCCGCTACGAGCGGGCCGTGTCGTCGCCGCGAGCTCGTCGAGCGCGTCCCGCGCGACCTGCGTGTCCCCAATGCGCACGGAGGCCTCGATCAGCTCGAACAGCGCCCACATCGTCAGCCATGGAAGGATGCCGTTCGCGACGACTTCGCGGGACGCAGCCGCGGCATCCTCATAGCGTCCAAGGCCGTTGCCCAGCACCGCGGCGGCCCAGTAGGCGGTCATCACCGCGACGCCCTGGCCTCGTATCTTGCCCTCTTGGATGACCGCCTCGATCAAGGGCAAGGCCTCCGGTGCCCGCCCTTCCAAGGCCAGGACTCGCAACAGGGCGAACGGCGGGACCTGGTTCCCCGTCGATGCCGCGATGCTCTCAGCCTCGGTAATCAGGCGTCGTACGCCCGCCAAGTCGCCCCGCCACGCTCGGTCCAGCGCCAGGGCCTGGAGATGGATCGGCAACTCTCCGAGCGCGCCCGCCTCGCGGACGACCCGGGCCTGTCGCTCATACACCGCGACCGATTCATCGTCCCACATCGCTGACAGCACGCCGCCAACGTGCACGCCCCACCGCACGACGTCCTCACCCGGCATGTGCATGACGTCCCTCGCCGCGCGCTCGAGGATCGGCGTGGCAGCCGCGTGTCCGTCGATGACCAACACCGCGAAGCCTTCGATCACCAGGTCGAGTGGGTGCGGATCCGGGGGCAGTGGTGGGAGGGCGCACACGGCGCGACAGACCTCGAGAAGAACGCTCTGTCCGCCGAGATGGTTCGCGGTAACCGCGGCATGCCACGCGGTCAAGTAGGCCCGACGAGCGAGGCTGACGTCGAAAGGCTCGAGCTGTTTCGCGGCGTCGAGGAGCAGCGGTGCCCCATCGTTGCCGTAGCGGGAGACGACGGCGGCCTGGCCTCGGAGGAGGCCGGCTCGCGCGCGCGATAAGCCATCGAGCGGTCCGCTTTCGGCCATGGCCAGGAGCCGCTCCGTCGCCGTGAACTCGCCGGCCTGGAAGCTCGACTCTGCCGCGGCGAGCGCGCGCGCCGCCTGGAGCGCCGGGTCGGGCGTCAGCGCCGCCGCCCGCTCGAGGAGCGCGGCCGAGGCCGCGACGCCTCCACGGCTCTGAGCTCGTCCCGCGGATCGCTCGAGGTCGGTGGCCACCGCTCCGTCCGGGCCGGTGGCAGCGAGCGCGCGGTGCCAGGCGCGGCGGTCGGCGGCGAGCTCGTGATCGCTCACCTCCGCCAGCGCGTCGTGCACCCGCCGTCGTTCGTCGAGCGAGGCGGCTCGGTACACAGCTGAGCGCACCAGCGGGTGGTGAAACCGAACCCGGTCGTCGATCTCGAGCAACCCGGCTTCCGTCGCGGGAGCCAGCGCGCCAGGGTCGGTGGAGAGTCGGTCGGCCGCCCGCCACAGCAGCGCGGCGTCGCCCAGCGGCTCCGCTGCCGCCAGCAGCATGAGTCGCTGCGTCGCTTCGGGCAGTCCGCCGAGACGCCGCAGGTACCCCTCCTCAAGCCGGCTCGGAATGTCGCTCGCCGCGGGCGGGGCAAAGCCTCCGGCTCGCTCCGACGGGCTCATCCGCTGCGACAGCTCCACGAGCGCCAGCGGATTGCCCCCGGTCTCGGAGATGATCCGGTCGCGGACAAGGTGATCGAGCCGGCCTGGAACGGCTCTCGACAGCAGGGCGCGTGCATCCGGCTCATCGAGCCCATGGAGCGCCAGCTCCGGCAGGCCGTCGAGCGCCCGGGTGGTGCTCGGCTCGCGCAGCGAGAAGACCATCGCCACCGGCTCGGCCAGCAGCCGGCGGGCGACGAATCCGAGCGCTTGAACCGAGGCGGCGTCGAGCCACTCGGCGTCGTCTACCAGGCACAGAAGCGGGCGCTCCTCGGCGGTCGCGGAGAGCAGGTTGAGCACGGCGACGGCGACTAGGAACTTGTCGGGAGCGTCGCCGGACGAGACGCCCAACGCGACTCGAAGTGCCTGCTGCTGGGGCGCCGCGAGGGCGTCGAGCCTGTCAAACATCGGCGCGCACAACCGGTGAATCCCCGCGAACGGCAGCTCCATCTCTGCCTGGACGCCTTCGACCTCGGTGGTGCGCAGGCCAGAGGCCTGTCGAGCGGCGTACCGGAGCAGCGCGGTCTTGCCGACGCCCGGCTCGCCGCGGATCACCAGGACGGCGCTCTGACCGTCGCGCACCTGAGCGAGCATGGCGTCAAGGCGCTCGCGCTCGCGCGGTCGGCCGAGGAAACCAAACCCTCGGGCGGTAGACATTTCCTTGACCACTCTAAAGGTGGCCCGGCGCCCTCAGCAATTAGTCTGCTGTCGCCACCTGTCGAGAAACGAGAGCACCTCTTCCGGCGCGGTCGTGCCGATGCTGATGTCGCGCTCGCGCAACTGAGGCACGACTCCGGGGGTCACGCGGTCAGCTGGGGGGACGCTGAGAATGGCCCCTCGCCGACGGACGTGCCGTGCCGCGTGCTGGTAGAGGAGGGAGGCGCTGTCGGTCGTGGTATGGACCACGACGTCGACGCCCGCGAACGCCGCGCTCGACTCCGCGAACAGGCGCTGAACGTCGAGGTCGTCGGCGAGGTCGGCGCGAACGGCGACGATCTTTCCTTCCGCGGCGAGGATCTCCCCGACAGCGGCTTCGGCTGTGGGCTGATGCTCGAGGTAGACCACGACGATCGCCCACCCCCAGCTGGCCAGCCCGCGCGCGATCTCGCGGCCGGCCCCAACCGAGCCGCCCGTGACGATAGCCACCACCTCCCGGCGGAGCGCCCTCGCGCTCGGACCGCCGCAGCCGTTGGTTTGTGTTGCCACCGTGGTGTCTACCTCCGAGTCGGGCTCGGATCGCCGTTCACGGTCGCGCTTCCGGCGATCCGTCGCGCCCGTGGTGTACCGGCGTGTCCGGCGCGTCGGCCCAGTGCAGCCCCGGGTCAACAGAACATGCACGGTGTCCACTGGGTTGACGCCCCGCACGAGCCCGGGGCTGCACGGGCGCGAACCAGCGCTCCAGTCGCGACTGTGCACGCGAGAGGAGGACCGACAACCATGGCGAGTTTCGACTATGACGTAGTGATCATTGGCTCCGGGTTCGGCGGGAGCGTCGCCGCGCTCCGTGCCGCCGAGAAGGGCTATCGGGTCGGGGTGATGGAGTCGGGGAGGCGCTGGGCGGATGAGGACATCCCGAAGACCCAGTGGGACCTGGCGCATTTCATCTGGTTTCCGGGTGCCGAGCTCTACGGGGTTCAGAGGATCGAGTACCTCGACGACGTGCTCATGCTCTGTGGGGCCGGCGTCGGTGGCGGCTCGCATGTGTATGCGAGCACGCTGTATGTCCCGCCGAGGCAGTTCTTCGACGCGAAGGAATGGTCCGGGATCACCGATTGGGCCGATGAGCTGGCGCCGTATTTCGACCAGGCTGCGAGGATGCTCGGGGTCGTCCGTTACCCGTATCTGCCCACGGACGTCGACCGGGCCATCCAGCAGGTCGCGAATGACATCGGCAGAGGGGAGACCCACAATAAGGCTCCACTCGGCGTCTATTTCGGAACGCCGGGAGTCGAGGCTGAGGATCCGTATTTCGGGGGGGTCGGGCCGCGGCGGACCGGCTGCATCTCATGCGGGAACTGCAACAACGGCTGCGGCCACAACGCCAAGAACAAGCTGACGACGAACTACCTTTACCTTGCCGAGAAGCTGGGCGCGCAGGTTCACGACATGCAGGAGGTGTTCGACCTGGTGCCGCTCGACGGAGGCGGGTTCGAGGTGCACGCGCGTCACCCTGGCTGGGCGCAACGCGCCGGGCACGTTCACCGCAACACGCACACGGCCGAGCAGGTGATCGTGGCCGCTCACGCGTACGGGTCGGCCAAGCTGCTGCATCACATGCAGCACACCGGTCGCCTTAGCGGCCTGTCGAGTGAGCTCGGGAAACGCGCGCGAACGAACTCTGAGCAGCTTCTCTACGTCACGCGGACCCACGAGGAGTGGGAGCGCGATCGGGAGCGGATTCACATCATGCCGGGGTCGGTCACGATCACCTCGGGCACTTGGCCGGATCCGGTGACGAGCATCGAGCCGACCTATTGGGGGCTTGGAAGCAACGTGTTCGCGTTTCTGGGGACCTATCACCAGCACGGCGAGCAGAAGCATTCGTT
>Ga0187777_10001213_pt1 | contig 16839 bp, 13 predicted proteins | sample 1015_Q2_SP5_10_M_FD_132416 | JGI IMG/M metagenome (GOLD analysis project Ga0187777, IMG submission 132416) | Tropical peat soil microbial communities from peatlands in Department of Meta, Colombia - 1015_Q2_SP5_10_MG | ecosystem: Environmental > Terrestrial > Soil > Wetlands > Peat | place... | reverse complement strand
GTCGGTCGGCGCATAGGCCTCAATGCCGCACAGCTTTCGGAAATCGTTCACCGCATGACTGGCGTTGCCAGCACTGCCGCCCACACCGAGGATGAACAGCCGCCCGTCCCGATCACGCAGGCTTACAAGCTCGCCGCACAGGGCTTCAATTGCCGCTGGATCGATCTGTCGAGCGACCTTAACGACTTCATCGAAAAATGTGGCCGAATGACTCATTGAAAATCCGCGCAATCGATTATGAGCGTGTTCGCGACCAGGCTGCTGCGGGCGCTTTCTATCCTTGTGGTGGGTGGATGTATAGCGTGCCGTTTAGCTCTCGGACAATGCGATTGAACTGCTGCGACGTTGATCCTATAAGCGCATTTATGCTGGTGAATGGTAAGCCCTACCGGACGATCTGGCTTGCGGACGACGGCCGGACTGTCGAAATTATTGATCAAACGCTGCTACCGCACCGGTTTGTAACCGTCGGACTCCGCGATCTGATCGACGTCGTAACTGCTATCAAGACCATGCAGGTTCGCGGCGCGCCCCTGATCGGAGCAACTGCAGCTTACGGCATATGTCTGGCAGTGGCTGCCGACCCATCCGATCAAGCGCTCGATGCCGCCTACGACATGCTGCTGGCAAGCCGGCCAACTGCCGTAAATCTTCGTTGGGTGCTCGACGACATGCGCACGCGTTTGCGTAACCGGCCACGCGACGCGCGTGCTGAAGCCGCATACCGCCGCGCTGCCGAAATTTGCGAAGAAGACATCGCGATCAATACTGCCATCGGTGATCACGCTGTGGCTCTATTGCAAGAAGCGCTCGCAAAAAAACGCAATCGTGGTCCGCTCAACATCCTTACTCACTGCAATGCCGGCTGGCTCGCGACTGTGGACTGGGGCACGGCGCTGGCGCCTATCTACAAGGCGCGTGAAAAAGGCATGTCAATTCATGTCTGGGTTGATGAAACACGGCCACGAAATCAGGGCATGAATCTAACTGCCTGGGAGCTGGGTCAGCAGCGAATTGCGCATACCGTTATCGCCGACAATGTCGGTGGCCACCTGATGCAACACGGACTCGTCGACCTCGTGATCGTCGGAACGGATCGTACGACCGCGCGCGGCGACGTCTGCAACAAGATCGGAACCTATCTCAAGGCGCTGGCGGCGAAAGATAACGGTGTACCGTTCTATGTTGCGCTGCCGTCGCCATCGATCGACTGGCGTATTGGTGACGGCGTGAATGAGATTCCGATCGAAGAGCGCGATGGATCAGAGCTGTCACGCATGAGCGGTCGGCTGCCGGACGGCACGGTTGTTCAGGTGAACATTGCGCCCGAAAACAGCCCTATGGCTAATTACGCGTTCGATGTCACGCCTGCCCACCTTGTTACCGCCCTAGTCACGGAACGGGGGATCTGTGCCGCGTCGCCGGAAGGATTGCGCCGGCTGTTTCCCGATCTCGCGCAGGTCGACAAAGGCAAGGCGTATGCGTGATCTGTGGTCTGATCGCGACGCCAGGAAGGCAGTGAAACTGTATTCGGCGCAAGGTGCCAACGAGGACCTGGCCCTTCGCACCTATACGACCCGCCTGCTGGGCAGTGAACCCCGTCTTGTCCAGCACGGCGGCGGCAATACCTCCGTCAAGACCACGATGCGCGATCCCACCGGAGGATCTGTCAAGGTGTTGTGCGTAAAAGGCTCAGGCTGGGACATGGCGACAATCGAGCCACCCGGTTTGCCCGCTGTCCGGCTTGCACCGCTTTTGAAACTGGCTGACACCAAAACTTTAAGCGACAAAGATATGGTCGCCATTCAGCGCAGCAGTCTGCTTGATGGCAACGCGCCGAATCCTTCCGTCGAAACGCTTCTGCACGCTTTCATTCCGCATAAATACGTGGACCACACTCATGCCAACGCTGTTCTCGCGTTGTGCGACCGCCCGAACGGATTCACCTTGTGCCAAAGGGTTTACGGGTCGCGTGCCGCCGTTGTGCCTTATGTCATGCCGGGGTTTGACCTCGCGCTGAAAGCTAAAGAGGTGTTCGACGCCAACCCGGATTGCGAGGGTCTAATTCTGCACAAGCACGGCATCTTTACCTTCGGACACACTGCTCGCGAAGCCTATAAGCGCATGATCGAGTTCGTGAGTTTCGCCGAGCGCCAGCTGCGCCGCGAAGATCACAAGCGACAATACGCAATCAAGCTTCCAAAAACGATGGCTACGGCAAGGGACATCGCCCCAATGCTGCGTGGACTTGTCGCCATTCCGCTCGATCACAACCAGGCACGCTGGACACGGTTTGTGCTCGAGTATCGGACAAATGAAAAAATTCTCGATTATGTGAATCGCCGCGATCTTGAACGCTTCAGTCAGTCGGGTCCGGTGACGCCGGATCACATCATTCGCACCAAGCCGCGCCCCCTACTCTTGCCTGCGCCGGACGCAAGTAAATTCGACGAATTTGCCGCCGCGGCCCGCAAGGCAGTGAAAAAATATCGCACGGATTACCAACGCTATTTCGCGCGCCATAATGCCAAGACGAAGCCGAAGAAACAGCCGCTCGATCCCATGCCGAGGGTCATACTGGTGCCTGGAATTGGGTTGTTCGGCCTTGGCGTAACAGCGGCAGATGCTCGCATTACTGCTGACATTGCAGAGACCTGCATATCGGTGATTTCAGATGTGGAAAAAGGCGGGCGTTTCGAAAGCATTTCGGAGCGTGACCAGTTCGACATCGAATACTGGGAGCTCGAACAAGCGAAGCTCGCCGGTCGCGTGCAGAAGCCGCTCCAGGGCCACGTAGCGGTCATCACCGGGGCAGCCGGAACAATCGGAGCCGCTATTGCCAGGGGGTTACGCGCCCAAGGCGCCGAAGTCGCTTTGCTTGACGTCAACGCAGCCGGCGCCGAAGCAGTGGCGAAGGTGCTCAATGGCCTGGGTGTCGGCTGCGACGCCACCGACCACCGCTCGGTCGATGCAGCGTTCAATGCCGTCGTCGACGCCTACGGCGGCGTGGACATTCTGGTGTCCAATGCAGGCGCGGCCTGGCAGGGCAGAATTGGCGAGGTTGACGACCTCACATTACGCAAAAGCTTTGAACTCAATTTCTTCGCTCATCAGTACGCAGCGCAGGCAGCAGTGCGGATCATGCGGCAGCAAGGCAGCGGCGGCGTGTTACTGTTTAACGTGTCCAAGCAAGCGCTGAACCCAGGGCCGAATTTTGGCCCTTATGGTCTGCCCAAGGCCGCAACTCTGGCTTTGATGCGTCAGTATGCGGTCGACTACGGCAGCGAAGGCATTGCATCCAATGCGGTCAATGCCGACCGGATCCGATCCGGGCTACTGACTGACGCCATGATCAAGCAACGCGCAAGAGCGCGCGGAGTAACCGAGCACGAATATCTCGCAGGCAATCTGCTTGGACGTGAAGTCCTGGCCGAAGATGTGGCAGAGGCGTTTGTCAATCTCGCGCTGGCCCGCAAGACGACTGGAACTGTCTTTACGGTCGACGGCGGCAATATCGCGGCCGCCCCGAGGTAGCAAATGTCCAACTCAGGCAAAAAGCGGGCATGGTTGCCACCGCACTGCATCGGTGTAAGTTGCCGCGCCGCAGATCATTGAGGAGTGAACAAGCATGAGTCTCTTTCAAATAGCGCGCAGCGCTGCAATTAATATCCTTGGCGAACAAAATTATCGGAAATTCGCGAAGGCTGTGCTTGCTACGGGAGTCGGGCGCAACCTTGCTCAACGCAATTTTATTGAGGTTGGACCGACAACAGAACAAGTACCTTGGCTCCATTTGCAAGAAGTAGCAACAACCTTGAGCCTCGGCATTCAATACTCGTATAACTCGTTCATTGATGGCGACATCGTTGAATTCGGAACGGCGAGCGGTTTTACTGCTCGCGCAATTGCGCGGGCTATGATCGTCGCTGAGGCAGCCAGACCTCCCAAGCGACTTCACCTTTTTGATAGTTTCATTGGCCTGCCGGAGGCTACCTCCGAAGTTGATCGAAACAGTTATGAGGTTAAAGCTGGAATTTGGTCTCCCGGATCCTGTCGAGTGTTATCCAAAGATGAGTTGTTTCGCTCCTGTTCAGAAATCATTCCGCCCGAGCGCATTGCAATGCACGAGGGGTGGTTTAAAGACACGGTGGCCAAACTTTCACCCAGCCAGCGTTTCGCGTTCATTCATTTTGACGGTGATATGTATCAATCGACTATTGACGCGATTGGGGGATTACTTGCAATGGGAGCAATCTCTAACGGTGCCATGATATGTTTTGATGACTGGAACTGCAGCCAAGCAGATCCTAATTGCGGGGAGCGAAGGGCGTGGAAAGAACTGGCCGAGAAATACGATGTCATTTTCAGCGATTGGCGTGCCTATAGTACAATGGGTAGGGCATTTTTCATCCATGACTACCGAAGAGGTTAGTCGAACTACTGTTGAGGGCTCCTGACTGTGCTCGAGCGACCATTTCATCTGATTGTCGTCCTTTGGGGTGAGCGGTATCGCAACTATTTTCTGCGATACTGTCTGCCAAGCTTATTGTCGCCTGGCAATCTTCCGAAGCTCTCAACGCGGCAACAAAGCAAGTTCCTGATAGCGACCCGTCCAGAGGACTGGGCCGCGATGACTCAAGAGCCGGTCTTCAAGCTTTTGGCCGAGTACATTCTTCCAACCTATATCGAAATTCCGCCAGCCCCTGCAGGAAAATCAGGGTGCGAACATATGGGGGTTGGCCACGAACTTGCCTGCGAGCTAGCATTTTGTGAAAAGGCCTATGCAGCTGTTCTGACACCAGATTGTATGCTGGCCGATGGTGGAATTGCGCGGCTACAAGAGCTGGCGCAGACCGGAATCGAAATCGTCGTTGCAGCCGCGCTGCGATTTGGAGAGGAACCATTGTTCGCGCACCTACGAGACATGGGTGTGCTATCGCAAGAGGCTAACGGCACCGTATTGACGATCACACCGCGCCAGATGGTCAAGGCAGCTATCAATAGTTTTCACAGTCACAGCGCGAGCTGCGAATGGGAGAGTTCCTACTTCCCGCATGTTCCTCATTGCGCCTGGTGGCGCGTACCGCAAGAGGACGGAGTCTTACTTCACTCGCTAAGCTGGGCACCTTTGCTCATTGATTACAACATATTCCGCAACCACAATGTGACCGCAATGAGAGACTGGACCATCGATGGAGATTATCTTCATAAGAATATAGACGACGAGACCCGCCTTCACGTTGTTCAGGATTCGGATGAGTTATTCCTCGCAAGTTGGACGCCTTTGTCCGAGCGCGAAATACCGAAATACCCGATCTTAAATTGGAAACTTATTGGTGGACCTATCTGGTGTGTACAATTCAAAACGCACTTCGACAGCCCGCTATTCGATCCACTCAAGCGAAAATTGTTTCTTAAAGCGGTTCGATGGCATTCCAGAACACTGAATGCCAACTGGAATGCTGTCGAACAAATCGCTATGCGAAAAATCCAGGATGTCGCGTATGGCCCAACCAAACTCAGGTGGAACGTAATTTACAAATTGGTCTTTTTCTTGCGTAGACTTTACAATTGGCTACGCCGCGTGGCTAACGGGGAGATCCTCACCATGATCAGGGAATATTTGGCACGATGGCGAGCCGTTAGGATCGCTCAGCGTTGACGCCGAGAATCTCTGTGCAAGCATGAAGGCGACTGCCCTGCCGTCATGAAGGAACCTTGTATGTAGATGCGGCTACAGTATCTTCCCTTGTAGTCGACACACTCGTTTGAGCCGCGACCTACTGAATCGAGAAGCAGTATTGTCTGGCTACCTGTCGCCATAGCCTTGTCTCATAGCGGCCAAGAAGCTCGAAAAGATTACCGTCGAGACGAGAGGTTCTCATAAAAGACTCGGCAAGCCCGCAAGGAACCCAGTTTGGTGCTGTGTCGAACTTCGAACTGCCGAGCCGACCCTGGCTTTATCTAAACACCTGGTCAATCGCGGTTATTACACATTCCGTTGGCAATTCATCGAGGCATGCACTGTGGCTCTCAAGCCGCCGTTCGCAGCCCTCGAGCTGACAGGGCATACACGGCAGTGGGTTCTGCACCAGCCAAACATTGCCGCGTTGCTGAATTTTTCCCGCAGCCTGCCAATTGACGTCGAGCCCCCCGATCGGCCAAGGACCCCAGAGGCATGGATCGGTCGGACCGTACAGCGCAACCGTCGCGCAGCCAGTCGCCGCCGCAAGGTGCGTCACCGACGTATCAGGGCCGACGTAAATACGCGCATCCGCCAGCAGACCGGTTAGCTGCGGCCAGCTCAGTTTGCCATCGACGCGCGTTACAGCCATGCCATTCCAGACCTCGTCCAGATAGCGACGCTCAGTTTCGTCTGGACCACCGGTGACAATGACCGATAGACCGCGCCCAGCCATCTCGGCCCCGATCTTCCGCCACCCGGTTTTTGTCCACTCTTTGTATCGAAACTTCGGTGCTGCATGGATCACCGCATAATTGCGGTAAGGCAAGTCATCACTAACAGGCGCCTGCGGAGGTACCAATTCAGGTATTCGCGGAATACCGAGAAGATCCGCCAGCCGCAGCATTTCCTCGACTCGATGTACACCACGCTCAACAATCCCGCTACGCTGGAGCAATGCGCGTTTAACGGAACCATTGAACGATGCTTCGACCGACGCCGCACGATTGCGCCCCGCAACCACGGCAAAGCCGATCGGGCGATCCCCGCTTTGAGTTGAGATGGCGAGGTCGTACTCGCGCCACAGCTTCATCGCCGTTGTCAGCGTTCTACCAGCACCAGGCCTCACTGGCATGGTGACGATCCCATTGAGATCAGGATTTCCTTCGAGAATTCCGGCGGTATCGGAAAAGACAAGGGCGTCTATAACTGCGTCGGGCCACGCGCGACGCAAGCTGCGGATCAGTGGCGTAGTCAGCAGCACATCCCCCAGCCGACGCAGTGCAATCACCAGAATTCGCGGTCGCGGCGGGAGATCTATTCGCGTCATAAAGGCCCTTGTCGCGACTTACGACTCCCAATCGGCCGGCGGGCCGGTGAGAGCCTCGAGCGGTCTGTTTTGAGCCATGCGGCGATATCTTTTGACCTGCAAGTGACTACGGCAGAGTTGCGCGATGCCTCCATCCAGCAGTCCCATCTTATGGAACCGTCGAGTATCGTTCACCAGACCTGCAATGTCGCGATGGCGGATATGCATGACCAGAATTTTCGTTGCGAGATACTGGCCAACTTTTCGATATCGATCCAGATATTCCGTTCGTTCCCCGAAATAGGATACAAGGTCACGTCCCGCAGTCGTCCATTGGTTCGACAAGCCATCAACCGACCACGTCTTCTCCCATAGCACGTCCGGAAGAATTCGCGCCGCGCCGAGATTTGACAACCGAATCAGAAACTCCCGGTCTTCAGTTCGCCGCAGTTCAGGGCAAAATCCGCCGATCTTGCGCGCATGCTCGGTGCGCACGGTGATGCTCGTGCATTCAACGCCCACGAGATCGCAAATCATGGCCCATTCGAATGCGGGCGATGTCAATTTGGCGTCAGGCAGCAAAGCTACCGCTGTGTCCCCGCGTTTGTACTCCTTGCGCGCTGAGGACAACGTACAGATCACGTCGGGTTCGCGATCAAACACTGCCAACGGCACCGATAATCTTTCCTTGAAGTAGATGTCGTCGGAATCTAAAAACGCGAGCACTGGCGCGGCCGCCATATTGATTCCGATATTACGCGCAGCGCTGGGACCCTGGTTATGTTCCGAATTCACAACGCGAATGCGGGGGTCATCCAAGGTTGCAAGCCACGCACGCGTGTTATCCGTCGACCCGTCATTGATGATGATCAATTCGAAGGCCGGCTCGTTCTGCGCGATCACGCTCGCAATGGCGCGCGGTAGTATTGCTGCACGGTTATGGGTCGGCAGGATGATCGTGCAACGGGGTGCCTTCATTGGATCACCGCGCGACATCCGCAGTCGCCTACAGACCTAGATCGCTCCTGCTTCATAGATTGCTTGCTGTGTAACGACAAAGTCGATACGCCGATCGAGCAGAGCTTGGGCGCATTCGCGTGGCGTATTGACGATCGGCTCCTCGTGAACGTTAAAGCTGGTGTTGACGAGCACAGGGATGCCGGTGATTTTCTCAAAGGCCGTGAGAATATCGAAATACAGTGGATTGGATTCCCGCACGATAGTCTGCGGTCGAGCCGACCCGTCCACATGCACCACGGCCGGGATGCGGTCGCGCCAGTTTGGCCGTACATTGCATGTGATGGTCATGAATCGACAAGCATAGGCATTGACCGCGTTTACATCGAAGACTTCGCTCGCTCTGTCAGCCGCGATGACCGGAGCGAAAGGCATAAATTCGGTACGATCGAGTCGCGTGTTGAGCAGATCATGCGTCTCGCGCCGGGACGGATTGGCCAGAATCGAACGCGCTCCCAGTGCGCGGGGGCCATACTCCATCCGGCCGGTATAGATTGCGCCGATTTCACCCGCCGCCAGCCGTTTCGCCGTATGTTCGACCGCATCGCCTGCGAGCCTGCGTATGCCGGGAATTGCTGACAGTGTGGTATCCGCCGCGTCGGTATAGTCTCGGCCGAAGTAGACATCCTTCAGCCGTCGCCGTTGTTTTAGCCAATGCGCGATGCCATCGCGCTGTAAAAGGTATACCAGCGAGCCCCCGATCGGCAGCCCTTCGTCGCCCATCGGCGGGAATACAAAGATCTCTTTGAAGTCAAGTTGCTCGGCAAGAACACGATTTAGGCGCACGTTGGCGAAAACGCCACCGGCAACGCCGAGGTGTCGGGCGGGGTAATGTTTGAGCAGCCGGCGAACCGACAACAACATTGTGTCCTCGAGCACTTTTTGAATCGACGCAGCGACATCTTCGCGCGAACCTTCCTTGGCGATCTCGGCCAAGAGTCTGAAGATCGCCGCATTGTTTCGGAAGTCGGAAGAGATTTGTCCGGCCTCATCGACTCGAAAGTGCTGACCTATTCGCTGTGCAAAAATCGGCTCACCCATGGCCGAGAGGCCGGTAAGCTTGCCCTCGTGGCGATTGTCACGAAAACCGAGTGCCCGGGTCGCGGCAGCATATGCCTGCCCAACGCTATCGATTGGGGGATCCCGCGTCAGCCATTCGTCGCCGCCATATATCTCCTCGATTTGACCATTGGCAAACCGCCGACGGCTATGGTTGATGTTGTCACCGCCACCGTCGGCGGTAACCATCAGGGCATCGTCCCAGTCGGTGTAGAACAGCGTCGGTAATGCGTGCGCTTTGTGATGATTGTAAAAATAAACGACTACATCGTCACGGAAACCGCTATCGCGCGCAAATGAAGCGGCGTCGAAGATATCCGTATCGCGCGTCGTGTTAGCGCGTCGTGTTTCTCGCGGGATGAAGCGTGTCTTTCTTCCTTGAATATAGGTGCGATAGTGTTCGCGGATCCACCGATAGCCGCGAAAATGATTGAAATACTGTACAGGGAAGTCCGAACGCGTCAGCGCTAGAACGTCGACGTCGCGCCGCGTCGCGCCGACCATATTAAGAATCTCCTCGATGCATAGATCCGGATATGTCCGCCCGTCGCCCTTGTAACGTGTGAGCCGCTCAAGCTGAACGGCGGCTTTGACGTCGTAATCCACTAAAACCGCAGCGGCAGCATCGTGAATGCCGGTGTGAACACCGAGAATGAGTTGGGACATCGGGAGGGATACCTAAGAAATACAATAGCTACTTGTAACTTTCCAAGTAACGGAAACCGATTGAAAAGTCCATTTCAAGCGCAGATCGTTTGCAACTCGTGCTAACATTCACCGATCTGTGTAAACCCAACCACGACATAAGTTCAACCGCGAACCGAATATGTCTGGGGCGATCAGCTTTGAAGCGACGAAAGGCCGTGCCGCGCGCGCACGCGGCCGTCGGCAATGACTGCGCCCAATTTGTATTCGTTTTCCGACAGCTGCGAACGGTCGGCGTCCGGATGCCAAAGATGAATCACACCAGTTGCGAAAACGCCATCCTTTCGGCGCACGCCGGCGTGCAACAGCCGCACGATGAAGTCGGAATCCTCCCTGCCCCACCCTTTGTAGTCGGCATCGAACCCATCAATCCGGTCGAGATCCGCGCGCCAAACTGCGAGGTTGCATGCGCGCGCGCCTCGCCACGCGCTGCGACGGACCCGGCGCAAAGATCCGAGCGGCAATTGCAAGAGGCCGGACAAACGATTGATGCCGCCCCGCCAGCGTTCAATGAGCCAGCGCGCCGGACGCCAGGTTTCGGGCGTGAGGTTTTCGCGCAGCACCTTTGCGGTAAGTCCAGATGAAAGCAGACTGCGGTTACCGGTAACAAACCAGCCGCGCTCGGCCAGGCGGCGATGCGTAGCAACGAAGTCCTCACGCACGATGCAGTCGCCGTCCAAAAAAATGCAGTACGTGCCATGCGCGGCAAGAATTGCGCGATTGCGAATTTCCGCCAGACGAAAACCCTGGTCTGGGTGCCAGACATGTTCGACACGGCGGCCGATTTTTGCCTTCCAGGTATCGACCAATTTTGCCGTGGACGGACTTGAGCCGTCATCGGCCACTATGACCTCGAAATCGAGGTCGCTCTGATGCGCAAGCGACCGGAGTACCGCATTGAGGGCATCCTCGCGGTTGTAAGTTGAAATTATAATAGAGATGAGCTCGGCCACGGGCACCTTCTCATACACGCTTTAGCCGATGTCTACTGCACCGACAAATCCCTAGGGTCGGCACGTCTCACGGTGATAACTTGCAGCCGAATCCAAGAGCCTCAGCGGGCATCCGGACATGCAAAAAATATCAGCCTATATCCTCACATATAACGAGGCCGAAAAAATCGAGGCAGCCGTGTCCAGCGTGCTATGGGCCGACGAGGTCGTCGTCGTCGACTCCTTCAGCGTCGACCGCACGGGCCAAATCGCGCGGTCACTTGGCGCGAGGGTTGTCGATGTGCAATTCAGGGGCTTTGGTGACCTGCGCAATCGAGCGGTCGAGGCCTGTAATTTCGGCTGGATCTTCAGCCTCGACGCCGACGAACGTTGTACCGAAGCGGTGCGCGACGAAATCCTGGCATTGCTTGCCGGTACGCCACCTCACGATATCTACATGGTACCGCGGCGCAATTACATGATGGGGCGGTGGATCCGCGGTTCGGGCTGGTATCCAAATTTTCGCCAGCCGCAGCTCTTCCGCAAGGGCAGCATCCGCTACACGCTCGATCCCGTCCACGAAGGATATGAAGTGCTGGGAGGCCGGTCAGTTGGCATCCTGCGCAACGCAATCTGGCAATTCCCGTTTCGCAATCTCGAAGAGGTCATCAACAAAGTAAATCGCTATTCCACGCTCGGGGCATCCAAGCTTGCGGACAGGCACGTGTCGATGACAAGCGCGCTCGGCCATGGTATTTGGTCTTTTGTCAAACATTATATCTTCAAGCTAGGCTTCATCGACGGCTGGGCCGGCTTCGTTATAGCGTTTGGAAATTTTGAAGGTACGTTCTATCGCTACGCCAAACGCTATGAGGAACTGCAGGGCTGGCAACCGCCGCCAACCGAAACGATCAAACGCGGCGGCTAGCGTCTGACCTTTGGCGCACGCGTTCTTTCCACCATTGAACTGGTCGAATGGCCGGGCACGAGATCGATCAGGATGATCTCGCCGCCAAGCGCCTCGACGATCTCACGACCAACGACCTGGTCATGCGTGTAGTCACTGCCCTTGACCAGCACGGTCGGCTTGACGCGCGCAATCAGTTTTTCCGGCGTGTCTTCATCGAACACGACGACGAGATCAACAGCCTCGAGCGCGGCCAGCACTTCGGCGCGCGCTTGTACCGGTTGTACCGGTCGGCCGGCGCCTTTCAAGCGCGTGACAGAGGCATCGCCATTCAAACCGACGACGAGACGATCGCATGCCGCGCGTGCACCGGCCAGCAGCTTAACATGTCCGGGATGCAGCAGATCGAAGCAGCCGTTGGTAAAGCCGACACGCAAGCCATGCCGCCGCCATTCAGTCAGGTGGTCATCGAGTATCGCCCAGTCGAATACAATTTTTTCCTCGGGCGCAAGCGTCGAGGCCGGCAGGATGCGCGACCGCAGCTCGGCGGCAGACACGGTTGCGGTGCCGCGTTTCCCGACCACAACGGCGGCGGCAGCGTTGGCCGCCCGCATGGCCGACTCGAAATCGGCGCCCATCGCCAGCATGGCAGAGAGCACCGCTACGACCGTATCGCCTGCTCCGGAAACGTCGCGTACGCGCACCGGGTAGGCCGGAACATGTACCGGCGTATCCCTTGCTACGAGCGTCATACCTGTCTCACTGCGCGTCACCAGAACCGCTTTTGCAGCTAAGGCAGCCCGCAGCTTCAACGCTGCCTCGGCAATTTCATCATCAGTCTGCGCCGGGCTATTTGTGGCATCGGCAAGCTCCTGCCGATTTGGCGTGATCAACGTTGCTTCACGATAGACGCTGTAGTCACGACCTTTCGGATCGACAACAATCGGCTTGCCGCGCTCATTCGCGGCCTCGATGACCGCTCGGATCACGCGCGGGGTCAACGTGCCTTTGGCATAGTCAGAAAGAACGACCGCGCCCACTCGCGGCATCGCTTTGATAACATGCTCGAGCAGTGCGTTCTCACTCCCCGCGGCGACCGATGAAACCGTTTCCCAATCGGCGCGCAACAGGTGGGTGGAGTGATGTTCCGAGACAAAACGAACTTTCCGCGTTGTCTGGCGCGTCCCATCGACAACCAGGTGGAATTCAATGAGCGGATGATTGTTGAGCGCTTTGGTTAGGGCGCCGCCAGCCTCGTCGTCGCCAACGACGCCGACGAAAATGCAACGCACACCGAGCGCGACGAGGTTGCGCGCTACATTGCCCGCGCCGCCTATCATGAACTCGGCGCGCTTGACCGTGATCACCGGTGTCGGTGCTTCCGGCGAAATGCGGGAAACCTCGCCATAGATGAATTCATCCAACATCAGATCGCCGATGCACAGCACGGTCTGCTGGGTGAGCGCGGTAAGTTGCGTATCGAAATCGTACATGGACCTACCGATAGCGATCGTCGCGATCGAGATAGTCGGTGACATACTGACCGACGGCAACCTCGATCGGTGTGAAGTCGGCATTATAGCCGGCGCGGCGCAAACGTTCGACGCGCGCCTCGGTGAAGTATTGATATTGGCCTCGGATAGTGGCCGGCATATCGACGTACTCGATATTTGCGGGCCGGTGGAGCGCCTTGAACATGGCGCTGATCATATCGCGAAAGCTTTCCGCCCTTCCGGTACCCACATTAAAAATTCCGTTGATTCCTGTTGCTTCGAGCAGCCACCGTAGTACCGCGATCGCATCGTCTACATAGATGAAATCACGGCGCTGATCGCCATCGGCAATATCTTCACGGTGCGACTTAAACAGGCGGACCGGTTTGCCAGCCTTGGCGGTATCGAACACTTTGGCGAGCACGCTCGCCATGTGGCCTTTGTGGTACTCGTTCGGTCCGTACACGTTAAAAAACTTAAGCCCGACCCAGTGCGGCGGCATTTTTTCTTTTTTCAGATAGCGGTCGACCAGCGCCAGATCGAACAGATGCTTGCTCCAGCCGTATAGGTTCATCGGCTTTAGCTTGCGTAACGCGTCGAGCGACCAATCATCGTCGAAGCCCTGGGTCCCATCTCCGTAAGTAGCTGCCGACGAGGCATAGATGAAAGGCGCACGCGTGGCCGTGCACCAATCGAGCAGGCGCATGGAAAGGCGGAAATTATTTTCCATGACCAGGTCGCCATCCGTGGCGGTGGTGTCGGAAATAGCACCCATGTGAATGACAGCGTCGAGCTTGCGCCTCTCAAGCCAACGCGCCAGTTCGCCTGGCGGAATGATGTCAGCGATCTGATGCTTTGCGAGATTGCGCCACTTAATGTCGTCGCGGCCAAAATCGTCACTTACCGCTATGTCGGTCGCACCCGCCTCATTGAGGCTGGCGACCACGTTCGACCCGATGAACCCGGCCCCACCAGTGACCAAAAACATGCCCAACCTCGCCGCCGCCGGCTATAGCGCAACCTTTGCCCCAGTCCGCCGCCAGGCGCAATGTCGGGCCGGATTGACACGCAAATAGCACCGAACAAGGTAAAAAGCGCGACTGGACAGGCGACCGCCACGCGGGCTAACGCCTGCTTGCGCGCCTAAAACGGGGACATATAGCGTTGCAAAACCGGCGTCCATTCCGTTGGGGTCTCGCGCTCCAGGTGAGCCGCGCCAGCCTATGAGCCAGGATTCCAGCCAAAACACCTCGCCGATCCTGATCGTTCCTTATATGTGGATCGGCGATTTCGTTCGCTGCCATTCGGTGGTCAAGCTGCTACGTGCGGCCGCCCCGGATCGCCCAGTGGACATCGTCAGCAGCACACTTTGTGCACCGCTCGCCGATTACATGCCTGGCGTTCGGCGCGCAATCGTAATGGATATTCCGCGCCGACGATTGGGCCTGTCACGGCAGTGTGAGCTCGCCAGCCTGCTGCGCAAGGCCGACTATGGGCAAGCGCTCGTGATGTCGCGCAAATGGAAGGCGGCGTTGGCGCCGTGGCTCGCCGGCATTCCAACACGCACCGGCTTTGTTGGTGAATTTCGCTTTGGACTGCTCAACGACGTGCGCTTCGGCGAGCGCAAATTGCCGCGCATGATCGATCAAATGGGGGTACTCGCTTTGCCGGGAGCCGCGCCGCTTCCAAAAGAATGGCCGTTGCCTGAACTGAAAATTCCTCCTCAAGCGGTCAAGGCCTGGCTTGCGCAGCACGGACTGACGAAAGAGACGCGCCCCATCGTTGCCCTGTCGCCGGGCGCGGTGGGCGCCGGCAAGGCATGGCCTGTCCGCCATTACAGCGAACTCGCGCGGGCTCTTACAAAAGAGGGGGCTTTGATATGGGTGCTTGGCGGCCCGAAGGAAACTTCTATTGCATCACAAATCGCGGCCGCCGGCAGCCATCTTGTGCGCGATCTTACTGGTGTTGATCTACGAAATGCCATCCTCGCGCTCGCGGCAGCCGATGTTTCTGTCACGAATGACTCCGGACTGATGCATATATCAGCCGCGATTGGCACGCCGACAGTAGCAATTTTTGGTCCGACAAGCTCATGGCATTGGAAACCGCTTAATCCAATCGCCGCGGTTCTCGAGCCGCCGGGCGACGAGAAAGCGCGCGAACGTTCGCGTCTCGAGGGCAATACCGCCGTACGCCACCGGCGCACCGACGATGTTGCGGTTGAAACCGTTCTTGCGGCCGTGCATCCAATGCTCACGGATGCGAAAATTCGCATGAAATAGCTATTCGAGGCTGAACTCCGGCCGAATTAACAAATTGCGATGTTGCAAGCCTGACGTAAAGTTGTTTCCGTGCTATCAGAGTGCCATGGCCAAAGCCAAACCAGCTCATGTGTCCAGCGATCGTGCACAGGCCGCAATCGCATCGGCCTTGCGTACATTGGAGGCTGAGGGTGGAGGTGTAGATGCGCTCGCCGCCGCGCTGCGCGACGGGCTGGCCACTAGTTTCGCTGCTGCCGTTGATTTGATCCGCGCGGCACAGGGCCGCGTGATCGTGACCGGTATGGGCAAGTCCGGCCATGTTGCGCGCAAGATCGCTTCGACCTTTGCATCGACCGGGACGCCAGCTTTTTTCGTGCATCCGAGCGAGGCAAGCCACGGCGATCTCGGGATGATTGCCAATGATGATGTGATTCTGGCGCTGTCGTGGTCGGGCGAAACCGCGGAGCTGAAAAATATCACCGATTATTCGCGCCGCCACGGCATCAAATTGATTGCAATGACTGCGATCCCGGAAAGCGTACTAGCCAAGGTCGCCGACGTCGTCCTCACGCTTCCGCAAGTGCGCGAAGCTTGCCCTCACAATTTGGCGCCTACCACCTCCTCACTCATGCAGCTTGCGCTCGGTGATGCATTGGCCATAGCGCTTCTGGAGAGTCACGGCTTTACCGCGGTCGATTTCGGCCTACTGCATCCCGGTGGCAAACTTGGCACGCTGCTAAAAACCGTCCGAGACATTATGCATACCGGAGAGACGATACCGCTGATGTCTTTCGGCAGCCGAATGTCTGACGCAATCCTGGAAATGACCACCAAAGGTTTCGGTTGTGTCGGCATCACCGACACTCGCGGGCAATTGGTCGGCATTATTACCGATGGCGACCTGCGCCGGCACATGCAAAACGATCTGCTGGATGCACTTGTCGACAACGTCATGACCCACAAGCCGAAGACAGTGCGGCCCGATCAATTGCTCAGCGAGACGCTCGATATCCTCAATTCAATGAAGGTCACCGCGCTTTTCGTGGTCGAGGCAGGCAAGCCGGTCGGTATCATTCACGTTCACGACCTGCTGCGTGTCGGCGCAGCTTAGGCAAGCCATATTTTAACGAGCAATTTTTGCGACCGCGTCCGCCACAGCGTCGACTGACGGGGACGCGTCCTTGCTGCCCAGAGCCGTGATCGGCCCAGGCCCGACAGGGCCGGTGAGGTTCGGCTTGCTGCCCGTAAAGATTGCGACCAATGGAATACCGAGCGCCGCGGCGAGATGCAAAAGACCGGTGTCGACGCCAACGACATAATGTGACCCGGCAACCAGCTTTGCTACCTGAACCAACGAAGCACGTTCCGGCACGAACGCACCCGGCACTTGCGAGGCAATGCGTTCGCTGCGGGCCCGCTCGCCCTCGGTACCCCACGGCAACACCAGTTCAATTGCGCCACCGAGCGTCTTGC
>Ga0187777_10001211_pt1 | contig 16864 bp, 17 predicted proteins | sample 1015_Q2_SP5_10_M_FD_132416 | JGI IMG/M metagenome (GOLD analysis project Ga0187777, IMG submission 132416) | Tropical peat soil microbial communities from peatlands in Department of Meta, Colombia - 1015_Q2_SP5_10_MG | ecosystem: Environmental > Terrestrial > Soil > Wetlands > Peat | place... | reverse complement strand
TCCATCATTCGGCAAAACATTGTAATTTCACTCGGCGTTATTCTGCTTCTCGTAACCTCCGCGCTGGCGCAAAAAATCAACCTGACTATTGGGGTGCTCGGTCATGAGGGCAGCACGGTCGTCGTAGTCCTGAACGCGCTACGACTGCTCGCTTTCCACTCAGAAAACAAACATCCCGACCGCCGCCCCGAACATTAATAAGGTCGCGATCGAGACCACGATTGCACTCGACGCGGAGCTCGGTTGGCCTTTCATCACACTTCTGTCGAGGGCAGTTAGCAGGATCGCTACCATTAGAAACGGCGCGAGGACGCCATTGATTATGGCTGTCCAATAGAGTGCGCGCACAGGATTGATCTTGAGGAAATCCATGATCACGCCGATGAAGGTCGAAACGACAATGACAAGATAAAACGGGCGTGCGCCGCGAAAACGTTGATCGAGTCCTTCTCGCCAGGCGAATGTTTCGGCCAGCGCGTAGGCAGCCGAGCCCGTCAGCGTGGGAATTGCTAGAAACCCGACCCCGATGATGCCGATTGTGAAAAGCGTGCCAGCAAATTTTCCGGCCAACGGAAACAGTGCCTGCGCCGCGTCTCCGCTACTCTCGATGTTTGTCATCCCGTTAACGTGAAGCGTCAGGGCCGTCGTTAAGATGATGAAGAACATCACCAGGTTCGAAAAAAAAGTTCCAAGGTCGACGTCGATCTTGCGATCGACGATTTCGCGCGAAGTAGCGTTGAAACGCTGCCGAAGCATGCGGCGGCCTTTGGCTTTGTCTTCTTCGACTTCCTGGGACGCTTGCCAAAAAAACAAATAAGGGCTGATCGTCGTTCCGAGGATCGCGACGAGCGCGCTCCATTGATCGTGGTTCTTTGGCCACGACGGAATGAACGCAGCGTGGGCTACTTTGGACCAGTCCGGGTGAATGATGAACCCGGTGATGACGTAGGCGAACAGGACCAAGGCGAGCCATTTCAAAATCGTGGCGATCTGGTGATACCGGAAGAAAATGGTCGCCACCGAAATTCCAACGCCGAAAACCACGACCCAAATGTGTGAATTGATCTTCGTCAGCATTTCGGCGGCATCGGCCATTCCGGAAAGATCCGCGCCGACGTTGATGGAGTTGGCGGCGAATAGCGCGACGGCCGCTACCGGAATGAGCGGGCGCGGAATTCTGCGATGCATCGCGCCGGCCAGGCCGCGACCGGTCACCATTCCGATCCGCGCGCACATCATTTGGGTGAACGCCATCAGCGGCCAGGTCAGCAGCGCTGTCCACAATAGGGCCAGGCCGTGTTGCGCGCCGGCGATCGAATAGGTAGCGATGCCCGACGGATCGTCATCGGCCGCGCCCGTAATGATGCCGGGGCCAAGTGAAACCAGGAAACGCCGGATGAAACCGGGCTTAGTATTCCGTGCGCTCATTCTAACTACGTTTCGATCTTGAAGGGAAAGATGTCGATCTTAGAGTGAACGAATGGAAGAAGCCGAAGTGCCGCTTGAAAACTTGCATGAAGAGATCCATCACCGGGCCGAGCATGGCGCCGAACGCTGGATTTCATGGGTTGCACTGAGCACCGCACTTCTCGCTGTCCTCGCAGCAGTTGCCGGATTGCTTTCCGGTATGCATGCAAACGAAGCGATGATGAGCCAGATCGAATCGTCTGATCAATGGGCCTATTATCAGGCAAAAGGAATCAAAGCCGCCGTCCTCGATGCCAAAATGTCGTTAGGCGGTAATGCGGGCGAAGAAGACCGGGCAAAGGCCGAGCGATATCAGGAAGAACAGAGCGAGATCCAGAAGGAGGCGAACGCGAAGCAGAACGAGGCCAAATCAAATTTTCATCAACATGAGATTCTCGCTCGTGGAGTTACGATGTTTCAAATCGCGATCGCGATCGCCGCGATCTCCGCTCTGACCAAGCGTCGCCGTTTCTGGATCGTTAGTCTGCTTTTTGGGATTGCCGGCTGCGTTTTTCTCGCGCTGGGTCTCACTCAATAAAATGCGCGTGCTCGCCATTGACGCTTCCCTACGCAACACCGGTGTCGCGATCGTCGATGCAGACAATGGCAAGACGCGAGCGCTTTACTTCGGGACCATTCACAATGCGCAATCGCTTCGCTCGTCGTCTTGTCTGATCGCGATTCGGGACCAGCTTGCCGAGTTGATTCGCCAACACGAGCCGGATTGTTGTGCGCTCGAATCTGTGATTTACGTGCAGAGCCACAAGACCGCGATTTTGCTCGGCGCAGCGCGCGGGGCCGCCATTCTCGCCGCGGCCGAAAACGGGCTGCCGGTTTTCGAATACCCGCCAACGCGGATCAAACAGGCGACCGTTGGTCGCGGTGGCGCCGGAAAAAACCAGGTTGCGTTCATGGTTCGCGCGCTTCTTGGCCTGACTGTAACTCCGGAGGCGGATGCTGCCGACGCCCTCGCCATCGGTCTGACCCACGTGCGCGCGCAGGAAGCCACGCGGATGGGAATTCCCGGAACGAAACAAATATGAGCGAGACCGGTCTTAGAATTTCATGGCTTGGGCGGGTCGATTTCGCTGATGCGCTCGCGCTTCAGGAGGGCATCGTTGCCCGAAAGCGCGAAGACCCGGATGGCGACGATGAGATTATTTTGCTTGAGCACGAACCCGTTTACACAATCGGGCGGACGCCAGATAAGTCGAGTCTGCTAGGAGAAACGCACTTACCGCATCCACTGTTCGCGATCAATCGCGGCGGACAGGCCACCTACCACGGTCCAGGACAATTGATGGGCTATCCAATTATCGATCTTCGCCATTGCGGCCAGGATTTACATCGCTACCTGCGCTGGCTTGAAGAAACCTTGATTGAGTTTTTGGCAATCTACCAGATCTCGGCAACACAACGTGAAGGTCTCACCGGTGTCTGGGTTGCAAACCGGAAAATCGCCTCGATCGGCGTTGGAGTTCGGCATTGGATCACAATGCACGGGTTCGCACTAAGTGTTTGCGGCGATCTCGCGCCATTCGCGCAAATCGTTCCATGCGGGATTTCCAATGTCACGATGACCTCGATGGAAAAAGAAACCGGCAACTTGCCTTCGGTGGTCGATGTTGCCGGTACATTCGAAAGATTTGTTGCCAAAAGAATTTCTCAGCTACGGTCCCATCGACAAGCGCACTCACTCTCGCACTGACGAACAAAGATTATGATCGAACTGGAAGACAACTTTAGCGACGTCGTCGGAAAGGCACAGCGCGGCTTGGAAATTTCCGACAGCGAGCTCGCGGCGAAATCGGGTATGAGCGCGGACGCGATTCGCAAAGTACGCGATGGCCATTTTGATGAAGCTACTCTGCGGGCTGTTGCGCCGGTGTTGAATCTGGATGGCAACGCTCTGACCGATCTTGGGCAAGGCAAATACAGACCGAAGCGGATCGAAGGTTTCAACGGACTCGCGCAGTTGACCACCAATTACGACGGAATGTTGGTCAACGCGTATCTGATCTGGGATCCTGGTTCAAGACACGCTGCAGCGTTCGATACCGGCGCGGACTGCAACGGTATTCTAAGAATCGCGAACAAAGAAAATCTCTGCATCAAAATGATTTTTCTGACGCACGTACATCCGGATCATGTCGCGGATTTACCGCGATTGCAGGAGGAGGTAGCTGCGGAAGTTTTTGCTCCAGCTCGTGAACCGGTCCCCGGTGCGGAAGGAATCGAGGAAGGAAAACATTTTCATTTGGGCAAGCTCGACATCGAGGCCCGACTGACTTGGGGGCATTCGCCCGGCGGACTGACCTTTGTTTGCCATGGTCTCGCCCGACCTGTTGCGATTGTTGGCGATTCGCTTTTCGCCGGCTCAATGGGTGGTGGCGGCGTCTCCTACAAAGACGCGATTCATAATAATCTCGAGAAAATTCTCACACTTCCGGATGAAACAATCATTTGTCCCGGTCACGGACCGATGACGTCGGTTGGAGAAGAGAAGATACATAATCCGTTCTTCGCGCACCGAGTGCGCTAAGTGTTTGATGTAAGATGTAAGATTTAAGATGTAGGATTGAAGATGTTTCCCCATGAACAAACAGGAGCTGCAAGACCGAACGAAAGCATTTGCCTTACGAATTCTGAAGGTGGTTAACGCCCTCCCTCGCACTCCTGCTGGTCGTGCTATTTCAAATCAGCTTGTGCGAAGCGCCATATCGGTCGGTGCAAACTACCGGGCGGCTTGTCGAGCACGGTCGCGAGCAGAGTTTGCCGCCAAGTTAGGAACGGTTCTTGAGGAAGCCGATGAGAGCTTGTATTGGCTTGAAATGATTCGCGATGGCGGCCTCATATCAGAACCGAAGCTCTCGTCGCTGTTGCGTGAAGCAAATGAACTCACTGCAATTGTCGCAGCGGGGCGAAAGTCCGCATTACGAACAAAATCTGACATCTCAAATCTTACATCTTAAATGAATATCGGTTTTGTCGGCGTTGGTCGAATGGGTGCGAACATGGCGCGCCGGTTAAAGGATCGCGGGTTTAAGATTACTGCGATTTACGATTCCAATCGCAAAGCGGCAACAGATCTCGCCGGCGAACTCAGTTGCGCGGCGGCTCAGGATTTGTCGGAAGTGACTGCCGAATCGGACGTGATCTTCACCGTTGTAACGGATGACGACGCGATGCGGAAAATTTTTTCCAGGACCGGCGACAATTTGCTGAAAAACGCGAGTAGCAAACTCTTCATTAACTGCGCAACGATTTCGCCGCAGGTGCACGTCGATGTTGAGAAGCTCGCGCAAACGGCTGGCGCCGACTCCCTCGAAGCGTGCATGGCCTCCAGCATAACTCAGGCACGCGATGGCAAGCTTTATTTGATGTGCGGCGGAAAAGAGAAAGCGTTTCGGAAAGCCGAGCCAGTTTTAAAGGAGCTGGCCGCGACTGTTCGCTTCATCGGTAAAGCGGGTGAAGCCGCAAAGGTAAAAGCTCTCGTCAATATGGTAATGAACATCAACACCGCCGGGCTAGCCGAAGGACTTGGTCTCGGCGCAGCGCTCGGACTCGACTTGAAAATGCTTCGCGAAGTTTTCGCACAGACTGGAGCTAACTCGCGCGTTCTCGAAACTGATGGCGAAGACATGCAAAATCGCGATCACAGTTGCTTCTTTTCGGCGGCTCACGCGGCCAAAGACAGTGGCATTGCCTGCGAGCTCGCTCGCCAGCTCGGTCTGGAACTGCCGCTCGCCCGCGCAACTAGGGAGCAATATGAGCGCATGATCGCAGAAGGCTTGGGCGAGCTCGATAAATCAGGAATCGCCGAGCTGACGTTTAAAGATCGACATAAATCGCGCGGCGTCCGGCGAGATCACGTGTAAGTTAGGGAATGGGAGGATTTCACGGCAGTCACGCGACAGGTTCGGGCGATCCCCCCAATCGTACGTCGCGGGTGAAGACAGTCTGGCGGGTTTTTCGCTACTTGAAGCGCTATCCGGCGCTTGCCCTGAGCATGCTGGGCTGCGCGATCCTCGCCACGTTGATGGTCATCGTCTTTCCGGCGGTGACCAAGGAGGTTCTTGATGTTGTGATTCGGCAGCATCATCCGGAGAAGCTGGCTCCGCTGGTTCTGATCGCTGTGGCCGCTGCGCTGCTGCAGAACGGACTTAATTCGTTGCGACTGATCCTCAACAATACGTTCGAGCAAAAGGTCATCTTCGATCTGCGAAGCGATCTCTACTCGCACATTCAGTTGCTTCCGCTGCGCTGGTTTGACAATCGCGCGACGGGCGACCTTATGACGCGTCTGCTTGAGGACGTAACCTCGGTAGAGCGCGTGTTAATCGACGGCATCGAGCAAGGCGTGGTTGCTGTCCTGACAATCGTCGTGGTGTTGGCGTGGATGTGTCACGTCAGTGTGAAAATGACTCTGGTTGCGCTCAGCCCAATACCATTCTTGGCTGCCGGCGCTCTTTGGTACACGCTCACCGCACATCGGCGTTATCGATTGCAACGACGGGCTTCGTCCGCCATGAATGCGCTACTTCACGATAATCTTTCCGGCATCCGGCAAATTCGAAGCTTTGCGCGCGAAAGAGAAGAGCATCAGCGATTCAATCGCGTGAGTGACGAACTGCGGCGGGCAACTCTCATCGTGATGAAAGTGTGGGCAGCTTACAATCCGTCGATGTATTTGATCGGGACGCTCGGAGTGATTGTGACAGTTCTTTTCGGGACGCGCGCCGTGCTTAATGGCACGATGGAACTCGGTAGTCTTGGCGCCCTGTTGTTGGCTACGGCCTATCTTTATGAACCAGTAGGAAGGCTGCATCAGCTAAATCAACTGCTTCAGGCTGGCCGCGCTGCGGGCGAACGCGTTTTCGAGATTATGGACGAACCGATCGAGCCAGGCTGGCTGACACCGGGATCGACGAGTCGCATTGCCGGCGATGTCCGGTACGAGAATGTCAGCTTTAGCTACCATGACGACGGCCGTCTTGCTCTTGATCATATTTCCTTTCACGCACAGCCAGGTGAAACAATCGCGCTGGTCGGTACAACCGGGGCGGGCAAATCGACCCTCGCGAGTTTGCTGCCCCGTTTCTACGAATTATCGACGAACGACGGGGAAATTTTCATCGATGGCAAAGAGATCCGCGAATACAGTCTTCGCGGGTTGCGCGAAAATATTGGCGTCGTCACCCAGGAGAGTTTTCTGTTTAACGGCACGGTCCGTGAGAACCTGTTGATGGGAAAACCGAGCGCGACCGACGAGGAGCTTTGGCGCGCGGTCGATGCAGCGAATGCACGTGAATTCATCGAACGACTGCCGGAAAGATTGGGGAGCATCGTTGGCGAACGCGGGGTGAAGCTGAGCGTTGGAGAAAAGCAGCGCCTCTCCATCGCTCGCGCTCTGTTGAAGGATCCACCGATTCTGATTTTGGATGAGGCAACTGCAAGCGTAGACACGACGACCGAACGGTTGATCCAGGAAGCGCTGGAACACTTGATGGCGAACCGAACATCAATTGTGATTGCCCATCGCCTGTCTACAATCGTCCACGCCGATCAGATTCTCGTTCTCGATCATGGTCGGCTCATTGAGCGCGGTACGCACGACGAATTGATCGCGCACGGCGGAAAGTACGCGCGGTTGTGCGAGCAAAGTTTGCTCGAGTCACGCCGCGAGACCGACGCTGAAGAGGAATTGGTAGGTCGAGATTCCGTCGAGCCGGCTTTGGAAGAAGAAATTTTTCCTTTAGATCGGCAATAAGAGCCTAACAGATACTGAGTCCATTCGGCCAACTGGCTTAGCACCCACTGGGCGGCTCGACAGAGTCTCGCCCTACCACTTTCGACTATTGGCCGGACGAAGATGGCGACGGGATCGGAGAAGGAGGAATTAGAAGAGTCTGGCCTGCCTGCAACTTCAGCGGATTGTCGATGTGGTTATATTTCTGGAGATCGACCACGCTCACTCCGTACATTTTTGCGATTGACGTCAGCGTTTCGCCGCGGGCCACGGTATGACTACTGTCATTTCCGCTCTTGGCAGACGTTTCAGGTGTCGCGCTCGATGTCGACGTCGCTGTTGAGGTCGTCCCCGTTGGCGCGCCTTCTCCGATCATCACTCCGGGGCGACGATTGGTGACCTCGAGCTGAAGCTTTAAGATTTCCTGCGAAAGCATGTCAATTTTCGCGTTTTGTTCGTCGATTTTCTTGGTGAGCTCCTGAAGTTGCGTAGCCTGGCTCACAGACTGATTTGGACTAGGGGCCATCGTTTGCCCGAAGGCGCCGGAGCTGGCAATTAGAATCAAAACCAATGCAGCCAGAGCTCCGGTAGCCGGTGATTTCATCGGACTCGGATTTTGCCATCAGCCGGTATCGCTGGCAAGCGAGGCAGCATCAGACGGGGAGGCGGCTTGCCTTTGCTGTATTTCGCCTTAAATTTTTTGCATGCCGGAGCGCGTGCAAAAGCCGTTCGACCCCGCTCCGTGGGGTCCCCAACAGGGGGACGAAGGAGGTCCCCGCTCGCCGGACATTTCGCGACCGGATACCAAGGATTTGCTCAAGAAGATGCGCAAGGTGGATCCCAATCAATCGAAGCGCTACCGCCAGCGGACCGGGCAATAATGGACAAGCCACCTCTGGCGCTCGATCCGAAATTCTCGGGAGCGAGCGAAGATTTCCCTGCCCTCCTGCGCCGGAAAGGTCTTCTCCAAAGCGCCCCGGAAGTGACCGGTGCGACTGTCGGTCATTCTTTTGTTCCGACAGAATCAACGACGATTCTTGCGTTTAAATTCTCGGGGGGTGTGCTCGTGGCCGGCGATCGGCGCGCGACTGCCGGCAACACCGTAGTTTACGATCGGGCGGACAAGGTTTTGGAAATCGATCGTCACTCCATCATGGCGATCGCGGGAGTGCCGGCGACCGCATGGGAGATGGCGCGCGTGCTCGAACATTCGTTTCAGTATTTTCGACGGACGCAATTACAGGAAATGAGCGTGGGCGGAAAAGTGCGCGCGCTTTCCAAATTGCTGCGGGACAATTTTGGTTTCGTCATGCAAGGCGTCGGGGTGGTGGTACCGATCTTCGCCACTTACGATGCGAGTTCGAAACCGGGTGCGCGCCTTTATTTTTATGATGCGATGGGCGCGCAATTTGAAGTTACGGATTATGCCGCGACTGGGTCCGGTTCGCCAGCAGTGCGCGGCATTCTTTATTATGAAAACAACTGGGGGCCGAAAAAACTTCAGGAGCTGAACCAGGATGAGGCGGTGGCGGTAGCGTTACGTGCTCTCGATACCGCGTCGGAAGCAGACACGTCGACTGGTGGGGTCGATCGAAGCGGGAAGATTTTCCCACTGATCAAGATCGTTTTCGGTGATGGCATCACTACGTTGTCTGACGAAAAGGTCGCCGAGGTCTTCAAGCAGAAAGTGGCATGATTGAGGAACCGTATCGTTGGGTGGAGGCGATCGCGAACCGGCGTGAGTACGTCGAAACGCAGCTTGCCCAAGGCAGCCCAATCGCCGCGGTCGGCTATCGCGATGGGATTCTCTTTTTCACAATTGGCCGGCGTTCGCGCCAGAAGATTTATGAGATTTACGACCGGATCGCGATGGGAGCGATCGGTCATCCGGGAGATATTGAGCGACTGAGATTGGCGGCGATTGAATTGGCGAGCACAGAGGGATTTACGCGCTCAGCTGCGGACGTTTCGCTTCGACGCCTTGCTCATTACTCGTTGAGTCCGGTGATGAAGGCGGCGTTCGAGCAGGTATACGGCCCGCCGTATCTGGCCCGACTACTTTTTGCCGAGATTGGTTCAAGTCCGAAGGAAGATTTGTTTTTGTCGGTTGACTACGATGGCTCAATTGCAGCGGACGGCCCGAGCGCGCAGCCGCGACAACGCTTTGCGGTGTTGAGTGGAGCGAAAGTATCGACCGAGCTTATGGAAGCGTTTTTGCGAGAGAACCATGTAACGGATGCCGAATTACCGGACGCAATAACAATTGCAGCGGATGCGTGGAGTGTTGGCCGGATGGCCCTCGGGGAAAACGCAATCAAGGAATTGCCGGGGCGCGACGCAATTCGCCAGAGTCGAGATAAACAACTCGAAAGTTCTGGAGTGGAGGCGGCAGTACTGGAACGCAATAGCCGGAGCGCGATCCGCTATCGCACGGTAACCGATGCCGAAGTTCGCCAAAACCTCCGGACCTGACAATGTTTCAGAATCGCACGGGTCTGGGCGGGGCGATGAAAAATGGTTTGGCCTGCCTGGGACTCGTGCTGATGCTGGTCTCGTTCGTTTGGTGGCAAAGCTTTTTTACCCCATCCCCGGTTAGTTCGAGCCGCAGTCGCGTCGCTGGACCCTTTGCAGTCGTCGTCATCGATCCCGGTCACGGTGGCCAGGATTCGGGAGCGATCTGCGGTGCAATTTACGAAAAGGACCTGACGCTCGACATCGCGCAACGAGTGGACAGACTGCTTCAAGCGCAGGGCCTCGCTACGCTGATGACCCGAGTCGGCGACAGTTACGTTTCGCTTCAAGACCGCGTCGCGGTTACGAACCGCGCACGTGACTGCATTTTCGTGAGTATTCATTTCAATGAAGGGAAGAAAATCGTGAGTGGGGTGGAAACCTACTACGCTGAACACCAGACGGCTTCGGCTCCACGCCTGGTCTCGTGGATCCCTTTCCTGGATGGCACAAATGCGGCCGCGGAGTCTCCGACGGCAGGCAGCCAAAGCCTGGCCCGGTTCATTCAGGAAGCAATGGTGGCCAGAACGAAGGCGCCGGACCGCGGAACGAAATCGGAGCAATTTTTCGTAATCGTGAACGTTGGTGTTCCGGCAGTTCTGGTGGAAGCAGGCTTTCTCAGCAGCAAGGAGGATGTTGCGAACCTGGAAAGCAACGATTATCGCGAACAAATGGCCGCAGCGATTAGTGAGGGAATTATCCGGTACCGAGATGTCTTAAAGGAGCGCCAGGTGCCGCTGGCAGTTACGGATCCCAAGTCCTGAATAGGTCCAGAATTTCGGCGTCAAAAAAGGCAAGCACCCATATGAAACTTCGAACAGCGGGTCTCATTCTCCTGATGTCGGCCGCAGTCGTGTTTGCTGACCCAACGATCGAGAGTGTGCAGCAGGCCTTGAAGGACCAGGGGTTCTATTATGGCGATACCAATGGCAGCAAAGATGCCGACACGACTGCGGCAATTAGGCGTTACCAAATTCGCAATGGCTTGCAGATTACCGGTGATCTCAACGACGAAACCCTGAAGTCTCTTGGGGTCGACTCATCTGGTGGCCGGGCAGTGGTGAAAGCGTCGCCGACGGTTGCGCCATCCTCGTCCGATACGCCGGCGTTGAAAGCCCCGTTAAAACAAGAACAGGAACCAGAACCTGAACACAATCAGACGCCGATCAATCCGATGACTGGCCAACCATTTCCTGAACCGCAACGGGAAGATCGACGACCGCATGATGAAAGCGTGGTTCCAATGGGACCGGCAGGAGACTTTGCTGGCACTCCCTTCCAGGGAGCTCCGCCGGAGGTTCAACGCAATATCGTCGTTGCGGCGCAAAACATTTTGGCGCAGCGCGGACTCTATCGTGGTCCGTTGGATGGGATGATTAGTCCCGATTTTGAATTTTCAATGCGCGCATATCAAGCGCGGGTGCATTTACCCGTCACCGGCCGGCTCGATCTGGCGACTCTTGCCGCACTTGAACTATTGCCAGGCGGAAACAGGCCAGTCTACCTTCCGCGTCGCCGTCCGCCCCAGGAGCCAGTGCATGGAGAATGGATTCATGAACACTGACTTACCCGAGTCGGGTCGGTACGGTCAGGATTTGTCCGACTCGAACTGCACCGCGTAGAGGTCGGCAAAAACGGTGCCGACAAAAATCTGAGCCTCTATGCGAAGAGGGATGCGATTTTGATCGTCCGAAATCCAGATCGTCGCGCGCTTGAATTTCCGGTGTGGTTCTAGTTCGAGGTCCTTGCCAAGACGTTTGAGCTCAACATCGAACTTGATCGCATTGTAGCTCCCGGCGTGAACCGACACGTGTTCACGGCCCAGCACGGTTACTGTCGCAAGATACGCGGAAGTTGCCGGATAGACGACGATTCTATAAACCGCGTGATCATTGAGCGGCTGGCTGCGCAGGTAGAGCATGGCGCTGTGCAGATCGAACAAGTTCTGAAAATTGAACGACTTCGGCTTTGAGTCTTTCGGGCCCGGAGTCTCGATGCGGGTACGGGTCACGCTGGAATCCGTGAACGTCAGTCCAGTCGTTATTTTCTTTTTGCGATAGGTTTCAACCTGCGTGCTTTCGATTGGGTGAAGTGTTTCAGCATTCGCAGTTCCATGATAGGTGGCATCCAATTTCCATAGAGCACGCGCGAAGCCAATCGTTCCTCCGGTTGCTTCAAGTTGAAAACGTTTATCGCCAGATTTGCTGAAGCGAATATCGCCTTTGCCGGCGGTAATTCCGGACCAGCCGAAATGATAAGTTGTCCGTACGGGCCGGGGTTCCGGAAAATTTCCCGGAGGATCCTTGGTCAACGTTGCCTCCCAAACGGGCGCGCCGAGGATTGATGCGGCGACCCCGAACAACAAGGCGCTGACGGCAAAAATCAGGTGCGGTCGATTTGTCACTCTGTGGATCACTCGGAATCTAATTCACGTTCCGGACGGTACACAAAAAACACACGCGAGCTTGCTCCTCGCGTGTGTTTTGATTCGAAAACTGCGACTAAGGCTTCTTTGGGGTCGCGGAAGCAGCGCTTGCCGGGCTCGTCATACTCGTGTTCACCGAGCTCGGACGACCGGGTTTGTTGAGAGCCGCGATCACATCGTTGGTGAAATCAACATTGTCACGCGAGTACATCAGGACCGGAACACCGTTCAGGCTATTCCCCGATTTATCGAAAACCAGGTCAAGATTGCTTGATTTGACCTTCTCCATGACAACGTCGCTGATCTCTTTGACAATGCCCTCGCGCATCCGCAGAGCCTGCTCCTGAAGCTGACGCTCACGAGTTTGCCGGAACTCGGTGATCTCCCGCTCCATGTTCTTGATGTTGGAGATCTTGTCGTCGCGCTCTTTGGCTTTCTGCGCTTTGGCGTCGGCGCTCAATGCAGGCGCTTCAAGCTGCTTGTTGAGATTGTTGACGTCGTCGAGCGCCTTCTTGTAGGCGTCCGCGCGCTCATCGTATTCTTTTTTCGCCTGGTTTTTAGCGTCGTTAATTTTCGCCTCGGCGTCCTTGGTTTTGTTGTATTCCCGGAAGGTCCGGTTCATGTCCACCGTCCCAATTTTTAATCCCTGCGCATGCCCGGCGATCGGCAGGGCGAGCAGGGAAGCAAGCGTCAGAAACAGCAATTTTTTCATAGAAGGGGTAAACAAATCGTAGGAAACCAGCCCGACCGCAAGTCGAATATTACGAGGTCAAAATTGATAGCCCACGCTGAAATTCAGGTGGCCGTGGTTCGCGTTCCCGGCGTTTTCAATAGGGAACCCATAGTCAAGGCGCAGCGGCCCGATCGGCAGATCCAGACGCAGCCCAATCCCGAAGTCATCGGCGAAGGTATCGACCGTTTTACGAAACGGAATCGTACCATGAAACAAGCTGCCGTCTGTAAGGCCGGTAGTGTTGTAAATATAACTTGCCTGGGCATTCGGGCCTCGCGGTATCCCAATCGTTTCGTTGCCGAAACTCCACGCATCGGGATTAACAACGCCGGCGTCGTAGAAGACCGCCCCCCGCGCTTTCTCGACAATTGGAAAGCTGACTTCGACAGTTGCTCGAGCCATGGACAAGCCGCCAATTGGCTGATTATCGGAATCTTTCGGGCTGATGTCCCGAAACCCGAAGCCGCGCAGGTTATTGGAGCCTCCGAGGTAAAGACGGTCGTAAATCGGCACACTTGATACCACGGTGGGAACATTCTTTACCACAACCTGGGGGGAACCAGCTCCGCCGGTGAGTATCGGGTTGCCGTTTGCATCGGTTACATCTCCAATTACGCCAGAAATTGATTGTGTTTTTGGGCTGTCCCAGACGTCAACCGTTGATGCTTCGACGTCGACCAGAAGGATCACATCCTTCCAAACTCGCTTGTATTTCGTCGCTTCCACATCAATTCCGTAAGTCTGCTCGTCTCCCCCGAGAGGACCGCCAGCTACCCACGGTGAAATCGAAATCCTCTCCCCGCTACGAGTTAAGAAGGGGTTGTCTCGCCGGTCCCAAACCAAGCTCGTCGATACGGCGCTCCTGGTGGTCGTGCCTTCCTCCGCGATAATCTGTGGCGAAGCGCCAGAGGCCACGTCATAGATCTCGTAGTTCTGTATACTGTAGCCGAGTACGCCGTAGATCCACGGAGCAAGCGGCTTCCGCAATTCAGTAGAAAACCCGTAGTTTCGCTGGTCGTAAACGGAACTGAGATAAGTGGCGTCCGAATAGAATGCCTGGCCGTTCAGGGAAAGTCGGTGGTCGAGAAAATACGGTTCGGTCAATGAGACAACGAAATCTTTTCTCTGTGATCCGACCTGTGCCTTGGCCCGGAATTTCTCGCCACCGCCGGTGAGTCCCGGCCAATTTGTAATATCGAAATTAGTCTGGGTCAGTTCGACGAACCCAATTAAAGAATCGATTGTGCTGTAACCTGCGCCGAAGTTAAGCGAGCCGGTGCGTTTTTCTTCCACCTGAATCACCAGATCTTTGCGGCCTTCAACTCCAGTCTCTTCCGGATAGGCATCCACCTTGGAGAAAAAGCCGAGGTTATCGAGTCGCTTCTTGGTGGTATCGACCCGGATCGTGTTGAACACGTCACCGGGCGAGATCAAAACCTCGCGCCGAATCACCTTATCCTTGGTTCGGGTGTTGCCGATAATGTTGATCCGCTCGACGAACGAGCGATTGCCTTCCTCAATCTTGTAATGGACGTCAATTAAGCCCGGGCCCGCGGGTGTTCCCTGCGGCAAAATTATGAGATCGACATATCCGCCCGCCCCATAAGCGTCGGCCACGGATTTCGCGTCATCGTGCAACTGCTTAGGGGAGTAAACACTGCCCTCCTTCATCTTCAGGAGCAGTCGGATCTTTTGTTCTGTCGTCTGCTTGTAACCTTCGAAGGTCAGTTTGTTGACGTGATACAGGGTGCCTTCCTTAATCCCAATTGTGATGGTCAGTGGCCCGTTCTTGCGCTCTCGCTTTATCTCCTGCACGTCCACGTCGATATAGCCGTGGTCCTGGTAAAACTCCTTAACCTTATCGATGTCCTGTCCGAGCTGGACCTCATCCAGGCGTCCTGATTTATCGACGAAATTCAGCAACGTTTTTCCACGGGTTTTCATTTGCTTACGAAGAACCTTGTCGCTGAAATGCTCGTTGCCTTCGAACTGGATTTCTTTTACTGCGCCCTTCGCGCCTTCATTTACCGTGTAAATCACCCGAGCTGTTCCCTTGCTTTCATCGATTGGCTCGGTTCGAAAATCGACCGTTACGTCGGTGAAACCCTTGCTTTGATAAATATCGATGATCTTCTGGCGCGCCTTCTGCAGGTCGTCCTCATTCGCCGGGGCATTCAGTCTTACCGTAATGTCTTTGCGCAGTTTCTTTGCGGATACGCGATGCGCGCCGTCGATGACCAGCTCTCGTATGACCGGCCGCGTCTGCACGGCGACTATCACCTTCACGCCGTCGCCTTCCGGTTGTGCAAAGATGCGCACGTTCTGAATCCCGCCTGTTTTGTAAAGATTGCGAATGTCGTCCTCCACCGTTGAATCCGAGTACGGTTGGCCGACTGCAGTGCGCAGTTGCGCGAGAATCCTCTCCTTGGCCACGGTGGCCGGTCCTGAATACTGCACGTCAATGGAACGGATGATCGGCGCGCCTTGTCCGTGCACGGAAGACGCGCCGCCGAACCAAATCGCGGAGGCGGCGAAAAGCATCGCTAATGTCCAGCCCCGCCCGATGCCCCAGAATTCTCTCATAACAGTCAAACAATCAAAATGCCGAATCCCGCGCGGCGCAGAAACGGGCGCGGGACAGCCGGCAATTAGAGGAGAAGGCGGCGATCGTCAAGGCAGGATTTCGTCGAAAATGGTTAAAGCGTCCCTCATAGACAGCTCGAAATGGCGTTCAGTTCAAGAGTTCGTAAACATTATTTCGCCGGCGCGGCTCGTATCCGGCGCCGCGAATCAGCGATTCAATTTGCGTAGCATCGAGTCGAAATGTGGTTCCTGCCGCGCTTACCACGTTCTCTTCCATCATCACGGATCCGAAATCGTTCGCTCCGTATTTCAGCGCAACCTGTCCAATGCCGGGGCCTTGGGTCACCCACGAGCTCTGAATGTTGTCGATATTGTCTAAAAAAATGCGCGACAGCGCCTGCATCCGCAAATACTCCGACACGCCGGTCGGCTGTGCCACCTTCAACCCGGTGTGTTGCGGCTGAAAGGTCCAGCAGATGAAGGCGGTGAATCCGCCGGTCCGGTCCTGTTGATCCCGGATTCGTTGCAGATGCTCGACCCGCTCCTCCGGCGTTTCCACATGACCGAACATCATGGTCGCGCTGGATTTCAAACCCAGCTCGTGCGCCACGTCCATCACCTCCAGCCACTGGTCGCTATTGATTTTTAATGGTGAGATTTTCTTTCGTACCCGGTCGACCAGAATCTCGCCGCCGCCGCCGGGGATCGAGCCCAGCCCGGCTTTCTTGAATTCGGAAATCACTTCTCGTAACGGCATTTGAAAGGCTTCGGCGAAATGCTGGAACTCCGGCGGGCTGAATCCATGAATGTTGATGTGTGGATATTTCGCTTTGATGTGCTGCAGAAGATCGACATACCACTGAAACGGCAGTTTCGGGTGATGTCCGCCTTGCATCAGGATTTGAACTCCGCCCGCGGCTGAAAGTTCGTCAAGTTTTTGATCGATCTGTTCCAGCGACAGCACGTAGTGGTCTTCGTCGCGCTCGGTCCGGTAGAACGCGCAAAATTTACAGTAGACGTTGCAGACGTTCGTATAATTGATGTTGCGGTCCGCGATGTAGGTCACGATCTCTTGCCCGCGTCCGCCATAACTTTTTTCCTTGGCCCGATTGCGTCGCGCGTTGGCCAGCGCGCCAAGCTCCTCCAATGGCAAGCGGTAGAGTTGCATCGCCCCATCTGGCGAAATTCGTTCGCCTTCAAGCACCCTGTCCGCGAGCCCGTTTCGATTCGATGAAACCATTCGCGTAACCCTAGCTGAGCCGCAGGTGTCTTACGAGCGTTTTAGCACCGGGCAGTATCCCGCGGATCCAAATGGGTAAGCGACATGGACTCAGATTTTATCTTTGGGCCGAAATTTTCGGGGCAACCGTTTTGGTTGCCGCTTTTGACTGGCAGC
>Ga0187777_10001210_pt1 | contig 16867 bp, 13 predicted proteins | sample 1015_Q2_SP5_10_M_FD_132416 | JGI IMG/M metagenome (GOLD analysis project Ga0187777, IMG submission 132416) | Tropical peat soil microbial communities from peatlands in Department of Meta, Colombia - 1015_Q2_SP5_10_MG | ecosystem: Environmental > Terrestrial > Soil > Wetlands > Peat | place... | reverse complement strand
TCCGGACGGAGGACCGCCATGCGCTCGGCGAGTTCCCGGCCGTTCATTCCCGGCATGATGACGTCCGTGATCATCAGGGAAATCTCCCCCGCGTGTTCGCCCGCGATGCGCAACGCTTCTTCACCGCGAGCGGCTTCCAGCACGGTGTAGCCGCTCGTCTGCAGAAAATCGCGGACGAGAACGCGCACCCCTTCTTCGTCCTCGACCACCAGGAGTGTCTCCGAGCCCCGACAGTTGGTGGCCGGCGCGGCCGCAGGTTGCGCAGGTTCGGGCCAGGCGTCCACGCGCGGCAGGTAAACCTTGAAGGTAGTGCCCTGTCCGAGTTCGCTGTACACCCATATATATCCGCCGCTCTGCTTGACGATGCCATATACCGTCGCCAGCCCCAGGCCGGTGCCCTTGCCCGTCTCCTTGGTGGTGAAGAACGGTTCGAAGATGTGATCGCGGACTTCCGGGGTCATGCCGCTGCCAGTATCCGTTACCGACAGAACCACGTAGGAACCGGGCGGCATATTGGCGTGCTGGACGGAAAAGGTTTCGTTGACCGCCACGTTCGCAGTTTCGACGACGAAGCGGCCGCCCTGCGGCATAGCGTCGCGGGAATTGGCTGCGAGATTCATGATCACCTGGCCGATCTGCCCAGGATCGGCGCGCACCCTGTCCAGGCCTTCAGCCGGGCTTACCACCAGCTCCACGTCCTCGCCGAGCATGCGCAACAGCAGGTCCTTCATCTCCGCGACGGCGTCATTGAGGTCGAGGATCCTGGGTTCGAGCACTTGCTGTCGGCTAAAGGCCAGCAATTGGCGAGTGAGGCTGGCGGCGCGATCGGCCGCCTTGCGAATCTCGCGCGCTCCCCTTTCCAGAAGTTCCGGCGAATCGCGCCGCTCCCGCATCAGCTCGCTGTAGCCGATAATGATATTGAGCAAATTGTTGAAGTCGTGGGCCACGCCGCCCGCCAGCCGCCCGACAGCTTCCATCTTCACAGCCTGCTGAAGCTGCGCCTGCAGGCGCTGCCGCTCACTGACGTCGCGCACGATGGCCACCAGGCACTGTACCTGCCCGGCATCGCCGTTGATGGCGAATACGGAAGCTTCCACTATCTTTTCCCGACCTGACTTGGTCCGGATGCGCGACTCCCGCTCCCACCCGTCACCGCCCAGAACCGCCTGCCAATGCTGCTGAAAATGGGCTTCCCCGACGAGCAGTGCCGGCGTGTGGCCGCGCAACTCTTCGATGGAGTACTCGGTCAAAGCTTGGTGGGCAGCATTCTGCTCGCCGAAGTACCCCTCCGGCGTGAGGATGGCTACAGCCTCGGTGGAAGCTTCCAAAATGCGGCCAAACAGGTGGAGCCGCTCCTCGGCCCGCTTGCGTTCTTCGCGAATCTGTTTTTCGCGCAGGGCGCGTTCGATCGCCAGGGGCAGGCGGAAAAGCCTCTGCTTGAGCACGAAATCCGCCGCGCCCAGCTTGATCATCTCTACCGCCGTCTCTTCCCCCAGGGTTCCCGTAACCAGCACCACGGGAAGCTCCCTGCCGGAATCGCGGACCGCGGCCAGCACGTCGGCGCCACTCCACCCCGGCAATCGGTAATCACAAAGCACCAGGTCGTAAGCGTCCGCGCTTAGAGCCTCTTCAAACTGCTCTCGAGTCTCCACCGCACGTTGAAGGACGGAGTAGCCTGCCTTTTCGAGCACACGTATAGAGAGCTGGATGTCGTCGCGACAGTCGTCGACCACCAGCACCCTTAGGGGACGGGATGCCGAAGAGGAATTCGTTTCCCCTGCCATTGCTCGGCGACGTGCACGTCGCATGCCAGCGCAGCCACCGCTTACTCTTTCTTAAGTTATTGTTGTGCTGAATCCAGGAACCGCTGTGCGGGCGAATTGTGGAGCGCCGCGTTCTTAAATAGAACAGGTTCCCAAAACAAAACCGGACCGCAGGCTGCCCGAGCAGGTTGTGTGCAACAAATCCTGCTCCGCCGAACGGCCGGAATCGACGGGCAGGTAGTGCCCTCCGTCACAGCCCACTCAGCCGGTGACACGGTAGACTGTAATGGCCTATGAGCACGGGAATTAAGACAAGCAAGCCTGGCGGTCTGGTCACGCACCCGGCGCACGATGTTTTGCGTTCGGAACAGCGCCCCTTGGATGCGCTCTTCGCCCCCCAGAGCGTGGCTCTCATCGGGGCCACGGAAAAGGCGGGCAGTGTGGGCCGCAACATCCTTCGTAACCTCATCACCAGCCCCTTCGGCGGGACCGTATTTCCTATCCACCCCAGCCGTTCTAGCGTGCTGGGGATCAAGGCCTATGCCAGTGTGGCCGCGGTGCCAGAAGCGGTCGAACTTGCAGTAATCGCCACCCCCGCGCCCACCGTGCCGGGAATCATCAAGGAATGCGTCGACGCTGGCGTAAGGGGCGCCATCATCATCTCCGCCGGCTTCCGGGAAACCGGCCCCGAGGGATTCGAACTTGAGCAGCAAGTCCTGGCCGAGGCGCGGCGCGGCCGCCTGCGCATCATCGGCCCCAACTGCTTTGGAGTGATGATGCCGCTGAGCGGCATGAATGCCACTTTCTCTACCGAAACCGCGCGTCCCGGCAGCGTAGGGTTCGTCAGCCAAAGCGGCGCCCTCTGCGCCGCGGTGCTGGACTGGAGCCTGCGCGAGACGGTCGGCTTTAGCGCGTTCGTCTCGGTGGGTTCGATGCTCGACGTGGGTTGGGGCGACTTGATCTATTACCTGGGCGATGACTCCCGCACTTCCTGCATCATGCTGTACATGGAGTCGATCGGCGACGCGCGCTCCTTTCTTTCGGCGGCGCGCGAGGTAGCGATGACCAAGCCGATCATTGTGATCAAGGCAGGGCGCACGGAAGCCGCGGCGCGCGCGGCCGCTTCCCACACCGGAGCGCTGACGGGCAGCGACGAGGTCCTGCAGGCCGCCTTCCGGCGCTGCGGCGTGCTGCGGGTCAACACCATTTCTGACCTCTTCCACATGGCGGAGGTGCTGGCCAAGCAGCCGCGCCCCCGCGGACCGCGCCTGGCCATCGTGACCAACGCCGGCGGTCCTGGAGTGCTCGCTTCTGACTTCCTCATGGCGGAAGGCGGCGAACTGGCCGAGCTCTCGTCGGAGACCATCGCCACGCTGGATCAGTTTCTCTCGCCCCACTGGAGCCACGCCAACCCGGTGGATACGATCGGCGACGCCGACGCTACTCAATACGTGAAAGCGGTGGAAATCGTCGGCAAAGACCCCAATTGCGATGCCGTGCTGGCGATTCTGGTTCCACAGGGCATGGCCGACCCGGCGGAAGCGGCGGAGAAGCTGAAGTCCGGCAGCAACGGTCGCTCCAAGCCTTTGCTCGCCAGTTGGATGGGCGGTACCAGCGCGGACCTCGGCGAGAGCATCCTCAGCCGCGCCAATATTCCGTGCTTCCCCTTTCCCGAGACTGCCATTCGCGTGTTCAACTACATGTGGCGCTACAGCTACAACCTGCGCGGGCTCTACGAAACCCCGGTGCTCTCGGCAGGCGCCGAAGGCGCTCCCGGCCGCGCGGCGGCTGAGTGGATCATCCAGGGCGCCCGCCAGCGCCGCAAGACCCTGCTGACAGAAGCTGAATCGAAGCAGTTGCTGGCCGCTTACGGAATTCCCACCGTCGAGACGCATATCGCCGCCACCGAGGACGCCGCAGTCGAAGCCGCCGCAAAGATCGGATACCCCGTCGTTTTGAAGTTGTATTCGGAGACCATCACCCACAAAACCGATGTCGGCGGAGTGCAGTTGAACTTGCCCGATGAGACCGCCGTGCGCCGCGCCTGGCAAGCCATCCGGACCTCCGTCAGCGAAAAGGCCGATCCGGAGCACTTCCAGGGCGTGACCGTGCAGCCGATGGTGAAGCTGGAAGGCTATGAGCTCATCCTCGGCAGCTCAGTTGATCCGCAGTTCGGCCCCGTGTTGTTGTACGGCGCCGGCGGACAATTGGTGGAAGTGTTCGGGGACCGCGCGCTGGCGCTGCCGCCGCTCAACACCACGCTCGCCCGCCGCATGATGGAGCAAACCCGCATCTTCAAGGCCCTCAAGGGCGTGCGCGGCCGCGATCCCGTGGACCTGGCCGCGCTCGAAGAGCTGCTGGTACGCTTCAGCCAACTGGTGGTCGAACAACGCTGGATCCGGGAAATCGACGTCAACCCGCTGCTGGCGTCACGCGAGCGTCTGCTGGCGCTCGACGCTCGCGTGGTCGTGTACGGCCCGGAAATGACGGAGGATCTTTTGCCGCGCCTCGCCGTGCGCCCCTATCCGGCGCAGTACGTCGAAGACTGGACCATGAAGAACGGCCAGCGCGTAACCATCCGTCCCATCCGCCCCGAAGACGAGCCCCTGATGGTGCAGTTCCATAAGACGCTTTCCGAGCGCAGCGTCTACCTGCGCTATTTCAACGCTCTCAAGCTGAGCCAGCGCATTGCGCACGACCGGCTGATGCGCATCTGCTTCATCGATTATGACCGCGAAATGGCGTTGGTTGCGGTGCGGACCGATCCCACCAGTGGCGCGCAGGAGTTCCTTGGCGTGGGCCGGCTGAGCCGCCTGCACGGCGTCAATGAAGCCGAATACGCGGTGCTGGTCGGCGATCAGTGGCAGCGGCAAGGACTGGGAACCGAATTGCTGCGCCGCATGCTGGAGATCGCACGCCAGGAGAAGATCGCCCGCGTGGTGGGCAGCTTCCTCGAGGAAAACTACGAAATGCAGAGCGTCTCCAAGAAGCTCGGGATGAAACTGGTGCGCGCCATGGACGAGGCGCTGGTCAGAGCGTTCATTGATTTGTGATTCTTATCGCCGGCCTATGGGTGGTCAACCACGGCAACTGGCAGGTTGCCATCCGATTCCCCTCTCCGATGGGGGCTGCGGAATTGGCGCCTACTGAAACTTGCCCGAGAACTCTTACATCAGGTCCTACGCCGCGTTCCCAAGAGACCTTGCGGGGAGGGCCGATTTTCGCAAGACAACACATTGAGTCATCACATCACATTGAGTCATCGCATCGTTGACCCGCAGAACATCATCTCGTGCTGTGACGCACTCCGGACGAAATTCGGGGAACCCGCACAGCTCGTCGCGGCGGCCCTGAAAAAGATCCATACCCGAGACCGCAATGGCGCTGGCAACCGAGATGTTTGTGCCCCAGTGATTCTCCAGCTTGCCCGTAAAGGGAGCGCAGTCGGTGAACAGGTCAATCGTGGCTACCAGCATGCCCCCCGGCTTGAGAATACGAGCTGCCTCCTGCATGATCTGCTCGACGGCGGGCTGAGGAACATGCTCCAGAACCGAAATGGCGAACACGCGGTCAACGCTTTCGGGCGAGAGTTTGGCGTCTTGCAGGAACGCCCGGAAGAATTGGATGTTAGAGCGGAATGCACGGTTTAAGCGCTCAAACTCGCACTCTGTAAATACCCAATTCAAGTCCTTATCTTCCTGTAGCAGGGGATCGACCGAAATGACCTTCAGACCAAGACCGCCGAGTACAAACTGGAAGCCGGATGCTCCCGCTCCGATGTCCACGACTGTCATACCGGGACGCAGTTCAGCCGTGAAGAATGACCAGGGATATTCAAATGTTCTGGTGGAAGAATTTGTCTGGAAGCCAAACGGGCCAATTGCCCGAAGCATTGGGGCCGGCAGGTCAAACCTGTTTTTCCACGCCCGATATGATCCCCGCAGACCCGAGCGTATGTACCAAGTCCACAACGGCCGACCAAGCGGGGCGTGGTAGCGTCGGTTCCACGTTACAAATTTAGCAGGCATGTCTTTGGGCGCCAACATAAGCAGGGGCCTCTTTTTCCGGTTCCGAATCCCGCGCATTCTACTAAGAACCGCAGTCTCGGTGCAAACGAAGCTGCCACGAGATCCACGATCTCGTGGAGACCGCGGCAAAACCACTGGGACTCTCGCCGGAGCAGGTGCTGCAGCTGACCCGAGTCATCGCACGGGAGGCGGAATTGGCTGCCATCGGCGAATTCGAGAGGAAAGCAGCCTGACGGCGGGTTGGGTTAGGCGATGCTCTATTTTGGCGTTCGTCGGCTTCGCCTGGGCTGGAGAAAATCCCTCTTGTGACGGGCTCCCGCTTTTCTGCCGTCTTCACGACGCTACGGTCACGCCAAGCTGGGAGCTGAAGCGCAACTAAATTCACGCCGTTCCGTTCTGATTTCGCCTGCGGCGGCCGCTGTAGAATACGGCACGTGCCGGAAACCAAAGCAGCCCGCGCTTCCGTGCTGGCGCGGGTGCCGATCTTCTCCGATCTCTCTGACGCTGAGCTGAAGTTCCTCTCGGACCACGCGGTGACCAAGCGCTACCGGGCCGGCGAACTGATCTTCAGCGAGGGCGATCCCTGCCCCGGCCTGTACGTCATCGAGTCGGGCGAAGTCCGCATCTTCAAGACCTCCGCGGGCGGACGCGAGCAGGTGCTCACCATCGAACCTGCAGGAAATTCCATCGCCGAACTGCCGGTTTTCGACGGCGGCGCCTACCCCGCTTCGGCAAACGCAGCCAGTGACGCCAGCATTCTGTTCATCAGCCGCAGCGACTTTCGTGTCCTCTGCCTGGAACACCCCGAGGTCGCCCTCAAGGTGCTGCGCATGGTAGGACTGCGTTTGCGCCGGCTGGTTGGGATCATTGAAGAACTCTCCTTCACCACGGTGCGCCACCGCCTGGCCGCGCTGCTGGTGCGTTTTGCCCGGGAGACCGGCCATCGCTCCGGTCGCGCCCACTTCAAGCTTGCGAACAATCAGGAACTCGCCTCGCAGATCGGCACTGTGCGTGAGCTGGTCTCGCGCAACCTCAGCCGTTTCCAGGCCGAAGGCCTGATCCACATGGACGGCAAGAACATCACCATTCCTGACCTCGCCAGGCTGGAAGCCGAAACGCGCAGCGAAGAGTAGTCCGAACTGTTTTGCGCGGGGTGTGACATAAGTCATCGGCTGCCGCCCCACGCTCGCCTAACCTCAATCGCAGGAGTTGACGGTGGACCCACGGTCAGTGCAGGTTCTGCTGGCAGAAAACGCCGGAGCCAGAAAACTACTGGCCGATCTCGGCGCTCTGCTGGGCGCCACGTCCTCCGCAGATTTCAAAGCTAGGAGTGAAGTCATGCCGATCACTGCTGACAAGACCATCCGCGAGCTGGCCGTCGAACTGCCCCATGCTGCCCGCATTTTCGAAAGGCTGGGAATTGACTACTGCTGTGGCGGGCAAAAGTCGCTCGACGAAGCCTGCGCCAGTGCCAAGCTGTCTATCGACGAGGTTGTGCGCGAACTCGAGCAAGGGGCTGCCGTCCCCAGCAGCACTGGCCGCGATTGGAACGCTGCGCCGCTGGCGGAGCTGGTGGACCACATCGTCGGCACGCATCATACCTACGTGAGGAGTGAGGTCCCGCGGATTGAAGCCCTGATCTCCAAGGTGGCCGGAGTTCATGGTAAGAACCATCCGGAACTGGAGCGGGTGCGGCTCGCCTTTAGAGAGCTGGCCAACGAACTGGGGGCGCACCTGATGAAGGAAGAGCAGATTCTGTTCCCCTATGTGAAAGAAATGGCCGGAGGGCGGCGCGGGCCTTGGTGTTTTGGTACGGTGCAGAACCCCATCCGGGTCATGATGAGGGAACACGACGACGCCGGGGAGAAACTGCGCGAAATGCGGCGCCTTACCAGCGACTATTCGCTTCCCGCCGATGCCTGCGCCAGCTACGCGTCTCTGTTTAAGGCGCTGCCGGAGTTTGAGCAGGACCTGCACCAGCACATCCACCTGGAGAACAACATTCTGTTCCCGCGTGCCGCGGCCCTGGAGCAGTGAGCACTCATTTCTTGGCGGTGGGCGGCAGGTGTCCGTTGAGCCGCAGATACATGGCCTCGATCGAATAGTGGTCCGCCAGGGCCCCGGCGAAGATCAGGATCGCCATAGCGCGTGACACCTTCCTTTCTGCGGACAACGTAAGTGTCTCGCCCAGATTGGAGTCGTCCAGCTTGGCCAGCGCCGTCGAGCAGAAATCGAAGGACGCCTTCATCCGCTCCACCAGCTTGTCCTTGGGGTCGGTGTCGTTGAGCTTGGGTAACTCCGGAGCCGAAACCCCGCCGATCTTGGAACAGAAAAGATAGTTTGCCTCCAAGATGTGCAAAGCGAGATGGCCGAAGGTCATCTGCTCGGGGGTGGCTTTGAAGCCGTACTTGTCGGCCGGCATCTCTTCGGCGGCGGCCACGATGTTCTTCGCCCGCCCCGGCAGGACTTCGCGAAGGGCCGTGGCAACCGGATTCTTCTCTTGGGCGAACAGGACTGGACATGAAAGGCATGCCAGCACAAAAAGGCATGGAAGTTTTTTCATGCGACCTCCGGGAGGCAGTGTTATAGACCCGGGCATAGGCATATTGCAAATTTCTGGCGCAAGAACCCTCCCTTACGGTCGTGACTCTTATCACCGCAATCGGTGATCGACATCACAGCCGGGGCTGCATGGGAGGCCCGACACTGAGATCGAGCACAGGTACTCAGGCCGGCTCTTGCCGAGCCTTAGCCTGAGAGCCTCGGCGGTGGCTCTGTGTTGCAGTTCTTTGAGACCCCACACTCTAAGGAACTGGACGGGGAGCCACCAATGATGACGACGCTGGGTGGCGGCGGTGGAGTTAGGAATGGCCCCTCGATCAAGGGAGGAGAAAGCCATGCAAGCGGCAACTATTAGAACCCCTTCGACTTCCCCGGGTTCGGCGGCTCCCTATGGAATACAGGTAGTGGAGAACTGCGTGGATTGCGGCGCCCGCCAGAAAACCCTGTTCTGCCGCATGTCGGCGGAAACCATGCGGGAGATGAACATGATCCGGCAGACCGCCCTGTATCCCCAGGGCGCGGTACTGTTTGTCGAAGGCGAAACGCCTCGCGGACTGTTCATCTTGTGCACCGGCGAAGCCAAGCTGACCGCCGGCTCCCGGCAGGGGGAGAGCATCATTTTGCGTCTGGCAGAATCGGGAGAGCTGCTCGGCCTCAGCAGTCTGATTGCCGGCTCGTCCTACGCCGCGACCGCCGAAACCCTCACCCCGGCCCAAGTTGCCTTCATCCCGGCGCGCAAGTTCCAGCGTTTCCTGCGCACTCATCCGGACGTCGCCCTGCGCGTCGCCGAGCACTTGAGCATGGAACTGCACAAGTCCTGGGAGCAGGCCCGCTTGCTGGCGCTCGCGCCCAGCACGCGCTCCAAGCTGGCGCAACTGCTGCTGGAGTGGGCCTCTGAGCATGGGACGGCTGATGAAGAAGGCGTCGCGGTGCCCTTCCACATGACCCACGAGGAGATCGGGCGGATCATCGGCGCCTCGCGCGAGACCGTCAGCCGCCTTCTCTCTGACTTCAAGCGGCGCCGCCTGATCCGCGTCAAGGGCGGCGTGGTTCATTTGGCTCCCGAGGAGCTGCGCGCGGCCGCACTCTAAAGCTGGCCAGGCTTCGGCACAACCTACAAACAGGATAAGATAACGTGTCCTGCCAGGCGGCTTTGTCCGCCTGTCGGGCAAGGAGCGCCCACTTTGGCCCCGCCACCACCCACTTCCGCCACAACCTGGACCGCCCGCGAGGCTTACCTGCTGGCGATGGTCTGCCTGTTCGTCGGCTTGGTCGCGGGCTGGCTGCTGCGGGGATCTTCGCCTCCCGCGGTGAACCCACCGGCCGCGGCAAGCGTTCCCAGCGCCCCTGCAAGCGAATCGCTGCCGTCCGCCGCGGTTCTGAATCAGCAGGCGCAGCCTCTGCTGGACGCGCTCAAAGTGAACCCCAAGGACGCGCCGACGCTGGTCCAACTGGGCAACCTCTACTACGACCACAAGTCCTGGCCGGAGGCCATCCGCTACTACCAGCAGGCGCTCGATATCCGTCCGGACGACAACGACGTGCGCACCGATATGGGCACGGCTTACTACTACTCCGGATTCCCCGACAAGGCCCTCGATCAGTTCAACGTGGTGCTGAAGAAGTCTCCGAACTATCCCAATACTTTGTTCAACCTGGGGATCGTCCGCCGCGACGCCTATAAGGACAAGGCCGGCGCCCTGGCCGCCTGGGACAAGCTGCTGAAGAACAATCCCAACCTCCCGCCCGACCAGGTCCAGAAGGTCCAGGCCGTGATCACCGAGACCAAGGCGGGCAAGAGCTGACGTAGCGCCGCCGTCCCGCCGGCCGTGCATGCGGACGTCTCGCCCACGCGCGCCGCTTGGCCTTCGCGTTGGCGGTTGCAGCCGGGTGCGTCATTCTGGTAGAACGGCGCCGCGGAATTGAGAGGAGGCGCCTGTGCGGATCAAGTCAGCTGCCCTGGCTCTAACCATCTTGTTATGGATCGCGGCCGGCGGATGCGGCAAGAGCAAGAAGCCGGAGGAGACTCCGCCACCAACCTCGACGGCAAGCAACCCTGCCACAGGCAACGCCACCACCACGGCGCCCGCCGCCCCGGCCACAACACCCAGCGCAGCCTCTACCGCCCAACCAGCGCAGAACGCGCCCGCAGCGCAAGCCCCGGAGACGCCGCCCAAACCGCCCGCGGTCAAGAAGCACGCCGTCAAGAAGCAGGTGGTGAGCAAGCCGGCTGCCGCCGAGGGATCAGCCGAACCGTCCGAGGCCGCAGCGCCTGTTGTCCACAAACCAGTCATCCTGCCCGCGGGCGCGGTGCTGACGGTGCGGCTGAACGAAGCCATCAGTTCGAAGAGCAATCACGCGGGCGACAAGTTCACTGCCACCATCGAAGAACCCTTGGAAGTGGGTGGCATGGTGGTGGTCCCAAAAGGCTCGTCCGTCAGCGGCACGGTAACCGACGCCAAGGCCCGGGGCAAGCTCAAGGGCAGCGCCCTGCTGCGGCTGGTTCTGGACTCAATGACCGTCAAGGAGAAGGACTATGACATCGAAACCGCCGCCGTCGCCCAGAGCATGGCGGGCAAAGGCAAGCGCACGGCGGCGTTCGGCGGAGGTGGCGCCGCCACCGGCGCGCTGGTCGGAGCCCTGGCCGGTGGCGCTAAAGGTTTCGGCATCGGGATGGCGGTGGGCGCGGGCGTGGGCCTGGCGGGCGGCGCTTTCACCGGCAACAAGAACATCGAACTGCCGGCCGAGACCCTGCTCAGCTTCAAGCTGCTCAAGCCGGTGGAACTGGAAAAGTAGGCCCGCACGTAATTCGGGCCGGAACAGCGGAAAGGGAGCTCAGCTATGGATTTTCACCAAACGTTCAACTGCGCATAACACTACAGAAACATTTCCTCTATAATTTGTCCGCCACCGGACGGATGCTCTTTCACCGGGCACTCGAGATCGTCCCGCGAACAGCGATGGGCAAGAAGCACAAGAAACAAAAGATCAACGGCGAACTGCTGCGCGACGCTAAAGAGACGGCCAAGATCGAGGAATATTGGCACGTGCTCGGCAAGGCGAAGCCGCGCAAACCGCGGAAGAAATACGACTACGTGAAGGAGCTGGCCTACCTGCAGCGCGAGCTGATCAAGCTGCAGGAGTGGGTGCGCATCAAGGGTCTGCGCGTCTGCGTGATCTTCGAAGGACGCGATGCCGCCGGCAAGGGCGGAGTGATCAAGCGCATCACCCAGAGCCTGAACCCGCGCGTCTGCCGCATCGTGGCCCTAGGCACGCCCACCTAAAAAGAACGCGGCCAGTGGTACTTCCAGCGCTATGTCGCCCACCTGCCGGCGAAGGGCGAGATGGTGCTCTTCGACCGCAGTTGGTACAACCGCGCCGGCGTCGAGCGCGTGATGGGCTTTTGCACGAAAGAAGAATACCGGGACTTTCTGGTGGCCTGTCCCGAGTTCGAGCGCATGCTGATCCGCGCCGGCATCATCCTGATCAAGTACTGGTTCTCGGTGAGCGATGAGGAGCAGGAGAAGCGCTTTCAGGAGCGCATGAGCAATCCCATCAAGCGCTGGAAGCTCAGCCCCATGGACCTGCAATCGCGCAAGCACTGGGTGGACTACTCCCGCGCCAAGGATGAGATGTTCGCCCACACCGACACCAAGTTCAGCCCGTGGTACGTGGTGAACGCCGACAACAAGAAGCGGGCGCGGCTGAATTGCATCACCCACCTGCTGCACCAGATTCCCTATCACGACATGACGCCGGTGGAACTCGATCTGCCGCCGCGGCAGGAGTTGGACTATAAGCGGCCGAAAATGTCGAGCCAGCGCTTCGTCTCCGAGACCTATTGAGAGGTCTGTGGTCTGATCGGTTTGGTGTATGCGCTGTTGAGCGGGAGCCTACGCACCAGTTGCCGCTGCCCGTTCCGCCGGCTCCTTCGCTGGCGCGAGCACGAGCAGCGCTGCCCAGACGATGACCAGCGCAGGTATGTCGCCCAGCAGATGTCCGCGTTCGCCCGCATTATGCATTGCTTGCATAGCCATAATGCCGCCGTGAACCAAGCTCGACCATGCCGTGAAGGCGATCAGGCTGCGATGCGCCGATGGGTTACGCGACGCCAGCAGCAGGAAAATTCCGAGAGTGGCATAGATGCCAAGGATCATCTGCTCGTATTCCGGCTGGTTCGGCTGCCAGCGCCATCCGCTCGGCCACAGAAACATCATTAACGGGTAAACAGCGAACAAGAAGATCAGCCCCACTATCACCAGCACAACTTTCAACGCCTGTTCTCGATTCATAGTGACCTCCTGGCGGGCGGCCAAGTCTAGCACCTTGAGCCGGTTTGCGGGCGTGAGCGCAGCGGGAGCCCGCAGGCGAAATCCCGAGCGGAGCGAGGGATCTGCCGGTTTGCGGGCGTGAGCGCAGCGGGAGCCCGCAGGCGAAATCCCGAGCGGAGCGAGGGATCTGCCGGTTTGCGGGCGTGAGCGCAGCGGGAGTTTAGCCGAGGCCGAGCCCTGGAGGGGCCGGCTTTCAGCCGGGGCTGTAACAGCTCTTTTATTAGCGCCGTAGGGCGCGACCGAATGTAGCCCGGCACGTAAGTGCCGGGTAAGGATCATGTGAGACGGCAGAGTCCCGCTAGGGACGGCACCCACTTACGCCCTCAACGCCAGACGTGCCCGGCGCCCAGCCCTATATCCCAGGTCTCGAAAATCGCGCGACCTGGGGCACCCAGCCTGGGCTTCTTGCGCTGCTATACTATGCTCACACCTCGAGGGACCGGCATGACGCTGCACGATTACAAGACCGTCCTGTACCGCCAGGAAGATAGCTCTTGGGTAGCTGAAATCCCCGCCATCGCAGGTTGCTACGCTCTGATGCCCACACGGGAAGCCGCATTGGCCGAACTCAGTCGGGTATTTGACATGATCGCCGAAGAGTACCGCGAAAAAGGAATCCCGCTTCCCGCCGACAACACCGAAATCGTTCATGCCTAGCGCCACCGCTCGCGAATTCCAAAGCGTGGCCCAACGATTGGGATTCGAGAAAAAGCGGCAAACTGGAAGTCACGAGCGGTGGAACCATCCTGACGGCCGCTCCGTCACCATTCCTATTCACGGTGGTCGCGAGATCGGACCGCCTTTGTTCTTCAAGATCGTCCGTCAGCTCGGCGTCACGGTTGAGGAATTCCAGAAGATGCGTTAAAGCACAAGAGTGGCCATCCCGAGCGAGCGCGAGTAAGCGCAACGCGCGAGCGCGAGTCGGGGGGACCTGCTCTTGATCTTCTCGCCCGGCCTCGTATCAGGGCACGACTTTCAGTCGTGCCGAAAAGCGCAATAAGAAGGATGGGCTTCAGCCCCTGCCAATACGCCCTCAGGGGCTAAAGCCCAATTTCTTTGAAGCTGCTTGCGGCACGGCTTAAGCCGTGCCCTGATACGAAACTCTCCCCGGGATTGTCATCCCGAGCGAAGCGCGACGCGAGCTCGCGAGCGGAGCACGAGTCGAGGGATCTTGGGTTTGGCCGGCGGAAACCAGGATTCCTCGCGGCTCCGCCCCAGCAAACCAAAGGCGCGTTTCCACCCCAACGAAGCAAAACCGGCTTCGTTGGGGACTCCGGGGTTGCTGGGGACCCTAAAGGCCGCTCGGAAAGACAGCCCGCCTGGGTTCAGACGGCGGTCACCCGCCGCTCTCCGATTTTCGGCGTGCCCCATCAAGTTGGACTGATCCGATTGGCGGTTTTGAGGGTAATTGGAAGTTTAGGCCAGTCAGGTGCGGCCTGCTGCTAAGATCGAGGAATGAAGCTCAAGATTAAGAGTGCCGAGGAGTTCCGTCGTTTGTTGACCGCCCTGCTAGATGACCTAGTTGATGCTCGGTTTCATTTCAGCCTTCACCAAAATCTCGCTAGAGCAACAGAGGAGTACGCAACGGAATTCGCGCAGTCACCCACGTTTTGGGGACTCACGTTTGTCGCTCATATAGATGCTGTAGTGCTTCGCCTTTGCAGAGCCTACGATACCCATGAGCGCTTCGCCCTTAATCTGCGAAATCTTTTGGACACGATAGAAGCGAATTTAAGCATCTTCGATGAGCCGAACTTTCGGCAGCGGTTGAAGGGAAATGCCTTTGTGGATTCGCTCGCGGCTGAGTTGAAGCCACCGGATCAAGCGCAACTCCAGGAAGACATTGAGCGGGTAAGCGATTCCGATCCCCTGGTCCATAAACTTGTAATGTGGCGTCACAACTACATCGCACATCGAAGCAGCCATTTCGCCCTGAACCCGAAAAAGTTTGACGCTCAGTATCCATTGTCTTTTGCTGAGATCGACGCACTCTTAAACAGGGCATTAGAAATCGGAAACCGCTACAGCCTGCTCTTTGATGCAAGCGTCCATGCGACGTTGATGGTCGGGCGAGATGATTACCGGAGCATCTTAAAGGCTGTTCGAGAACACGTGGAAGCATCCGCGCACCGCCTCGAAGAAGACTGGTGCCGGGAGGGGGAACGGACCGCCCCGAAGGGAACGGGGGGCCCATCCTAACACCTTCCCCTTGTCGTCTCTCTTGAGGGTGCCCCACCCGAGCCGGTTTTGCTCGGGTGGGGGTTCTCGTCAACTGCCCCGCCCTAGCAAAACCGGCTAGGACGGGGCACCCTCAGGTGTGTAGTCGGATCGGAGCCTTTGGGCGGGCCACCCGCCCGGGCTACGACGTTGACGTGAAACAGCACCGCTACCCGTCGCCGATTTTTCTTGACAGCTTGCGATTTGTATGCTATCTTATAAAACAATTGAATAGCTCAGAGAAATAGATTTGGGTGGTGGGGACCCGGTGCAGGTCGCTTCCAAAGCCGTATTACCTGGACAATTAGCTTGGGCGGATCAGCGCCCGTTGGCGGTCAGCCCCCGTCAAGGCTGAAAAAGGCCGAAAATCGCACCTATTGAGGTCCGCAGAATATTGTGACACTCAAAGTGGATTGTCATTCCGAGCGAAGCGAGGAATCTGCTTTGGGGTTGGGTTCGAGAAACAGCAGATTCCTCGCGCCAAAAAGCGGGCGCTCGGAATGACAATTTGGTTGGGGTTAACGGAATCGCAAGGACGCCAACTGTGTCACTGTAATCTGCGATTCTCGATAAGTCCTTTGAGGAACGGTTTTTGCGCGTAAGTCCTTTAGATCGACGGTTCGCGACGGTTAACCGTGGCTAAGGGTAAGCTAAGTCACTGATTCTGCAAAGGGCCACGGTTTGGTCGGGGGAGGGGGGTAGGCACCCCGAGGCCTGAGGGTGGCCTTGGTGGGGGTAACGCAAGAATAAGTATGCGGCAATCGCCGGGCAGGGGTCCTTCGACTCGCGCGCCAAAGCTTGCCCTGAGCGAAGCCGAAGGGGCGGGCGCGCTCGCTCAGGATGACAACCGCTGAAGGGGTGGGCTCTACGGGTCGGGCTGTGAAGCCGGCTGCTCTTCTTCTTCGCCGTGCATCAGGCCGAACTTCTTCATCTTGTAGCGCAGGGCGTCGCGGCTGATGTCGAGCAGCTTGGCGGCGTGGGTCTGGTTGCCGTTGGCCTGGCGCAAGGCCATTTCCACCAGCGCGCGCTCGACCTCCTCGAGCGAGGTGCCGCCATCGGGAATGGTGAGCCTCGGCAGGCTGCGGCCGTTGGGCAGAGCGGCGCCCGGGCCGGCGCTGGGCGAGATGTGCTCGAAGGCGGTGACGCGCGCGTGCTGCTGGGCCACGGAAAAGGGCAGATACATCGGCCGCAGGACCGGCTCATCTTCGAGGATCATGGCGCGCTCGATGGCGTTCTTCAACTCGCGGACGTTGCCCGGCCAGTCATAGTTGAGCAGCAGGCGGCGAGTGTCTTCGCTGATGCCGCGAATGGATTTGCGGAACTTGCGGTTGTAGTGCTCGATGAAAAATTCCACCAGCGGCAGAACGTCTTCCCTGCGCTCGCGCAGCGGCGGGATGTAGATGCTGATGATGGTCAGCCGGTAGAAAAGGTCCTGGCGGAAGCGGCCTTCCTGCACGGCGCGCTCCAGGTCGCGGTTGGAAGCGGCGATCACGCGCACGTCGGCCTGCATGTCCTTCACGCCACCGACGCGGCGGATCACCTGGTCTTCGAGCACGCGCAAGAGCTTGGCTTGCAGGAAGGGTGAGAGCTCGCCGATCTCGTCCAGAAATAAGGTGCCGCGATCGGCGATCTCGAACAGGCCCTTCTTCATGGCCTTGGCGTCGGTGAACGCGCCTTTTTCGTGGCCGAACAGTTCGGCTTCCATCAGGGTCTCGGGGATGGCCGAGCAGTTGATGGCGACGAAGGGCTTGTCCTGGCGCGAGCTCTGGTAGTGGATGGCCTTGGCGATCAGGTCCTTGCCGGTGCCGCTCTCGCCCTGGATCAGGATGGTGGAAGCTTCGCTGGCCGCGACCTTTTTTACGAAGGCCATCAGCTCGGTCATTTTTTTCGAGACCGCGAGCACGTCGCGGTAACCGACGCGCCGCTGCATCTCGCTGCGCAGCGACTCGACTTCGCTGCGCAGACG
>Ga0187777_10001209_pt1 | contig 16872 bp, 10 predicted proteins | sample 1015_Q2_SP5_10_M_FD_132416 | JGI IMG/M metagenome (GOLD analysis project Ga0187777, IMG submission 132416) | Tropical peat soil microbial communities from peatlands in Department of Meta, Colombia - 1015_Q2_SP5_10_MG | ecosystem: Environmental > Terrestrial > Soil > Wetlands > Peat | place... | reverse complement strand
GGCAATCCTGACGAACTGTGGGCCCGTTTCCCTTCGAAGCTCCGGAGTCAGATCAGGCGTGCCCAGAAGGAAGGAATGGTCGCCCGTTTCGGACGGGAAAACGAGCTTGCGGCCTTTTACCGTGTCTTTTCGACCAATATGAGAGATCTTGGAACGCCGGTCTACGGAATATCGTTCTTTCGGAACATCCTGAAGACTTTCCCCGAAAGTTCCTGGATATGCACGATCTACGATAAGGAGGATCGCCCCGTCGCCTCAGGGTTCCTCATGGAATTCAAAGGGATGCTCGAGATCCCGTGGGCATCGTCGCTCCGGGACTTTAATCACCTGAGCCCGAACATGTTGCTTTACTGGAGCGTCCTTTCTTCTGCGTGCAGGAGAAACATCAGTGTTTTCGATTTTGGCAGATCCACGCCAGGAGAAGGGACCTACCGTTTCAAGGAGCAGTGGGGTGCAAAACCGGTGCAGCTTTACTGGCATTATTGGATGAGGGATGGCCGTACATTGCCGGAACTTAACCCGAAGAATCCTAAATACAGTCTGGCGATGCAAATTTGGAAAAGATTGCCTGTGGCCATCACGAAAGTCATCGGTCCGACAATAGTGAAAAATTTGCCTTAAAAAAATATAAAAGTCACAGACAGAAGTCAAGGTAGCTGGCTATGGGAGGCCGATGGAGAGAAGTTGACAAGGGTTTTCTCAGTGAGAAAATCATCATTTAGATGAGATGCGACCCTCAGGTTGGTCGGCAATCGAACTTCCTTCGCCCCATATATGTTTGAAGTCTAAGACTCCCTGAAGTTGCTTCTCCCTTCGTTGCACGTCGAGTTTAAAATCGGCAATATAATGATATTTAGTAAGTCTTATGATAATAGAAAGAGAGCTGAATCATGAAAATCGGCATTGTAGGCTGCGGTCTGAATTCTGATTACCATATTAACTTCGCTCGATCATATCCGGGCGTCGAGATAGCAGGCGTTGTCGACAGGGACGAAAGAAAGGCTAAGGACTGTGCGGAAAAATATAACATCCAGGGGGTATTTTCCAGCATCAAGGAACTAGTTGAACGGTCAAAACCAGACGTAATCCATATCGTGACCCCACCTAAGACTCACTATGCCTTGGTCAGAGAGGCCATTGAATTTAAATGCCACGTGTTGGTGGAAAAACCCATGGCTCTCGGCTTGGAGGAGGCCCGGAATCTGTACGACCTGGCGGAGCGGCATGCTGTGAAACTGTGCACAATGCACAATCATCTCTTCGACCCTTGTATGGCTGGCGTTCGCGAGCGGGTGAAGAGGGGAGAATTCGGCAAGATCATCAATGTCGAGAGCTATTATGGTCTCAATACGCAGATTCCCGCGTTCCGAGAGTATCCCGCCCCGAATGTACTGCCCTGGCTATATACCATGCCGGGCGGCGTCTATCATGATTTCATGGCTCATCCCCTCTATGTGATGCTCGATTATACGGGTAAGCCCATTGATATCAAGGTGATGCACAAAACGTTCGGCACTCTTCCCCACGGGATACCGGATGAACTCAGGATCTTGATAAAGGGAGAGAAAGCTTTCGGGACGCTGACATTTTCATTTGCAGCAAAACCCCCCCTCCATTTTATCAGGATCTACGGTACTGGCATGATGGCTGAAGTGGATTTTAACACGATGGTAAACATCATCCATCCGGTGAGCTCACTTCCCAAGGCCGCACAGAAAGCAACCTACAACCTCTCAGAGAGCTGGCAGCTTTTCAAGGCGACAACGGCCAATGTTATTAATTTTATGCGAGGCAAGCTGAAGCCCTATCAGGGGATGAAGATCCTCATTCACGGTTTTTACGATCATGTCCAGGGGCAAGGAGAGATTCCCGTCTCGCGGGAACAGGCGCTCATAGTTATTGAGACGATGGATGAAATATGGAGACAAGCGCCTCCCAAGCCGTTAAGCTTTGAACCGATCATTCCGACTGCAGCATATTCGGTGAAACAAAGGGAAAAGGTTCTGGTGACGGGTGGAACCGGCTTCTTGGGGAATGCGCTGACAAGACGCTTGATCAACGAAGGATACCCTGTGCGGGTGCTGGCGAGAAAGCTGTCGAAAACTGAGCACTTAAAAGCCCTGGGTGTCGAAATCTTTTTCGGCGATGTGGCGGATCCAGAATCCTTGACGGCTGCGTTTCAGGGCATCGATCTGGTTCTGCACGCAGCCGCTGATACGGCGGGCAGTTCAAAGGCGGGAGAATTAAGCACCATCCAGGGAACGAGAAACGTCATTGATTTTTGCCGGCAGTTCAAAGTGAAGAAGCTGATTTACATAAGCTCCTGCAGCGTTTACGGCGTTGCTGATTATAAGCAGGGGGACATCGTTACCGAGGAATCTTCCCTGGAGCGTTTTCCGGACCGAAGGGGGCATTACTCCTTGGCAAAGCTCAAGGCAGAGCAGCTCGTCACCGAGGCCATGGAGGAAAAGCGGCTGCCGATCGTGTGCCTCCGGCCAGGAACGTACTTTGGTCCCGGTGGAGACATCTTCACGCCCATGATGGGGTTTGCCGTGGGTCATAAAGTGTTCATCATCATCGGAAAGGGCGATTTCTCTCTGCCGCTTGTCAGTATCGACAATCTGGTGGATGCAATCATAACGGTCATGCAAAAAAGCGAAGGCAATGGGAAAGTCTATAATGTTGTAGACATCGAACCTCCCACCAAGAAGCAGTATGTCGAGTCATTCCTGAAAAAAATATATCCGAACGCAAAATATATCTACTTACCGTACTCCGTGTTTTACGGAATTGTCTATCTACAGGAGATCATGATCGGTATGATGAAGAGGAGTCCTTTCTTAACGAGATACCGCCTCGTCTCATCTCAGAAAAAAATATCCTATGATGGATCCAGGATCCGGAACGAGCTAAAGTGGACGCCGCCCGCGACAATGCAGGACGCGTACGAAAAAGTCATTCACTATGAACGCAATAAAGCTGCGGTACAATAATATTCAGGATCGAGGCATTATCTGTGAGAAATATCCGGCGTAGCATCCGACAACATGGAAGGCGTTCCTCAGGAGCGGGCGACAAATACGTTGTCTCATCTGGGGTCTGTTGAAGACACCACCTCTAACGATGACAAAATGTGAGTGCAGTTAGATTTATTATTAGTAAGCATTGTCTTAATCAATAGAGTCAGATATGGCAGTCAATGAACCGCGAAATTTAACGATCTAAACATAGACAATTTCACTCAAAAAGGACAATAAAAGAAAAAAGATAGGGATATAAAGTTTCATATTTTTTTGTTCATATACTTCTGTCCGATCATGAAGATCCATCGTACTATCCCCCCTGCCGCAGCACTAATTAATATATCAGATCTCTTGCATGGTTTTGCGGGGATCTTTCTAGGCAGGAGATATCAAAAAAAATTAGAAAATGAGCTTAGGGAACACTTCGGCACAAAACATGTATTTCTCGTCTCCTCCGGGAAAGCCGCTTTAACGATCATTCTTAAAGCACTTAAATCGCTCTCACCTGAAAGGAAGAGCGTTCTAATACCTGCATATACATGCTTCTCGGTTCCTTCGGCAGTTGTAAAAGCAGGCTTGACGGTAGCGCTCTGCGATATCGATCAAAAAACATTTGATTTTGATCCTGAACTCTTTGAAGATTCACTCAGTGCGGATACGCTTTGTGTCGTTGCCGATCATCTTTTCGGCATCCCTTCTAATGTTGACAGAATAGGGGAGGCTTGCCGAAAAAGAAGCATATTTGTCGTAGAGGATGCGGCTCAGGCAATGGGTGGCACCTATAAGGGCAACCGGATTGGAACTCTTGGAGATGTGGGTTTCTTTAGTCTTGGCAGGGGAAAGAATATTACTTGCGGGTCCGGCGGCATAATTCTCACCAATTCCGACATTATTGCCCAGAAAATACAGGAAGAGTGGTCTCACCTAAGAAATCCCGGTTTCGTAAACGCGATCACGGAAATCTTGAAGTTAACCATACTCAGCGTTTTTATTTTTCCATCTCTATACTGGTTTCCTGCCGGTCTGTCATTTCTAAGATTGGGACAGACTTTTTTTTATAGGGATTTCCCTATTGAGAGGTTGTCTGACATGAAGGCCGGTATCCTTCACAAATGGCTTGATCGTCTAGACAAGGCTAATGCACAGCGAAGATCAAAAAGCGATGAACTCATAAGCACCCTCCATCTGAAACATCTTGAAGCTGGCATCCCCTATCTTAGATTGCCCGTCCTTGCTAACGATAAAAAGACGAAGGAGAGATTCCTTGCATTTTCCAGAGAAGAGGGCTTGGGCCTTACCCCAATGTATCCCGCCCCAATAAGCGAGATCGAAGAGATCAGGGAGATCTTTGCTGGGCAACAGTACCAGACAGCGAAGGTTGTTTCTGAGAGACTTTTGACAATACCAACGCACAAATTCCTTGGTAGCCGCGAAATCAAAAAGATCGCTTGCATGTTCTCTTCTGATGTGGTGTAATTATCCAGTAATCATCCATGCTTGTAATCTTAAAATTGTTATATGCTACAGCTCAGCCACCTGATGTAAGCAGATAGGACCTTAACTTTTAGAGTCCTTTTGTGTTGTTCAACAAGGTTATCGTTGAAGCAGTATATTTCGATTAACGGCCAAGCTGAGAGAAAATTGCATGTGCGGAATAGCCGGCATATATAATAACATCTCGTTGGATCGGGCCGAACTTCGTCGCGTCACGACGAAAATGATCGATGCGATATCGCATCGGGGACCAGATGATTCGGGATGCTTCATAGATGGCGATGACAAAGTCGCTTTGGGTCATAGAAGGCTTAGTATCATAGATCTGAAGACAGGGCATCAGCCAATGTTCAATGAAGATGGAACTATCTGCATAGTCTTTAACGGTGAAATCTACAATTTCGCTGCTATCAAGGCGGAACTCATACTAAAGGGCCATCGGTTTTCCTCTAACAGCGATACCGAAACCATTATCCATGCCTATGAAGAATGGGGTGAAGAGTGTGTTCAGAAATTACGCGGAATGTTCGCATTTTGCATATGGGATGCAAGTAGCAAAATGCTTTTCCTGGCCCGAGACAGGTTGGGGAAGAAGCCCCTTTTTTATGCACAGCATAATGGGAAATTTGTATTCGCTTCAGAAATGAAATCAATTCTTGCGGACCCGCATTTCCCCCGGAGTATTGATTCCCAAGGTCTGACGGCATATTTTCTGTTTTCCTATATACCCGCTCCCCTTACAATCTTTGAGGGCATAAGGAAATTAATGCCGGGCCATTATCTCACGGTAAAAAATGGGCACATTACAATAAAGAAATATTGGGACGTAGTTTTTCAACCGGATACAAAAAAGAGGGAACCGGAGTTCATTTCTCAATTTATGGAACTGCTGGAGGAGTCGGTGAAAATCAGGCTCATGAGCGACGTCCCCCTTGGCGCTTTTTTAAGCGGTGGAATTGATTCGAGCACTGTCGTCGCCTTAATGAGCAAAGGCGACAACAGTGCAATCAAAACCTTTTCGATCGGATTCGGCGGGAATATCGGAGGATTTGATGACGAGCGGAAGTATGCGCGATTGGTTGCAGATAGATATAACACCGAGCATCGGGAATACGAAGTTATGCCGGCTATAGAAGATTTACTTGACGTTATCGTCCGGTCCTTTGATGAGCCCTTTGCGGATGATTCGACCATTCCTTCATATTATGTGTGTAAAATTGCCCGGGAGAATGTTACTGTGGCGTTATCCGGCCTGGGAGGGGATGAAACATTCGGGGGGTACGAACGCTATCTTGGCTTTCAAATAAGTCAGTTTTACAACAAGATTCCCAGAATAATACGGGAAAAGGTATTCATGAACCTGATTGGAAAGCTGCCTGAGATCTCATCGGGGACATACAAAATTAACCATATGAAGAGATTTATCAGGTCTTCCTCGACAAACTATGCAAGACAGTATCTCGGCTTCGTATCGAAATTGAATGAGAGGTATAAAAGTTCATTTTTCACGGATCAGAACTATTATGCCGGTGCGTTTGATTCAGCTGAAAGAGATTTTCTTGATATTTTTAACGCTGAAAATGCTGAAGATCCTATGAATAAAGTGTTTTACACTGACATGAAGACCTATCTGCCCGAAGATATTCTTTCCTGTACTGACAGGATGAGCATGTGCAACTCCTTGGAGGTGAGGGCTCCCTTCATTGACCACAAACTTGTCGAATTTTGCGCGACTATTCCGCCAGAAATGAAGATGAAGTGGTTTCGAAAGAAATATCTATTAAAAAAAGGGGTATCTCATCTTTTGCCGGGGCCGGTACTCACTCACCAAAAACAAGGATTCGTGGGTCCGATGACAAAATGGCTTCAGACGGATTTAAAGGCATTGACCCTGAAGAAATTGTCACATGACAGTCTGCAAAAACACGACATTTTTAACCCCGAGACCATAAAAAATATTTTGGACGACCATTACAGCAGACGGGAAATCAACGATACGCTGATCTGGTCCCTTTTAATATTTCAAACGTGGTTTGACCTCTACATAGCATAATACTTCCGTAGTATAGGACGATTCTAATGACCCCGATTCTTTTTTTTAAAGCATTGTTTTGGGTTTCTCTTTTCATGGTATTCTATGCTTATCTTGGTTATCCCCTTTTGCTTTGGATGATTTCCCGTCTGAAGCCGGGCAGTGACCTGACGAAGACTGGAGGGTTAAAATGCGATCCGCAGAAGGTATCTTTTCTGATCTCGGCATTTAATGAAGAGGCAGTCATTGAACAAAAGGTTGTGAACTCACTTACCTTGGATTATCCGAAGGACTTATTGGAAATTATTGTCATATCAGACGGTTCGACAGATAGAACCAGAGAAATAGTCGAACAATATGCCGACAAGGGAATTATTCTGAACCACTATGAAGGAAGAATCGGGAAGACGGAATGCCTAAACAGGACTGTTCCTCTTGCCCAAGGCAGTATTCTTGTTTTTTCGGATGCCAATTCGCGCTATGACAGGCGTGCCATCAAGGAGTTGGTGAAACATTTTATGGGCAAAAAAGTGGGTTTCGTAACCGGATGGACCAAATACCTGTCCGAGGAGGATAGTAATGGTGCCGATTCTCTGGGGATATATGCGCGCGTTGAATTTTGGATAAAATCCCTTGAAAGTATGATCGATTCCTGTGTAGGAGCTGATGGAGCCATATTTGCCATCCGCAAAGAGCTGTTTAAACCGCTTCATCCTTATGACATCAACGATTTCGTTATCCCCCTGCAGATTAATCGACAGGGTTATAAAGGCCTGCTCGAGAAAAAAGCCTTCTGTTCAGAGAAGAGTGCAGGAGGCAAAGGTGAGTTTCTCCGGCAGGTGAGAATCACAAACAGAACGATTCGGGCAATTTTCAAAAATGCAGGGCTACTCAATCCTGTGAAATACGGCATATTTTCATTAGAACTATTTTCTCACAAGATATGCAGGTTTCTGGTCCCCTTTTTTTTGATAATGTTTATGACCACTAATGTCATTCTTCTCCGAAACGGCACCCTATACCTCATAATATTTTCCTTGCAGGTTTTCTTTTATCTATCAGCATTATTGAAGAGTGCAGGCCGGGATGTGAAATATCTTCCCGGATTCATATCTCTTTTCAATACCTTTGTTTTGGTAAACGCAGCGGTTCTTTGGGGCTGGGTTACATACCTTCGAGGAAAAACCTTTACGACCTGGGCACCGACACAGAGATAAAAAAATCAGAGCCTTTTGGGACTGATATCTTAAAAGAGGGCAAGAATACCTATGACATTTAATATATTTTTATTGTGGTCTTTTGTGCTTCTGGGGCGACCACAGGATCTTATTCTTGCCATGCAGCCATTAAGGCCTGCACTTATTCTCACCGTATTGAGCGTCGGGAGCAGTTACTTCGGAATGAAGAGGCGTCAGTTGTCCGCCGTTTTTCAAATACCCGAAACCAGGAAGTACATTCTATTTTTTATTATTATGATATTGGGAATCCCTCTTGCTGTTCACAGGCGAATGGCCTTCAACTACATATTCCTCACTTATTTTGTGAATATTCTCTTTTTTCTCATCTTCATAGTGGAAGTCGATTCCATAAAAAAACTGAAGACAGTTTTTTTAGTAATAACTCTGTGTTCTTTTTTTTACAGTGTCTTTGGTATCATGAAGGGAACCTTTTATGGAGGAAGATTCAGTATTTATGGTGGAATGTTTGACCCCAATGATATCGCTTATGTGCTCGTTTCTCTTTTCCCGCTCTGCTTTTACTTTATTTTACACCGTGAAGGGACGTTAAAAAAGATTCTTGCCGTCATAAGCATAATTGCCTCCCTTCTCGTAATTCTCTATTCAGGATCACGGGGCGGCCTCTTGGGCCTGATAGCTGTGGTACTATTTCTTCTGTTAAAAAAGTCTGATAAAATCAGGATATCTCATAAAATAATTTTCGTCATGGCCATGATATTAATATTTTTCGCGATCAGAGACAAGATTAACATCGATCGCTTTCTCACTCTTACCTCTATGGAAAGCGATTATAATGTGAGCGCTGAGACAGGTCGCGAACAAATCTGGAAGCGCGCTTTTGACCTAACTTTGACCAATCCGGTTACCGGCGTTGGAGTCGACTGCTTTGCCATGGCCATTGGAAATTTGAGAGAATCCTTGGGATTAGCTCCGGTCTGGCAGCAAGAGCATAACTCCTATATTCAGGTGGCCGTTGAGACAGGGCTAATTGGTTTTATCGTCTTCATTGCGTTAATAATGCGGTGCTTTAAGGTCTTTTCAAGTCTGAAAAGGCTGAAAACGACTTCAAAAGAAATCGCTGAGATTAAGTCAATGGCAGGTTTGATACAGTTGGGATTTGTTGGACATTGTGTAGCTGCTTTTTTTCTAACGCAGGCGTATTCGATGTTCTTTACACTCTTCTTTGCTCTATCGGCCGTACTTGAGAGACTGAAGTCACGCGATCAGACTCCTATTCCGACTCCTGTTCAGACTCCTGTTCAGACTCCTGTTCAGACTCCTGTTCAGACTCCTAATATTAAAAAGACGTCCTTAAGCAAGAGGTACAAGCAACGATTATGAGTGTACAGAATTATTTAAAAAGTAGAATATTTAGACAAGCCATTCGGAAGTCGGCAGAGTCGCAGATTAAGAACCGACTGCATGATCTGAAACTGTGGGAGATGGAGATCAATGATCGAGGCCATATCGCCGTTGATGGTTTGGACATTATAAATCTTGCAGAGCAATACGGCTCTCCACTCCTTGTGGTGAATAAAAAACGGCTTGTAAATGATGCGCGCCGGATACAGGGAGTGCTTGCCGATGCCCTGCCCGGCTCAAAGGTTCTTTATTCGTACAAGACCAATTGCGTTCCGGGTATTCTCAGGGAAATTCACGACCTCGAAATAGGGGCAGAAGTAATCTCTCCCTATGAATTATGGCTGGCGGAAAAGCTCGAAGTTCCGGGGGGCATGATCGTTTACAACGGCGTGAATAAAACAGACGAGAGCCTTATAAGGGCTATCAGAAGAGATATAGCATCGATTAACATAGACCATGGCGAGGAAATAGAAAGAATTTACCGGATAGCAAAGAAGCTCGAAAGGAAAGCCCGCGTAGGCATAAGACTCGGCTTAACGAGCTCCCAGTTCGGACTTGATATGAAGAACGGTGAGGCCATGGCTGCCTGCAGGGAGATCGCATCGATGTCGGATTTTCTCGATTTGGTGTGTATTCATTTCAATGTCACAAGTAACGCAAAATCGGCAGCAATGCATAAGATCTGTGCATTGGCAGCCTTGCGATTTATGGCAGAGATCAAGAATGAACTCGGCTTAACCATATCGTATCTTGACATCGGCGGCGGGTTTGGCGTACCCACTACGAAAAATATGTCCGGACTGGAATACGGCATGTACAGAATGATTGGTTCTCTGCCGAAGCCACCGTCGGTGGAAGAATGCCAGCCTATAGAGTCTTTTTTAGACGAAATAATCAGTGGTATGAAGGGAATGTGCAAGAAACTTGATATTGAGATACCAAGTCTCATTATCGAGCCAGGACGTTTTATAACGAGCAGATCGGAGATGCTTCTTGCCCGGGTTCATTCGATCAAGACAAAGTCAGATGGTACAAAGTACGCCATAACGGATGCAGGTCGATTATCAATCACTTTTCCCTGTGATTTCGAATATCACGAAGTATTTGTTGCCAATCGTCCTTATGATTCTTTGACAACATCCTACAATATTATGGGAAGGGTTTGCACATCGGCTGACTGGATGTTCAAGAACCGCTGCATGCCTGAACTCCGGCCAGGAGATTTTCTCGCAGTCATGGATGCCGGCGCCTATTTCTCATCGTACTCAACGAACTTTGCCTTTCCCAGGCCAGCCATAGTGATGGTCAACGATGGGACAACCTGCCTGATCAGAAAAGAGGAAACCTTCGAGCACTTGACCGCAATGGATGCCCCGGAGGTCTTCAGGAGCCTTGAGAAGTCGCATGCATTAAAATGAAGTATATCGTATGAGGTCAGATTGAGAACTAGACCCGTTATCGTTACGAACGCAAGGAACAGGATCGCTTACAATATCATCAAAAGTCTCGGCCAAAAGGGGATACCGGTCTATTCAGCAGACTCCGTTCCCCGCGCGATGTCTTTTTCTTCCCGATATTCAAAAGGACATTTTCTTTATCCTTCACCCTTTCTAGATCAACAAGGTTTTATCGATTGTCTTATCGATAATATTATAAAGCTCAAGGCTGAAGTCCTGATACCGGTTTTTGAAGAGACCTTTCTGATAGCAAAGCACAAGGACCGCTTATCACAGTACGTCAAGCTTGCTCTTCCCAGCTACGAACAGATCCTTATTGCCCATAACAAGGATCAGTGGGAGCCCGTTGCACGCTCTCTGAATATACCGGTTCCCAAGACAGTCACCATCGAGGATGCTCGAAATCAGAGGACAGACTTGCATAGCTTGTCCTATCCCGTTTTCATTAAACCCAAACAGGGTGGGGGGGCCTGGGCAGTCAAGAAGATCGATTCGCCTCAAGAGCTGCAGACCATTCTTAGCAAACCTCTCTATTTTGACCGTCCCTGGAGTCGATTCTTCATTCAAGAGAAAATAATCGGGGAGACAATATGCGTTGCCATGCTCTTTTGCAAAGGTGTGTACAAGGCCAAAATAGCATATAAACAGCTCAGAGACTATCCCGTCAGCGGCGGTCAGGCAACACTGAGGGTCAGCATCAGCAACAAGGATGCGGAGACAAACTTTCAAAGACTGCTCGAGGAGTTCAAATGGCACGGTGTTTGTCAGGCAGATTTCGTCGTCGATGGCAGGACCGGCATTCCTTATCTCATAGACATCAACCCCCGCTTCTGGGGCTCTCTCGTCCAGGGGATCGCCTGTGGTGTGGACTTTCCATACTTAGTGTTTAAAATGGCAAGTGAGGGCGATGTCGAACAGATCCGCGACTTCAAGATCGGCGTCATGACTCGATGGCTTGGTGGCGATTTAATGACCTTTTTCCCACTTCTTCGGAGTTCAAAAGAACGTCTGGTATTTATCAAGCAATTTATTACTCCATACTCAAAAAGAGTCACCTACGATGATTTCAGTCTCAAAGATCCGGTCCCTTTTCTATTCTGGGTAATAGATGGAGTGATGCGAATTATCCGCGATCATTCATTGAACCCTTCGCCTCACGACTCTTTGGCTGGTATCTGGGAATAAACTCTGCGTTAATGCCGTGATATATATCTGGCTACTCACTCGGTCAGATGGAGAGCCTTAGGTATGCTCATTCGATCTGCCTTGGCTTGACAGTGATTTATCTCGTCTAGAGTTTAAGGCTACAAAATAGCTGTTTATTTTCTACCTAGCGAAATGCTCTTTTAGTGTCTATTCGACCAACAGGGAGAGATAATGCAGGCAACAAGGTTGTCAAATGTATTGAAAGTTCAGTCCTTCCTTGCGATCCTTAGGACTGATACGACAGCTTCTGGCAATCTCATTGAGGGCACTGAGCTTGAAGAGGGACTAAAGACATATCATTATTCAACTAATGATAGTACGTTTGAAATAGCACTTTCTCTAAGGAAGAGCAACATTCCGCCCTTAGGCCTTAGGACAGCACCAGAGACTATACAGATTATCTTAGGCGACGACGCCGAGTGGCAAGACTCACAGGGACAGGAGTGCATGTCCAATGCAGTCTTCATCGAGTGCAACCTTAAAAAAAAATCCTTCCGTGCATTGAGCAGCATCGTTGCGCTTCCTCCGCTCTTCCTCTACAGGGGGGTAGGATATATTGCGCTGGCGTCCAATATCCATCTTTTCCTCAAGATTTCGGGGCTCGCATTGCACTTTGACCCGGCAGGGCTCCGTGATTTTTGTAACATCGGTTATCCTGTCAACCATAGGACGCTCTTCAAGGACGTTTCTCTCGTTCCTGGGGGGTCAATGATAACGGCTGACCCAGAAGGCAGGGTTGCGGTCGATCGGGCATGGACATTCCCGGAAAGAGACCCTTTGCCGGATTGGGATTCTTACACAGATTTGCAACTGGATGCGTTCAAGCAAGCTGTGCGGCAAATCGATCTATCCCAAAGTTACTTGTCATTGACCGCCGGACTGGACACTCGGGCAATACTCGCAGCCCTCGTCATGAACGGGATACGATTGCCTGCCTTCACTATGTGTGGCGCGCTGCTATCGCTCGATGCGCGAACTGCACGAGGTCTTTCCAAGGCCTATGAGTTTAACCACTGGGTCATCGTTCTCGACGAGATCTTTTATAAGAACTTGCCCGCTTACCTTCTTGAAGCCTGCCGCCTATCAGGTGGCCTCTCAAGTCTTGAGCAGGCACACGAAGTCTACTTCTATGCGAATACCGCATATACTGCAGCTGCTCGTTTATCCGGGAATCTCGGCAACCAGATCGGCAGAAGAGGCACTGAGCGCATTTCAATGAGAAATACTGACTCCTCTTTCCTGAGGTTAGAACATATGACTGGAGTTAGATCTTCCGGGGACGAAGCTCATTGGTATATCAACGGACTATCCTCGGATGGATCTCTTGACTATAAATTTCTATTACAGCAGGAAGTTCCATTTTCCTCCGTAGGCAATTATTCTATCGGGACTTCCTTCCTCATTCAGCAGAGTCCCTACTCAAGCCGGCAGTTGATTGAGATAACCCAACGCATGCCGTCTCAAGACGGTTTAGAAAAAGATCTCTCACTCTTGAACATGCGAATCCGTGATCTTAAACATCGGTTTCTAGGAGAAACTGCATCTCTCTCATTTCAAGTCAAGATGATCAAAGAAACAGGAGGATACGTAGCATCTTGTCCGATCAATTGGGGGTGGCGTGCACGAGGAGGGGTGTCGGCAACCGGAATCTTCAAGGGCTTTTTGACCTTTTTAGATGCGCTCACCTATTCCCGGGGATTAACCTCCGGCTTCCCCGGGAAAATACTCAAGCTCATGCATATCTCTGGTCTGCATGAGTTCATTCATCATAAAGAAGTACTAAAATCGAACCTAAAAAATTTCTTATATGATAACCTGCTCTCCACAGCGATCGGGCAAAGCGGACTCTTCGACCAGGCAGTTCTCCGCAAGATGCTTCATGAACATTATTCATCTCAGGTTTGTCATCATAAGAGTCTCGTGCTTGCCCTAGATATTGCACTCGCACATAAGATATTCAAAGTTGTGGTTTGAACTCGCTCCTTCTTTACGAGATGCACTCAAGAAATTCTGTGACTTAAGCTCTCTCATGTTTCATAAAAGGTTATGCTCTTGAAAAAGCTCAAAATAGCATACATTTTGACACCCGTCGAATTCGCTGGAGCAGAGAGGGTCAATCTTACTTTCCTAAAGAACGTCAATCGCGATAAGTTCGATATCCACCCATTGCTCCTAATCCGTCCATGGGAAAAGGATGATAACATATTTATCAACGAACTAAGAAGAGAAAAGTACGTCTTCGATGAAATTCCCGTTGCTAAGAACGAAGGGCGAGACTACTTCAGGATCACACGATGTTTCAAGATTGTCTACTCTCTTTTTAAGAAAAACCATTATGATCTCATTCACACGCACGGCTACTTTGCCGATATTGTCGGCATACCCATGGCAAGGCTTTTCCGCCTTCCGAGCATATCCACATGTCACGGATTCATTTTTAATTCCTGGAAATACAGGTTTTATAATAACCTGGATTTTCTTGCGTTGAGACTGAGTGACCGAGTGATGGCGGTTTCGGAAGGCATCAAGACTTACCTAATCAAGCATGGTGTCAAGCGGAGTCGTATTTCTATGATACAGAATGCAGTAGAATCGTGCTACACTGACGAGTCGGCAATTGAAAACAGGGCCGAAAAACGCCGTCTGTTGAATATAAAAGAAAACGAGATGCTTCTCGGATTTACTGGTCGGTTAAGTAAAGAGAAAGGGCTTTGCTACCTGATAGAAGCCTGTTTTTTACTAAACCAAGCTGGACTTCCGACGAAAGTTCTGATCATAGGCGACGGACCCCAAAGAAAGGAGCTTGAGGCATTGGCAAATAGCAAGAACTTAGGTCACAAAGTGCTCTTCGTCGGATTTCAGAAAGATGTTCACAACTGGCTGCCGGCGGTCGATGCATTCATTTTACCGTCGATTACGGAGGGAACTCCAATGTCTCTACTTGAGGCGATGTCATGGGGTCTTCCTATTGTAGCATCAGATGTTGGAGGCATACCCCAGATTATCGACTCGGAGAAGAATGGCGTACTTGTTCCACCACGGCAGCCTGAAAGAATTAAAGAGGCTGTGTATAGACTCTATATCAATAAGGATTTTAGAAAAAACATTGGATTCGAGGCACGAAAAACAGTAGAAACTAAGTATGGAATCAGAAACTGGGTTAACAAGATTGAGTCCGAGTATTTGGATGCGATCGGACATGGTTATAGGAGATCAATTAATTGATTGTACTTAAATGCATATTATTCGCCTTGGCCATATACCTCAGCTCTTACGTTCTGTACAACGCAATTCTATTTTTTGCACATTTAGTTCTCAAAGACACAGAACCGTCATTTCAAGCCCCTAGTAGACGATTCGCTATCATTATCCCGGCCCACAACGAAGAGTTGCTCCTTGAACGCATTCTTATCAGTCTTCGAGAGCAACAGTATCCAAGAGAATTGCACAAGACAATAGTTGTCGCTGATAACTGCGTCGATAAGACCGCATTTATTGCTTCTCGAAATGGCGCTTTGGTCATGGAGAGAGTGGACGCAGAACACGTCGGAAAGGGATACGCGATCAAATACGCACTCGAATCCATATCCCTGGAAGATTTTGATGCATTTTTTGTTGTCGACGCGGATAGCACGTTAAATTGCGATGCTCTCATGCATCTGAATGAGCTGATAAAAAAGGGAATCGATGCAATTCAGTGCTATAACGGAGTTTCAAATTCAGAAGACAGTTGGTTCACCCGTCTTTTAGACGTCTCGCGGACGATAAGCAACGAGATATTCCATCCGGCGAAAATGAAGCTTGGTCTTTCCTCATACCTAATGGGCAATGGAATGTGTTTTTCGAGCAAGTTTCTTCAAAAATACGGATGGAATGCCTTTACTGTTGGAGAGGATTGGGAGTTTTACACAAAAATCATTCAGGCAGGAAGAACCGTTGCTTTTTCCAATAAAGCGAGAGTTTATCACCAGGAGTCATCTTCTCTAAAACAGGCAACTACTCAGAGAATGCGCTGGTCGAGTGGAAGATTTGAAATTGCCAGAAAATACGGCCTCCGTCTCTTCTTTCAGGGTCTTCGAGAGGGCAACACTATAAAAATTGATGGCTCTTTCCCCTTGCTCTTTCCGAACCCTTCTCTCGGGATGAATCTTACACTGATTGGCCTTGTTGTATCTATTCCTGTCCTTTTTGCATCTGGAAATGATTTCTTCGTGTTTTGGTATGTCAGTCTATTTGTTCTTCAACTGGGCATCTTCGTTGCTGGAATTTTTTATACGAAGAACAAAATCATGAAGTTCTTATCCCTTTTTGTTGCTCCCATTTTTCTCATGTGGAAATTGGGAATTGATACGCTTTCTATGTTAGGCCTTGGAACAAAAAAGTGGATCAGAACGGAAAGAAAGGCTGGTTCGTAATAATAAGAACAGGATGACTTTAGGTTCCGATATCTCAACATCACTTTACCATGAGTACGCTTACAAATAAAATTAATGTCCTTTTCGTGATTATGCAGACGGAAATGGGAGGGTCGGAGCGACTTGTCCACACTTTGGTGCGTTCAATAGATAGATCGCTCTTTAATCCCTCCCTTGCCTGGTTTTTTGGAGATACACCGGGGAAGGAGTTCACGGATCTTCACGTGCCCCTCTTTCATGTTCCGAAGAAAAAAAGAATTGATTTTTCAGCCATGAAAAGGCTGAGCGACATTGTCAGGGAAAACAACATCCACGTGGTCAACGCCCATCATTTCATGTCGCTTGTTTATGCTTTCTACGGCTGCAAAATAGCGAACAGAAGAGGGCTTATTTATACAGAGCACTCGGCGTGGGAAATCGATGCGATGACTGAAAGATGGAAGATCATGGGGAGTTTCCTGCTCAAACGAGTTGACGCTTCTGTAGGAGTCACCCCTGCAGTTTCATTACAAATTCAATCGGCTTTCAAAACAAACGAGGCGAAGACATTGGTAATAGAAAACGGTGTCGATATCAGCCGTTTTTCGCGTTCACACGACAAAGCAAAGATGCTCGCGAGCCTTGGCCTGAGAGAAGGCGAAAAAG
>Ga0187777_10001208_pt1 | contig 16884 bp, 21 predicted proteins | sample 1015_Q2_SP5_10_M_FD_132416 | JGI IMG/M metagenome (GOLD analysis project Ga0187777, IMG submission 132416) | Tropical peat soil microbial communities from peatlands in Department of Meta, Colombia - 1015_Q2_SP5_10_MG | ecosystem: Environmental > Terrestrial > Soil > Wetlands > Peat | place... | reverse complement strand
GTCGGCGGCGGCACCAGCTATGACGAATTCGCGCTGCCGTTCATGGGCGACGAAGTCGTGGGCGATGTCTCCGCGCTGCAATACAGCGCCGCGCTGACGACGCCGAAGAACGAAGCCTTCGTGAAGGCCTATCGCGCGAAGTACGGCAAGGTGCCGTCCTATTTCTCGGAGAGCAACTATACCACCGCCGCTTTGATCGATGAGACGATCAAGAAATCGGGCGGCAAGTGGCCGGGCTCCGAGCAGTTCATCAAGACCATGCTGACGCTCAAGGTCGACGCCCCGCGCGGCCCGGTGTCGTTCGATGACATGCGCAACCCGGTGCAGAACATCTACATGAAGAAAGTCGAGAAGACGAAAATGTTCGGTTACGACAAGGACGAGCTCTGGAACACGGTGATCAAGACCTATCCGAATGTGAGTCAGTTCTGGACTTACGGAAAAGACAAATTCATGGCGCAGCCGGTCTACAGCCGCGACTTCCCGCCCTGCAAATTCTGCGACTGATGATTATAAAAACCCCAGCCATTGCGCTGGGGTTTTTATTTGTCTTAGCGTCACGCTGCCCGCGACGTGTTCCCGCACTGGGAACAAAAATCGGGGAGTAGTGTTTTCATGCCAGATCCTTATTCCAGCTGGAGCCCGTTGTTGCGTGATGTGATGCGGGCATGAGCGGAATGAGGACGGATGACGCCTGTAGCCGGTGTCCCGGCCGGGCGTCATTTTTTTCCGGCATTACTTCGCCCGAGCCGCCGAACTCTTTGGGAAAGTCCTTCAGCTTGGGGAGCCCGTCCCGCATCGGCAGCACCGCTTCGGCATAGTTGACGTGGACACCGGGGGTGAACCTCAGCGTGGACAATGTCGCGGCAAAGACATCGACCAGTCCTAAAGGGGGATGCTTGGCCATCAGATGGCCGCCGCATTTTTTGCAATATTGCCGGTGACTGAGCTCGGTCTTGCGGAACGTGGAGACGTGCTCCGCGCCGGCAGTGATCCGCACGGCCTCAGGCTTCCAGAGCGTGAAGGCATTGACCGGGCCGGCGGACCACGATCGGCACGATGAACAATGACAATATCCCATGGCCTGCGGTTCGCCGGACGCCTCCACATGGACGGCTCCGCAGAAACATTGGCCTTTGTAAGCTGCCGGCATTATCGCTCCTCTGTTTGGACGGCGCGCAACCTGCCGGGAGCGACAGGCAAAATCTTGGACAGAAACGACAAAGAATTGGACTAGAGCGAATAATTTGGTCGAAGGACGCGGGCCGGAAGTCTCAAGGCTTTATTTCATCTTCGATGCGTTGCGCTTCCTTGCGCTCTTCCACCGCACTGCTGGCAAAATTGGCGCTCATTTCGAAATTACCGCGCTGCTTGGCCTCCTCGGCGAGCGCTTCATATTGAGCCGCTCTTTCCCGGGCCGCGGCTGCGAGCTGTCTTGCCTCGATGCGCTTTTTTTCTTCTTCGGTCATAGTCTTCGAGGCCTTCGATCTGGTCCGCGAGGAGCGCTTCATTCTACCACCTCATCGGCGACTGAGAGCACCCCTGGAGGCACCTGGATGCCGAGCGCTCGCGCCGTATGAAGATTGATGACGAACTCAAATTTTGTCGACTGCAGCACTGGCAGGTCAGCGGGCTTTGCGCCCTTGAGAATATTGCCGGTATAGATGCCGAGTTGACGATGCACTTCTGCGAGGTCGGTTCCGTAACTCATCAGCCCGCCTACTGCCACAGGATCACGGACCGAATAGGCCGCCGGAATCCTGTCACGCGCTGTTAGGGTGGCAAGTTGCACACCGCGACCAACGAAGAGTCCGTCAGGAGCAACGAAGAGAGCATCGAGGTGCTCGCGCGCAATGGTGGCAAAGGCAGCTTCGATCTCGGTGATCGTCGTCGCATTGAGTATGTGGATTTGCAGCCCTATGGTGGGAGCGGCCTTCTGCACCTCACGCACTGTGGACTCGGTAACTGCAACATTGCCGGGATTGACTAGCACAGCAAAACGATTGGCCTTGGGCACCAGTTCATGCAGGAGCCGCAGTCGCTTGGCCGTTACCTCCTGAACGAAAAAGTTGATGCCGGTCGCGTTGCCGCCAGGGCGGGCGAGACTGGCAACAAGGCCCGCCTTAACCGGGTCTTCGCCGACACCGAAGACAATCGGGATCGTCGCTGTTGCAGCTTTGGCCGCTCGCGTGGGTATGAAGCCAGGCGTTGCGATCACAGCAACTTGTCGGCGGGCCAAATCAGTCATCAGCGCAGGCAGGCGATCATATTGGGCTTCCAGCCAGTGGTACTCGACAATCACGTTCTGGCCTTCGACGTAGCCGGCTTCGCCTAGGCCTTTGCGGAATGCGGCCGCAAAGCGCGCGGAAGCGTCGGCCGTTCCGTCGCGGATGAATGCGACCACCGGCAATGCCGGCTGTTGCGCGCGCGCCGTCAGCGGCCACGCCGCCACGCCGCCAAGAAGCGAAATGAATTCGCGCCGTTTCATTCAATGACCTCGTCGGCGCGGGCGAGCAACGCGGGCGGAACGGAAATCTTGATCGAGCGTGCAGTGCGAAGGTTTATCGCCAGCCGAATCTGCGTCGGCTCCTCAAAGGGCAACTCGGCGACTTTTGCACCCTTCAGAATGCGATCGACGTAAATCGCAGTTCGCGCAAAATTCTCCGCGGTTGCGGGTCCATAAGATATGAGAGCGCCATTTTTCGCTTCAAAAGGCCACGCATGCATGGCCGGAAGATTTCGCACCGAGCATTCGTCGGTGATGCTGCCGCTGTTGCGCACGGTCAGCTCATCGGATTCGACAAGCACGGCCATCACCTGTTCCTTTTCGGCAAGCGTGAAGGCCGCGCCGATGTCCTCACTGGATTTCAGCGGGAGTGATACGAGCTCGATACCGAGCGCGCCCGCCGCCTTGCGCACTTCCTCTGCGAAGCCCCTGGTCATTGGATTAGCGGGAACCCAGAGATAGGCTATCTTGCGTAACCCCGGCACAAGTTCGCGCAACAATTCAAGCCTCTTGGCCGCCAAGGAAATGCTGGAAGCAGTGAATCCGGTCACATTGCCACTTGGGCGCGCGATGCTGTTGCTCAATCCCAGGGCAATGGGGTCGCCGACGACCATCATCACAATCGGAATGTCGTGCGTTGCGGCTGCCAATGCGATTGCCGCCGGCGTTGTCGACCCAACGAGAACATCCGGATTTTTCGCGACGAGTTCGCGCGCCAGTGGCGGAAGGCGAGCAATCTCACCATCCGCACCGCGAATCTCATAGGTGATATTCCGCCCATCGATGTAGCCGATCCGTGCCAATTGCTGCGTAAGCTCGAAATCGGCCGGCGGGGGGCTGGCTCCGGCGACAAGGATGCCGACGCGCGGTATGCGCTGCTGCGCACGCGTTGTGAGCGGCCACGCCGCCACGCTACTCAAAAGCGCGACGAAATCGCGCCGTCTCATTCGATCACCTCGTCGGCGAGCTGCAAGAATGGTTCGCGTATCGACAGGCCGAGCGCCTTGGCCGTTCTCAGATTGACAACGAGCTCGAACTTGTCCGGGGCTTGCACCGGCAAATTGCCGGGCTTTTCGCCCTTGAGAATGCGATCGACGTAGGAGGCGGAACGCCGGAAGATATCGGAAGTATCAGGTCCATAAGACATTAAAAATCCTTCATCGACGAATTGCCGATAAGGCGCAATCACAGGCATCCGGTACTCGGCCGCCTTTTGCAGGATCGCCCCGCGAATTTGGATGATGTAGGGGTCTGCGGCAGCAACCAAACCGCCATGTTCAGTCAAGCTGGCGATCGCCTGTTCGACGTCGGTTGTGCTGCGTACGCGCGCAGCGGTCAGCTCGATCGCTGATTGCTGCGGCAATGCCTTGAATGACGTGAAGTATCTTTCATAGTAGGGCGCCGTATCGGGATTGAACATCAAGGTAACCCGCGCCAGATCCGGCTTGACGTCGCCGAGCAGGCTGACCCATTTGCCGACGATCTCGGGCTCGATGAACGAAAACCCGGTAATATTGCCGCCGGGATGCGCCAGATTCGAAATGAATCCCTGACCGACCGGATCGTTCACGACCGTGAAGACAATGGGAATAGTGCTCGTCGTCGGCCGCAGCGCGAGCATGACCGGGGTCGTGTTCGCGACAATGACGTCGGGCACGAGCTTGATCACCTCTGCCACATCCCGGGCGATCGATTTCGGATCGGTCCCGGTGAACCAGTAGTCGATATCGACGTTGCGTCCCTCGATCCAGCCGAGGTCGCGCAAGGCGAGACGGAATGCCCTGAGCCGGGCTTTCACGAGCGGATCGTTTTCATCAATCCCAACAAGGACGCCGACCCGCCGCATCTTTGGCGAACCTTGTGCCGCAAGCGGCCAGGCCGCCGCGCCGCCGATCAGAGAAATAAATTCCCGCCGTCTCATTAGACCACCTTATCCGCGCGTTGACGCCCTCGTTCCGAGGAGCGGCCGCAGGCCGTTTCTCGAAGGACGAAGGGCGACCCCATCCTTCGAGACGGCGCTTCGTGCCTCCTCAGGATGAGGTCGCGATGGTTACGACAATAGCGCCGCCTCATTCGATGACCTCGTCGGCGCGGCCCGACAAGGGAAGCGGGATGGTAATGCCCAGCGCCTTGGCGGTCTTGAGGTTGATGTAAAGTTCAATTTTAGCTGCCTGCTGCACCGGAAGGTCGGCCGGCTTGTCGCCTTTGAGTATCCGGCCAGTGTAGACGCCGGTCAGACGATATGAGTCCACAATATCCGAACCATAGCTCAGCAGACCGCCGGCCGCCGTGAACTCACGATTCTGGAAAACCGCTGGCATAGCGTGGCGCAGCGTCAGTGCGCCGAGGGTCTTTGCCTTGCTGGTGAAGAATGGGCCGGCGACGATGACAAGACCGCCAATCCGCAACTCGGTCAATTTCGCAAAAACGTTATCGAAATCCGCATCGTTGCTGGCATGAAGGGTTTGGACCTCCAGCCCGAGCGTGCGAGCGGCCGCCAGCACTTCTTTCGTTGTGGGTTCCGCAATGGAGGGTTCAGCCGGGTTGACAAGCAGCGCGATGACCCGCGCATGGGGCAGCAGCTCATGCAGAATTTCCAGCCGCTTGGGCGCGACTTCCAAATTGGATTGGGTCACGCCCGTCAGATTGCCGCTCGGCCGGTTCAGGCTGGTGACAAGTCCGATCTGGATGGGGTCGCCCCCTGTTTCGAAAACGATCGGGATCGTTGTCGTTGCCGCTTTTGCCGCAAGCGCCGCCGGAGTGCTGGTGGCGGCAATGACAGCCACGTTGCGGCGGGCCAGATCGGCGGCCATTGCGGGCAGGCGATCGGTTTGGCCTTCCGCCCAGCGGTATTCAACCGCTACATTGCGGCCATCGGTGAAGCCGGTTTCGGCCAGGCCCTTCAGGAAGGCTGCCTGTTGCCGCGTGTAGCTTTGCGCTGAAGCAGAGTTGAGAAATCCAACGACCGGAATTCCCGATTGCTGCGCATGCGCGATGTATGGCCACGCGGCAGCACCACCGAGAAGGGCGAAGAATTCACGTCGTTGCATGCGCACCCCGTCGCAAGAACCACGTCTTGTCGAAACGTCAAATGATAGCAGGTTCCCGCCCGGTGTTGTGTGGAAATCCCGCAAAGTGAGCCTCAAAACGCAAAGAGAATATACATAGTAATGTGTTAATGTATCTGGTCGGCTGGGTGCTGTTGGACGGGGCAGCGCAATGGTCGCAAGCGACAAGTTGTTTGCGGGATCGATCCCCGACGTTTACGACCGGTTTTTGGTCCCGCTTATTTTTGAATCGTACGCACGCGATCTCGCCGCTCGCCTGGCCAAAGCCAATCCGCGGGATGTGCTCGAGACCGCCGCAGGGACCGGCGTTGTCACCCGTGCGATCGCGGCGCGGCTCTCAAAGTCCGCGCGCATCGTGGCGACCGACCTCAACCAGTCGATGCTCAACCACGCGAAGGCCCGGCAGCCCGGCGGCCGCCGGATCGAGTGGAAACAAGCCGACGCGCTCGCGCTGCCATTCAAGGAGCGCAGCTTCGATTCCGTGGTCTGCCAGTTCGGCGTGATGTTTTTCCCTGACAAGGTGCGTGGTTACAAGGAAGCGCGCCGTGTTCTCAAACCGGGCGGCCGCTTCTTGTTCAATGTGTGGGACCGGCTTTCGGAGAATGATTTCGCGGATACCGTCACGGAAACGCTGGCGACGGTTTTTCCGGACGATCCACCGCGTTTTCTCGCCCGCACGCCACACGGCTACTACGATGAGAAGCTGATCCGCGATGAGCTCAACGCGGCGGGCTTCAAGGATATAACGATGGAGGCAGTCGATGCACGCAGCGAGGCGCCTTCGCCGCGCGACCCCGCGATCGCCTATTGCCAGGGGACTCCATTGCGCAACGAGATCGTGTCGCGCGATGCCTCGCGCATAGAGGAAGCGACCAGCCGCGCAGCCGAGGCTCTGGCGCGCCGGTTCGGCAAGGGCGTGGTCGATGGCCGCATCCGTGCGTTCGTGATCACCGCGGCGCGCTGACGCGCAGCACGCGCTCTATCTACCTTTCACCGCCTTCTCCTATAGGGGGATTTTAGGCTCTTGGTAGGGAAGGCCTCTCAGAATTGCATGACTGCCCTGATAGTTCCGCAGACGTCGCAGCAGGTTTGACTCTGATCAAGAAACAATCGCGCGATTCAAACATAGTAGTTTCGCTGCGGATGCTGGAACGGTGCTTGTTATCGTGCCGCGGCGGGATTCTCATGGAGTCATCCAATGACGACACTGAGCAACTGCCATACAACTGACTCGACTATGGAAGAAGCGTGGAGTCGGGCAACATTTACGATCGGCGCGGTGACCGCCTTGGTAATTGTTGCCATATTGTTTTTTGCTTCGAGGGCCTGAAATTTTGCACCGAACGGCAATATGAGGCCGCGGTGTTCAGCGGCCTCGTGCGCTTTCAGCGGACGTGCGGAAAATTATTCCCGCAACCCCTTTCAATCTACATTCAGAAAAACGTTATCGGAATAGAAATTCTGGCTTTCAGTGGCCGGGAATAGGTCGCACCATTTTTCAATCTCCTGGGCAGAGTCGACAACAGGAGAGCGACCATGAAAAAAGTTATCGTCACCCTGGCTGTGCTGGCCAGGTTCGCCACGCCGGCATTTGCCCAGTCTTTCTGCGACTGCAACGGCAGCGGCAACGTGCTGCCATTCGGAGATAAAGCGGCCGCGTCCCAAATCGGGAAAATTGCAGTTCGCCGCGCCGGGATGGGTTCTTTCGCGATGGTTCCAGCGTCCGGGCCGGCCGCAATTCTCGACGGTGTTGCAGCCGCGGGCGGCGGCAGTATCGGCTACAATGAAATGCTCCGTAACTACTGAACGTCACGCAGAAAATAGGGCGCACTCTGACAGCTCGCCCTGTTTTCATTCCTTTGTCTGCCTGGGGAGGTAAGTTCTATATCATCGGCCAAGAACTTTGCCGGCCATTGGAGGACCCATGCCAAAACTCAATGGCATCCTGGAGACTGCGATCCACACCGGGGACATGGTGCGCTCGCGTGCATTCTACGAGGGCGTGCTCGGGCTGGAGCTGATCTATAACGACAACCGGTTGTCTGCCTATGCGGTGGCCGGCCGCGATGTTCTTTTGGTTTTTCGCAAGGGTACGACGGGCCAGACTGTAACTTTGCCGAGCGGGACCATTCCCGGCCATGGTGGCGAGGGCTCATTGCACGTGGCCTTTGCCATCGGCAAGGGCGAGCTTGATCGTTGGGAAACGCATCTTTCGTTGCGCGGGGTCGCCATTGAGGGCCGCAACGACTGGTCACGCGGCGGGCGCAGTATCTATTTCCGCGATCCCGATGGTCACCTTTTGGAGCTCGCAACGCCGGGATTGTGGCCGGTGTATTAGGTGTTCTGCTGAGTGACCTTGAAACGGTCACCGAAAAAACTATCTACACGGCATATGGGACAAGGGCATACCCCCGTCCCCCAACCAGCCCTTGTCGAACTTTGAGGCCGCCAGTGCACCCCTCGTTGGCGGCCTCTTTCTGTTTTTCCGGAAGCGTGCGTCTAGAGAGAGGGCGGAAACGTTGCCTCCGCAGTAGCCTTGTCCAGGACTTTACCTGCTGCATCGAGCGCCTGCAGCGTCCAGCGGTAACTATGACGTTCGCCGCGCGGCGGGCAGGGACCGGTGTAAGCGATTGCACCTTGCCTTACCAGATTTCCGGAATATGGGATGGTTGAACCGCCGTGATGGAACGACGGCATATTGAGGTCGGTCATCATGAAACTCAATGACTTGGTGCCGGCGGGCACGCCCCCCAACTCAAACGCCGGCGAGATCGATTTGCAGGCCGGAATGCCGGCCCATGAAAAGCGCACCGACAAACCCGGCCGATCCTCCGATGTCGTGTCGGATAAATTAAAATAGAGCGCGGCAACGCAAAGCGCAGCCAGCACGCTAACAGTAACCCAGTAGGCGGCCCGTTTGCCCATGACGATAATGTAGATCACACGCGGCCGTTAAAACAGAGGTACGGCGGCCGGCTGAGTGCCGTAGTGGTTATTGTCTTCGCAATTCGCTAGATTTGGGCGAACTCTTTGCCAGGTTTTTCTTAGCGGGTAGCGGAGTGACTCCTTTACTCAAAGAAATCCGGCACAACCCGCTTCTCTGGCTGCTGGCCCTGGTGCCCGTGGTCCTGGCAGCGCAAAGACTGCGGCCTGAAGCACATACACTTTTGTTTGTACTCTCGGTTGCCGCCATTGTGCCATTGGCCGCCTTGCTCAGTCGCGCCACAGAATCCGTGGCGAGCAAGACCGGCGACATGGTCGGTGGCTTGTTAAACGCGACATTGGGCAATCTGACCGAATTGCTCATCGCATTGGCCGCACTGCGCGCCGGCCAATATGTGCTGGTGAAGGCCTCGATCGCCGGCGCGATTGTCACCAATGCGCTGTTCATGTTGGGCGCGTCCTTGCTGCTGGGCGGGTTGCGCCACCATGTGCAGGAATACAACCGCAACAGCGCGCGTCTTCAGGGCGGATTGCTTTTCCTGGCAACGGTCGCGATGCTGATTCCATCCGTGCTTGCCGAGGCGGACGCCGGAGCACAAGCAACGTTTGCGCAAACGCTGAGTATGGGGCTGTCCGTACTGCTCATCATTACTTACGGGCTTGGGTTGGTCTTCTCACTCAAGACACATAGTGAATTCTTTGCCAGTGCGGATCACGCCGACCATGATGAAGCCGAGTGGCCGCTGGGGCTGGCACTGGCGACATTGGCCGGCGTCACGGTGCTTGTCGCCTTAGTCAGCGAGATCTTTGTTGAATCGGTTCAGCAAGCGGCACTTGCGCTCGGACTGTCCCCGGCATTCGTCGGATTCATCATTGTGGCGCTGGTAGGAGGCGCCGCAGAAATGGCGTCCGCATTCTCCGCTGCTCGCAAGGACCGATTGGACTTGAGCGTGGGCATTGCGCTGGGGAGCGCCGTCCAGATCGCGCTTTTTGTCGCACCAGTGCTGGTGCTCCTCAGTTATGTGGTCGGCCCGGCGCCGATGAGTTTGCAGTTCTGGCCAGGCGCCGTGGCGATGATGTTGATCGCAACCATGACCGCGTCGCTCGTGACAAATACAGGCCGCTCGGCCTGGTTCGTCGGTGCGCTCGTGGTGACCGTGTACTTTATTTTCGGCTTTACACTTTATCTGTTGCCGCCACGCGTCCAATGATCTGAGAGAGGCGAAATGTTACGGCAATTTCTTGTCGGCGGCGTTATCTGTATTGCTAACATCACCATTCATGCGTTGGTCATGACGACTGTGGTGCGGATTGCACAGGCTGCGAGCAAGCGGAAAAGATCACGCTCCTCTCTGTTTCTGATAGCTGTCATGATTCCGACCGTGTCGGTTTTGATGATGACCCATGCGATTGAAGTGATGGTTTGGTCTTTGGCGTATTCTATCGTCGATGCTGCACCGCCTGGCGCCAATCTCGTCTATTTCGCGTTCGTCAACTACGCGACACTGGGTTATGGAGATATCGTTCCAGTAGAACGTTGGCGTCTGCTTGGTCCGATTACTGCAATGAACGGCGCCCTGTTGTTCGGGTGGTCAACCGCGGTCATTTTCGAGGTGCTGCGCAGGGCTTTAGACCGCATCGAGACGTCAAGGTAACGGTCATTGCCGGCTGTGGTCTCGATAGCGAGGTCGTCGCTAATGGCTTTTCACCCACCGCTTTGCATACCAAACGGCGATCGCAATGGCTCCCGACACGACGGCTGTCACCAGCGGTTCCGCCCACTGAGGAGGAAAGTGCGACGGATGCGCCATGACGTCGCCAATGAACGTCGCGAACGCGCTGATCGTCACCTGGCGCGTGACAGAGTTGGTTGTACGGTCCATCTGTGCGAGCAGCGCGACGCTGACCACAGCGCCAACAAATCCGCAAACCGAGGCAAGCCGCGCATGCTCGAGACTGAACGCAGCCGCATAATCACCGCGCGCCATCACGAGAAAGCAGGCAAGCCACGCGCCTCCGAACTTTTCGACAGCGGTACGGGCGAGGCCGCCCTCGCGCCAATCGTCGAATGCAAGTGCGCGGACCCTGGGATCTGGCATGACAGTGTCCCGTCTAGTTCGTCGTTAAATCGATTTGCGATACCAGAGAATCGATGAATTTACGCATCACATAGCATCAATTCCGGGTGACCGAAGTTGTGTGTCAGCGAGGTCCGCTTTGAGAGCGGCGACTGGCGTCCGGCGATTGCGTGGCAACACGGCAATCCCAGATCGACGCCGTGGTTCGCTCTGCCGGGACGCTTCACCATCGCTGGGTTGCAGCACTGTATGGCGAAAGCTGGCAGTGCTTATATATCTGTCGATAAGATATAGTCGTTTTGGCTTTTTGAGCGTGATTTCGGACCATGCCGTCCACTGTTGTTTCTTCTGTGCTGAGCGAACCTTCCAGTGAAACCGCCCGTCAGGTAACGGTGCGGGCGCTCCTTCTTGGGGATCGCATTGAAACGGCAGGTCTCGAGCGCCGCGACGTGCTGTCTACATCGCCGCTCGCCTTCCGCATCGAGGGCGGAGCCTATCTCGTGCTTTTTCGGTACGGCGTCATTGTTCTATTCGGCATGCCGCTTCCGCAGGAAGACGAGATAATTCGCAGTCTCGATGGACGTATTGTCGGTCGCTTTGACAGGCGCGAGGAAGAAACAGCGCAAATTGAAATCGTGCTGGAACCGGAAAAAGATGAACAGATCACGCCGAATGGAACGATCGCGCTGAAGGCGCTGTTGCCCGAGCACGTCCTCATCATCGCAGACGCGATTGCAACGAATCTGATCCTGGCGCATGACGAACGAAATGTGAGCGCCGTGTTCGATAGTATCGAGCCGCTCGCGCGCGAACTGGCCGAACACGGGCGCACTCCCGGCGGGCGCCGGACAATTCTGAAGCACATCGGGAATGCGTTGCTTGTTCAGCAACGCGTCTCCGGACTCGTGGCGGTTGCCGAAAAGCCAGACGTGCTCTGGGAGCGCACAGACCTCGAACGCTTTTATGCCCGGCTCGAGGACGAATATGAATTAAAGGAACGCGCCGACCTCTTAACTCGTAAGCTCACGGTGATTTCGGATACTGCTCAGGCGTTGGCAGACATTATCGATACCGAGCGTTCGTTGCGGCTTGAAAGAATCATCATTGCCCTGATTCTGCTTGAGACTGTTTTTACCGGCTATCAGCTTTTTGTTCGTTGATCGGATATTCGAAGCAAACCGAGTTCCGGGTGCGGTATCACAGTAGTTATTTTTGTGCCATTTTTGCCACGCCTATGCCTAAAAGCGCTGATTATCACGGCTGTTTGACAAAACGTCCCTAATTTGGACGCGCTAAAAAGCCACCAGAGCAGCATCGAAGGGTTGAGTGCGCTCGTTTGGCGCCGAGGCAAACGGAGAACCGTGATGCGAAAACTTTCATTAACACTGCTTGCTGCCGCGACAATCGCTGCAAGCCAAGCTTGGGCAGCAGACTTGCCGCGGAAGGCCCCGCCGGCACCGCCGCCGCCGCCGCCACTGACTTGGACCGGATGCTATCTCGGCGGAAACATCGGCGGAGCGTTTGGCGACGCCAGCGTGACGATCAACGGTGGGGAGGTCTCCAGCAACGGGTCGGGCTTTGCTGGTGGCGGGCAGATTGGCTGCGACTATCAATTCACCGGCGGCTGGGTGGTTGGAATCCGCAATATGTTCGATTGGACGAGCAACAGTAGAAGTCGAACAATCGCGTTCGGTCCACTCGCCGGTGGCGTCGTTGACTTCAACAATCAGTGGTTCGATACCCTCACAGGCCGCATCGGTTATTCTTGGCAACCCGCCTGGTTACTCTACGTCCAGGGCGGCGCGGCCTGGGGTCACACCACTACAAACATCAGTTTCGGTGGTGTTCAAACCGGCCAGGGCTCCAACACCAGAACGGGCTGGACAGTTGGTGGCGGCATCGAATGGATGTTCGCGCCGCACTGGTCAGCGTTTCTGGAAGGCAACTGGATGGATTTCGGCGGGAACAATGGCGTCGTAGTGACCCCTGTTGCCTGTCCGGCCGGTTGCGCCTTCAGCACCAGCGCGACCGAAGCCACTGTTCTGGTCGGCGTGAACTACAGATTCTGGTGAATGTGAAAAAACTTCCTGACTCGAGCAGAGAGACCGCCGCAAGGCGGTCTTTCTTTTTTTCGGCGCTCTTTTTGTAAATGTCTGCTCTTCTAGATACGCGGTGATTGTTGACTACTTGGATATATCCGACGCCGATTGGTAAAGGCGTAGGGCGGCGCGTGTCCTAACGGCAACAATCCTGAGGAAATCGCAAGAAAACCTGCTTCACGTTCATCAAGCGGCCACAAATTATTGTAGGTTTGTCGGCCCCGACCTCTGGGGACGGAGGGGGATGGGGATTGAGATCGGGGCCGCGCTCTCTTGGGGACCGAGAGCGGCCCCGAACTTATCACTCCGGCGGCCGTCACGATTATCAATACTTTGCGAGAACGCGCGCGCCGGTCATAGCCGATATGAAATTGGCGATATCAAAATCGCGTCCGGCGGTATGCGGATGTGTACAAACGGTAATGTTGTTGGATTAAGGCGTTACTCCCCCGGAAATTTTGCAGCGCTCGCACCGGCGACAGGTGATGGATGCCGAAGCTTGCTCACCCCGATCCGTCAACCTGACCCCAAGTCCATCGAGTTGTTTAGGTATTGGATTATCAGGAACGCCAGCACGACAAGCAGCGTCACGCCGCTGATGAGCAGCGCCGGGCGCGCGCGCAACGTGGCGGCCATGCCCGGCAATGGCGCCAGCTAAAAGCAGGAGTCCGGCCAGCAAGCAGATGAGGGTGAGTGAAAGTGAGACGAAGCTTTGATGACGCTGAAGTCTCCGGGCCGGCCGCGATTCCGGGCTGTCTCGGCAGCACCAGCAGAAGCGATCCGGTGACGACCGGCGTGAGAAAGACACTCAGCAGAAACCAGGTGAAGCCGAAGCGGGCCGCGCCTGTGCGCGACAATTCCCACGACCACGGCGAGGGGAAACCACAGGAAAACCGCGCCGACAGCGAGGACGTCCGTGAGGTCGTTGTGGTCCATGCTCGCCTGCGCCGATGAGGTGATCGATTAGGTCCAAGGCAGGCTTCGGAGCTGCAGCACTCTTATGACTGACTGGCTGCGGCCTTCTGCACTTCCTGACCGAATATCATCGCCGATTCTGTTGTCATCGAAAGGCGGATGATTCCCGCGTCCGTTGTCTTAAGTTCAAACAACAAAAGATCCGGGCGGTCTGGAGGAATGGAGGTGCGAAATCCCGCCACAGCGTGGAAGATATGCTGTTCACCTTGGTCGTCGTTGGCCATGTAGCGTCCTTAATTGTGATTTGGTTTCGGCGATTTAGCACGGTCGCCGCTTCCGGCGCCACTGACCCCTTTACATTTTACATTTGCAACAACAGTCCGGTCGGACCCAAAGCGGATCTTGCGGCAATTCGGCACCTACCGGCGCGGCGGTTTAAGTGTCTACAATGCTTGGTCCCGTGCCTGGAGAAAACACGATGAGATTTGCAAAAGTTCGCTGCGCCCTGATCGCAGTGCTGGGGCTCGCATTTATCGTTACAGCCCCAAGAACCACCGCCACACAAGAGGCTTATAAGGCTCAAATAGATGAATTGCGCAAGGCGATGGAGAAATACAAAGACTACAAAGTAGCCGTGCGCGATCTCTATCTGTCGACAGTCGGCTGCGTGCATTACTCCGGCGAGAAAATGGACGGTCACATGGAGTATCCCAAGGGCGCCATGGGCGTGCATTTTGTCAATGTTACGATAGGCGGGGCACCCGACCCGATGAAGCCCAACGTGTTGATCTACGAACCCGTTGGTAAGGAACTGCAGCTGGTTGCGGTTGAATGGCTTGTGCCTTTAACGTCAGATACCAAGCAACGGCCCTCTCTTTTCGGCAAGCTCTTCGATGGCCCGATGGAGGGGCACGAACCGCTCATTCCGAAGCAGTACGTGCACTACGACCTGCATGCCTGGCTTTTCAAGAACAACCCGCTCGGCATGTTCTCGCCCACCAATCCGGACGTGAGCTGCGAGGGCTACGATTTTGCCTTACTGGAAATGCCGACCAAGCTGATGTCGGGGCCGTAAAGAAGTTTCGGTCAGCAATTCAGACTTTATGCAGCGCGTTCCAAATCAACGCAAACACCGCGCCAATCACAAATCCGATGCCGGTGGTCACAATGATTAGAATTGCCGCCCTTACGATCTCGAATGGTTCGATGACATAGATGGGCTTGATAAAGTGCATCCAGAAAACGAAGTCGATGACAGGCTGAGCCCAACCCAATGCGACCAAAATCGACCAGCACAGATGCCAACCGCCAAATACGGCGCCAAGGACCAGACCGGTATTTCTGACACTGATGTGCGCACCCATGTTCGTCCCTTACGAGCTCACATTGGCTCCAGGGCTATTTTTGTTTGAAGGTTAGCTCACTGTCGTTGCGCTAGATCAACTCACGCCGCTTCATATGGCCAACCGCAGTCTTGGGTCTGGAATTACATCGTGAACAATAGCACGTTGACGTGCGGCCGATATGACGCTTTTGGTCCGAAGCGACCCAAGGTTTTGCAGCGTGCCCGCAACCGCACCCGGTGCTAACCTCTTCGTTGAGACACTTCCGCTGCTCGTTGAGGGCGCAAAGCAATGACGAAAGACGAGGTACCCATGTCGCAAGACGGCTCAAATTTTAAGTCTTTGCAGGAGAGGGTAGGCAACGAGCTGCGAGAATTCTTCATTCTCGCCGGATATCTCTACGTCTGCTTTACGGCGCTCGCCTTTTTGAAGGCGTCAATCTTGCGCGCAGAGAACATCGACTTTGCGCGGTGGGCGTTCGCGGCCATCAAGGCAGCGGTCTGCGCCAAATTTATGCTCATAGGGCGCGCGTTCCATATTGGCGAAGGATACAAGGCCTACCCTCTTATTGTGCCGACACTCTACAAATCGCTGGCTTTCGTCGCCGTCGTGTTCGTTCTCACTGCCATCGAAGAGGTTGTTGTCGGACTTATTCACGGCCGGGCAGTTGCGGACTCGCTGGCAGGGCTTGGAGGCGGCACGCTCGCCCAGGCGATCGCCACAGTTATTATCCTGTTGCTAATTTTTGTTCCCTATTTTGCCTTTCGCTCGCTAGGCGACATCATCGGCGATCGGATTCTCGTCCGGCTCTATTTTGAGCGCCGCCGTTGAACCGGCATTTGGAGTGCCTGCGCGCCGGTTTTCCGGCGAATAAAAATCATGTCTTGCGGCAAACCCGAAAAATAATCGCCGCATAAAAAAATATTCTCCGCGTAAATTTCATGCCCACATGTCGGGAAAATCCCGACGCAAAGCAGGTTACTTTATGCGGCGAAGGAAAGTTGTCTTTAAGACAACGAAGCTACCGTTGCCGCCTGTAATAACAACTACAGGGAGAGTGTGACATGCGCAGAATTTTTGCTTTTCTGAAGGACGAGTCCGGAGCCACCGCGATCGAATATGGTTTGATCGCTGCCGGCATTTCGGTGGTGATCATTGGCACGGTCAATGCGATCGGCTCGACGCTCAATACAAAGTTCCACTTCATCTCAACGCAACTTGGATAAGGCTACTGACGGCTGAACTCTTTGAAGCCGCCTGTGGGCGGCTTCTTTTTTTGATCAATTGTTAGTGACGCCCCAAATGCGCACGCGCGGAATGCGGCCATTCGGGCCGCGAAATATCTTGTTGGGAGTGACGATCTGACCTAAAGACATTCGCGAATGTCTTCTTCGCCGGCAGTGGCAAATAATAATGAAGTGCGCGAATGTCGTTGTTCTTGCTGGGGCCTGCGCGATCGAGCTGCTGCTCTCTCCATTGGTTGTCCCGTCGGCGCATGCACAGGGGACCCCGCAGAGCAATTGTGTTTCCGTTTCCCGCGACGAGTACCTGAGCGCGAAGCAACAAAAGATGTTGCGCGCACGGTTTGGCAGCTATGTGCGGACAGGCCGTCCGGGCCGACGTTACTACTGGTATTGCCATCCATAGTTGACGCGACGCCCGGCTCACCGCCGCACATCGCGTGAAACCACTGAGCCGATGGTTGGTTCAGGCTGACCTCTGGCACTTCGCCATGAAGCTGTTTTTGGCCGCGCCGTGCAGTGGTTTGCCTTCGCTGCTGACCGCTTTTCCTTCGCAGGCCTCCCGCTTGCACTTCTTAACGAAGCTCGTCTTGGCTGCGCCATGAAGCTGCTTGCCGTCCTTGCCTATGGCCCGGCTTTCGCATGACTGCGCGAGAGCGGTGCTGATCGTGAAAGAGGTAATCAAAGCAGC
>Ga0187777_10001207_pt1 | contig 16886 bp, 19 predicted proteins | sample 1015_Q2_SP5_10_M_FD_132416 | JGI IMG/M metagenome (GOLD analysis project Ga0187777, IMG submission 132416) | Tropical peat soil microbial communities from peatlands in Department of Meta, Colombia - 1015_Q2_SP5_10_MG | ecosystem: Environmental > Terrestrial > Soil > Wetlands > Peat | place... | reverse complement strand
CTTCGGCTTCACGCAATTTGGCGAGGATCTGTTCGACGGTGTGACGGAAACGTGGCATATGGCCCTCCTTTTGGCCCGACCCTAACATACAGGGTGGACCGGATTAAGGGGGCTAGGTCACTAAGGTCAAGGCATATCAGTTGTCCAACGGGTGGATTCACTGCGCTTCAATAAGATTTGTTTTTGAATCATCACATGTCGACACAGAACCGTATGAAATCTCTGAGATTCACGAATGACGAACCCGGAGGGGTTTTGAACATTCCAAAACGGACTGGTTTTCGAGTCCCAACACCTTAGTAGGGGGGTCTTTCTTCTGGCGGTGCGCGACCTTATAATCGGCTTGGCGATCTTCCTGGCTGTGAAGCAGATGAATGGACTGAAAACACCTGAACTGCAGGGGCTGAGACCACGAGAGCCTGTCGCTACTATGTCTCGACCATACCTGATCACACGACCAAATGTACGCACCGTACGTCCAACATCTAAGGTGTACTGTGATCAATCCGAGAGAGACCACTCGTTTCAATATCAACAGGCAAAAGGAGACCACCATGAACGTTAAAAAGATCTTTGTCTTGGCCGTCAGCATGCTGGCCATCGCCGGCAATGCTGGAGCCATCGACTTCGGTGCCATCTGCTGCGATGGCGGCTATGAATACCGCCACCCTTCAGCGTGGGAAAAGGAACAGCAGCGGTTGAGAGATGGACTGGCTGCCGCACAGAAACAGTTGGCTGATCGCGATCGTGAAATCGCCTCGCTCCGTTCTAGTGCCAATGATTCCCTCCGATCGGCCCAGACCGAACTTGACCGGTCGAAGTCACGCGTGGCGGAACTTGACCGGCAGCTAGCCGATCGGGATCAGGAATTGGCAGCACTCCGAACCAAGGCGGGCGATACGTCACAATTAGCCAGCCAGCTCTCTTCTGCGAACAGCGACAAGGACCAACTCGCAGCCTCATTGGCAGCCGCACAAGCGCAAGTCGCGGCGCTCCAGGCTGGGGCGGGAGACAAGGACAAGCTTGCAGCAGACTTGGCCGCCGCGAACCAACGGGTCACGGAACTCGAATCCCAGCTTGCTTCTGCACAGTCGCAGGCTTCGAGTCTCCAGGCGGGAGCCACTGAAAAAGACAAACTCGCCGCAGAGCTCGGAGCTTCGAAGCAGCGTGTGGCTGATTTAGAGAAACAGCTGGCTGATCGTGATAAGGAGCTTGCGGGGCTCCGCGGCGAGCTTTCCGCCGAGATGGCGAAGCTCACTGAGGCGCAACGGGGGCTCATCCGGGCGCTGCGGCCGGAGATCGCGCAAGGCAACATTATGGTGGATCTCAATAATGAGCGTCTCCTGATCAATTTGGCTTCTTCGATGCTGTTCGGGTCGGGCGAAGATCAACTCAAGCCGGCCGGAACAGATGCGCTCAAGCGAGTCGGCGCCATTCTGAAGGACTACCCCGAGTACAAGGTGGAAGTGGATGGGCACACCGACAATTGGCCGATCCGGAGCTCGCTCAAGAAGCGATTCCCAACCAATAAGGAATTGTCAGAAGCCCGTGCCGCGAATGGGGTTACAGCCCTGGCAGAAGGCGGTGTGTCGACAGGTACCATCACTTCTGCTGGCTACGCCGACACAAAGCCGGTCGCACCCAACACGACGGATGAGGGTCGTCAGAAAAATCGCCGCGTGGAGGTTCGAGTAACTCCGAAATCCTAAGGGCTGACGACCTCATCAAGAATCCTCGATCCCTAGGAGGAAGGTGGTAGAGCTCACAAAGCGAGCACCATCGGCTCCTCCTAGGGGGCGAGCTTCGCAACTTCTTTGTGAATACCTAGATTGTGAGAGGCTAGTAGAACATGATGGGACCGAACCGGGCGCTGCTTATCTTCCAGGCCACTCGCTGACGGGTGTCTCAGCTTGGTTCAATGCTTGAGGATCTTTCTTATACGCAAAACGTTCTCTACAACCTCGGGATCGTTTTTGTTGTCGGTGTAGGCCTTTAAAAGCTTGTAGTCTGCCAGGCAGAGATTCGCTAATTCGTCCCTGGACTTCAAGTCTGGGCTTTCCTTGACCCATCGGGAAAATCCGCGTTTGGTCTCCTCAAAATACGATGATTGTTTGAATTGTTGCATGACCTCCGGGAAGGCATCGTGAAATCCCGCGAGGACGAGTTCGAATTGCGCCGCTTCCTCTGACCCCACCTGTTCGCAGAGTTCCCGACCCCCGTATGTCAATGTATAGAGTCGTCCGACGAGTTTCGACTCCAGGATGTCGGGGGCTCTGGAGGGCTGGGCTTTGGCCATTTGAGGCATGGACATGGTATCAACGCTCACCTCGGTCCTGGAATTCGGCACCTGTGATGCCGGGGCGTCCTGGGCGAGAAAGATAGCGATTAGAATCAGACCAATCATGAAGCGGTACATATAGACATTCTCCTCGATTGAGCTTCTCACATGGCCATCGGACTCGATGTGTACGCGAGCCAATTGAAGTATAGCAGGTGGACTGAAGGAGGCTGATTGAATGCGATACCAAAGTGAAACAGTGGAGGATGAGCGGCTCAAAATCACTTGCCAAACAAGCTGATCGGTATGACCGAGCCCGATTTTTGGGGGGCCAATACTCCAGCGCATGATGCGAAGGGTCCCTCGATAGGGGCGGATCGTCGCAGGGCATGACTACCTCCGAGGGAGACCCATTCTAAAACGGGTGTTAGGAAGGCGAAAAGGTGTGCTCAGCTGGAAACCCGGCCCTCGTGGCTCCCCCTCTTCCGCAAAAGCGGCCGAAAGGCAGGCCTACTGAGACAGGTTTTCGAAGCTCAAAGTAAGTGGCGCATTCTCCGGGGTCTTCTGGCATTTGGCGAAGGCAGTTGGGGGCTCTTCAGATAGGCGGCTGGGAAGTCGGCCAGTGATTGATACGGAAGTTGGTACCGTCCTTATCGGCTGAGTAGGTTATAGTGGTTCGATGAGAATAGATTCATGATCGCTGCGGAAGAGAAACCTTACAGGCACCCGAGCCCTCCGGCCGGCTGTTGAAATTGTCGTGCAAGATGATGCCACAATCCCATATACTCCCGCCGTCTACCTACGTAGGCCAACCTTCTATCATAAGGAGAAACCGATCATCCTTGGGCACCTTAATGCCTCAAAAGGGGGAGGAAATTCTTGGTGAATGCCGCCTTTTGCCGCCGTTTTTTTGCCCAGGATTTCCCTAGTCGATGATCGCTCGTTTCAGTCATCGTCTGAACTGGCAAAAAGGTCTCAGTGAACCAAGCAGTTCTGTGGAACCCTTCTTTCTGGTTATACGGCTGGTCTCGGCGTTGCACTCTTTTCCAGCAGAATCACGCGGGAAAGGAGATCAGCCATGTCCCTGCTCAGGAGAGCGACCCTAGCCCTGGTGATGTTCATCCTAGTGGTCAGTGCGTTAGAGTCCGTGGCGTTGGGGCTCGTTTTCGCCGTGGATCGGGTGAGACACGGAAGGCGATGACCACAGCCGAGTGGTCGCTTCTGTTTCCGGGTCGCCCACCCACCACCACGCGATCTGCCACCACACCACTGTGAGAGAGCAGCGTCATGACTGAACACCGTAGCGAGTTCCGCCTTCCTGTCGAGCGCCGCGCCTTCCTGAAGCGGGACGGTAAGACGATCCTCTGCGATGTGTTGGACCTGACGGAACATGGACTGCGACTTCGGACAGAATTCCCGATTGCTGTCGGAGATACCCTCCATCTCGAATGCCAGCTGGAGGCTCACACCATCATTCATTGCGCGCTCGTCGTCACGCACGTCAAGGCTCCTTACGTCGGAGGGCGCATTACCGACATCTCGACCGAACACCACAGGCAACTCATGCGCCACATTCAACAGCTGATCGCCCAGAACCTGGGGGGAGTGTAGTCATGACATCATCCCAGCCTCCTTCCGGTGACGACAACCATCATGCCGGCCACCTGGTGCCCATCCTCTGCCTTATCGGTGTCGTCGCGCTGCTCAGCTCCATCACGCCGGTCATGAAGAATGTCTTCCTGCACAGCGAGATGAGCTTTGTTGATATTGCCCGTGAACGCGTCCACATCGGATTTCTGATCCTTGCAGGGATGACAGTCTGTCTGGATTGGAGAGGTGTCCGTGCCTTGCGTTTCCAAGACAGCCTGCACCTCGCAGGCGTGGGGGTACTCGGCGTCGCTTCCTATACCATCGCTGCATGGGGGCTGATGTATACAAGCGTCACTCACTATGCGCTGGTTTATAGTCTGCTGCCCACGTTTACCGCCATCTTCAGCTATTGCCTCGGCAGGCAACACACAAACCCTCTCACCTGGTTCGGTATTCTTCTGTCGTGGGTCGGCTGTGCCGTAGCGATCTCGGGAGGAGGCGGGCCCCAAGCCGCGGATTTCGGCCTCGGCGACGCGTTGGCGCTCCTGTTCACTCTGATGATGTCAGTACATATTGTGATGAGTCCCCATGTCGTGAAACAACATGGCGTTCTGACGTCCAACACCGTTATGTTCGGAGCAAGTGCCCTCTTTCTTTGGGCGGGAAGCATCATTTGGGGGACAGGATCGCAACAGGAGAGTTTTTCGTTGAACGTAGCGGGGTCAGTTCTCTTTATTGGAGCGGGGACCGCCGGCGTGTTTTTACTCCGTAGCCGGTCCTTGCGATCTCTCCCGCCGACTATGGTCGGGGCCTACCACAATCTCATTCCTATCTGCACCATCGGCATAGCACACTTCTCTCTCGACGAACCGTTGCCGCTGTCGACGATCCTCGGTGCCATCGCAGTCCTACTGGGATCGGAATTAGTCAGACGGGCCTCTTCCTTCGGCTTCTCCCTCACCTGGCCCAGTTGGGGCGTCAGGCGGGACCTCGCTCCCACATGGACCGCCGCCCCTGCAGCCATTCGATCCTACTCAAAACGATTCCATCGGTGATGGTGGAGCCAGGCACCGGTTGGGCCATCACACCGAAGAGTTTCGTGCATGATCAGCCTGAATGGGTCGAGTTTGTTTTCCGATGAGTAGCAAACACAGAAGACCCACCCCAATCCAGACCAGTTCGCGAAACCGCCGCAGCAGTGCGAAGGTGATGCCCGTGACGTCTGAATACCCGAAGGCTTTGAGGAGCAGCAGATTGCCGCCGTCTTGTGCGCCGAGGCTGCCAGGGATGAAAAATGTGCCGCCTTTGATGAAGACCGAGAGTGCACCGATGGACATAGCAGAGAGCACCATCGCGGGCCCGTCGAGATAATAAATCATGACGAACACTTCCAGGGCTTCCGCCAACCAGCCGAGGAAGAAAAGTCCCGTCGACGTGTAAAACGCTGGCCGGTTATTGGTATAGAAATCCAGAATTGTCCGATCCAGCGAACGCAGTTGTTCCTCGCGTGATTCTAAGAATCCGATCCTGAGTCCGATTTTCCGCAAGAACTCCAGCATCCAGGTGAAGAGACCCTTCCGCTGGACACACACAAATGCCGCCGTACCAAACAGCAGAAGCGCGACGCTGAGCAAGGCGGCTGCGACCGTGTGCCCCGACGAGCTATCGACGCCCAGCGTCCAGAACGCCAGCATGATGCCGAGCAGAATGAACAGCACTTCAGCAATCGTCATCGTCGTCTTAGCAATGACGACGGATGCCAATCCTTCCACCATCGGCACGTGATGCGTTCTGAGCAAATAAGCCTTAAGTGGTTCGCCGCCGACGTAGGCAGTCGGCGTCGTCATGTTTACGACTTCGCCGGCGGTTCGGATCGCGAGCAATCGCCAGAACGGCACGTGCTTCGCTGCCGGGCCGAGCGTGACCTTCCATCCATAGGCTTCGATCACGTACATGATGAGAGAGGGAATGAGGATGGCGAGGAGTGCAACCGGGCCAAGCCTGGCCGCTGCCTCATAGATGTTGCCGGGGCCGACATGCCAAACGAGGAATCCGAGGGTGAGGAGACCAATGAATAGGAGAAGTAGTCTGAGCACGTGGGGTTAGAACCCGTCATTTATTACGGGATGCTCAACACGACCGTCCAGCGAGGTCGCAAGGAGCGACGGCCCCGAGACGCACAGCTGCTGGTACGTCGAGGGGAACGAGCGACTGAGAACAAAGCTGAAGGTCGGTTTCAGCATCCCGCTACTACGCACGGGTCACGGCGGACGGACGGAGCACCCACAGCATCACAGCGACGAACGTCATCGATCCGATAGCGGCCATCCAAAGAAACCACTCCAGTTTGTCAATGCACGCGAAGAGTAACACCATCACCGAGAAATCCCGGCTGGCGACGTTCTTGAGCATGAAGTCCGACCAGGCGGCATGCACCGGCGTCTTCCATTCACTCGCGGATTTGATCCTCTGCGCTTTGTTCACCAGCGTGAAAGACAGGGCGTTTCCGAGCACCGCCGCCGCACCCAAGGCCAGCGGCACCCACGCGCCTTCATGACCCACATCCCGCAAGTACGAGCCGGCGGCGATCCCGACGAAGATGGCCATATGCACGACGTTGTCGAGCGCGATATCGAGCCAGGCGCCGAAGGGAGACTCCGTAAACGTGAGGCGCGCGACTTCGCCGTCGCAGCAATCGATGACGGCCGACAACTGGAACAGCACTGCCGCGATCACGCCCGCCTGGTAGGAACCGAAGGCGAAGCATGCCGCCGAGATGAGGCCGATCCCCGTGGCCACCAGCGTAACGGCATTGGGCGAAAAACCGAAGGCCAGGAACACGCGTGTGAACCAGCGGGAGAGCTTACGATTGAAGAAGCGATCGACAAACCCTTCGTACTCGCCCTTGAGCGAGGAGAAGAGCTTGCGTTCGGCGAGCTGGACGTCGGCAGGGTCGCGCAGGTCCTGATACCACTGGGTCGGATTCGACTCCGTGCTGAGCACACGCACACACCCCACTTCCGCAGCCCGTTCAAGCCACCGGCGAAGCGGCACGGTCCCACTTTCGATTCCGTCCCGACCCGCGGCACTTATGAAGTTGGACGGGAGAACGACCACGTCCGTCGCGATCAAGGCGGCATCATCCTGTCTCGACGACCCGAGCGACAGGAGCCGTTCACCTTCCGCTGTGACGCGCAACCCTAAGCGTCGTTCCTGTTGATCCCATACTGTGGAAGCCCGCGCCACGAGCATCACCTGGCCATCCTGTACTTCCCGACGCAAATGCTCGATCAACTGGCGTGAGAAGACGCCTCTGACTCCCGAAACCAGACAGAAGCCTCCCGACTCGGCTGCAAGCGATTCCCACGTGCGCGAATCGTCTAGCGGAAACTCTCGAATGGGCATCCAGCGGACCGGAATAGTCAGGCGCGGTCCCTTCCCTAAGGCGTGTTTTAATTGATCTTCTTCCGCCCCCACCAACACGATCAGCTGACGGATTCCGGCTCGTTGCAGCGTGAGCACCGTGCGCTGAAAGAGCCCGATGCCGACGACCTGCGTCAGCGGACCGACACGACGAACCGGCAAGCGCCCTGATTCATCGAGAATATCGATCGAGGGCAATAGGATGGCCGTAGCCAACCCCTGCACCTCCGCCCGTTTCTGGATGAGACTTTCGCTCATATCGCCACGTTAGAGTTTCGGAAGGATCTCTCGTTCCGCCTTTGCAACGTCTTCTGTAAAATCGATCTCGATCCAGGCCAGCCCGCCGACGGTCTCGTACCCGACCTTCACGTTCTTGAAAAACTCCAGCAGGGCGTCTTCGTATTCCATGTTCCAGGCTTCACGGTCCACATAGGTTCTCAAGGAAGCGACGACGTGCGGAGTATCAGCGTGGCGGACCTTCAAAAATCCCACTCCTTCGCCGGCCACATCATACCGGAGCGGCATCTTCTTTGTCAGCGCGATCACCCGGCCCCCCTCCGCAACAACCATGCATTCTTCACCGGTCTGTTTCACAGTGTCGTCCATCAAGAGACAATTGGGCCAGGGCGACTGCACCAATCGTCTCAAGACTTCGCGGTGAAAAAGGACATCGGCATCCATAATAATGACATCGTCGTCCAACACGCTCCGCGCAACCCAAAGCGACGAAATGCTCCCGCGATGAAATTGCTCGTTAACCAGAAAGTTCACACGGACGCCCCGGGAATCAGCTTCCACGGCCGACCGTATCATCTCCTGCTTGTACCCCACCACGATATCGGCGCGCTGGATGCCCAGACTGGCCAACGCCGTCAAATAGCGGTGAAGCAACGTCTGCCCGCCGATTTGAATGAGGCACTTGGGACGATGTTGGGTGACCGGCCAAAGGCGCTTCCCGACACCGGCTGCCAGGATGATGGCTTTCATGCGGCCGTGCAGATGCGTTCGAAGGCGTCGAGGAATCCCTGGATTTGAGCCTGCGACAGCACCCCCATGTTGGCAATGCGAAAAATCTGCCCTTCGAGTTGTCCCTGACCGGCATAGATGACGTAACCCTGCTCCTTCAACTTGTCGTGGAGCTGAGCGTAGGTCAAACCAGCCGGCAGGTGATAGGCCGTGATGGTGTTGGACTGGTGTTCCGGTGGCAACAGCGGCTTCACACCGAGCTTCGCCATGCGGTCCCGAATGAAGGTCGAGATGTTCCTGTACCGTTGAATGCGCTTCGCGACTCCTTCTTCCAGCAATTCGCTGAGCGCCTCGTCGAAAGCATAGTAAAGTTGCACGGCCGGCGTAAACGGCACCGTTCCGCGGCCTTGATCGTCGATATAGTGCGTGAGATGGAGATACCAGGAGCGCTTGGGGTATTTCCGCATCTGCTCAAGAAACCCCTTCCGCACCAGCACAAACGAGACGCCGGGAAATCCCTGGATGCACTTCCCAGCCGTGCCGGCCACCATATAGATGTGCGGCCCGGCGATATCAACAGATTCTCCTGCCAACCCGCTGACCGCGTCCAGGATAAACACTCGATTCTGGCTATCAACAACTTCGGCGATCTCCTTCACGGGATTGATGAGGCCAGTCGTGGTTTCGTGGTGGACCATCGCTACCCCGTGGACTTCCGGATGTTGTCGCAGCGCAAGGCGCAATCGCTCCGGGTCGGGGCAGACCGTCCACTCGTATTTGAGTTCGGAGACGCCTAACCGATTCAATCCAACGATTTGCGAGATCCGTTCGCCATACACACCATTGTTTAACACGAGCATGCGCTTGCCGTGAGGGATCGACGACATCAAGGCTGCTTCTACTGCCGAGGTCCCGGACCCGGTGATGAGCGCTGCCGCGTAGTCGGATTCCGCACCGGGCACGAAGGCTTGCAAGAGTTTACTTTGAATTCTGTAGAGCAGCTCGGTGAATTCGGTCTCTCGATGGCAGATGTCCGGACGCAGCAATGCCTGACGAACGCGCTCGCTTACGTTGACTGGACCAGGATTGAGAAGAATCATCCTTTCCCTCAGCTCTCAGCAGTCAGCTCTCAGCAGTCAGCTTGGTTCGAAGCTGATGGCTGAACGCCGAAGGCTAATTGCTATTCTATCGCTTTCATAAACCGCTTCGTAATATCCGGCGGATTAAGGACGACCCGGCCCACATCTTCAGCCAATTCGTTGACCTTGATCAGCAACATGCTCGGGCCGTCCTTCTTGAGCATGTCTTTGAACTCGTAGGTGAGATCTTCTCGCTCGCGCACGCGCTCCACGTTGACGTACCCGGCGGCTTTCGCCACCTTTTCGAGAGGCACGACGTTGGAGATCGTGGGCTGATTGCCGGTCGTGCCGTACACTTCGTTATCGAACACGACGTGGATGAAATTCTTCGGCTTCAATGCTCCGACGGTGGCGAGGGTACCCATCCCCATCAGTACATTCCCATCGCCGTCGAATATGACGACCTGTTTGTTCGGCTTTGCCAGAGCCACCCCGAGCCCGATCGCCGCTGCTGAGCCCATCGAGCCGATCATGTAGAAATGGGTGGAACGGTCGGCGATCTTTTGCGCCTCGCGCGAGGGGAACCCGTTACATATGATGACCGGTTGATCGGTCAAGAGTTCTAACAGCGCCGTCATCGCCATGGCTCGGCTTTGCATCGCGCCTTCTTCTGGTCTCATGGATGCAGCCCCTTCACGACCCCTTTGGTAATGATCAGCGCCAGGGGGATGCGCTTCTTCATGAACGTCTCCGCCACCCACTTGCAATCCTCAATGGCGGTCTTTTCGGTGAGCGTCCGGTGCGGGATCTTCATGGTGTCGAGAAACTGGGGCATGACCTCACCCATCACGAGATGTTCCGGCGCATCCTTCCCGAGATGCCCCCGCCACGACACGATGAGGATGCAGGGCTGCTGGTAGATGTAATTCAGTGAGATGAGGGTGTTGAGCGACGTGCCCAACCCCGAGTTTTGCATCAAGACAGCCGGGATTTTTCCTGCCATGTAGGCCCCCGCTGCCATGGCCACGGCTTCATCTTCCCGCACCGCCGGTGTGTAGAGGCGGCGCTCCATCAATTCGGCGATGATACCGCCCAGGATCGAATCAGGAACTCCCGTAAAGAAGTTCACTCCCATATCCTGAAGGGCTTGCACAAAGGCGTCGCTCTCGATCATGGACTCGGTTCTTTCGAATGGGTCGATGCCAACGATCTAATTGCCAAAAGCGCGGCGCATTATAAGCTATGGCTCGCCGCATTCTCAACAAAAGGCCGGATGTTGCGTCACAGGAACCACCGTGTTAGCGTTCTTCGATGAAGAGCCCGCCCGGAACACGAACGATCCGCGTCCTCGTATCGCTTGGCCTCGCACTTTTCGCCGATCAGGCGTTGACGGTTCACGCTGTGCCGCTGCTCAACGATCCGAAGGGGTTTCACGATATTGGGTGGGGCGTGGCGTTGACCGCGAGACCAGAGCTAGAAGTCACGCGGACCGACCAACACGTGAACGAATACCGACTGAAAAACGAGGCAGCTGCATTCGCGGGCGTTCCCGTCGACAGCATTCGCCTCATCACGGTAGATGAGCGGTTCGCCCGCGTGACAATCCGCTATCACGGCGAGTCCTCACATAAAGAGATTCTGACCTATCTCCAACGGCAATTCGGCCCCCTTGAGCATCTTCCCGGGCAGATGATGCGGGGACTTAATCAGCAGTATAATTGGCGAGGGACCGACACGGAGATTAATTTGACCTATACTGGAACTTCGGAACGGGGGTTCATTTTCATCGACAGCCGAAGCTTAGCCCCTCGCTTTAACGATCTAATCGGCGATACGGTGGATTAATGACGATGCGACCACATCAGCATCAGCGATCAACTCTGCGGAAGCTCCTCTTCGTGTGTGCCGGTCTGACCCTGCTACCCGGCGGCTTGACCTTCGCCGTCCCGATGCAGAACGATCCCAACGGTTTCGAGGGCATCCCGTGGGGCGCAGGCTTTACCGAAACGGCCGATTTCAAGCTGGTGGATGACGGACCGCGCGTGAAGGGCTATGAGTTGGTAAAAGGTCCTCCTGCACTGGGCGGTGCGAAAGTGGACGCCATGCGATTCGTCACGCTGAATGGAAAATTCGTGCGCGTGACGATCCGCTATCATAGCCCCGAGTCACACAAACAGATCGTCGACTATTTTCAAGCGAAATATGGACCGCTCGACCGCACGCCGGGACAAATTTCAAAAGGTGGCGTACAGCAGTTCAACTGGCGCGGCGACGATACCTTGATTACCTTGACCTACGAGACCGCCATGGACCGCGGTATCATCTTCTTCGAAAGCCGTGCGCTAGCCCTGAAACTCTCCGAGGAAATGATGGCACCCGAACCGGATCTTGGCGGAGCCACTTACTAGATTCTTCATTCACGCCGTCGGCCTCTTTGAAAAATTTCTCATTGACAAGCGCCGAGCAGTCTCGCATGATGCGCAGTTATGACGAACGCCGCTAAACTTCGTGCTCTGCTCAAACGCCCCGGTGTAATCAGAGCCGTTGGAGCCCATGACGCCCTGAGTGCGCGCCTGATTGAGCAAGCCGGATTCGATGCGATTTGGGCGAGTGGGTTTGCTATTTCGGCCTCGCTCAAATGCATCCCGGATGCGAGCTTTATCACCTCCAGTGAACAACTCGACGTCGAACGCCGCATTGCAGAAGCCGTCTCGATTCCGATTATCGCCGACTGTGACACCGGTTACGGCAATGCGCTGAACGTCATGCGCACGGTCAACGACCGTGAACGGGCGGGTGTCGCCGCCATCTGCATTGAAGATAATGTGTACCCGAAACGCTGCAGCTTCTACGCCGGCGTCCGCCGCGAACTCATCCCCATCGAAGAACATTGCGGCAAGATCAAGGCGGCCAAAGCCGCACAGATATATCCGGACTTCGTCATCATCGCGAGGACCGAAGCGTTGATCGCCGGGTGGGGGCAGGACGAAGCGTTGAAGCGGGCGGAGGCCTATGCCGAAGCCGGCGCCGACGCGGTCCTGATTCACTCAAAGTCCAAAACATTCGATGAACTCAAGAAGGTGTACAAAGCCTGGTCCGGCCGCGTGCCGCTTGTCGTAGTGCCGACGATTTTCGACCAGACCACGGCCGCGGAAATGGAAGCGGCCGGTGCGAAAATCATCATCTATGCAAACCAACCGGTTCGGGCAGCCATCCGTGCCATGAAAGAGACGTTGGATCTCATCAACAAAGATACGCGCCCCGGCGCCGCGAACGATCGTATCGTCACACTGCCCGAAGTCTATGAGATCGTCGGCGTGCCGCAGATGGAGGAAGACGAAAAGCAGTTTCTCCCCGTTGGCGGAGAGAAAATCACCGCCATTATTCCAGCGGCTGGGTTCGAAAAGCAGTTGCTTCCCTTGATTGAAGACAAGCCGAAGTGTTTGCTCGACATTAAAGGGAAAACGATTCTGGAACGAGCGGTGGCCGCACTCAATGAATGCAACATCAAGGATATCGCCTTGATCCGCGGCTATAAGAAGGAAGCGATCACGCTCCCCAATATCCGTTACTACGACAACGATCGCTACGAAGACACGGGTGAACTGTTTTCGGTCTTTTGCGCCGAGAACGAAATGAAGGGGCGGACGATCATCCTCTATGGCGACATCATTTTCGACACTGCGATTTTGGAAAAGCTGCTCAAGAGTCCGGCGGACATCGCTGTGGTCGTCGATCTCGCCTGGCACGACCAGCAGCAGCGCCATGCCCACACGTTGCATTTGAACCCCGATCTCGTGACCCTTGACGATCCCCCCGGCAAGAGTTACTTGTCCCGATTCGTGATGCCCGAGGGGGAACACCGGGTGACAAAAATCGGCCAGCAGCTCCCCCATGACCAGGCGCACGGGGAGTTCATTGGCATGGCAATGTTCTCAGAAAAGGGGATCGCGGCGTTCCGCGCCTCTTATCGCACGGCGCTCGACAAGCATAAGGCAGCCGGGTTCCATGAGGCAGGCACCCTCACAAAAGCCTCTCTGACAGACCTTCTCCAAGAACTGATCGATCAGGGTCACCGGATTGATGCAGTTCCGATTTTCAAAGGCTGGATGGAAGTGGACTCCTTCGAGGAATACCAAAAAGCCTGGGCCAAGCTGCGGCAATAACCCTCTCCCCTGCCTCCTGGCCTTCTCACATTCCCTACTGGTAACTGCGTGGGCGCAAGTCGTTGAATAACGGCGCCTCCATTTACGCCCCCCCTACTTCAGAGGGCCTCGAATCCCCTCTCCTTAGGAATGGTCGTCTTTTCAGAATGCGATACTCTCAACCTGTTCACAATACGCGGTGAAGAACTCGAGAGAGCTTGGACGTTCTGGAGGATGTGATGAAGCTGAAAACGCCTGATCCCGCAGCCAAAAGCGGTCCCGTCAAAACCTTCGCCCCCCTTGATAGACGGTATGCAGAACGAGCCCCCACTAACTGCAGGGTGGTTTACACTGGTGCAGACGGGGCACGGATCGTTCAGGTCGAGGGTGCGCTTCAAGACCTCTCCAAAACGGGCTGCAAGATTCTCGGAAAGACCCAGCCGGTCATGGGTGGAGATCTGACTATACAGTTTTATATCGAAGACGGAGGGGCTCCTTTGTGCGTGACCGGAGGCCAAGTCACCTGGGTAAAGGGACTCTCCTTCGCCATTCGATTTCCACGACTCACTCCTGAGGAACGAAGGCGGGTGCAAGAGGTCATCTGGAGGAACGTGAAGTTGTCGTCGGCCACTCATAATCGAACGGCCTTTCGTATCACATAACTGGAAGCCTCGGCATCAGGTAGAACTCATGAAGAACCGGAGTTTAAATATTGTGGACGATGCGCCTGCACTCATGAATCAAACTGATCGTCGGCGCATCGTGCGTGTTCCGACACGGTTCGTTTTGACGTACTCCGGGATGGACGCGGGGCACATGCTCATTGGCGACGGGATGGTGACGAATCTGTCAGAGGGCGGAATCGGTATCTTCGGCAACCGTCTGGTCAAACTAGGAATGGAGCTTGCTCTCTTCGTCGACCTCCCCGGGACAAAAGAGCCGGTCTGTTTTTCGGAGGGACGCGTGTTGTGGGTCGCAGGACGTCAATTCGGCGTGCAACTCCTTAGCGTGCAGATTGACGCACGGCATCAACTTCGTTCCTTCTTGTGGAATCATCAGAAGCCTTAATCGAACGTCCCCGAATCGAATGAGGTGATGAGGATCCGAGCCAGGAGGTGTCGCGATGAAGTCGTTAAGAGCACGTACAGACAAGTCACTGTATCAGACCGTTGCCCCCTGTAATCGTCGAGAGGCCGACCGCATGCCGGTCGATTTCGGCCTGATGTACTCGGCCCAGGATGCGAAGGGTGACTTGATCATGGGAGACGGCGTGGTCACGAACCTGTCTCAAAAGGGCCTGGGTATCAGAGGCGACGCCACAGTCACCCCCGGGACGGAATTGACGTTGTTCCTTTACTTACCCGACGGACGAGACCCCCTCTTTGTGATGGAGGCTAGAGTGATGTGGGCCGCAGGCCATCACTTCGGCGTACGATTACTGAAAATGAACGTGAGAGAATTGAATCGTCTCCACTCTTTCTTGCGGGCCAATAGTCCGCTCTGAGACTGGACCGGTTTTCACACGCCTCTCCTGAGGACCACGTTGTCCCGCCACCAATCTCCCAACTCAATAAAACCAGGAGCAGCCGTCACTCCTCCCTGAATTGACCATCTTCTTGTCATCTCTTCCTGGGACATGATAGTTTAGGTGAGTAAATACTCACTTATCAGACGCTAATGCCATCTCGTCCTGCCCGCAAAGCAACGCGTGTCTCCAGTCAAGAGCGTCAAGCCAGCTTGATCGCCTCCGCAGCCTCACTGTTTGCGGCTAAGGGCTTCAACGGGACAACCACGAAGGAAATCGCAAAGGCGGCGGGGGTCAGCGAGGCCTTGGTCTTTAAGTACTTCCCGACAAAGCGTGCCTTGTACGCCGCCATACTTGCTGAAAAGGTCACCGTGAGTGAGTTGCTGGAAGCCGTGGAGGAAGCCACCAAGAAACGTGACGACCGGCGGGTTTTCACATTGATCGCCAGCTATCGGATCAGACCAGGGGTCGACCCGACGCTCCTACGGCTATTGCTCTTCAGCGCATTGGAAGGCCATGAGCTTTCCGACATGTTCTTCGGGAAGCAGCACAAAATCTTTTATGATCACTTGGCGACCTACATTCAATCACGCATTCAGGAACGGGCTTTTCGAAAAGTCGATCCTCTCCTCGCCGCTCGGGCTTTCATCGGAATGGTCGTCCACCACCGGTTGCTGCACGAGATTTTCGGTGTCCCGATGCATCGGCCCCACGAAGAGACGGTCGCCACCTACGTCGAACTCTTTTTAAACGGTTTGAAACAGCCTCCGGTTGGTGGTGCCACGTGAACCCTTTGAAGCAACATCCCATCGTGACGCTCGGTGTGATCATCTTCTTCGCGGTCACCGCACTGGTCGTATTTCGTCTCAGCAGCGGGGCAAAAACCGACACCCGCAAAGCCCGCGTGATTACCGTCGGCACGGTGGTACCGTTGAAGCAAGACCTCGACGTCCGGCTCGCCTACACGGCTGACATTACCCCGAACCAACTGGTCAATCTTTTCTCCCGTGTCGACGGCTATATTGCGAAGATCCACGTGGATAAAGGCGACTTCGTCAAAGCCAATCAGCTCTTGATCGAAATCGACCATACGGACTACCTGCACGCCGTCAATCAAGCGAAGGCGAACTTGGCGGCGGCCAAGGCGAAGGTGACCCAGCAGGAAGCGAACGTCCGAAACGCGAAACTCACACTGGACCGTATGCAGGCGCTTATCAAGGACCAATTTGTCTCCCAGCAAGATTTGGATAACGCGCAGGTGTCGTACGATGCCGCCATCGCAGCCCAAGATTCACTCAGTGCGCAGGTGAAACAGATGGACGTGGCCCTTGCCCAAGCGGAAACGAATCTCGCCTATTCTTATATTCGTGCACCCTTCGCCGGATATATCGCCGAACGGAACCTCGATCCCGGTTCGTACGTCAGCGGCGCAACAGCCAGTACCTCCACGATGTCGCGCGGCATCCTGAGCCTGCACGACGTCGAAACGGTGCGTACCCTCATCGAAGTGGTCGAGAAAGACGTTCCTCTTGTCCGGATAGGCCAGAAAGCTGAGATCCGCGCCGAGGCTTACCCGGATCGGGTGTTCGAGGGAACGGTCACCCGCATCGTCCAGGCGTTGAATCGCGCGACCAGGACCATGACCGTCGAAGTTGATCTTCCCAACAAGGATCACATGCTCAAAGGCGGGATGTTTGCCCGCGTCGAAGTTCTGGTTGGAATACACGCCCAGGCTCTTCAGATTCCGATCGACGCAGTCAGCCGGCTCGAGGACTTGCAATATGTCTATATCGTTCGTGACGGACAAGCCCAACGAGTCGAAGTCGAAATCGGAATCCGCGATGAGAATCGCGTCGAGATCACCAAAGGGCTGACCGGCT
>Ga0187777_10001206_pt1 | contig 16888 bp, 15 predicted proteins | sample 1015_Q2_SP5_10_M_FD_132416 | JGI IMG/M metagenome (GOLD analysis project Ga0187777, IMG submission 132416) | Tropical peat soil microbial communities from peatlands in Department of Meta, Colombia - 1015_Q2_SP5_10_MG | ecosystem: Environmental > Terrestrial > Soil > Wetlands > Peat | place... | reverse complement strand
TCCAATTGCGGCATCGCGCTGAAGGACAAGCCCGTATTCTCGGTGCAGTACCATCCCGAAGCGTCACCGGGTCCGCGTGACAGTCATTATCTTTTCGCCCGCTTCGTCGAGATGATGCGGCAAGCGAAACGGAAGATTGCCTAGACCATCTAGCGGGTTGTGCTGCGAACCGTATCCACCGCGATTTGTTGTAATGCCATGGCGCCACCCAAGCCCCTGACCTTCATGTTCAAGGACAACGGCTCGGTGCCGAACAATCCGGCGCTGCCGGTGCTCGTCTACAAGGGTGCCGTCGGTGTCGTGATCCGGCAGGTGTCATCGAAAAACTGTTCACCGCCAATGGCTGGAGCCATGGCCAATGGCGCAACGGCATCTATCCGTTCGTGCACTACCACTCGATGATCCATGAAGCGCTCGGCATCGCACGCGGCCATGCCAGAGTGCAGCTCGGCGGGCATGCCGGCGAGGTGTTCGAGCTTGCGGCCGGCGATATCGTGGTGCTGCCGGCCGGCACCGGCCACCAGCGTCTCCTGGGGAGCGATGATTTTCTGGTCGTCGGCGCCTACCCGCCCGAAGGCACGTACAATCTTTGCCGTGGCAATCCGGCGGAGCGCGACAAGGCGCTGACCACGATTCCAAAAGTGCCATTGCCGCAAAGCGATCCGGTGATCGGTAAAGACGGGCCGTTGTCCAAGCTTTGGCGGCGGTGAAACGTTTCTTTGCTCCGCTCATTCCCGCGCAAGCGGGAATCCAGTATCCAATTGCCAAGCGCTCCAATATCTGTCCTGGGCCCCCGCTCCTGCGGGGACGAGTAGATACTCCTGCGCTAGCGCCGCGAGAATCTGCGCGATAGAAAGTCGCCATGAGCAGCTGGATCGAGTTCTACGACTTCAAACATTCGGTGATCTATGTGAACGCCCGTCACCGTGACGTTCATTATCGCCGTATCGCCGAAGATATCTGTCGCTACGTCCCCTCACCCGCCGCACACGTCCTCGACTATGGCTGCGGCGAAGCGGCCTCGGCGGATCTCATTGCCGCCGCCTGCGGCCAGCTCGTGCTGACCGAAGCCGCGCCCAATGTGCGCGCCTCTCTGACCGTGCGCTATGCGGGCGATCCGAAGATCGCCGTCATTACGTCCGAGCAGGCCGCGGCGCTGCCGAAGGGTTCGTTTGATCTCATCGTCATGCATTCGGTTGCGCAATATCTCAGTGCAAATGATCTTGAACGCCTGCTCGCGATGTTCCGCACGCTGCTCAAGCCCGGCGGAGTGTTGGTCCTTGGCGATATCGTGCCCCCGCGTCTTGCGGCGCCGGCGGCCGCGCTGGCGCTGCTGCGCTTTGGCGCCGCCAATGGTTTCTTCTGGGCGGCGGTGCGCGGGCTGTTCCGGATCTTTGTATCGGATTATCTGCGGCTGAAAAGAACCGTTGGATTGTCGCACTACGCCGAAGCCGCGATGCTGGAGAAACTCAAACGCGCGGGCTTTACGGCGGAACGCGCCGCGCGAAATATTGGCCACAATCAGGGCCGTATGACCTTCCTCGCGCGGCCTGTGTAATCGATCCACCCAATATCGACATCGCCCTTCCCTGCCCGACGAATCTGGTCTAAAGACCCCCCGCGCGCGGGGCTTTGCCCTAGCGCCGAGCCCCCGGGACGCGCGATTTGCGCGCCCTTTTTTTGTGCCCAGTAATCGTCGAGCAAATGCCCAAGCGAACCGACATCAAATCGATCCTGATTATCGGTGCCGGCCCAATCGTCATCGGCCAGGCCTGCGAGTTTGATTATTCCGGGACGCAGGCCTGCAAAGCGCTCAAGGCCGAGGGCTACCGGATCGTCCTCGTGAACTCCAATCCGGCGACGATCATGACGGATCCTGATCTTGCCGACGCCACTTATGTTGAGCCGATCACGCCCGAAATTGTCGCCAAGATCATCGAACGCGAGCGTCCCGACGCGTTGCTCCCAACGATGGGCGGGCAAACCGCGCTCAACTGCGCCCTCTCGCTGCGCAAGATGGGCGTGCTGGACAAATTCAACGTCAAGATGATCGGCGCCACCGCCGACGCCATCGACAAGGCGGAAGACCGCGAGCTGTTCCGCGAGGCCATGACCAGAATCGGTCTGCCGACGCCCCGCTCGCACCAGGTCAAGACGCTGCCGCAGGCGCTCGAAGCGCTCGACGATATCGGATTGCCGGCAATTATCCGCCCCTCCTTTACGCTCGGCGGCACCGGCGGCGGCGTTGCCTACAACAAGGCCGAATTCATCGAGATCGCCGAACGCGGCATCGACGCTTCGCCCACCAACGAGGTGCTGATCGAGGAGTCGGTGCTGGGGTGGAAAGAATTCGAGATGGAGGTGGTGCGAGACAAGAAGGACAACTGCATCATCATCTGCTCGATCGAAAACGTCGATCCGATGGGGGTGCATACCGGCGATTCGATCACGATCGCGCCCGCGCTCACGCTGACCGACAAGGAGTACCAGATCCTGCGCGATGCTTCGATTGCAGTGCTGCGCGAGATCGGCGTGGAAACCGGCGGCTCCAACGTGCAATTCGCGATCAATCCGTCCGACGGGCGTCTGGTGGTGATCGAGATGAATCCGCGCGTGTCGCGATCGTCCGCGCTCGCGTCAAAAGCCACCGGGTTCCCGATTGCCAAGGTCGCGGCCAAACTCGCGGTTGGCTACACGCTTGATGAGATTGCGAACGACATTACCGGTGGCGCGACGCCCGCCTCGTTCGAGCCCACGATTGATTACGTCGTCACCAAGATCCCCCGCTTTGCCTTCGAGAAATTCCCCGGCGCCTCGCCGGTGCTCACCACCTCGATGAAATCGGTGGGCGAAGCGATGGCGATCGGGCGCACGTTTCAGGAATCCTTGCAGAAGGCCTTGCGGTCTCTGGAAACGGGGCTTTCCGGGCTGGACGAAGTGGCGATTGAAGGCTTTGATGCGGCCAAGGGCATCGAGGATACCGACAACAAGGCCGCAATCCGTGCGGCGCTCGGCACTCCGACGCCCGACCGAATCCTTAAAGTGGCGCAGGCCATGCGTCTCGGCGCCGGTGACGAATTGATCCACAACGCCTGCCGCATCGACCCGTGGTTCCTGGCCGAGATCCGCGGACTGGTGGAGGCTGAGGCTGAAATCGCCGGCAAGGGGTTGCCGACCACGGCAGGACCTTTGCGCCGTCTCAAGGCGATGGGCTTTTCCGACAAGCGTCTTGGCAAGCTGACCGGCACCGACCCCGAAGCCGTAACGGCCAGGCGCCACAAGCTCGAGGTGCGGCCGGTGTTCAAACGCATTGACACCTGTGCCGCCGAATTCGCTTCGCCCACGGCGTATATGTACTCGACTTACGAAATGCCGTTTGCGGGCAAGGTCGCCGACGAAGCGGCGCCTTCGGACAAGAAGAAAGTCATCATTCTCGGCGGCGGCCCCAATCGCATCGGCCAGGGCATCGAATTCGACTACTGCTGCTGCCACGCGTCCTTTGCGTTGAGAGAGGCCGGATTTGAAACCATCATGGTCAACTGCAATCCGGAAACGGTGTCGACCGACTACGACACCTCGGACCGGCTCTACTTCGAGCCGCTCACGCCGGAAGATGTCCTGGAGATCATCGATACCGAGCGATCGAACGGCAAATTGCACGGGGTCATTGTGCAGTTCGGCGGCCAGACGCCGCTCAAGCTCGCCGAGCCGCTGGAGAAGGCAAAGGTGCCAATCCTCGGCACCTCACCAGACGCCATCGACCTTGCGGAAGATCGGGACCGGTTCAAGAAACTGCTCGACAAGCTCAAGCTGCGCCAGGCGCAGAACGGCATCGCCACATCGCCGAATGCCGCACGCGCCATTGCAGAGGAGATCGGTTACCCGGTGATGATCCGGCCATCTTACGTGCTTGGCGGCCGCGCGATGGAGATCGTGCGCGACAGCGCCCAGCTCGATCGCTACATCACGCGTCTTGCCGCCGATCTCGACCGGCCCGGCGAGCTGGTAGTGTCAAAAAAGAGCCCGCTGCTGATCGACCGGTATCTGTCTGACGCCACCGAAGTGGACGTCGACTGCCTGTGCGACGGCGAGGATACGTTCATCGCCGGCATCATGGAGCACATCGAAGAGGCTGGCATTCATTCCGGCGATTCCGCCTGCGCGCTGCCGCCGCATTCGCTTAGCACCAAGGCAATCGGCGAGCTGGAGCGGCAGGCGCGCGCACTCGCGCTTGCTCTCAATGTCGGCGGCTTGATGAATGTGCAATATGCCATCAAGGACGGTGAAATTTATGTGCTGGAGGTCAATCCGCGCGCGGCGCGTACCGTGCCGTTCGTCGCCAAGGTCATTGGTCTGCCGGTCGCAAAGATCGCCGCCCGCATCATGGCCGGCGAAAAGCTCAAGGACTTCGGTCTGAAAACCGCCCGGCCCAAGCACCGGGCGGTCAAGGAGGCTGTATTCCCGTTCGCACGCTTCCCTGGCGTCGACACGGTGCTCGGACCGGAGATGAAATCGACCGGCGAGGTGATGGGTATAGACGGCTCGTTTGAAATCGCGTTTGCCAAGAGCCAGATCGGCGGCGGCACCAATCTGCCCCGCAGCGGAACGGTATTCGTGTCCGTCAAGGACGCCGACAAGGCACGGATCCTGCCGGCCGTTAAGCTTTTGGCCTCCCTCGGGTTCAAGACCATCGCAACCTCGGGAACCCAACGCTACCTGGTGGAACAAGGGGTGGAGGCCGTGAAAATCAACAAAGTGCTGGAAGGGCGGCCCCATATCGTGGATGCCATCAAAAACGGGGGTGTTCAGCTGGTTTTCAACACCACCGAGGGGGCTGCAGCGCTGGCGGACAGCCGTTCTCTGCGCCATGCCGCCCTCTTGCATAAAGTGCCGTACTACACCACTCTTTCAGGGGCCGTCGCCGCGGCGCAGGGTATCAAGGCCTATCTCGAGGGTGACCTCGAAGTCCACGCGCTGCAGAGCTACTACAGCGGCCGGGCCTGAGGGGCGTTTTTCCGCACGGTACCGGCTTAACGCGGCGGCACGAGTAAGGTCGGAAAGCTAGTGGTCGCGGCATCAGGTGAGGCTGGCCGCGACAGGGCTTTTTTGACCAACCCTCGTTCACGTGACTCCGGACTCGCGGAAGAACCGCGACCGGAGTCGTATTGCGAGTCGATTGAACCCTGATTCCAGGGAGAAAGGCCTTGGCGGCGCTGAAGATCGTTCAGGTTTCGGGCGCGCGCCAGGAGGAGACGAGACGATGGAGAAGATTCCGATGACCGCCGCCGGCTATGCCGCGCTCGAGTCCGAGCTTAAGCATTGCCAGAAGGTCGAGCGGCCCCGCATCATTCAACAGATCACCGATGCGCGGACGCATGGCGATTTGTCGGAGAACGCCGAGTATCACGCCGCCAAGGAGGCGCAGTCGATCAACGAGGGACGCATCGCCGAGCTCGAGGATAAGCTCGCGCGTGCCGATGTCATCGATGTGTCGAAGCTTTCCGGCGATACCATCACCTTTGGTGCGACCGTGACACTGGTCGACGAGGATACCGACCAAAAGAAGGTTTGGCAGATCGTTGGCGAGCCGGAAGCCGATGCCAAAAAGGGCAAGATCTCGATCACGTCACCGCTCGCCAAAGCGCTGATCGGCAAGACCAAAGGTACCTCGGTGGAAGTCAACACGCCCGGCGGCGCGAAAGCCTACGAGGTCAAAAAAATCGAGTGGCGGTAGTCGCGTTGCGGCGGAGGGGATCTGCCTAAAGGCGCTATGAACCAAGATATCCGCTTCTGCACGACATCCGACAATGTGAAGCTCGCCTATGCGGTGAGCGGCAACGGGCCGCCGCTTGTGATGCCGGCGACCTGGCTCTCGCATCTCGAGCACCAGTGGAAAAGCCTTGCCTGGCAGCCCTGGCTGGAAATGTTGTCGCAGAAATATACGTTGCTCCGTTACGACTCGCGCGGATGCGGATTGTCCGACCGCAATCTGACCGAGTTTACCTTCGACGGCTGGATCAAGGACATTGAGGCCGTCGTCGACGCCGCCAGCTTCCGGCAATTCGACGTTCTGGCGACGTGCTGGGGCGGTCCGATCGGAGTCGAATATACCGCCCGTCATCCCGACCGTGTGCGGCGGCTTATTCTTTATGGAGCCTACACACTGGGACGCCTGCGCGGTGAACAGCCGATGGAAGCCGAAACTGCCCGTCTGCTGCTCGAAATGACGCGGGTCGGCTGGGGACAGGAGAATCACGCCTTTTGCCAGGTGTGGGGTTCGTATTTTCAACCCGGCGGAACGCTTGCGCATTTCCGCTCGTGGTCCGAGCAGCAGGCACTCTCGACCTCGGCCGAGAGTGCTGTGCGTCTGCTTCAGGTCGGCTGGCATACGGACGTGCGTGCCGCAGCGCGCAAAATCAAATGCCCGGCATTGGTGCTGCATGTGTCGCGCGACACGGTTGTGCCGATCGAAACCGGCCGCCAGCTCGCAACGCTCATTCCCAACTGCCGTTTTGTGCAAATCGACGGCGAAAATCATATGCCGCTTGCGGACGAACCGGCTTGGCCGCAGATCGTCGCGGAGATTGACAACTTCCTGCAACAGCCGGTCGAAGACAGCTCGCCGCGGCACACCTTGCCGCTTGGCGAACTCACTGAACGCGAACGCGACGTACTCGATGCGATCGCGCAGGGTCTCGACAATAACGAGATTGCCGCCTCGCTTGGCATGTCGGAAAAAACTGTCCGCAACCACATCACCCGTTTGCTCGACAAGATCGGCGTCGAACACCGCTATCAGGCGATCGTGCGGGCGCGCGAAGCGGGCCTCGGCCTGAAAGGCCGGGCGGTTGCACCCTGAGCGGGACATCTGTCCCGCAAACTTTGCCGAATATTTTTGCGAGCCGGGACGCTCGCCTCAATACGCGGTGAGGCCGCGCAGTTAATTTCCCGGCCGAGACATGCGCGTCGCATGTCCCCGCAAAGGAGTAATTTGATGCCGAAATTTGTGATCGAGCGCGAGATCCCCAGTGCCGGCAAACTAGCCGCCACAGAACTGCAGGCAATCTCGCAGAAGTCATGCAGCGTACTCAATGCAATGGGCCCCCAAATCCAGTGGGTCCAGAGCTACGTGACCGACGAAAAGATCTACTGCATATACAATGCGCCGACCGCTGAAATGGTGCGGGAGCACGCGAGAAAAGGCGGCTTCCCGGCCAACGTGGTTTCGCGCGTGCGAACGATTATCGATCCAACAACCGCCGAGGCCGCCTGAACACGAACGCCGCGCCGTCTATGGGGCGGCGCGGCTCACTCCATCGGCACCATGGCCGCGTCCTTGGAATTGCGCAGCGTCAGCGATGTCTTCACGTTGCGCACGTTGGGAGCGGCCGTGAGTTTTTCGACGAATGCCTGGAAGGTCTTCAGGTCCGGCGCCACGCACTTGAGAACGAAATCGATCTCACCGGAGAGCATCCAGCACTCGCGCACCAGAGGCTGCGAGCGGACGAAATCCTCGAAAGCCGTGAGATCGGCTTCCGCCTGACTCGCCAGATGCACCATGGCGAACACGGTGACTTCATAACCAAGCCTCTTCTCATCGAGCAGGGCGCGATAGCCCTTGATGTAGCCGGCCTCTTCCAGCGCGCGTACGCGGCGCAGGCAAGGCGGTGCCGAAATCCCTACGCGACTCGCCAGCTCCACATTGGTGATGCGGCCATCGTTCTGAAGCTCTTTGAGGATCTTGCGATCGATGGCGTCGAGACGCGCTGGCACCGGTGCTCCCCTGGGGGAAGGTTTTTGCCCGCTGTTCTTACCGCGAAACATTATTTCGCGAAACAATATTGCGCGATCTTCGGATCGTGATCGCGTGGAAAGCCAAGCTTGTGGGCGCGCCGGGTTGCGTATCTTGCATAGCTCCCCCGGAAGCCATACATCGGGCTGGGCATAAGAGTCGGCTCGTCGTCCGGCCGCCCAGGCACAAGGTGCCAGATGCGCCCATCCAGGGGGGCGTAGCAACATGGCAAAGACTACCCACGCCAAAGTCGTCATCGTCGGCTCGGGTCCGGCGGGCTACACCGCTGCGATCTACGCAGCGCGCGCCATGCTGGAGCCGATCCTGATCCAGGGCGTGCAGCCTGGCGGCCAACTCACGATAACGACCGACGTCGAAAACTATCCGGGCTTTGCCGATGTCATTCAGGGCCCGTGGCTGATGGAGCAGATGCAGGGCCAGGCAGAACACGTCGGCACCCGTATCATCACCGATCACGTGAGCAAGGTAGAGCTGGCGCAGCGGCCGTTTCGGCTGACCTGTGACTCGGGCGACATTTATCTTGCCGACACCTTGATCATCGCTACCGGCGCGCAGGCACGCTGGCTCGATCTTCCGTCCGAACAGAAATTCAAAGGTTACGGCGTATCGGCCTGCGCCACCTGCGACGGCTTCTTTTATCGCAACAAAGAAGTGATCGTGGTCGGCGGCGGAAACACCGCCGTCGAGGAGGCATTATTCCTGACCAATTTTGCCTCGAAGGTCACGGTGGTGCATCGGCGCGATGCATTCCGGGCTGAGAAGATCTTGCAAGATCGCCTGTTCAAGAATCCGAAGATCGAAGTGATCTGGGACCACGTGCTTGAAGACGTCGCTGGCGGTGAAAATCCCCTCAAGGTTACTGGCGTGCGGCTCAAAAACGTGAAGACCGGCGCCATCACCGAACGCCGCGCCGACGGAGTGTTCATTGCAATCGGTCACCAGCCCGCTTCGGAACTGTTCGTCGGCCAGGTGCAAATGAAACCGTCCGGATACATTATTACCGCCGGATATTCGACCGCCACTTCAGTGCCTGGCGTTTTTGCGGCCGGCGACGTCACTGACGACATTTACAGGCAAGCGGTGACCGCAGCCGGACAAGGCTGCATGGCGGCACTTGAAGCGGAGAAATTCCTGGCCGCGCAAGAGCATCGGCGCGCAGCAGCGGAATAGCCCATGGCCTCACCCAATACCACGATGGACTGGGACAAGCTGAAGGTGTTTCACGCCGCAGCCGAAGCGGGCTCCTTTACTCATGCTGGCGAACGGCTGGGGCTGTCGCAGTCCGCCGTCTCGCGACAAGTTTCGGCTCTGGAAAACGAGCTGGCTGTGTCGCTGTTCCATCGGCATGCCCGCGGCCTGATCCTGACCGAACAGGGCGAATTGCTTTACCGTACCGCTCACGAAGTCTTTATGAAGCTTGAGGCGGCACGCACCAAGCTCACGGACAGCCGCGAGCGGCCGAATGGCGAACTCAAGGTGTCGACCACGCCTGGCATCGGCGTGCATTGGCTTACGCCCCGGCTCGGCGAATTCCTCGATCTCTATCCCGACATCTTCATCACGTTGATCACCACTGACGAGGAACTGGATCTGGCGATGCGCGAAGCCGATGTCGCGATCCGCCTGCGCCAGCCTACCCAGCCTGATCTGATCCAGCGCAAACTGTTCTCGGTACATTTCCACGCCTATGCATCGCCTGATTATCTCAAGCGATTCGGCACGCCGCACGCGCACGAAGAGCTCGACAAGCACCGCATTATTCTTCTGGGTGGTGGCGCGGTGCCGGTGCACCTGCAAAACCGGCGCTGGCTGGTGGAGATCAGCCGCGACGGCAAGGGTCCACGCACCCCGCATCTGACAGTGAACAATGTGCTTGGGGTCTTGCGTGCCTGCCAGCGCGGACTCGGCATTGCCATGCTGCCCGACTACCTGGTGGAAGAAAACGGTGGCCTGGTACAATTGTTCGGCGAAGCCGATACGCTCGCACTCGACGCCTATTTCGTCTATCCGGAAGAGCTCAAGTCAGTCGCGCGCATTCAGGTTTTCCGGGACTTCCTGGTGGCGAACGCCCAACGCTGGCACTTCTGATTCGCTTGTCATAATTCTGCGACGCGCACAGCTGCTCCAATGTGTTAACGATTGCGCATGGCAGTCATGCGAGGATCGGCATTGCTGCGCATTGGCCTGCTTCGCATACTATTAATTCGCTGTCGCGCTGGAAGATATCCTCCCAGAATCGCCGGTGCGCAGCATGTTCCCCTCTGGAAGATATTGTCGGCCCCCACGCCGGCAATTCCTGAAGCCGGGCCCCTGACGGGGCCCGGTTTTTTCATCGCCCGGTTCACGCTTACTGGAAGCGAGCGATGTAATAAGCGAGATCGGCGATCTGCGAGTCGTTGATGGGCGCGAGCACAGACGCCATGACACCATCATAGCCGTGCCGGATGTTGTCCCGGTATTCGCGCAGTGTCTTTACAAGAAAATCCTCCCGCTGGTTGGCGATGCGCGGAATGTTTTCGCGGCCAGTTAAATCGAGGCTGTGGCAGCTGTTGCAATGATGTTGGGTGATCAGCGCGCGGCCAGCCTGCATGCGGCTCATGTCCGGGACATCTTGCCAGACCGGCGGGGGCGGCAACCTGGAAAGGAAATCTGAAAACGCCCGCAGGTCATCGTCGGTGAAACCCTTTGTCATCTCGGACATGATCTCGACCATCCGGTCGTCCTTCTTGTAAGTGGAGGCGCGCTGGTTCTCGCGAAACAAGTAAAGCTGGATCAGCAAATATGGCGCCGGTTGCCCACCGAGCGAGGGAACAACCGCGTGCTCGGAGTGGCCTCGTTCTCCATGGCACTCGAGACAGGGCTTTACGCGGTCGCCGAGGGTCTCGCCCAACAGCGGCTCACCGAATACGCAAAAAACCACTGCTGCTGCCGCAATGCGACGTGTGAAGACTCTGATCATCATGTCTGTTTAACGATGCACGGAGCCGGGGGCAAAGACCCCCGGCTGCACAATCGTGTTACCGGCCAGCGACCTTCGCCTTTCCGTAAGTGATGCGATAGACCGCGCCATTCCAGTCATCGGAGAGGAGCAGCGATCCATCGGCCATCTGCTGCATGTCCACCGGACGGCCGATGTATTTGTTGTCGACCAGGAAGCCGGTGATGAATGGCTCAATGGAACGCACGGTGCCATCCTTGTTGAGCTTGATCACAACGACATCGCCGCCAAATTTGTTCGTGCGATTCCACGACCCGTGGCGGGCAAGTAAGATCGCGTTCTTGTATTCCTTCGGGAACATGTCGCCGGTGTAGAAGCGCAGGCCAAGACCCGCCGAGTGCGGGCCGGTCAGGGCAACCGGCGGCGTGAATTCTCGGCAGCTATGACCCCAGCCGAATTCCGGATCGGGGATATTGCCCTGGTAGCAATAGGGCGCACCGAAATGCTCGCCGACCTTCGTTACGCGATTAAGTTCGTCCTGCGGTACATCTTCGGATAGCCAATCACGCCCGTTGTCCGAGAAATAGAACTGCTTGCTGACCGGATGCCAATCGAAGCCCACTGAGTGGCGCACGCCCCTGGCAACGACTTCAGCGCCGGTGCCATCAAGATTGATGCGGCGGATTTGGCCGTGGTCCTTGTCGTGCAACACGTTGTTGCCGGGCTGGCCGACCTCCAGATAGAGCTTGTTGTCCGGCCCCACGGCAATGAATTTCCAGCCGTGCGCTTCATCCTTTGGCAGATCGGTATAGATCGCCGTCGGCTTCTGCGGCTTGTCGAGCTTGTCCTCAACGTTTTCGATCTTGGAGATCTGCGAAAGCTCCGCGATGTAGAGCGTGCCTTTGTGATAGGCGAGCCCGTTCGGACGGTAGAGACCTTCGGCGACCGTCTTGATTTCCGTCTTGCCGTCCTTCTTCACAATAGCGGTGACCTTGTTGCCGAAGCGCGTGCCAACAAACACGGTGCCCTTGTCGCCAACGCGCAGCGAACGTGTATTTGCGATGCCACTTGCATAGACCTCAATATTGAAGCCGGGTGGCAGCTTGAGTTTGGCGGTCGGCAACTTGTCGGCAGGCGCAGGCAGCGGCGGAGGGGCAACCGGCGCAAGTTTCGCAGCGGCCTCGTTGCCTTCAGGGCGGCCGATGAGCGGCGATCCTGCCGGCAATGCTTGCGGTGCAGCCGGCGCAACAGCCGGTGGCGCCGCAGCAGGCGATGCAGCAGCCGGTGGTGGGGATGCGGGTGGTGGGGATGCGGGTGGCGTGGATGCAGGCGGCTGCTGAGAGAATGCTGGTGCGGTGAACAGAATGCCGGCGATGGTGCCAGCAAGCAAAATAGAATACCGAGCCCTGACATACGGGATCATTGTGTTCCTCCCTCGTATAGAGGCGCTTGACTCAGCGTGGGCCCGATTGAGAACGGCCCCCCGAGTGCGCCCCCCTTGCGCCAAGTCTTCAACATTTCACCCTTGTCTTGCAATCCGGGCGGCGGGCAATTCCGTGTGATCATAGGCTGCGGTAGCTGTAGCCAACTTCCGCGCGTGCCTCCGCCATTTGGACGACCAAGGCATGATGCGGAGAAAGATGGCAGATCGGATCGGCCGCACGGGCATCGCCCGCGATGAGAAATGCCTGGCAGCGGCACCCTCCGAAGTCCTGCTCGCGGCGGTCGCAGGATCTGCACGGTTCTTTCATCCAGTCAGTTCCGCGGAACGCCATAAAGGCCGGCGATGCTTGCCAGATGTCCAGCAACGAATGCTGCCGCACACTCCAGAATTCAAGACCGGGAATGACTTCGGCGGCATGGCAAGGAAGTACCTTGCCCGCGGGGGTGACATTGAGTGAGCGACGGCCCCAACCGCCGACGCAGGGCTTCGGAAAACGCGCGTAATAATCAGGCACCACGGCGTCAATCACGATGTGACCATGGTGCCTGGCGCGCAGCAATTCGACCTGACGGACTGCAATATCGACTTGCTCCCGCGTCGGCATCAAGGCTGCACGGTTCTTCAACGCCCAGCCGTAATACTGCACGTGGGCAATTTCCGCGCGGCTTGCGCCGAGTGACAGCGCCAACTCCACCATCGGCTCGATGCGCCCAATATTGGCGCGATGTACCACCATATTGATGGTCAGAGGGAGCCCGAGCCGGGCGACTTCGCCCGCAGCTGCATGCTTGCGCGCCCAAGCGCCCTTGTAGCCGGCAATGTGATCGGCGGACGCTTCATCACTGTCCTGAATGGAAATCTGCACATGATCGAGGCCGGCTTCCGAAAGCGCCGCGAGAGTCTGGGCCGTTAATCCCACGGCCGAAGTGATCAAGTTGCTGTAGAGGCCAGCTTCGCGTGCAGCCTTGACGATCTCGGCCAAGTCGCGTCGTGCAGCCGGCTCGCCGCCTGACAAGTGCACCTGCAATACGCCAAGCGCTGCCGCTTCACGAAATACGCGCGCCCAGGCCGCGGCGTCGAGTTCATCGTCCCTTTTGTCGAGAGCCAGCGGATTTGAGCAGTACGGACAGCCGAGAGGGCAACGGTGTGTTAACTCGGCCAGAAGGCCGAGAGGCGCTGGCAGCGAATCCGGCGCGGCCACGTCACAACTCCAGCAATTTCTTATCGGCAAGCGACCCTAAAAGCTTTACTACGTCGGCGTGGATCCGCTCGCGTGGCGCCGCAAATGCGCGCGCTAAATCGTCGACAATCGTGTCGAGCGTGACCTCGCCAGTGCAGCGCTTGAGAATTTCCGCCGATATTGCATCGGCCTTGAATATGCGCTCCGGCGCGAGCAATAGCCAGCCGCCCTGTGCCTCGTTATGGGTCAACCGCACACCGCGCGGCAATCGCGGGCGTGCACTCCCGGAAATCTGCGTCACCGGCTGATCCATCAGTGATCCTTCGGCATGAAAGCTCCAGGCGGAACCTGTTTGGGCACAACGTAAGCGTGATAGAGCGCATCCAGCATGGACCACAGCACGTCGCATTTAAATTCGAGCGCAGCTAGTACCGCTTGTTGCTGTTCCGGTGTCCGCGCATTGAGCTTTACATAACTAAGCGCGAAATCGGCGTCCCGCCGGGCTTGTGGCGGGCGCTTGTCAAAATAGCTCAACGTTCCCCGCGTCACGAAGTCATAGTTTGCCAGCATTCCGGCCATGCGTTCGCTAATGATGGCCGGCGAAAACATTTCGGTAAGCGAGGACGCAATCGCCTCCAGCAAGGTCTTCTCGCGTACGAAGCGGACGTAAGCATCGACCGCAAAGCGCGTACCTGGGAGCAGGCCCCGCAGTGAAGCGACATAGTCGCGATCCAGCCCCAGACCATCGGTAAGCTTAAGCCAAAGCGCGATGCCGCCATCGCCTTCACGCTCGCCGTCGTGATCGACAAGGCGCGAACGCCATTCGCGACGCACCGCCGGATCCTCGCAGCGCGCGATCAGGCTTGCGTCCTTGATCGGGATCATCGCCTGGTAATAGTAGCGATTGAGTGCCCAAGCCTGCACCTGGCCTTTTGTGCATTTTCCTCCATGCAACAGTTCATGGAACGGATGCAGGCGGTGATACCGCTTGGCGCCAATATCACGCAGCGCGGCTTCGAGTTCCTGCGGGGAAAGTAACTTCACAACATGATCTCCATGCCGTCGGACGCCACCTGCCAGCCGGCAGCTTCAACCTTGCGCCGCTCCGGCGAGTCTTCGATCAGAATCGGATTGGTATTGTTGATGTGGACGAAGATGCGCCGTGCCGAGGTTTCACTGAGCGCGCACAGGGAGCCATCGTCGCCGTCGATTGGCATATGACCCATTCGGCGGCCGGTTTTTTGCCCGGTGCCGGTCAGGATCATTTCGTCATCAGAGAACAACGTGCCGTCGAACAGTAAGACATCAGCACGAGCAAAACGTTTCCGCATCGCATCGCTCACTCTTGCGGCACCTGGTACGAACATGAGGCGCTTGCCTTCGTACAGCAATTCAATGCCGACATTGGCGGCGCTTTCAGTGTCGAGTTCTGGCGCATCGCCTTCCAGGTAGAGCGGCACCTTGCCTGGGACGAGGAACAAGCTCGCCTGAATCTCGCCCGCCAGCATAAAACGTTCCCCAGGGTTGACCGCTCGTCGCGTCATTGAACCCATCGCGCCAAACATTGCGTTGGCGGCAACCGCTGCATGGCTTGCCGGCGTGGCGTGAAGAGCAAACGGCGTGCTCTCGCGCAAAGACAACAGCCCCGCAATTTGATCGATTTCAGCGCCGGTGAGCACGACAGCTTCGATCGGACTGCTGCGCGTGCTGCCGCGCGGATGCAACGCAGGTGTCGCGCGGATTTGTGCGGGTAAATCCGGCGAGGCATTGATCAGCGTCCAGCGGCCATCAGCCGCGGAGACCGCGATACTGGCTTGTGTTCTGGGCTTGACGCGAGGATCGCCGTCCCAAGCCAGTTGGCAAACGGGACAACGGCAGTTCCATTGCGGAAAGGCGCCTCCAGCCGCCGACCCGAGCACAATGACGGTGAGGCGCCCCATCTAGCGGGGTCTTGCGAAAAAAATCAGAGAATCAAAATTCGGCCGGCAGATAGCCGTTGATTTCGAGTCCAATGCAAATCTCGACAAGGGTCGGGGCTGTCCACGCCATGGCGTTTCCTTTCGACCGCAATTCTTGGGCGGTTCGGGATCAAGATTACCGCACGTCGAAAACACCGCAAGGGCCGCTTAGGATAGCTCATTTAGGCCGGATTTCATGCCTTCGTCATTGATGGCCCTATATTGCGGCCGCGCATGGCCACCTCACGCAAAAGTCATGGGTATAGGAGGGTGGAAATCCCTTAGGAACCGCTCGGTCCGGCCATCTATAGCTGTGGTTTTTGGTCCAAATGATGAGCAACCGCCCTATTTGGACCCCCCATGCAAAATAGCCACAGTCCACAGTTGTTCTAGCCAAGCTGTTGGGAAAAACGTAACTGGCTATGCACTATCAGTTAAAATGATCGGGACATATAAGGGGCCCGCTAGCCCCTGGACAGCTTTGGGAGAATAAGTAGTGAAAACTGCTCGATTTGAACGCCTGCTGGCTTCGACAGCACTCGCGCTGGTGCTGGCCTTGTCCAGCCATGCCGGTATGGCGCAGCAAACCGAAAAATCGATCCAGGCATCAGTGCCCATGCCGGACACGACACTCCCTCCGCCGCTCACGGCGAAAGATGTCGAGGGAACGTTATCTAGAACCGCACCAAGCCAGCCGAAACAGGATGCCGCGCCGGCCGCTGAAGGGGCAAAGGCTGCAACTCCGCCGGCTGCCGCACCGGTCGCGACTGCGGAAAGCGGTGTCGCTGACAAGCTCCGCGAACTCATCGCGAGCCGCCAGATCGAGCGCCTGGTTAACCAAAAAGCCGATCGTGCCGGTATCGAGGCCTTCTACAATTCCCGTAACTACGCCCCGCTGTGGGTAAGCGACAATGCGGGCAATGAGCGGGCGAAATCAGCAATTTCCTATCTGGTACAAGTCGATACGGTAGGGCTCGACCCCAGTGACTATCCCGCACCCGATTTCAAGCGGGCGGTGTCAACTGATTCGCTGGCGGAGGCCGAGCTCAGGCTCACCGCTTCCGCGCTGACATTTGCGCGCCATGCACAGATCGGCCGAATCCATTTCACGCGAGTAGCCTCAGATATCCAGTATGACCTGGCTGCGCCCGAACCCGCCGCCGTGCTGGCCAAGCTCGCCGAAAACGATGACGCCGGCAAAGTGCTCGACAGCTTCAACCCGCCCCAGCCTGGCTTCAAGGCGCTCAAGGCCAAGCTCGCCGAGTTGCGCGCCGGACGGGCTCCCGAGAGCAAGGTCGAAGAGAAACCCGAGTTGCCCAGAGTCTACGTGCCAGATGGCAAAATTCTTCGCCCCGGCCTGAAGGATGCGCGCGTCGTCGCTCTGCGCAAGCGTCTTGATATCGCGGGCGATAAAGACAATCCGCTCTATGATGACGCAGTACGCGACGCGGTGAAGACCTTTCAGACGGAGAACGATCTCGACGTAGATGGCAACCTCGGTCCCAATACCGTTCGCGTGCTCAACGGCGAGCGAAAGGAAGTCCGTCGGCCGGCT
>Ga0187777_10001203_pt1 | contig 16900 bp, 11 predicted proteins | sample 1015_Q2_SP5_10_M_FD_132416 | JGI IMG/M metagenome (GOLD analysis project Ga0187777, IMG submission 132416) | Tropical peat soil microbial communities from peatlands in Department of Meta, Colombia - 1015_Q2_SP5_10_MG | ecosystem: Environmental > Terrestrial > Soil > Wetlands > Peat | place... | reverse complement strand
CCGTTGTTGCCGCAGGCCTCTATGTAAGTGGCAATGCCAATACCACGCAGCCGGTGTGTGCGCCTCGACTGGGCGGCCCGCTTTTTGAAGCCGTCCCAATCAACGAGTTCCTGCGCGCGCGCGAGCGTGCCCGCGAAATCACCGGAGTCGTAGACCTTGCCGGTCGGCGTCTTGTACGGCAACGCCTTGGGCTTGATCAGATTTTTCCGGCGTAACATGTCAGGCGCGATACCGAGTTCGTGCGCGGCGGCATCGACAACTCGCTCGATCAAATAGGACGCCTCCGGCCGCCCGGCGCCGCGATAGGCATCGACCGGGACGGTGTTGGTATAGACCGCGCGCAGACGCACGTGGGCCACAGGGATGTCGTAGGGACCGGTCGCCATGCCGACGCCGAGCCACGGGATGTAAGGCGCATAGCAGGACAGATAGGCGCCCATGTCGGCGATGATGTCGACGTCGAGCGCGAGAAAGCGGCCTTTCTCATCGACCGCCAGCCGTGCGGTCGAAACATTGTCACGGCCATGGCTGTCACCGAGAAAATGCTCGGTGCGATCGCAGATCCATTTGACCGGACGACGCAGCCGCTCGGCTGCAACGGCGGCCAGCGCGTATTCGCGATAGGGAAATAACTTGGTGCCGAAACCGCCGCCGACGTCGGGCGTCACCACCCGCATCTTGTCCGGCAGCAGGTTCATCACCGCGCCGGCTATAATGTCGCGGATGATGTGGCTGCCTTGGCTGCTGAGCGTAAGCGTATAGCGATCGCCGTCATATTCGGCGACCACGCCGCGGGTATCGAGATAGTTGGTGACCAGTCGCTGATTGACGATGGTCAACTCGACAATACGCGCGGCCTTTGCGAAAGTTTCCTTGGTTAGGCCAGCATCGCCGACTGCAGTCTGGAACGCCAGATTGCCCGGCCGATCCGGCCAAACCTGTGGCGCGCCAGCTTCGAGCGCAGCAGTGGCGCCGACCACATGCGGCAAGGGCTGCCAATCGATCTCAATTTTTTCCGCTGCATCCTTTGCCAAATCGATGCTGTCGGCCACAACAAAGGCAACGGCATCGCCGACATGCCGTACGACATCCCTGGCGAGGATTGGATAGACCGGGATTTTGATGTCCAGATCCGGTATTACGCCCGGGGTCGGCAGTGGACCGAGCGCTGAAATGTCATCTGCGGTCAATGCCAGGCGCACGCCCGGCATCGCCCGTACGCGCGCTAGATCCTCGATGCGAAACCGAGCATGAGCGCGTGGCGAGCGTACGACTACCGCGTGCAGCGGGTTTGTTGCCGTAACGTCAGCGACATAGCGACCTGCTCCGCGCAGCAGCGGCTCATCCTCCTTGCGCGTCAACGGCTGACCGAAACCGAACTTCATTGTCATTTGCGGTATTCGGATATCACGTCTTGAGCTTTTTGGCGGGCTGCCGCTGCTGACGGCGAGCAGAAAGGTGCACGGCGATCCAGCGCGTTACCACATAGAAGACGGGGGTAAAGATCAGACCGAAGGTGGTGACCCCGATCATGCCGGAGAACACCGCGGTGCCCAATGTCTGCCGCAACTCCGCGCCGGCGCCGACCGCCCAGACCAGCGGTGTGACGCCAAGAATAAAGGCGAAAGATGTCATCAGGATCGGCCGTAGCCGCAAGTGCGCGGCCTCGACGGCTGCGTCGAAGCGATCACGACCGCCATCCTCGAGTTGCTTGGCGAACTCGACAATCAGAATGGCGTTTTTGGCTGCAAGCCCGATCAGCACAACGAAGCCGACCTGGGTGAGGATATTATTGTCCTGACCTCGCAAGACAACGCCGACGATTGACGCAATCAGGCACATGGGCACGATCATGATGACGGCAAGCGGCAGCGTCAGGCTTTCAAATTGCGCCGCCAGCACCAGAAAAACGAACACCACCGCAAGCACGAAAGCAAAAGTTGACGTGCTGCCCGCGCGGATTTGCTGGAATGCGAGCGTCGTCCATTCATAGGACAAGCCTTGCGGCAACGTCTCCGCGGCGAGCTGCTCCATGATTTTAATTGCCTGTCCCTGGCTGTAACCAGGCGCCGCCGCGCCATCGAGTTCAGCGGCCGGATAAAGATTGTAGCGCGGCACACGGTAAGGTCCGGTGATCGTGCGCACCGTGGTGAAAGCACCAAGTGGCACCGTCTCGCCGATGCTGTTGCGCACCCGGATCTTCAGGACATCGCTGGGCTCGCTGCGGTTCTCGCTCTGCGCCTGCGCTATCACGCGATAGGTGCGGCCGAACAAATTGAAGTCGTTGACATAGGCCGAGCCGAGATAGATCTGCAATGCCGCAAATACGTCCGGCACATTGATGCCCAGCAGCTGGGCCTTGGTGCGGTCGATGTCGAGATAAAGTTGCGGCGTCGAATTCTCGAACAACGAAAAGACCTGCTGCAGACCGGGCGTCTGCGCGGCCTTCCCCATCATCGCATAGACTGCGGCCTGCAAAGCTTGCGAGCCGTAGCCGGCGCGATCTTCCACCATCATGCGGAAGCCGCCCGCATTGCCGATGCCGGAAACAGGCGGTGGGGCGGCGACGAAAACAAGACCGTCATGAATTGCCGACAGGCGCTGGAATAGCTGCCCTTGGATCGCCGCAGCTGATTGGCGCGGATCTTCTGCCCGCTTCTCGAACGGATCCAGCGTAACGAAAATAGCGCCGGAATTGGGCGCGTTGGTGAAAGTGGCGCCGGAAAAGCCGACGATGTTCACGGCATGGGCGATTCCGGGCACCGACAGGGCGATCTCAACTGCCCTGCGGTTAACCTCATCGGTGCGCGCAAGCGAGGCGGCCGGCGGCAGTTGCGTGATAATAATGAGATAGCCGCGGTCAAGTTGCGGGATGAATCCAATGGGCGTCTTGCGGAATTCGTTCAAGCCGAAGGCGATGACGCCCGCATAGACGACCAGCATCAGCACGGCGATGCGGACAAGCTTTGCTGAAAGCCGGCCATAACCGTGCGTCAACATATCGAAGTAGTGGTTGAATATCCTGAAGAAACCATGGATCGGCTTGCTCCACCAATGGCCGTCCTCGATCTCGCGATGTGGCTTGAGCAGCAAAGCGCATAGCGCCGGTGACAACGTCAGCGACACAATCAGCGAGATGATTGTGGCTCCCGCGATGGTAAGCGCGAACTGCCGGTAGAATTGGCCGGATATGCCGGTGATGAAGGCGGACGGAATAAAAACAGAAGACAGTACCAGCGCAATGGCTATCAGTGCGGCTCCCACTTCGTCCATGCTCTTAACGGCAGCGTCGTGCGGACTAAGGCCCGCCTCGATATTGCGTTCGACGTTCTCCACCACGACGATGGCATCATCGACCACGATACCAATCGCCAGCACGAGACCGAACAGCGACAGGTTATTGAGCGTGAATCCGAACATTGCCATGAAAAAGAAGGTGCCGACCAGCGACACTGGTATGGCGACAATCGGAATGATCGCTGCGCGCCACGTCTGAAGGAACAGAATAACAACCAGCACGACAAGGATGATCGCCTCGCCAATCGTCGATTCCACCGCGTCGACTGATTGCTGGATGAACTCTGTTGGATTGTAGACGATGTCGTATTTCAGCCCCGGCGGGAACCGCTTAGCCAGCTCATCCATCGTCCTTTTGATGTTCGTCGCGGTCGAAAGCGCGTTCGATCCAGGGCGCTGAAAGATGCCGATCGCAATGGCAGGATCGCGATCGAGATAGGAGTTGGTTGAATAGTCCTGCGCGGCAAGCTCGATTGTCGAGATGTCCTTCATCCGCACGACAGCGGTCGCCGTTTGCTTGATGACAATGTTGCCGAATTCTTCCGTGCTGGTAAGACGACCGAGGGTCTGCACCGAAATCTGGAAAGCACCCGGCTTGTCCATTGGCGGCTGGTTAAGAACGCCTGAAGCAACCTGGATATTCTGCCCTGCCAATGCGGTAACGACATCGTTCGCAGTGAGGCCGACTGATTGCAACCGGTCGGGATCGAGCCATGCGCGCATCGCGTAATCGCGGGCGCCAAACACGATCAGCGAGCCGACGCCGTCGACTCGGGTCAGCGTGTCAGTAATTTCGATCGTGGCATAGTTCGAAATAAACAGCGTATCGCGGGACTTATCCGGCGAATAAAGGTGCACGACCATCATCAGGTCGGGCGAACTTTTGTTGACGGTAACGCCGATATTGCGCACGTCCGGCGGCAGGCGTGGTTGCGCGATGGCGACGCGGTTCTGTACCTGCACCTGCGCGATATCGAGATTGGTTCCGATGTCGAAACTGACCGAAATCGTGAATCGGCCGTCGCCAGTCGAATTCGACGATAAGTAGATCATGTTCTCGACGCCGTTGATCTGCTGTTCGATCGGCGTCACCACGGTGGCAGCTACAACGTCAGCACTGGCACCAGGATATTGACCTGATACGGTAATGGTCGGCGGCGCAATCTCCGGATATTGCGCGACCGGCAGACGGAAAAATGCAACGCCGCCGAGAATCACGAAAATGATCGAGACGACGGAGGCGAAAATCGGCCGGTCAATGAAGAAATGCGAAATACGCATGCGTTGATGCCGCCCGCTATTTCGATTGTTGCGGCGGACCTCCCGCCGAGACCGGCCCGGCGGGCTTGGCGCCCTGTTCCTCCGGCCGCACCTTCTGGCCTGGACGAGCCTGTATCAGACCACTGACTACGATCCGATCGTCGGGCGCGACGCCATCTTTGATGACCCGCAGATTGTCGGACGTCAGTTGTCCAAGCGTGACATATTTTATGCGCGCGATGTCCTGCTGATCAATCACGATGACAAACCGGCGGGCCTGCTCTGTCGCGATCGCCGCGTCTGGAACGAGCAGGGCTTCGTAGGGTGGCGATCCCGGCACGCGCACGCGCGCGAACATGCCCGGCGTGAACACGCTGTCGGGATTAGCCAATACGGCGCGACCGCGGATCGTACCCGTTGCACGATCAATCACGTTGTCGACGAAATCCATGCGGCCCTTGTGGTCAAATTCACGCTCGTCGATCAGCTTGAGTGCAATCGGAACGCTGGCGTTGCGGCTGGCAACGTCCTGGTCTCCTTTGCTTGCCAGCCGCTCGTAGCGGAGATAGGACGACTCGTCGAAGGTGAACTCAAAATAGATCGGGTCGGTCGACACAATGACAGCGAGGAGTGTCGTGTTGCCGCCGGTGCCGCCAGTAACGAGATTGCCCGGCGAAACACGGCGGTCGCCAATGCGGCCGTTGACTGGCGCGCGTAACTCGGTGAACTCCAGATCAAGCTCGGCCTGACGCACCGCTGCTTCGTTGTTACTCACCGAGGCCTTGGCGTTGCGAAAGGCCTGCGCGCGCTGCTCAAAAGTTTGATCGGTGATGGTCTTGTCCTTTACGAGCTGCTGACCGCGCGTATAATCAGACTCAGTGAAGGCGAGGTTGGATTGCGCCTGCACAAGATTGGCGCGCGCCTGATCAAGCGTGTTCTGGAACGGCCGCCTGTCGATGGTGAACAGGAGATCGCCCTGTTTGACCAACTGCCCGTCCTTGAAATGCAGGCCGTCCAGGTAACCGGAAACTCGTGCCCGCACCTCGACCAAATTTATGGCGGTAAAACGGCCGACATATTCGTCGTAGTCGAACACAGTGCGTTTGATCGGTTTCGCGACTGTCACCGCCGGCGGGGGTGGCCCCGCTTGCTTCTGACCCTCGCCGCAGCCTGCGACCAAAGTTGTAAGGATCAGTGCCAATGCCAGCTTGGCGCCACGCACCAAAGAAGAAAATGATGAACCAAACCGTGTGCGATTCATGAATTCCTGCGGCAAAACGTGCAGATAATACGGCCTGTCGCTATAACGTTCGCAATCACCTATGCCCGTCAGGCCCGTTCGGCAATAGGACGAAAAGTGAAGATTTAACGGGGCGATTTGCCGCGAAAAGTCGCAATCCAATCGCGGCCGAACAAGGCCAGAACCACACCGCCATAAATGGCAGCGCCGATCACTCCCACGATAGCGAGTGTAGCAAGGTCGCGTGGGCCACCCCAATCACTGACCCACCGGCTGACGGGCGCATTGCACAGCCACAGCACAACCCCAAGAGCGATTCCGGCAACCGCGAGCCTCAGTATCGATTGCAGCAATCGTTGATCGCGCGCGACATGACCGGCGTGCGCCGCAAACCAGATCACCAGACCGAGATTGATCCAGGCACCGATTGAGGTTGCGAGCGCAAGCCCCACTTGCGCGAGCGGACCCATCAGCAGCACCTTGAATGCGATGTTGACGGCCGCCGCAATGAGGGCGGCCTTCACCGGCGTAGCGGTATCGCCACGCGCAAAGAAGGTTGCGACTGCGCTGCGGATCAATACGAACGGCAGCAGCCCAAAGGCATAGGCCATCAGGGTGCGGCCCGCTGCTTCGGCATCGGCTGCCGTGAAGGCGCCGCGCATGAACAGCGCCCGCATGATCAAATCGGGAATCAGCAAAAAAGCCGCAACGCATGGAATCGACAATAACAGGGTGAATTCGATCACACGGCTCTGTGCATGAGCAGCGCCCCCGTGGTCGCCGCCTGCGATGCGGCGTGACATTTCCGGAAGGATGACAGTGCCGGCAGCAATGCCGATTACGCCAATCGGCAGCTGATTGAGACGATCGGCGTAGTAGAGCGCCGACAGCGCACCGGCCGGCAGGAAGCTTGCGATAATCGTGTCGGCAAATAGCGCGAGCTGAACTCCGGCCGAACCGACTATCGCGGGGCCGAGCGCGCGGAAGAACCGCCGCACGTCGGCGTCGAGTTCCGGCCAGCGCAATCTGGTCAGCACGCCGGCAAGGCCGGCATCGCCCGCGACCAACAGGAACTCGAGAATGCCGGCAACAAAAACACCCCATGCGGCGGCGTGACCGGCGGTCGGAAAGAAACTGGCACATGCAAGTGCGAGCATGAGCGACGCGTTGAGCAGGATCGGCGCCGCAGCTGCGGCGGCAAAGCGTTGCAAGGCGTTGAGAATGCCGCCGTAGAGAGTCACCAGCGTGATCAGCAAAAGATAGGGAAAAGTGATCCGCGTGAGCTCAACGGCGAGTGCAAAACGGCCGGGGTCTTGACTAAAGCCAGGCGCCAGCACGGCTATCACTGCCGGCGTAAATACCAGCGCCACTGCAAGCAACACGATCTGGCTTGCCAGCAGCAGCGTAAAGATGCGGTCGGCAAAGTGGCCAGCACGCGCCGCCCCACCCTGTTCACGGATGCTTGCGTAAGCCGGCACGAATGCGGCGTTAAAAGCGCCCTCCGCGAATATGGCGCGGAAGTGGTTCGGTAGCCGCAGCGCGACGAAAAAAGCATCGGCCACCGGGCCGGCGCCCAGAACCGCCGCCAATATAATGTCGCGAATAAAGCCGCTGACGCGCGAAAGAAGCGTGAAGCCTCCGACCGTGAGAATGCGTTCAATCATCAGGAAAACGCCCCGCTGCCGGGCAAAAAGCCTCGGGTTAATGGTCTTAAGGTTTACGCTACGATAGCGATAGTCAGGTACGCTGAACTGCCTTAAGACAATTCCTCCCCGGAACAAAGAGCCTCGAGGCAATCCATCGCCATGCCTTCACCAATCATCCCCATTTTGCTCGCGGGCGGCGCGGGGACCAGACTTTGGCCGGTGTCGCGCGATGCACTGCCCAAGCAGTTCCTGCCTTTGCTTGGCGATCGGTCAACCTATCAAGAAACCTTGCTGCGGGTGCAGGATCCGATGTTCGCTCCGCCGATCGTGATTACCGGGCCGAATTTCCATTTCTTCGCGCGTCGGCAGGCTGAAGAGATGGGCGTCGACGCGACTGTTGTGATCGAGCCGATGCGGCGTGACTCCGGGCCGGCCATCGCAGCAGCGACCGCGGTCGCGGCCAAGCGCGACCCGCAGGCCGTCGTGCTGGCGCTTGCAGCCGACCACATCATCCTGGATGCCGACGCGTTCCGCGCCACCTGTCGCGCCGGCCGCGCGGCCGCTGAGGCTGGGCACATTGTCACTTTCGGCATCAAGCCCACCGAGCCGAAGACCAGCTACGGCTATATTTTTCCCGGCGAGACGATCGGCAGTGGTGGCGTCCACAAAGTGAAAAGTTTCGTCGAAAAGCCGGATGCGGCAACCGCTGCCCGTTACGTGCGCGAGGGGTATCTGTGGAATTCCGGCAACTTCCTCTTCCGGGCCGATGTGCTGCTGTCAGAGCTTGAGCGTCTGGAGCCAGATATGTCGGCCGCCATTAAAGCGGCCGTCGTCAATGCCACCAACGATCTCGATTTCATTCGCCTGCAGCCAGAAGCTTTCGCTCGCGCCCCACAGAAGTCGATCGACTATGCAGTAATGGAAAAGACCGATCGTGCCGCGGTGGTGGTCGGCAATTTCTCATGGTCCGATATCGGCAGTTGGGACGCGCTATTCGAGATCGCCAAGCCTGATAAACAAGGCAACGTTGTGCAGGGCGAGGTCGTGACCATGGATACTGCCGGCTGCGTAGTGCATTCCGACGCGCGACTCACCGCGCTGGTCGGCCTCAAGGACCTGGTTGTGGTCAGCACTTCTGATGCGGTAATGGTGGTACCGCGGTCGCGCGCACAGGAAGTGCGCGAGCTCGTCACCAAACTCAAGGCCGCCAAGCGCGCAGAGGCGACCGACCACAAACGCGTCCATCGGCCCTGGGGTTATTATGAATCGATCGACATGGGCGAGCGCTTCCAGGTCAAGCGCATTGTCGTTGTGCCGGGCGGCGTTCTATCATTGCAGAAACACCGGCACCGCTCCGAGCATTGGGTTGTGGTGCGGGGAACCGCAGAGGTTACCATCGGTGAGCAAGTCCGTGCAGTACACGAAAACGAGTCGGTCTACATTCCCATCGGCAGCGTCCACCGGATGGCCAACAGGGGAAAAATCCCACTCGAACTGATCGAGGTGCAGACCGGCAGCTACCTCGGCGAGGACGATATCGAGCGGCTCGAGGATATCTACAAGCGCAGCTGAGCCTATTGACGGCGTTGCTTATTTCTTGAGCGCGCGGCGTGTTGCATCGATGATCCGGTCCTGCGTAGCTGCATCGAGATAGGCGTGCATTGGCAGGCTGATAACCTCCGCCGCTAGCCGGTCGCTCACGGCAACACCGCTCTTGCCCACCGGAAAATGTTTGTAGGCCTGCTGCCTGTGCAGCGGGATCGGATAGTAGATTCCGGTTGGAATCCCCTCTGATTTCAGAGCTACAGCAAGCGCATCACGTCGGCCGCCAGCAATACGGATCGTGTATTGCGCCCAAACCGAGATTGAACCTGCGGGCACTGTTGGGACGATCGCGATGTCGCCAAGCGCCTCACTGTAGCGCCGGGCAATGGCGTTGCGGGCGTCGATTTCTTCCGGGAAAATCTTCAGTTTCTCGCTCAGAATGGCTGCCTGGATCGTGTCAAGACGCGAGGCGAGTCCGATCCGCACGTTGTCGTATTTATTGCTGCCGTGCCCGTGCACATGCAGGCTCCTGACAACATCCGCAAGCGCGTCGTCGTCGGTGATCACCGCACCGCCGTCGCCGTAACAGCCGAACGGCTTGGCCGGAAAGAAGCTGGTCGCGGTCGCGTGACCGAAGGTCCCAAGTCTGCGGTTGTCATAAATTCCGCCAAAGCCCTGCGCAGCATCATCGAGTACCAAGAGATTTTCAGCTTTTGCCGCGGCGGCAATCGCCGCATGGTCGGCCGGCAATCCGAAAAGATCGACAGGAATGATCGCTTTTGGCTTTAGTCCCGCGTCCTTTGCCGCCGCCACAGAACCCGCAATGCCCTTCGCATCGATATTAAAGGTCGCGGCCTCGACATCAACGAATACGGGCGTCGCGCCGACCAAAGCTGCTACTTCGGCAGTCGCACAGAATGTAAACGACGGACACAACACGGCATCGCTAGCGCCGATTCCCATCGCTCGCAAGGCCAGCACGAGCGCATCGGTTCCGCTTGCGCAGCTCACCACATGTCTGGCGCCACAAAATGCGGCAAGTTCCGTTTCGAAAACGCCTACTTCGGGGCCCAGGATGAACTGGCAGTGATTGAGCACGCGGGCGACTGCCGCATCGACGGCAGGTCCAAGCCGACGGCGCTGCGCAGCGACATCAATAAACGGGATCGGTTGCAGGTTGGTGCGCAAATTCATGCAAGCGTCCGCACTAAAAGACGGCGTCCGTCAGGCGACGACGGCGCGCGGGCCTTTGCGTTGCGCGGGAGCGGCCGCGGCCGAGCGTGTGGTCAGGCAGCGCGTCGCGATCTCAAGGCTTGCTACAGCCTCTTCGCCACTTACAGCCGGTGCGGCCCCCGAGCGGACCGCGCGCACGAAGGCGACCAGTTCGGAACGCAAGGGTTCGGCATGGCCAACCGACAGATGTCGCATGGAATAGCTCCCATCTGGCTGGAAGCCGAAGCACTCCGTGACCTGCCGGGTCAGGAGATCGCCGGTCACATATTTACCGCGCGTGGCGACGGTGACGTTGCGCGCCTTGAACGGCGTCAGCCAGTTGGTGTTGATATGGGCGAGAACGCCAGAAGCCGTTCGAAACTGCAGAAGCGCAATGTCCTCGCGCTCGGCGACCGCACTGGAGAGTTGCGGCTGGACCTCGACGATGTCGGAATCCGTGAACCAGCGGATCAGATCGATATCGTGCACCGCAAGATCGATCACCACGCCAACATTAGACATACGCGGAGGGAAAGGTCCGACCCGGGTGATGGCGATTGAGAGAATATTTTCGCCGCGAATTGCATCCTTGATTGCCTCGACGGCAGGATTGAAACGTTCGACGTGACCAACCATCAGGGTCACCCCCGCGCGACGTGCTGCGTTGATGATATCACGGCCCTCTTCCACCGAAGGGGCAATTGGCTTTTCCACCATGACGTGGACGCCGCGGCCGATACAGGCCAGCGCAATTTCGCGATGAAGGTGGGTTGGCGTGGCGATCGTAATCGCGTCGATACCGCGATCGAGCAATTCGTCGACATTGGCGACAGCGCCGCAGCTCAATGTACGCGCGACAAATTCGGCCTGCTTGCGGTCAGGATCGGCAACGCCGACCAATTCGACGCCGGGCAAGCCAGCAAACACACGAGCATGATTGCTGCCCATGACGCCGACACCGACGACGCCGACACGCAATGGACGCTCTGCGCTCGCGACTGCCGCTTGCATCATGCCTGGATATTATCCCCCACGCCCCATCACACCCGCCTCACATCACCTAGCACGGCGGCGCGCGGCTGGCGACTGGCCAACCGAGACAAGGCCGAACACGTTTTGATTCAAAGCGTTACAATCAGGATCGACCATCCAGCGCTATCGCTCGCGTATCCGATCGCCTCGTTCGAGAAAGACCTGATAGGCGGCCTGCAAACCTTTCTGGGTGCCGGTACTTAATGTGACCGCGCCCGGCCCGTCGTTTGCGGCGCAAAATTACAAACGATGATATGAACGATACCAGTCGACGAACCGCAATATTCCGTCAGCGATCGGCGTTGCCGGCCGAAAATTAACATCGCGCATCAAATCATCGACATCGGCATAGGTTTCCGTCACATCTCCAGGCTGCATCGGGAGCAGTTCGCGTTTGGCCTTCTTCCCGATCGCCTCCTCGAGAAGGCGTACCACTTCAAGAAGCTCAACAGGTTTGTTGTTGCCGATATTGTAGACGCGCCATGGCGCGCTGCTCGAACCGGGATCGGGCGAACTACTCGAAAACTTCGTATTGCCGGTTGGTGCGCGATCGATAAGGCGCACCACTGCTTCCGTCACATCGTCTATATAAGTGAAATCCCGCCGCATGTTTCCATTGTTGAACAGTTTAATCGGCTCACCGGCGATAATCGCCTTGGTGAAGAGCCACATCGCCATATCCGGTCGGCCCCAGGGCCCATAAACCGTGAAAAACCGTAAACCCGTCGTGGGAAGGCTGAACAAATTCGCATAAGCATGCGACATCAGCTCGTTCGCTTTTTTTGACGCCCCATAAAGACTCAGCGGATGGTCAACATTGTCATGGACGGAAAAGGGCATTTTCGTATTAGAGCCGTAGACCGATGATGACGATGCAAACAGCAGATGCTTGCATCCATTATGCCGGCATCCCTCAAGAACGGTGGCAAACCCCACAAGGTTCGCGTTCACATATGCGAACGGATCCGTAAGCGAATGCCGGACCCCGGCCTGAGCAGCCAAGTGCACGACGCAGGGAAAGCGATGCTTCTTGAACAAAGCCGCCATAGCCGCGCGATCAGCAAGATCAACATTGGCAAACCGAAAATGATTGGATTTCGCAAGTTCGATGCGCCGCGCCTCTTTGAGCGCTGGATCGTAATAAGCATTCATGTTGTCTAGTCCGACAACATCGCGACCCTGCTTAAGCAAGCGTTGAACAACATGGAAGCCGATGAAACCGGCGGCACCGGTGACAAGAATAGGATTCATAGAGCTGCAGGTCCGAAGCGCTTCGGTATTTGCGCGAGAATAAACTTGCCCTTCAATTAAGTTCAAAGCGGCCGGCGACTTTCAGCCAGCGCGCAATCAGCGACGACCAGCCTTCATTACTAGGCCCGGTGTGCGGCTGCAATCAAGAGTGAACCGAAGGTTGGAAATGTGATCGACAAGCGTTTTGTATTTGTTCGAACCAATGATGGATCGCTTGGCCGAGCACGCAATCGGGCCGCTATCCCGATCCGCAGGAATGACAATGGTTGCACACGACACGCGATGGCCTTATGCACGAGCAAGGGCCATGCGAAAATGAGCTCAACCAGTTGGGCTATAGCGTTCGACCGTCAAGGCTTATTGCGACTCGCCGATTGGCTGGCGTTCGGCGTTGCAGTCTCGTTGCCCTGGTCGACATCCGCGACCAGCATTTTGATTGTGCTATGGCTTATCGCAGTCCTGCCAAGCCTAACTACCCGGCTGATCTGGCGTGAAGTTGCAAGTCCCGCCGGCGGCCTGCCGGTGCTGCTGTGGCTTATCGCAGCACTCGGCACGTTATGGGCTGACGTGCCGTGGCTCGATCGGTTTTTCGGCCTGGACGGTTATAACCGCCTGCTGACCATTCCTCTTCTGCTGGCGCAATTTCGTCGGTCTGATCGTGGCCCGTTGGTTCTGTACGGCTATCTCGGTTCGGCGGTGTGCCTGCTGATAACGTCTTGGGCTCTCGCTTTGATTCCGTCACTCTCATCGTATGGCAATTTTTATGGCGTGCCCGTGAAGGACTACATTTTACAGACCGACGAGTTTCTTATTTGCGGTTTCGCCTTGCTCGGTATCGGCAGCTGGACAGGTGCACATCAGGTGCGGCGGGTAAGCTGGATTCCCATTGCGATAGGCATCCTGTTTCTCGCTAATCTTGTGTTTGTCTTTACCAGCCGCACCGGCTTGCTGGTGGCTCCGTTTCTGGTCGCTGCGCTCGGCTGGCGTTTGTCCGGGACAAAAGGTCTTATGGTTGCTTGCCTTGCCGCGGTCGTGCTCAGCCCGATACTTTGGCTTACTTCCCCTCGCCTGCGTGATTTTACGCTTACCTCCATTTCTGACGTACGCGCCTATTTCACAACCGATGCCGCTACGTCGGGCGGGTTGCATATCGAATTTCTGCGGAGGTCAATTGAGATTGTCGAGAAAGCACCCCTCATCGGTCACGGCACAGGATCTATCGCCCAGCAATTTCGCGGCACCGCGGCCGGAGAGTTGGGCGCAAAAAGCGCCATTTCAGTAAACCCGCATAATCAAATCTTTGCTGTTGCGATCCAAATCGGGTCTTTGGGGGCAATCGTGTTGGTCGCGATGTGGATCGCTCACTTCCTGCTCTTTCGCGGCGGCAGCTTGGCGGCCTGGATCGGGATAGTCGTGGTCATCGAAAATGTCGTGTCGTCTGTAGTGAACTCTCACTTATTCGATTTCAGTCAGGGCTGGTTGTATGTTTTCGGCGTTGGTGTCGCCGGCGGGATGGTATTGAAGCAAACCTCACTGGCGCCTCGACAGCGGATGTCAGCTCCAGAGGTATGACTAACCTATCGCTTACCGCGCGCAAAAATCACGAGGAGCCACGCTACTAGTATCGTGCCGCCGAGTAACGCTCCGATTTGAACAAGCCGTCCGGGGTAAATCACTGAAAGTACTGCAAGTCCGCAGAGTGAGAGATTTGTCAGGAAGACGCGGGTCACCACGTCGATAACAGAAAATCCCCCATCCGTTGCGCGCTGGTAGAAATGCGACCGGTGCGCCTCCCAGACTCGTTCGCCGCCACGAAAGCGGCGCAACAGAGTAAGGGTGCCATCGGCAACGGGATATAATGGCAGTAGGAACGCCGCCGCGCGCCCTCCGTTACCGGCTAAAAGAACCAGGAGCCAACCAAGCACAAGCCCGATAGGGAGGCTGCCGACATCGCCAAGGAATAGTTTTGCGACAGGGCGGTTAAAAAAGCTGAATCCGATCATCGCGCCGCAGGTGGCAAAACTGACCACTACGGCCTCCGGGGGCAGCAGGCCTAACAAACCGATCGCTGCAACTGCGCTTGTGATGGGGACGACCTGCGCCACTGTGATCCAATCGAGACCGTCCATAAAGTTGACCACGTTGACGAACCATACAACTCCGAGCACAAGCAGCGTACGCTCGATCCACGATGGCAATACTGGCAATACGTGCAGATCCGACGGCAGCTGATACACCACCGCCGCGACGGCGAGTATTTGTAGCAGGAGCCGTGGCGCAACCGCGACCGGGCGAGTGTCGGCCAAGGCGCCAACGCTCGCCAGGAGAATAACAGCAGCGAGCAGTGTCATAAGTTGCGGCCAGGCCGTTACCTCGGGCAGCAATATTAATAACGATATAGAGATTGCTGCAGCTGCTGCAGCAATCACTGCAATTCCGCCGCCTTGCGGGGTGGGCACTTGGTGTGATGAACGGACGCCAGGCTTCGCTAGCGCATACCTACGCAACAGTGGGCCTAGGGCGAAGATCAATAAAGCGGTTGCAAACGCTGCACCGACAAGGGTGAGAGCGGCGATCGGCATCCAGGAAATGTCGCCAGCTGTAGCCCTCATGGGTCCACCTACTTCAAACCGGGTCTATGTCAAATCGCGTATTTCTCCGGCTTACCCAGCAATTGCTCAAATCAGCGCTGGACCGAAGCTCCGTTCCAAATGTATAGCAGCATCTCAGTATTTGAAATCGGTAACGCTATTGCCGCAGTTAACACAAGATTCAATCGACACGGCAACCGATCGGCGCACGACAACGTCGTTGTCGATAATTTTGCCGAATTACAATAATGGCGCCCTGATCGAACGAGCACTATTGGCATTGCTCAGTCAGAAGCCTCCAGCGAAAGAAATAATCGTTGTCGACGACGGATCAACCGACAGCAGCGTCCAATTGGTCGAAGCGTTGCAGCGTCTCCATCCATCCATCCGCCTCGTCCGCAATCAGGCGAACCATGGTATCATCGCCTCGGTCAAAACTGGGCTCAAACATGCGACTGGCGAATTTCTTTTGTTCGCGGCCGCCGACGACTTCGTCCTTCCTGGCCTGTTTGATCGCGCTCTCGCTGCTTTGCGGACCTACCCGGACGCGGCGTTTTTTTCTGCTGGTGTTGCGCTGCTCGATACCCATGATCGAGTGATCGGTTTGCGCCCGGTGACTGTACCCCGGCGTGGTCTCGGTTACGTATCGCCGGCAGATGTCAGGCGCGTAATTAGACGCAGCGATTTTTGGGTACTCGGGACGGCCACTGTTTACCGGCGCCAACCGTTGGCGCGCATCGGTTATTTTGATGCGCATTTGGGATCACTGGGCGACGTATTGGCCAATAGGTTGCTCGCCTTCAACCACGGATTCTATTTCGACCCGGAGATATTGGCCGCTTACAACAAGGATCCCATGAGCTTTTCCGCCCGAAATGCCTTGTCGGTCAAGGAAAGCCGGCAACTCCTCGATTCTGCGGCGGCGTGGATCGCAAAAAACCTGCCCGAAGATGTTCGCGGCGAACATGGACCCTTGTTCGACCGCCGTATGCGCTTCGGCCTGGCGCGTCTTTGGGTCATTTGGCGCAGCGGGCGGCTTGACGCCGACTCGATGTCTGACATTTTGAATTTCGGCACATTCGACCGGGCCGTTTTGCGAGCCATAGCGCACATGCCGTTTGGTTCTGGCTATCTCGGGCTTGGCTGGATGACTCTGCGGATGCCACCGTTCAGCTTGCCGACACTGCTGCAGGCCTGGTGGCGGGCACAATGTTTCAAGTGGCTGGAGCGGAGAGAAGTCCAGCGCAAGGTGGATAGCGCTGGCGGTGGCCGGCCTCAACTCCCTGGTCATAAGCCGCCAATCCAGAAAATACATTAATATTATCAAGTGCTTATTTTAATGTTCATGCGGTGAACAAAAATCTTGACGTTCGTTCACAGCATGAACACTGTAGCGACAAGGTCGTCATCGGGGGAACTTCATGGTTGAGACGAGCAAGAGCGAGAATGCACGCATCCTGCTCGACCTATTGAATTCGGTTGAGTCGGATGGCGGCCAGTCGCAACGGCGGCTCGCCTCGGAGCTCGGGATCGCACTCGGTCTGGTCAATGCTTACCTTCGCCGATGCGTGAAAAAGGGTCTGTTGAAAGTCACCGAAGTCCCGAAGCGGCGTTACATGTACTACCTGACGCCGCAGGGCTTTGCCGAGAAATCACGTCTCACCGTCGAATACCTGTCGGTCTCATTCGACTTTTTTCGGCGCGCGAAAGCCGAGTGCGGTGTTCTTTTTAATGCGGTGCGCGAACGCGCCATGTCGCGCGTTGCCCTCGCCGGCATTTCGGATGTCGCGGAAATCGCGATGATTTGCGCACTCGACACCGGCGTG
>Ga0187777_10001202_pt1 | contig 16908 bp, 19 predicted proteins | sample 1015_Q2_SP5_10_M_FD_132416 | JGI IMG/M metagenome (GOLD analysis project Ga0187777, IMG submission 132416) | Tropical peat soil microbial communities from peatlands in Department of Meta, Colombia - 1015_Q2_SP5_10_MG | ecosystem: Environmental > Terrestrial > Soil > Wetlands > Peat | place... | reverse complement strand
GCCGCGCCGGGCTGCAGCACGAGCCGCCGCTCCCCCGGCGCGGGCTGAATGCCGAGGCGGCGCAGCGCGTCGAGGTTGCATTCCACGGCATGCCGCGGCGTCGCGCGCGGCAGGCGATAGTAGTGCGTGAAGCTCGAGCGCCACAGCCAGTGCGCGCCGGGAAGCTCCCGCGCCACGGCGTAGCGGGGCCGCAGAAGGCGAGTGAGCCAGGCCCCGCGCGGATGCTCGGTCAGATGCACGACGAGGTCGTAGCGGCGCGTGCCGAGCTCGCGCAGCAGTCGAAGCTCGGCGCGCGCCTGCGCGACAAAGCCGCTTCGCTTCCAGCCGCGATCGATGAGATGAACCCGACTGATTGCGGGATGACCCACAAGCATCGGTGCCGTTTCCTCGTAGACGAGTGCGTCGATCTCGGCAGCGGGCGCCACGCCCTTCAGCGCCGTGAATACCGGCGAGGCGAGGAGAACGTCGCCGTGATGGCGCAGTTTGATTACCAGCACGCGGCGCAACTGTTCGGGATCGACGGCGTCTGGCGGTGCAATGCGCATGCGAGCAAGATACCAAAGCGTTTTGTCCGTTACAAACGAGAATCGCCGCGCCAGTCAGGGCTCACTCGTTCAGAAAGCGGCGCGGTTACTATGTTTGCACGCCTTGGGGTAGAATCGCCCGCAACTCCAGATGCAGTCCGCCCTCGCTCTTTCCGCCATGCCGCTCGAGGCCGCTTCCGCTGCCCACAAGGCGCAGATCCTGGCCGAGGCGCTGCCGTACATCCAGCGCTTCCACGACAAGGCGATCGTCGTGAAATACGGCGGCAACGCGATGACCGAGGCGGCGCTCAAGGCCGGCTTCGCCCGCGACGTGGTGATGCTCAAGCTGGTCGGGATGAATCCGATCATTGTTCACGGCGGCGGCCCGCAGATCGGCGATCTGCTCAAGACAATGGGCATTCCAAGCGAGTTTCGTCAGGGCATGCGCGTCACCGACGAGAAGGTGATGAACGTGGTCGAGATGGTGCTCGGCGAGCTCAACCAGGAGATCGTCGGGCTCATCAACCAGCACGGCGGCCGAGCGGTCGGGCTCACGGGACAGGACGGCGCGTTCATTCACGCGAGCAAGATGCTGCTCAAGAGCGAGACGAACCACACGGAGCTCGTCGACATCGGTCTCGTGGGCGAGATCGAGAGGATCGATCCGGAGCTCATCCAGCTCCTCGATTCGCGCGATTTCATTCCGGTAATTGCGCCGATCGGCGTCGGCAGGGACGGCGAGGCGTACAACATCAACGCGGATCTCGTGGCCGGCAAGCTTGCCGAGACGCTCAGGGCCGAGAAGCTGGTGCTCATGACCAACACGGCGGGCGTTCTGGACCGCAACGGCAATCTGCTGACCGGTCTCAGCGCGTCTGAAATCGAGCGGCTGTTCGCGGACGGGACGATCCATGGCGGCATGCTGCCCAAGATCGCGTCCGCGCTCGACGCGGTGAAGAACGGCGTCACGAGCTCGCATATCATCGACGGGCGCGTCGAGCACGCGTTGCTGCTGGAGGTGCTGACCAACGAGGGCGTCGGCACCATGATCCGCGCGGGCTGAGTCGCACAGGAGCCACGCACATGGCGACCAAACCGGGCGAACGCCGACTGCAGATCCTGCAGACGCTCGCGGCAATGCTGGAGAATCCGCGCGGGGAGAAGGTCACCACCGCGGCGCTCGCCGAGCGCCTCAAGGTGTCGGAAGCGGCGCTGTACCGGCATTTCGCGAGCAAGGCGCAGATGTTCGAGGGACTGATCGAGTTCATTGAATCGACGCTGTTCTCGCTGGTGAACCGCATCACGAGCGACACGACCGACGGCGTGGCGCAGGCCACGCAGATGGTCTCGGTGCTGCTCGGCTTTGCGGAGAAGAACCCGGGAATGACACGGGTGCTGATCGGCGACGCGCTGGTCAACGAGGACGAGCGCCTGCAGGCGCGCATCAATCAGCTCTACGACCGGGTCGAAGCCGCGCTGCGCCAGGCGCTGAAGATCGCCCAGGCGGGCGGCAACTGGACGGGCGATCCGGCTGCCGAGGCCGGCGCGCTGCTCGCCTTCGTGCTGGGGCGGTGGCTGCTCTTCGCCAAGTCGGGCTTCAAGCGCCTCCCGCAGGAGGGCTGGGACGCCCAGCGCAAGTATTTGTTCGGCGGCTAGGCGGCGCGCACCGTGGAAGGCGCAAGCATGCAGCTGGCGATGCGCCAGTTGCCGTCCTTCTGCTTCTCCAGCGTGTAGAGCGCTACCAGCACAGTGTCGTCCGGGCCGATGAGTCGCAGCGGCTGGACAACGAGGCCGTCGATGACGGCACCTTCAAGAAACTCAGTGTAGCGTGCGTCGAGCAGCGGCGTGTAGGCGCTGCGCACCATCGCCATGAAATTCTGCGCGTCTCCGAACTGGGCTCGGATGCCGGGCGAGGCATAGGCAAACGCCTTGCCGGCGTCGCCGGCCTTCAGCGCCGCGAGCTGGCGCGAGATGATCGTGCGGATGGTGCGCCACTCGCCTTTGGTGACCTTCGGATCCGCAGCCAGAGCGAGCGGCGCAAGCCACAACGCGAGCATGGCACTTCCGGCGATGCGCAGCAGCTCTCGGCGGACCGCGCGCATCACCGGTTCCCCGCGCCGCAGACGGGGCAGGAGGGATCTTTCAGCACTTTGACCTCGCGCCATTCCATCGCCAGCGCGTCGAGCAGGAGCAGACGCCCCGCAAGCGAACGCCCGGTCGCGGCAAGGAGCTTCAGCGCTTCGGCGGCCTGCGTGGCGCCTACGATGCCTACGAGCGGAGCGAACACGCCCATCGTGGCGCAGCGCGTCTCCTCGAACTCGTCGCCTTCGCCGAACAGGCAGTGATAGCAGGGGCCGGCCGGATCGCGCAGATCGAACACGGCGATCTGCCCGTCGAAGCGGATCGCCGCGCCCGATACCAGCGGCTTTCGCGCCGCGACGCAGGCGCGATTCACTGCGTGTCTCGTGGCGAAGTTGTCCGAGCAGTCGATGATCACATCGGCGGCCGTGGCAAGCGGAGCGAGCTCGGCCGGCCCGACCCGCATTGGCACCGTGAGAACCTTTACTTCGGGATTCACCTGGCCGATCCTCGCCCGCGCGGCATCGACCTTTGGTCGGCCGACCGCGGGCGTGTCGAACAGTATCTGGCGCTGTAGGTTGGTGAGATCCACCCGATCCGCATCGACGAGGCTCAGAGTGCCGACGCCCGCCGCAGCGAGGAACTGTGCGACTGGGTTGCCGAGTCCGCCGATGCCGACGATGAGCGCGTGCGAGGCTGAGAAGCGCTCCTGCGCGTCCACGCCCAGCTCCGAGAGCAGGATGTGCCTGCTGTAGCGCAGCAGTTGCGTATCGTCCATGACGGCGGCCATTCGCCGCAGCGACGCTCAGTGCAAGAACGCCCGGACGAGCCGGGCGTTCTCTGTGCCGCTGCCTCCTGCGACTGTTACTGCGGCTTCGCCTGCGCGGAGACGGCCTTGCTCGAGGCCATGACCGGCAGGCCCTTCAACTGGTTGAGCGCCTGCTGCAATTGGAAATCGTCCGCGCTGCCCGGGTCGAAGCGCGTCTGAGCTTTGTCCGCCTCCGACTTGGCGAGCGGCTTCGTTTCGGTCTTGGCGACCGGTTGTGCCGACGCTGAGTTGCCCTTCGCGCCCGATCCATCGTCCGGCGCACCCGGTCCCGGCGTCAGCAGATGGCGATCGAGGTTTGCCTCGCGCAGACGATTGGGCGAATCGCGTCCGTCGTCGATCAAAATGTCGGGCTCGATGCCTTTGGCCTGTATCGAGCGACCGTTCGGCGTGTAATAGCGCGCCGTTGTGAGCTTGAGTCCCCTGTTGTGTCCGAGCGGCACGATCGTCTGCACGGAGCCCTTCCCGAAGGTCTGCGTGCCCATTACGACCGCACGCTTGTGATCCTGCAGCGCGCCGGCGACGATCTCGGAAGCCGACGCCGTGCCGCCGTCGACGAGGACGACCATCGGCACCGACTTGATCTGCGGTGGCAGGTCCTTTAGATAGTCGTCGCCACGGCTGCGCATGTAGTTCTCACGGCTCGCCGACAGGCGCATCCGCGCTTCCTGCGTGCGGCCGTCGGTGTATACGACGAGCGCATCCTTGGGCAGGAAAGCTGCGGATACCCCGACCGCAGTGGGCAGCAGGCCGCCCGGGTCGGTACGCACGTCGAGCACGAGCCCCTGCAGATTGCCCTGCTTGTAAAGGTCCTTTATCGCCTTGGCGAGATCCTCGCCCGTGCGCTCCTGGAACTGGCGGATGCGGATGTAGCCGTAGCCCGGCTCGAGGAGCTTGGACTTGACGCTCTGAACGTTGATTTCCTCGCGGGTGATCGTGAAGGTGAGCGGGGCGTCGACATCCTTGCGGGCGACCGTGAGCACGATCTGCGTTCCCGGCACGCCGCGCATCTTTTGCACCGCCTCGCTGAGCGGCATGCCCCGCGTCGCGATGTCGTCGATCTTCACGATGAGGTCGCCTGACTTGATGCCGGCGCGAAACGCCGGGGTATCCTCGATCGGCGAAATCACCTTGATGATGCCGTCCTCGACACCCACTTCGATGCCGAGGCCGCCGAACCGGCCCTGGGTCGAAACCTGGAGCTCCCTGAATGCGTCCTCGTCGAGGAAGTCCGAATGCGGATCGAGGCCGTGCACCATCCCGTTGATCGCCTCGCGAATCAACTTGTCGTCAGGCACGGTCTCTACGTAGTCGCTCTTGATCTTTCCGAAGACGGCGGTGAAGAGCTGCAGGTCCTCGTAAGGAATAGACGCCCTCGGCTCCTTGTCAGCCAGAGCCGAGAAATTGAGGCTCAACAGCAGCCCGAGAACCACGCCCAGGCCGATCAACCCAGCCTTCTTCCAACCATTGCCCATGTTGAGCCTCGTTTCCTTCCCAATCGAGATCGCGCGATCTCAGGCACGAGATCGCTTTGCGCGACAGTTGTTCAGAGTATACGCCCGTTCAGCGCCCCTCGCAGCCGCGCAGCCATGCGGCAGCGGGCGTCTGACCGGCGGCCGCGCCAGGCAGCGCGAGCTAAGAGTTCCAGTGGACCTGCTCCTGCGGTGCAAGTTCCGCCGCCCGCCGCGCGCCGGCTCAGGTGAAGGAAACGAGCGGCCTTCCTGTCATTTCTGTCGGCTGTGGCAATCCCATCACCGAAAGCAGCGTCGGCGCGATGTCCTGCAGCGCCCCGCCGGCGCGCAGCGCTGCGCGGCGCCCCACGTAGAGGCATGGCACCAGGTTGAGCGTGTGCGCGGTGTGCGGTTGGCCGGTCGCGGGGTCGTGCATCATTTCGACGTTGCCGTGATCGGCGGTAATGAGCACCTCGCCCCCGCGCGCAAGCTGCGCCGCTACGACCCGGCCGATGCAGGCATCGAGCACCTCGACCGCTCGGGTGGCGGCCTCGAGGTTGCCGGTGTGGCCCACCATGTCGCCGTTGGCATAGTTGCAAACGATGGCATCGTACTTGGCCGCGGCGATCGCGGCGACGAGCTTGTCCGTTACCTCGAGGGCGCTCATCTCAGGCTTCAGATCGTAGGTCGCCACCCTGGGCGAGGGCACGAGAATGCGATCTTCGCCCGGATAGGTCGCTTCCACGCCGCCGTTGAAGAAGTAGGTCACGTGGGCATACTTCTCGGTCTCTGCGATGCGCAACTGCTTCAGTCCGCGCGCAGCGATGTACTCCCCGAAGCTGTTGCTGACCGACTGCGGGGCAAAGGCCGCCGCAAGACCGGCGAACTCCGCGCCGTAGGATGTCAGGCAGACGAAAGCTCCGAGACGTGGCGTGCGCTTGCGGGCGAATCCGGAGAACGCGGGGTCGGTGAGCGCGCGTGTAAGCTGGCGCGCCCGGTCGGCACGGAAGTTCATGAACACGATCACGTCGCCGTCCGCGATGCGCGCCGGGTGCCCGTCCGCTCCAAGCAGCGCCGTCGGCTTCACGAATTCGTCGCTCTCCCCGCGCGCATACGCTGCGTCGAGCGCCTCCCGCGCGTCGCGCGCGCGGTAGGGTGCTTCGCCGTCGACGATCAGGTCGTAGGCTGCGGCGACCCGCTCCCAGCGCTTGTCGCGGTCCATCGCGTAGTAGCGCCCGACGATGTCGGTTATCCGGCAGGCGCGCTGCCGCGCGCATACCTGCGTCATGTATGCGAGCGACGCGGCTGCGTTTCGCGGCGGCGTATCGCGGCCGTCGAGGAACGCATGCACGTGCACGGGCACGCCGGCGCGCGCCGCGAGCTCGACCATCGCCGCGAGCTGGCGCTCGTGGCTGTGCACGCCGCCGGGCGAGAGCAGTCCGAGAACGTGCAGGGTAGAGGCGCTCTGCCGCGCCGTGGCCACGGCCCCGGCGAGCGCGGGATTGGACTGGAACTCGCCCGTTTCGATGGCGTGATCGATGCGCGTGAGATCCTGGTAAATCACGCGCCCGGCCCCAATATTCAGGTGCCCGACCTCTGAGTTGCCCATCTGTCCGCCCGGCAGCCCGACGTATCGTTCGGATGCGTCGAGGGTCGTATGCGCGTACTCGCGCCAGAGGCTGTCCCAATGCGGCTTCGCCGCGCGCGAGATCGCGTTGTCGGGCGCCGCTTCCCGGCAGCCGACCCCGTCGAGGATCAGCAGGAGCACGGGCGTGATGCCTGAAGAGGAAAACGCAGCGGGAGTGGCCATCGGAGCGGGCAACAGGTTACGTTATCATTTTACGGGTTATGTGAATTCGCGGCTCGCCCGACGGGGGTGAGCACAATCGATGCTGCTAACTTTTCTAGAGAACAATTGGCTGCTGGTGCTCGTGATGCTCGTCTCGGGCGCGATGCTGGTCTGGCCGCTCATTCAGGGGCGGCTGTCGCCGGTGCGGGAGGTCGGTGCCGTGCAGGCAACCCAGCTCATCAATCGCCAGAACGCGCTGATGCTCGACGTGCGCGAGACGCAGGAGTACGAAGGCGGACGCGTGCCGAATGCGCTGCATGTGCCGCTGTCGCAACTCGCCGGGCGCGCCGACGAGCTCAAGAAATTCGTCTCGCGGCCGGTGATCGCCTATTGCGAGCGCGGGGTGCGCAGCCGCGGCGCCGCCGGAACGCTCGCGAAACTCGGCTTCTCCAACGTATATACGCTGCGCGGCGGGCTGCGGGCGTGGAGCGAGGCCGGTCTGCCGGTCGAAAAGAGCTAGCCGATGGCCCCGATCATGATGTACGCAACGGAGGTCTGCCCGTTCTGCGTGCGCGCAGAGCGACTGCTGCGCGCCAAAGGCGTGTCCGACATCGCCAAGGTGCGCGTCGATCTTGAGCCGGAGCGGCGCCAGGAGATGATGCAGAAGACGGGGCGGCGCACGGTGCCGCAAATCTACATCGGCGAGGTGCACGTCGGCGGCTATGACGACCTCGTTGCGCTCGACCGTGCCGGACAACTCGAGCCGCTCCTCGCCGCCTGAGCAAGGCTGTTGCAGTATTCATGTTTGGACGGGGCCTTGCGGTATAATTTTTCGTTTCGCCCTCAACCAGGAAATCCCGCATGGCCGATTCTCAAGTTTCGTCCGGTCCCTCGCTGTCCATCGAGCGCATCTACGTCAAGGATCTCTCCCTGGAGAATCCCGGAGCGCCCCAGTCATTCAACCTCCAGACCGGACCGCAGGTCGAAGTGAGCCTGCGCAGCCGCGGTGAGCAGATTGCGGAGGGACTCTTCGAGTGCGTGCTCACCATCACCGTGACTGCGCGCGTGGAAGACAAGACCTTGTTCCTCGTCGAGACGGCGCAAGCGGGCATCTTCCGGATCACCGGCGTGCCGCTGGCCGACATTCAGCCGATTCTGGGTATTCACTGCCCTACGGTGCTGTTTCCGTATATTCGCGAGACGATCGCGGATGCCGTCTCCCGCGCGGGCTTCCCGCCGGTGCACCTCGACCCGATCAATTTCGAGCAGCTGTATCAGCAGCAGCTGGCGGCGATGCAGCAGCAGCCGCAGCCCCAGATGGCAGCGCCGATCCCCAACTAGAGCGCCATGTCCCTGCGGGCCCTGAGCGGACTCGCACTGCTCTTCGCGCTCAACGCCTCGGCCGCGGGCGCGGACTTTCGTTCGACCAGCGAGGCGGCCGTTCTCTACGACGCGCCGTCGGTCAAGGGCAAGCCACTGTTCGTCCTCGGACGCGACTATCCCCTCGAGGTGATCGTCACCGTCGAGGGATGGCTGAAGGTCCGCGACGCGGCAGGCACCGTCGCCTGGGTCGAACGCAAGTCGGTGACCGAGCGCAGGACGGTGGTCGTGCGCGCGCCGGTGGCCGACATCGTCGCGAGCCCCGATCCATCCGCAGCCATCGTCTTCAAGGCCGAGCAGAACGTCGTGCTCGAGCTGATCGAGCCCGCGCAAGGGGCTGCGCCGAGCCCCGGGTGGGTCAAGGTGCGCCACCGCGATGGCCAGATGGGGTTCGTCCGCATCGGCCAGGTGTGGGGTCTCTGAAGCTCGCGCGGCGCGCGAAGCCGGGGCAATGAACAGCGTCGCCATTCTCGGCGCTGGCGCGTGGGGCACGGCGTTGGCTGTGCACCTCGCCCGCGGCCGGGCGCATCCCGATGTACGCCTGTGGGCGCGCGACGGCTTGCAGGCGCGGGAACTGGAGCGCCTCCGGGAGAACGCTCGCTATCTCCCAGGCGTGGCACTGCCGCCGGGTGTTTCCGTAAGCGCTCGTCTTGACGATGCGGTTGCGGGAGCAGACCTCATTGCAATCGCGACGCCGATCGCCGCGCTGCTCGAAGTCGTTGCGGCGGCGCGCCCGTTCGCCTCGGTGCCTCTCGTCTGGCTGTGCAAGGGTTTTGTGACAAGCGGCACCCCACCGAATGTGGCGCTTGCGCACCGCCTCGTAGCGCCGCTCTGGCCTGCGCCGGTCGGAATCGTATCGGGGCCGAGCTTTGCTGAGGAGGTGGCGCGCGGCCTGCCGACGGCGCTCAGCGTGGCAGCGACCGATGCCTCGGTTGCCGAAGCCGTCGCGCGGCGCTTGCGTGCGGGAGCGTTGCGCGCCTACGTGACGGACGATCTCACGGGCGTGGAGACGGCTGGCGCGGTGAAGAATGTGCTCGCGATCGCTGCGGGCGCGAGCGACGGGCTGGGCTTCGGGCACAATGCCCGCGCCGCGCTCATCACACGCGGCCTGGCCGAGACGGGCCGGCTCGCCGAGGCGCTCGGCGGCCGCCGCGAAACGCTCATGGGCCTGGCCGCGCTGGGCGATCTGGTGCTGACCTGCACCGGCGACCTGTCGCGCAACCGCCGGGTCGGCCTCGCGCTTGCCGCCGGGAGCGCGCTGCCCACGATCCTCGCGGAGCTCGGGCACGTCGCCGAAGGTGTGCCGGCGGCGCGCGATGTGCACACGTTGAGCGCGAGCCTCGGCGTGGAGATGCCGATCTGCGAGGTCGTCTACCGCGTGCTCTACGAGAGTCTGTCGCCGCGGCATGCGGTGGAGGCGCTGCTCGCGCGCGAGCCCGGTCCCGAATTCCACTGAGGGACGCGGCTCGCCGCGCGGCCGACAATGCCGCTTCTCAAGGCGAACCGCGAAATTCGAGCTGCCGCCAGGCTTCGTAGACGGCAATTGCCACCGCGTTCGAAAGATTGACGCTGCGCACGCCAGGGCGCATGGGTATGCGCAGCCGGTTGTCGGGCCCGAACTCGGCCAGTATGTCGGGCGGAAGACCACTCGTCTCCCGCCCGAAGACGAGAACGTCGCCCGGCGCGAACGCGCAATCGTAGAGCGAGCGCTGCGCGCTCGTCGTCAGCGCGAACCAGCGCCGCGTGCGCTCGCGGTCCAGCGCCGCTCGGCATGCGAGCCAGTCGCGGTGGGTGACGAGGCGCGCGTACTCGTGATAGTCGAGCCCGGCACGCTTCAGTTCCCGATCCTCGAGCCTGAAACCGAGCGGCTCGACCAGGTGCAGCTCCGCGCCGGTGTTCGCAGCGAGGCGGATCACGTTGCCGGTGTTGGGCGGAATCTCCGGTTGGACGAGCACGATCGCGAGCATTGCCGCCAACGGTTCAAGCGCGAGCACGGCGAAGCGGGCGCGGACGCAGGACGCGACGGCGCGACATGCGGTGACGCTACGCGGGCGGCAGCGTCCGCGCGACGACCCAGTTCTCGACTCGCGCCGCTCCGGCGGCCCTAAGCACCCGGGCGAACTCGGCGAGCGAAGCGCCAGTGGTCATGACGTCGTCGACGACGGCGATGGTCAGTCCCGCGAGATCAAGTGCGCAGGCGAAGGCGCCGCGAACATTCCTCGCCCGTTCGGTCCAGGGCAGCGCAGCTTGGGGTGGGCCGGCGCGCACGCGGCGGACACCGTCGCGTACGAGGGGCACGGCGAGCCGCCGCGCGAGCACGCGGGCGATCTCGGACGCCTGGTTGTAGCCGCGCTCGCGCTGACGGTCGCTGGCGAGGGGCAGGGGGACGAAGCAATCAGGCAGCGCGGTCGAGCCCCGCCGCGCGTGCTCGACGAGAAGCGCACCGGCGCTCCACTCCGACAGCGCGAGGCGCCCGTGGTACTTCAACGCGTGCATGAGCCTGTCGACCGGGAAAGCGTAGGCGAAGGCTGCGAACGTGGCCGCGAACGGAGGCGGGTGCGCGAGGCACTGTCCGCAGAGCTCGCCGCCCGGAGTGGGCAGCCCGCAAACCGCGCAGGCCGGGCCGAGCCGCGGCAGCGAGCGCGCGCACGCGGCGCAGATCAGCTCTCCCGCGGAGGCCGCCGCGCACAGCTCGCAACGCTGCGGCAAGGCACGCCGCGCGGCCTCGAGAGCGCTAAGGCGCAGCGTGTCGAGCGCACTGGCGAGGAAATTTGACACTCAGTCCCCCCTCCCCGAAACTGCGTGGCAAGCCGCGGAGTCAATCCCAGGCGGCACGTTATCACACGGTGGCTGACGCGCGGAAAGCGCCGGTTCCCTGAAAATCCCTTGGCTTTGCCGTGACTGCTGAGCACGATCCGGAGCGGCTCGATCCGGCGCAGGTGCGGCGCGCGGCGGAGCACGCAGCGGCGACTTACGACGCCGCCGCGGTTCTGCAACGGGAGGTCGGGCGACGCATGGCGGAGCGGCTCGCTCTGGTCAAGCTGCAGCCCGCGACGATTCTCGACGCCGGCTGCGGAACGGGCGAGGCGCTGACCGAGCTGCGCGCGCGCTATCCCGATGCAGCGATCCTGGGCGTCGACATCGCGGCCAACATGCTCCGCGCGGCGAGGCGGCGCGCCGAGGCAATGCAACTGCCGCAGCGCGGCGGACTCGCACGCCTGCTCGGCGCACGCGCAACGCCAGGCGGCGAGGTTCGCTTCATCTGCGGCGACATTGCGCGACTGCCGCTCGCCAGCGGCGCCGTCGATCTCGTGTGGAGCAATCTCGTGCTGCACTCGGTCGTCGCGCCGCTCGCGGTATTCGCCGAATTCCTGCGCGCGCTGCGCGTTGGCGGTTTGCTGCTGTTCACGACGTTCGGGCCGGACACGCTCAAGGAGCTGCGCGCCGCGTTCAGCGGCGTCGACGGTGCGGCCCACGTCAGCCGCTTCATCGACATGCATGACCTGGGCGACATGCTGGTCGAGGCGGGCTTCGCGGACCCGGTGATGGACGCCGAGGTCATCACGCTCACCTACACCGACGCAACGGCGATGATGCGCGAGCTCAAGGCGACCGGAGCGCAGAATGCCACACGCGGACGGCCGCGCGGCATGATGGGCCGCGAGCGCTGGAAGCGCGTGCTGGCGGGGCTGGAGCCGTTGCGTCGCGAGGGCCGGCTGCCGGCGACCTGTGAGATCGTGTACGGCCACGCCTGGAAGCCCGCGCCGCGCCTCGCGGTGGACGGTCGCGCTATCGTGCGCTTTGAACGGCGGCCGACGCGTTGAAAGCGCCCGCGGCCGGACTCTTGCGGCGCGGCATCCGTGTTAAGATTCGACGGTTTTTCGACGTCGTCTCGAAGGCATGTCGGGCGCTGGAATCCCACCGCTTCCTGTCGAACCCGAATTCTGCGTAGTGTCGCGTCGCAACGATTCGCTCGGCTCGCGCTGGCGTTGGCGGCTGTTCCTGTCGCTGTGCGTGGTGTCGTTCGGCTTCGCGCTCGTGTTCGCGGCGTTCGGCGCCTGGCTGGTGTTGCCCTACTCGGCGGTCGAGATGACGGTGCTATGGATGGCGTTCCTGTGGATCGAGCGCCACGCATCAGATTGGGAGCGTGTCAGCGTCTGCGGGGATCGCGTGGTGGTCGAGCGTGATCGGGGCGGCGTGCAGACCCGGTGCGAGTTCAATCGCTACTGGACTCGCGTCGAAGTGGAGTGCCGGAGACTCGACAGCGCGCCGCGGCTCCGGCTGCGCTCCGCCGGGCAATGCGTCGAGTTCGGCGACGAGCTGCCCGCCGCGGAAAGGGGCGCGATCGCGCGCGACCTGCGCCGTGTGCTGGCGAAGGCCTAGCCGCCCGCTGGGGCGTACGGAAGGGAGTGACGTGTTCGGGGGAAGCATGAAGGGCAAAGGGGCAAGCGGCAGGCCGCGCTTTCGCGTTGGAGCCTGGTTGAAGCGGGTTGCGGCAGCGATAACGGCGCTTGCGCCCGCCACGGCGTTCGCCATCCGCCAGTACAACCTGCAGGATCCGGTCACACCGATCGCCACGCAGATCTTCGACCTCCACACGTACATCATGTGGATCTGCGTCGTGATCTTCATCGGCGTGTTCTCGGTCATGTTCTATTCGATCTTTGCACACCGCAAGTCGAAGGGGCATCAGGCGGCGCAGTTTCACGAGAACACGTTGGTCGAGGTCGTGTGGACGATCATCCCGTTCCTCATCCTGCTGTTCATGGCTTTTCCAGCCACTCGCACCGTTCTGGCGATGAAGGACGCTTCGGCCCCGGACATGACGATCAAGGTCACCGGCTACCAGTGGAAGTGGGGCTACGATTACCTCGACGACGGTTTCGGCTTCTACAGCAACCTTTCCACGCCGTATCAGCAGATCCACGGCGAGCAGCCGAAGGGCGAGCACTATCTGCTGGAGGTCGACAATCCGCTGGTCGTGCCGGTCGGCAAGAAGGTGCGGCTGCTCATCACCGCAAACGACGTGATTCATTCGTGGTCCGTTCCCGCTTTCGGCGTGAAGCAGGATGCGATCCCCGGCTTCGTGCGCGATACCTGGTTCAAGGCCGAGCAGACTGGCATCTTCCGCGGCCAGTGCTCGGAGCTCTGCGGCAAGGAGCACGGGTTCATGCCGATCGTCGTGGAGGTGAAGAGCGCGGACGACTACGCGAAGTGGCTCGCCGAGCACAAGAAAGCGGCCGCCGCCGCGGCGGACGACCCGAACAAGGTCTGGAGCCAGGCTGAGCTGGTCGCACGCGGAGAGAAGGTCTTCACGGCCAACTGCGCCGCCTGCCATCAGGCCAGCGGCAAGGGCGTCCCGGGCGCTTTCCCCGCACTCGACGGCTCGAAGGTCGTCAACGGACCGAAGGACGCTCAGATCACGACTGTGCTCAACGGCGTCGTCCGGAACGGTCAGCCGACGGCGATGGTGCCGTGGCGCAACACGCTGTCCGACATCGACATCGCCGCGGTCATCACCTATACGCGCAACAGCTGGAGCAACCACACGGGCGAGGCGATCCAGCCCGCCGAGGTGAAGGTGGCGAGGCAATGATTTCATTCAGGAGCACGCAATGAGCAGCATTCCGCACGATCACGTCGCTGGCCACGGTGACGAGGAGCATGCGCATCACCCTAGCGGGATCATGCGCTGGATCACCACGACCAACCACAAGGATATCGGCACGCTCTACCTGTGGTTCTCGTTCATCATGTTCCTCGCCGGCGGTTGCCTCGCGCTGACGATCCGCAGCGAGCTTTTCCATCCAGGGCTGCAGCTCGTCGACCCCGAATTCTTCAACTCGCTCACCACGCTGCACGGGCTGATCATGGTCTTCGGTGCGATCATGCCGGCGGCCGTGGGGTTCGCCAACTGGCAGGTGCCGATGATGATCGGCGCGCCGGACATGGCCTTCGCGCGGCTCAACAACTGGAGCTTCTGGCTGCTGCCCTTCGCCGCGGTGCTGCTGCTCTCGTCGTTCTTCGTTCCCGGCGGGGCTTTTGCCGGCGGCTGGACGCTGTACGCGCCCTTGTCCGTGCAGGCGCCGATAGGGATGGATCTGACGATCTTCGCCGTGCACATCCTCGGCGCCTCCTCGATCATGGGGTCGATCAACATCATCACGACGATCCTCAACCTGCGCGCGCCGGGCATGACGCTGATGAAGATGCCGCTGTTCGTGTGGACCTGGTTGATCACTGCGTATCTGCTGATTGCCGTGATGCCGGTGCTCGCGGGCGCGGTGACGATGCTGCTTACCGACCGACACTTCGGCACGAGCTTCTTCAATGCGGCCGGGGGCGGTGACCCGGTGCTTTTCCAGCACGTGTTCTGGTTCTTCGGGCATCCCGAGGTCTACATCATGATTCTGCCGGCGTTCGGGATCATCTCGACGATCCTGCCGACGTTCTCGCGCAAGCCGCTGTTCGGCTACGCGTCCATGGTCTATGCGACGGCTTCGATCGCGATCCTCTCCTTCCTCGTCTGGGCGCACCACATGTTCACCGTCGGCATGCCGGCCGCGGGGCAGCTCTTCTTCATGTACATGACGATGCTGATCGCGGTCCCGACGGGAGTGAAGGTGTTCAACTGGCTCGCCACCATGTGGAAGGGATCGATGACGTTCGAGACCCCGATGCTGTTCGCCATCGGCTTCATCTTCCTGTTCACGATGGGCGGCTTCACCGGGCTGGTGCTTGCCATCACCCCGGTGGACATCCAGCTGCAGGACACGTACTACGTGGTGGCGCACTTCCACTACGTGCTTGTCGCCGGCTCGCTCTTCGCTTTCTTCGGCGGGATCTACTACTGGCTGCCCAAGTGGTCGGGGAGGATGTACGACGAGAAGCTCGGCAAGATCCACTTCTGGGCATCGATGATCTTCTTCAACGTCACCTTCTTCCCGATGCACTTTCTCGGGCTCGCCGGCATGCCTCGCCGCGTTCCGGATTATGCGACCCAGTTCACCGACTGGAACGAGGTGGCGACGATCGGCGCGTTCGGCTTCGGGCTATCGCAGATCCTGTTCCTCTACATCGTGCTGAAGGCGATCCGCTTCGGTGCGCCGGCGCCGGCGCGCCCGTGGGACGGCGCGGACACGCTCGAATGGACGGTGCCCTCGCCAGCTCCTTATCACACGTTCGAGACGCCGCCGGCGGTGCATTGACAGGCTGAGCGGCGACCAACAACAGACGGCTCTCTCATGCACCCCGCGGACAGACCGGATCGCGCACAGCGCGGCGCCAACCTGCGCACGGGCCTCATCCTGCTGTCGATTGCCGCCGTCTTCTTCGGCGGGATCATCGCGACGCAGTACGCCGGCGGCAACGCCGTGGGCATGGGTGTGCTGGGCCTCGCCATCATCGGCTTCCTGCTCGTCACGCTGGGCCGCAACCTGCGCAAGAAACCCCGCAAATGAGCCCTGCCGATTCCCCCGCGACGAAGCGCGCCAACCGCGTCCTGCTGATCAAGCTCGGCATCGTCGTCGTCGTGATGTTCGGATTCGGCTTCCTGCTGGTGCCGTTCTACGAGCAGATCTGTCGCGCCACAGGGCTGCGCGACATCGACACGCCGGATCAGATCAAGAACACGCAGGTCGACGCCACGCGCAGCGTGCGCCTCGAGCTCGACGCTAACGTGAACAAGCTGCCGTGGCGCTTCCGGCCATTGACGCCGATCGTGACGGTACGTCCGGGCGAAATTTCCGAGGTTGTCTACGAGGTCGAGAACACGTCAGACCGGCCGGTGATCGGGCAGGCGGTCCCGAGCTACGGCCCTCGGCTCGCCGGCGAGTACTTCAAGAAGCTCGACTGCTTCTGTTTTTCGAAGCAGGCGGTCGGACCGCACGAGACCCGAAGAATGCCAGTCGTATTCGTGATCGATCCGAAGCTGCCGAAGGACGTGAACACCATAACGCTCTCGTACACGTTCTTCGAGGTCGAAGGCAACGACTCGTAGCAGGCGAGTGAACGTAACAGGGTAGACGAGGGAGCAACCGATGAGCGCACCACAAAGCGGCGCCAAGCCGTACTACTTCATACCGCAGCCCTCCCACTGGCCGGTCACCGGTTCCTGTGCGCTGCTGCTGATGGCGGTCGGCGCCGCGACCTGGTTCAACGGCTACAGCTTCGGCCCCTGGCTCGTCCTCGCCGGCCTCGCGATCCTGGTCACGATGATGTTCGGCTGGTTCGGCCATGTGATCGACGAGTCCGAGCATCGCCTCTACAACAAGAAGGTGGACGTCTCGTTCCGCTGGGGGATGAGCTGGTTCATCTTCTCCGAGGTGATGTTCTTCGCCGCGTTCTTCGGTGCGCTGTTCTACGTGCGCAATCTCTCGGTACCCGACCTGGGCAGCCCCGAGATGAAGCTACTGTGGCCCAATTTCACGGCGATGTGGCCGACCAACGGTCCCTATCTCAAGGACGCCTTCACGCCGATGGCGGCGATCGGCATCCCGCTGGTGAACACGATCATCTTGGTGTCCTCGGGTGGGACGCTGACGGTGGCGCACCACGCGCTGAAGACCGGCAACCGGGGAGCGCTCAAATTCTGGCTGTTCATCACGATCGTGCTGGGCTTCACCTTCCTGTCGCTGCAGGCTCACGAGTACATCCACGCCTACAACGAGCTCAACCTAAGGCTGTCGACGGGGGTCTACGGCTCTACGTTCTTCATGCTGACGGGCTTCCACGGGTTCCACGTGACGATTGGCGCGATCATGCTCTCGGTGATGCTGGCGCGGATCTTCCGCGGACATTTCGACGCCGAGCACCATTTCGGCTTCGAGGCCGCGGCCTGGTACTGGCACTTCGTCGACG
>Ga0187777_10001201_pt1 | contig 16909 bp, 16 predicted proteins | sample 1015_Q2_SP5_10_M_FD_132416 | JGI IMG/M metagenome (GOLD analysis project Ga0187777, IMG submission 132416) | Tropical peat soil microbial communities from peatlands in Department of Meta, Colombia - 1015_Q2_SP5_10_MG | ecosystem: Environmental > Terrestrial > Soil > Wetlands > Peat | place... | reverse complement strand
GCTCGACCTGCTGCCACGACCACATGAGCCGCCGGCCGCGCCGGCCCACGGGCTCGGGGAACCCCAGCCGGTGCACCCGCAGGTCGAGCACCTGCCGGGCGCTCCTCATCCCGAGCCTGGTCGCGATCTCCGGGGCGTCCACGAGCTCCGCGCCGTCGAGATCGAGCACCATCGCCGCACCCCTCCTCTCCCACTGGGTGTCCCACTGGCTGTCCCACCGGCCGGTCCCACCGGCAGCCCCACCGGATCGCACCCGTACCTGACGCCGAGCTGTCCGTCGCAACGTACGAGGGTGTCGTTTCGCCGCCATCAGGAGCCCGTCACGCGCCGGTCACGAACCGCAAACGAAGACCTGAAGGGACTCGTGAGGAACTCGTGAGGACCGGTCGTCGTACGGGTTTGCAGGTGCGCACCGGCGGCCGATCCGTTCACACTCCCGACATGCCATAGCAGCGAAACCGAGACGATCCCTCCGTATGGTGCGCGTGCGGCGCGATCGCGGTGGTCCGTCGTTCGGACAAGGAGCGTGTGATGAAACTCGTCGTCGCGATCATCAAGCCTCACCGGGTGGAGGGCGTGACGGAGGCACTCGACCAACTCGATGTCTCGGGCATCACGCTCACCGACGTGCGCGGTCACGGGCGCCAGCGCGGGCACACCGAGGTCTACCGCGGCAGCGAGTACAGGGTGGATTTCCTGCCGAAGGTCCGCATCGAGGTGCTGGTGAAGGACAGCGAGACCGAGAAGGTCGCGAACACCATCGTCGAGGAGGCGCGGACCGGCCAGATCGGTGACGGGAAGCTCTGGATCCAGCCGGTCGAGATGGCGGTCCGCATCCGCACGCGTGAGATCGGCGAGGACGCCCTGTGACGACGTGAGCCCCCTCGGCGAGCATCCGTCGGTCCGGGCACGCATGCGCTCCTCGACCGACGGGTGCTCGCAGGACCGTCGACGACGAAGGCCCGGCCGCGCGCCGGTGTGATCTGCGTGCTCGCCGTCGACTTCACCGAGTGGATCCGGGTCGATGACCCGTGCGGCGCGTTCGCCGTGCACGGCGCCGCGGGGATCCGGGGCCCGCTGAGCCTCGGGTTGCTCGCCGTGGGCAACGACGGCCTTCCCGGCGCCTCGGGAGCCGACACGTCGGGCGGGCGGGTCACCGGCATCCTCTACGGAGGCAACGCCGACCAACTCATCGCCCAGATCAAGGGCAGCGCCACCATCGTGGTGTGCACGCTCGCCGCCGGGCTCCTGCTCGTGTACTCGATCAAGGCGATCGCGATGCTCCGCATCTCGAAGGAGGGCGAGCTCGAGGGCCTCGACCTCCACGACCACCGCGGCGCCCGCCTACCACCCCGAGTACGCCTACATGGGCTACTCGCCCATCCCGAGCGAGAAGGTCAACGGCCGCCAACCGAGAGAAGCCGTCCAGGAGGCGCTCATGGCCGAACGCACGTAGCGCGCGGCCGACGTGCCGCGGGCCTCACCGCGTCGGGGTCTCGACGGCAGCCGGCGTTCGTGGTAGTAATGCCATTGCATCAGATCGCCGGATCGCGCGACGAACCCGAGGGGGATCGGCATGGATCGATACGTGGTCATCTCGTCCGACTGCCACGCGGGACCGAACTCGCCGGTGTACCGCGACTACCTCGACCCGCAGTACCGCGACGACTTCGACGTGGAGCTGGCCGAACGCCAAGCCCTGATCGACGAGCGCCGCGCCGCCGCGGGCATGGACCCCTTCACCGGTGACGACGCGTTCAAGGAGGAGTGGTTCGGCGAGGACGAGGAGGGCAACAGTCTCCACGAGATCGGGATGCGCGGCGCGTGGGACGCGGCCAAGCGCGACCGGGAGCTCGACCGCGACGGCGTCACCGGCGAGGTCATGTTCCCTGGCCCGGACGCCGCCACCGGGAGCATGGGTGCGCCGTTCGGCGCCGGCTTCAACCCGGTGGCCACGCGCGACCCGGACCACCTCCTGGCCGGCGCGCGCGCGTACAACCGATGGGCGGCAGGGCTGTGCCAGGACAGCCCCGAGCGACGCGCCGGCCTGATCGTGGCGCCGATCCTCGGCGACCTCGACGGCGCGATCGCCGAGATCCGTCGCGCACACGCCGACGGCCTGCGAGGCGGCATCATCATCCCGCCGCAGTGGGGGCAGTACCCGTCGTACACGAGCTACCGCTACGACCCGGTGTGGGCGGTCGCGCAGGAGCTCGACCTTCCGGTGCACTGTCACTCCGGGCCCGGCGCCCACGAGGACTACGGCGAAGTGCCGGGGTGGATGAGCGTGTACGGCTACGAGACGATCTTCTTCACGTCGCGACCGATGTGGTTCATGCTGCTCACCGGCGTGTTCGAGCGCTTCCCGCGGCTGCGCATGGCGATCACGGAGGCCGGCAGCTTCTGGGCCGCCGACATGCTGTGGCGGCTCGACATGATGGCCACGCGTGACCACGGCGCGCGGAAGATGGCCGACACGCGCGGGATCCTCACGATGCTCCCGAGCGAGTACTTCGACCGCAACTGCGCGATCGGCTCGTCGAACACGCGCCGGCGCGAGATCGCGCGACGCTTCGAGATCGGCGTGGAGAACATCATGTGGGGCAACGACTTCCCCCACCCGGAAGGCACGTGGCCGTACACGCGCGACTTCCTGAAGGACCGGTTCTGGGACGTTCCCGTCGACGAGACCGCCCAGATCCTCGGGCACAACGCGGCGAAGTTCTACAACTTCGACCTCGAGAAGCTCCGGCCCATCGCGGAGCGCATCGGCCCGACGCCCGCGGAGTTCGGCCAGACGGACGAGTCGGTGCTGGCGAAGTGGGACGACCTCCGGAAGGCCGGGCGCCCGTGGCTCACCAACGAAGAAGCCCTCCCGCTGCCGGTCGCATGAGGGCGAAGCCCCTCGCCGGGCAGGCGGCGCTGGTCACGGGCGGCGGGGGCGGCATCGGCGGCGCGTCGGCCGCGTGGCTGGCGCGCGACGGCGCCGCCGTCGTGATCATGGGGCGCACCGAGTCGACGCTCGCGACCACGAGGGACCGGATCGCCGAGTTCGCGGGCGACGACGCCCGAGTCGAGTGCTTCGTCGGCGACGCGCTCGACGAGGTTGCGCTCCGCGCCGCGCTCACGCAGGCCGCGGGTATGGCGGACCGCCTCGGCATCGCGGTGTCGGTGATCGGCGGCGGCACGATGAAGCCGCTCCTCATGTTCGACGGCGCCGAGGTGCTCGACGACCTCAACCGCAACATCGTGTCGGCGTTCCTCGTGATCAGGAACGCAACCCCGCTCATGGCCGAGGCCGGTGGCGGGTCGATCGTGTGCATCTCCTCCGACGCCGCGACGATCCCGTGGCCGTTCCTCGCGATCTACAACACGTCGAAGTCGGGCGTCGAGGGCCTCGTGCGGGGAGCGGCGCTCGAGCTCGCGCCACTCGGCATCCGCGTGAACGCGGTGCGTCCCGGGCTCGTCAAGACCGACACGACCAAGGACGGCTTGTTCGCGAACGAGGCCGTGATCGCGCAGTTCCTGGAGCAGAAGCCGCTCGGACGCACCGGAGAACCCGACGACATCGCGGCGGGCGTGCGCTATCTCGCCGGCCCGGAGTCGTCGTGGGTCACGGGCCAGAGCCTCGGGATCGAAGGTGGCGCCGAGCTCGCCCGCGCGCCCTACCTCGAGTCCCTCGTGCGCAGCCGGTTCGGGGACGCCGCCATCGACCACGCGCTCGCCGGCCGGATCCCCGAGTAGCCCGGATCGCCGAGGAGCAGGAGGCCCCATGGACCGCTACGTCGTCATCTCCTCCGACTGTCACGCCGGGCTCGAGACGCCCGAGTACCGCGCGTATCTGGACCCGCAGTACCGCGACGCGTTCGACGACTCGCTCGTGGAGCGCGCGGCGCTGCTCGCGGCCATGCGCGAGGAGCGGGGCGGTTTGCTCATGGGCGGTGACGACGAGTTCCAGGAGGAGTGGTTCGGCCACGCGGAGGGTGTGGAGAGCCTGCACGAGGGCGGGCTCCGCTGCGGGTGGGACGCGCCGAAGCGCGACCGGGAGCTCGACAACGACGGCGTCGCCGCCGAGGTGATCTTCCCCGGCCCCGACGCCGCCACCGGCACGATGGGTGCGCCGTTCGGTGCCGGGCTGGTGATCGGCGCCGAGCTCGACCCCGAGCTCCTGCTCGCCGGCGCGCGTGCGTACAACCGGTGGTGCGCCGAGCTGTGCGCGACGTCACCCGAGCGCCGCAAGGGTCTCGCGGTCGCGCCGATCCTCGGCGACATCCCCGGTGCGGTCGCGGAGATCCGGCGCGCCCACGGGTCGGGGCTGCGCGGCGGCGTGCTCGTCCCCGCGCAGTGGGGCGAGTACCCGTCGTACGCGCACGACGTGTACGACCCGGTGTGGGCCGTCTGCGAGGAGCTGCACCTCCCCGTGCACACGCACTCGGGCCCGGGCGCGCACCAGGACTACGGGACCGGCCCCGGTTTCTACGGCATGTACGTGGCCGAGACCCGGTGGTGGACGGCGCGGCCCCTCTGGTTCCTGCTGTGCGCGGGCGTGTTCGAGCGCTTTCCCGGCCTCGGGTTCGCGGTCACCGAGGCCGGCAGCTTCTGGGCCGCCGACCTGTTGTGGATGCTCGACGACACGTACAACCGCAACCACGGAGCCCGGAAGACGGCGAACCGCTTCACCAACCTCACGATGAGGCCGAGCGACTACTTCGACCGCAACGTCAAGATCGGGTCGTCGAACACGCGCCGCCGCGAGATCGGACGTCGCTACGAGATCGGCGTGGGCAACATCATGTGGGGCAACGACTTCCCCCACCCGGAAGGCACGTGGCCGTACACGCGCGAGTTCCTGAAGGAGCGCTTCTGGGACGTCCCGATCGACGAGACGCAGCAGATGCTCGGCCTGAACCACGCCGAGTTCTACGGATTCGACGTCGAGGCGCTCCGGCCGATCGCCGATCGCATCGGGCCCACGCCGGAGGACCTCGGGCAGACCGACGCCTCCGTGTTCGCCAAGTGGGACGACCTGCGCGAGGTCGGCCGCCCGTGGCTGACCGGCAAGGAAGCCGTCGGCGGCGGGATGCACTGAACGGTCGTGTAGTACGTGCCACGAGACGCGTCCGACACCCGCGACCGGCTGCTCCGTGCCGCCGAGTACCTCTTCGCGCGGAGCGGTGTCGACGTCCCGATCCGCGAGATCCACGAACGGGCCGGGCAGCGCAACGCGTCGGCGATCCAGTACCACTTCGGCTCGAAGCAGGACCTGATCCGGGCCGTCATCGAGCGGCACGCGCTGTCGGACTCCGAGGTGGCGACGATCCGGGCCGACCTCCGGGCGCGGCGCGACGACCCACGCGGCCTGGTGGAGGCGATCGTGCGGCGCATCGCCGGCTACCTCGCCACCGAGGAGACGCGCGATTACGTGCGCATCAGCTTCCAGCTCCTCCTGCGCTCGCCGTTGCGTTCCGATCTCGACGCCGAGATCGACCGGCCCGACCTCATCAGCTTCGAGGCCGAGACCGACGTGATCCGCTCCGCCGTCCCCCACCTCCCGAAGCGCGTGCTGCACGAACGCGCGCTGGCGGGCCTCGCGTTCGTCACGATGCAGGTCGCCGAACGGGCCCGGATCATCGACGACGAGCCACTCGAGCGTCTGCTCGACGAGGAAGCCTTCATCGACAACCTGGTCGACATGACCACGGCGATGCTCACCGCGCCCGCGCTCGAGCGCTACAGCACCGTGTAGCCACCGTCCACGGAGAGCGCCGCGCCGAGCACGAACGACGCGGCGTCCGTGCACAACCACACGGCGGCCTCGGCGATCTCCGCGGGTTCGGCCACCCGCCCGATCGGATGGAGGCTCACGAGGTGCTCGGCGACCTCGGGAACGTGGTCGAAGGCCGCGGCAACCATGGGCGTGCGCGCGGTGCCGGGACAGATGGCGTTGACCCGTATCCCCTGTGCGCCGTACTCGAGGGCGACGGTGCGCGTGAGGCCGATCACACCGTGCTTCGCCGCGACATAGCCCGACTGACCGGGATACCCGGTGAGTCCCGCCACCGACGACGTGTTCACGATCGCGCCGCCGCCGCGGGCGAGCATCGCCGGGATCTCGTACTTCATGCCGAGGAAGACGCCGGTGAGCATCACGCCGATGGCGCGTTCCCATTCCGGCAGCGGATGGTCGGCGATCGGCTGGCCACCGGTGCCCATCCCCGCGTTGTTGAGTGCGCAGTCGAGACCACCGAACGTGGAGACCGCGTGGTGCACCATCGCCTCGACCTCGTCGGCCCTGCTCACGTCGGTGTGCACGAACGACGCGACGCCACCCGCGTCCTCGACGAGGCCGACGGTCTCGGCGCCGCCGGCGTCGTCGATGTCGGCCACGACCACGCTCGCGCCCTCGCGCGCGAGCACGAGCGCGGCCGCGCGGCCGATCCCCGCGGCGGCACCGGTGACGAGCGCGACCCGTCCGTCGAGTGCACTCATGGCGGTCCTACGGAGCCGGCTGCCACGGTGGCGGCGCGTCGTCCGCGCGCAGCAGCGCGTCGGTACCGCCGTCGCAGAACACGACCGACCCGCAGAAGAAACGGGCGTCGGGGCCGAGCAGGTACTCGATCAGCGCCGCGATCTCCTCGGGCTCTCCCCGCCGCCCGACGGGGACCGGGAAGTCCTCGATGAGTGGGCCGACCGTGGGATGGTCGAGCCCTTCCTGCAGCAGCGGGGTCTGCGTGGCGCCCGGCGCGATGGCGTTCAGCCGGATGCCGGCGCCCGCCCATTCCTCGGTGGGCGCGCGGCGGCGGATCCAGCGGGCGAGCGCGAGCTTCGTGACCCCGTAGGTGCTCAGCGACTCGCCTTCACCCGCCCGCGCCCGGGCTGCCGCCTCGTCACCGGCGAGGCACGCGTCGACCAACGCCTGCGAGATACCGGGCTGGGTGGTGGTGGCGTTCGAGCTGATGGCGACGGCCGCGGGCTCGCGTCCCTCGGCGAGCGCGCCCCGCAGCCCGTCGAGCACCTCGACGGTGCCGAAGTAGTTGACCGACACCAGGAGCGACGCCGGCCGGTCGGGGAGCCCGGTGAGACCTGCGCACGTGACCAGGCCGTCGAGCGCACCGTGGCACAAGTGCGTGACGCGTTCGATGGCGTGCTCGCGGCCGGCGCGCGTGCCGAGGTCGGCTTCGACGTCGGCGTCGTGGAGGTCGACCGTGATCACGCGGTGGCCGCGCTCGCCGAGCCGATGGGCGGTGGCCCGGCCGATACCCGACGCCGCGCCGGTGATCGCGACCGTGTCGAGCAGCCTCACCGCTCCCCGCTCTCGGCGCCTGCCCCATGGTTCACTCGCTGCTCGCCCCGATACCGAGCACGCCGACGCTCGCTCACGGGCGCCGGGCCGCACCGCTCGCCCTTCGGCGACCGCCTCCTTGCGAGCCGGGACACCCGGCTCACCGCGCGAGATCCTTCCACGGGATGTCGCGGTCCGACGTCGGGTCGCGCGGCAGGCCGAGCACCCGTTCGGCGATGCCGTTCCGCTGCACCTCGTCGGTGCCGCCGCCGATGCGCACGTTGAACTGGTTGAGGAAGTAGTCCTGCCAGCGTGCCTTGTCGAGGGCGTCGTCACCGTAGAGAGTTGCCTCGGGACCGAGCACGCGCATCACGAGGTCACCGGTGCGGGCCGCGTGCTGCGAGAACGCCAGCTTCAACACCGACGCCTCGGGGCCCGGCGGCCGGCCCTGGCTCATCGCGGTGCGCAGCTCGAGGCCGAGGTACCGCAGCGTCGCGGTGCGGATGTACATCTGCGCGAGCTCCTGGCGGATCCGCGGGTCGTCGGTGACGCCGAAACGGCGCGCCAGCGCGATGACGTCGCCGGCGTTGCGACCGCCGCCTCCCACGCCGATGACGGCCCGCTCGTTCGCGAGCGTGGTGTGGGTGACGGCCCAGCCGCCGTTGACCTCGCCGATCACGTTGGCAGCAGGGATGCGCACACCCGAGAGGAAGACCTCGTTGAAGTGCGCGATGCCGGTGATCTGTCGGAGTGGTCGCACGTCGATGCCCGGCGTCTTCATGTCGACGACGAAGTAGGTGATGCCGCGGTGCTTCGGCGCGCCGGGGTCGGTGCGGGTGAGGAGGATGCCCCAGTCGGCATACTGCGCGTAGGAGTTCCACACCTTCTGGCCGTCGACCACCCACTCGTCGCCGTCGCGCACGGCGCGCGTCCCGAGCGTCGCGAGATCGGAGCCCGCGCCCGGCTCGCTGAAGAGCTGGCACCACAGCTCGTCGCCGTGGAGCATGGGGTCGAGGTATCGCTCCTGTTGCGCCGGTGTCGCGTGGGCCATGAGCGTCGGTGCCACCATCCCGATCCCCACGGAGAAGACGCCGCTCACGACGTCGAACTGCGACTCCTCCTCGGTGTAGATCGCCTGCTGGATGGCGGTGCCGCCGCGGCCGCCGAACTCCTTCGGCCAGGTGATGCCCGCCCACCCGTTGTCGTAGAGGACGTGCTGCCACTCGCGGCACCGTTCGATGTGGTCCCACATCCAGTGCGGGTCGTGGCGGTCGAGCTCGTCCAGGTTGGTGACACCCGGGACCTTGCGCTCGGCGTGCTGTTCGAGGAACGCGCGTGCCTCGCGGCGGAACGCGGCTTCTTCGGGCGAATCACCGATGTCCATCCGCCGTCCTCCTTCTCCCGGCTCTTCCCGGCGCTACGCAGGCCGCAACTCGACCAGGCGCACGATCGGCAGCTTGCGCGTCGTGCGGGTCTGGTAGTTCGCGTAGTAGGCGCGGTCGGCGACGAGCTGCTGCCACACCTCGTCGTATTCACCGCCCTCGAGGACCTGCGCGTCGGCCCAGAACTCGTGGTCCTGGGCCCGGACGCGCACGACCGGGTTGGCGTCCTTGTCGGCCAGGTTGAGGTACCAGTGCGGGTGTGCGTCGTTGCCCGCGTACGAGGCCACCACGATCCGGTTGCCGTCGTCGTCGAACCACACCGGCAGCGCCACCTTGTGCTCGCTCCCGCTCTTGCGCCCGATCGTGTAGACGACCACCTGGTGCATCCCGGCGCCGATCCACACCGCGTCGTCGTCCATCGTCTCCATCGCCTGCACGTGCATGCGGCTGATCGGTGCGATCTGGTCGAACGCGGGTTCCTCGAAGGGCTCGTTCGGCTGGGGCTCACGCGGCATGGCTCCGGAAGCTACTCGGGTTTGGTCGCTCGCTCCTCGCCGGGATACCCGGCTCGCTCCCGCGGGGGGACGTCGTCCTACGATGGCGGCCCATGGCCGAGATCCCGATGATCATCTCCGTCGACGACCACGTGGTCGAGCCACCCGACCTCTGGACGTCCCGCCTGCCGAAGAAGTACATCGACCGGGGCCCGCGCGTCGAGCGCGACGCCGCGGTCTTCCACTTCGAGGGCGGCAACTTCACCTACGAGAAGGGCGCCGAGGGCGGAGCACCGTGCGACTGGTGGCTCTACGACGACCTCGTCTACCCGTTCCCGAAGCTGTCGGCCGCCATCGGGTTCCCCGAGCTCGACGTCACGCCCACCACGTTCGACGAGATCCGCCCGGGCTGCTGGAAGCAGAAGGAGCGTCTCGCCGACATGGACGCCAACCACACCGAGGCGTCGATCTGCTTCCCGAACACGCTCCCCCGCTTCTGCGGCCAGACCTTCTACGAACGCAAGGACCACGACCTCGCGCTGCTCTGCGTGCAGGCCTACAACGACTGGCTCGTCGACGACTGGTGCGCGGGCGCCGGCACGGGGCGGCTCGTCCCGCTCGCGCTGCTGCCGCTCTGGGACGTCGATCTGTGCGTGCAGGAGGTCCAGCGCGTCGCCGACCGGGGCGTGTACGCGATCACGTTCCCCGAGAACCCGTTCCCGCTCGGGTTGCCGTCGATCCACGACAAGGACCACCACTGGGACCCGCTCTTCGCCGCGTGCCAGGACGCCGGCACCGTGGTCTGCATGCACATCGGATCGAGCTCCAAGATGCCGACCACCTCCCCCGACGCCCCGTTCATCGTGAGCTCCACCTTGACGTTCGCGAACGCGATGGGCTCGATGATCGACTACATCTTCTCGGGCACACTCGAGCGCTTCCCGCGGCTCACGCTCGCGTACAGCGAGGGCCAGGTGGGCTGGATGCCCTACGTGATGGAGCGCGCCGACAAGCTCTGGGAGGAACGCAGCGCCAACTCGTTCGGCACCGACCTCCCCGAACGGCCCACGAGCTACATGCAGCGCATCTACGGCTGCATCTTCGACGACGAGATCGGTCTCGCCAACCGCGACGTGATCGGCATGGACCAGATCTGCTTCGAGACCGACTACCCGCACGCCGACTCGACGTTCCCGCACTCGAAGGAGACGGCCGAGAAGATCTGCGCGGAAGCCGGGCTGACCGAGGACGAGACCTACAAGTTCATCCGCGGCAACGCGATCCACGCCTTCGGCCTGGAGCGCTTCGGCATCACGAAGTAGCCGTCACGCCAGGCCGAGCTTCCGGTTGTCCCACGACAGGAAGCGCTCGTCGGGAACGAGGCGCAGGTAGGTGCGACCCTCGTAGTGGTCACGCGTCGCCCGTGACATCGCCGACGGCGCGGTGCGGAAAGCGGCGTACTTCGTGTCGAGCGCCTCGGCGATGCAGGCCTGCAGGGCCTCGTCGCCCACCACCTCGACTCGCCCGTTGAGCTGGACCGCTTCGAGCTCGGCCCATCGCTCACCCGATTCGACCAGGAACGACGCGCGCGCGTCGCGCCGGACCCGCGCCAACTTCTTGGTGCGGGACGGCGTGCTGAAGCAGATCGTGCGATCGAGCGCCACGAACCACATCGGCAACGTGACCGGCATGCCGTCGCGGCGCAGCGTGGTGAGGATCCCGGTGTGCGCGCGCTCCAACACCCGCCAGGCCTCGTCGGGCGTGAGCCGTACGCTCACGAGAGCGTGACCGGGTTGGTCCACGCCCGGCGCGGGAGATCGGTGACGCGCACGAGCTCGTCGGCGTGTGCGCGCGCGTGCTCGAGCAGGATGCGCGTCGCCTCCGGTGTCGGATCGGGCCAGCTGTGGAACAGGAGAATGGCACAGTCGGCCCCGTCGCGGCGGCGCCCCTCGACGTCGTCGATCACGTGCTGCGCGACCCGCACCGGGTCGTGCCGCACGTCGTCACGCCAGTCGTAGGCCACTGCGTGGCAGTCGACGTGCCACCAGCCCTGCACCGCGACCGTCTGCAGCACGAAGGCGTCGGTGTTACCGGCGAGGTACGGGAGGCGGAACAGCGGCCGCACGGGCGGCACGCCCACTCCCGTCAGCGCCTGGTCGGCCGCGGCGAGCTCGCCGACGATCTCGTCGGCGGTGAGCTCCGTGAACCGGCGGTGCGTGTGCCCGTGCAGCCCGACCTCCATGCCGTCGGCGCGCAGCGCGTCGAGCTCGTCGGCCGTCGCTCGCTGCCCGACCCACCCGCCCTGCACGAACAGCGTCGCCGGTGCCCCTGCGCCGACGAGCGCATCGACCACGGCACGGAAGTTGCCCTCCCGGCACGGATGGTCGCGGGCCTCGACGTCGATGGTGACCGCCAGTCGCACGCCCGGACTGTATCGAGGGCAGAATGCCGGGCATGGAAGACGCGCACCACCGTGGCCCGCTGGCGGGTGTGAAGGTCATCGAAGCCGCGATCTACCTCGCGGGGCCCTTCGCAGGGATGATGCTGGCCGACCTCGGAGCGGAGGTGGTGAAGATCGAGCACCCGAAGGGTGACCCCTTCCGCAGGTTCGGGCGTCCCTCCACCGCGTTCAGCCCCGTGTTCGCGAACTGCAACCGGTCGAAGCAGAGCGTCGCCCTCGACCTCAAGGATCCCGCGGGGCGTGCACGGCTCCTCGGGTTGCTCGCCGAGAGCGACGTGTTCCTCGCGAACTGGCGTGCCGGTGTCGCCGACGGGCTCGGGCTGTCCGACGACGTGCTCACCGCGACCAACCCGCGTCTCGTGCGCTGCTTCGTGACCGGGTACGGGCCCGACGGGCCGCTGTCGTCGGAGCCGGCGTTCGACACCGTGCTCCAGGGCCGCAGCGCGCTCAGCGACGCGCTCGTGGGCCCCGGCCGCGACCCGGTGCTGATCGCCGGGTTCCCCGTGGACAAGCTCGTGGCGATGATGGCTGCCCAGGCGATCCTCGCGGCGTTGTTCGAGCGCGAGCGCACCGGCACCGCCGAGCGCATCGAGGTGTCCATGCTCGACGTCGCCAGCTACATCAACTTCTGCGACCTCTTCACGAACCGGGTGTTCGTCGACCACCAGCCCGACGTCGCGGAGAACCTCCAGGCGTCGGCGATCCGGCCGGTCCGGGCGCGCGACGGCTGGATCGTGTGCGCGCCGGTCACCGGGAACCAGATCCGGGCGACGTTCGCCGAGCTCGGCCACCCGGAGTTCGTGGACGAGGTGCTCGGCCAGCCCGATCAGGCATCGGTCGTGGCATCGATGTTCGAGTGCGTCGAGCGGGCGACGAAGGACCTCACGATCGACGAGGCACTCGCACGCTTCCGCGCGGCCGACGTTCCCGCCGGCCCGTGCCTGACGATCGACGAGCACTTCGACGAGCCGCAGGTGCGGCACGCGCACCTCTACCAGGTCGACGAGTGGCCAGGGCTCGGCCAGGTGCGGCACGTGCGCTACCCGGCGGTGTTCGGCAACTGGGGCCGGGTGGCCGCGCCGGGGGTCGCCCCCGTGCTCGACGCGCACGGGAGCTGACGACCGCGTCGGGTCAGTCGTGGCCCATGCGGTCGATGCAGACGACGACGGCGATGACCAGTGCCGCGTCCTCGCCGGGTTCGACTTCGATGCCGTAGGTGTCGCGCACGCGGAACCAGCGCTTCGAGACCTCGGCGACCTTGTCGCCGTCGCGTTCGATCGTGTACTCGTGGTCGACGATGTTGCCCTTCGCCTCGAGATCATTCCCACCGTGGACGTCGATCGAGTACCGCTCGCGGAGTGGCGTGACCATCGCTTTCTTGACGCTGGCGATCGTGTCGCCGCCGCGCTCCACGTCCATCGTGTCGCGCACCCGCACCTTCTTCTCCTGGATGGTGCACAGCTCGTCACCCGAGGGCGACTCGATCACGAGCGTGTCGCGCACCCGGAGGGCCTTGCCGTCCACCTTGAACGCGCGTTCGCCCCGGCCGGTCTCGACCCAGTAGTCGTCGCCGATCGAGAACATCTTCTCGCGCAACTGGTAGTGCGAGTCGCCCGGCTCGTCGCGCCGCTCTTCCCGCCGGTCTCGAAGCAAACCCATCCCGCGGACCTCCCCACGTCAACCCAGTGCGCCGGTTTCCTTCAGCTTCGCCAGGCGGTCGGCGTCGTAGCCGAGCACGTTCGTCAGCACGGTGTCGGTGTGCTCCCCCACCGTGGGCGCCATCGTCGGCACCGGCAACTCCTCGCCTTCCACGTGGAGTGGGAACAGCAGCTCGGCGGCACCCGTCTCCTCCTCGGTCGTCCACCGGAATCGGTCGAGGAACTGCGGGTCGTCGCGGACGCTCTGCGGCGTGTTGGCGGGCGCGATGGTGGTGTTGTGCTCGTCGGCGAACGCGACCCACTCCTCGATCGTGCGCGCCCTGAAGATGTCGCGCAGCTCGGCCTGCAGCTCGGTGTTGCCGCGCGCGTGGTCGGCGATCCGTTTGCCGGGCCACTTGTCGAACAGGTCCATGCGCCCGATGCCCTCGCAGAAGTTCTTCCAGAACGCCTGCTCCGACGCCATGAACAGGACGTGCCCGTCGGCGGCCTCGTAGTACTGGTAGCGAACGCCCTCCCACATGCCTCCGAGGCCCGGCGCGCGACGCTCGTAGTCGTCGGACGGGTTGCCGGTGACCTCGGTGTCGGGCCGCTCGTCGTAGCCCTTCCACGTCTCGATGCGGTACCAGTCGAAGTAGGCGGCGGAGTCCGACTGCGCGATCTCCATGTTGGCGCCCTCGCCGGTCCGTTGCGCGCGAACGAGCGCGGCCAGGATGCCGATGGCGCCGAAGGCGGGGCCCGCGGTGATGCCGATGTTCGCCTGGTCGGGGATGCGGCAGAAGCCGTCCTCGTCGACGACGGGTTGCAACGTGCCGGCCCACGCGTCGTAGGCGATGCCGTGGCTCGGCAGGTCGCGGTACGGGCCGGTGGCGCCGTAGCCCGAGATCGTGCACATGACGATCGCCGGGTTCAGCTCACGCAGCCGGGTGTACCCGAGCCCGCGCTTCTCGAGGAACCCCGGCCGCATCGCCTCGATGACGACGTGCGACGCGCGCACCAGCTCCTCGAAGACCTCGATGGCTTCCGGCACCTTCAGGTCGAGCACGACGGACTGCTTGCCCCGGTTGACATGCAGGTGCATGAGCGAGATGTCGTTCACCATCGGCCACGTCATCTGCCGCACGTAGTCTCCCGACGGCGCCTCCACCTTGATCACCTCGGCGCCGAGGTCGACGAAGTGCGACGTGATCGCGGCCGGCCCGAGCAGCGAGCACTCGATCACGCGGATCCCGTCGAGCATCGCCGGCTTCTGATCGGGCATCGCGGTCACTCCAGTCCTCGAAGTTGCGTCATCAACCGACGCTATACGACGGCTGCTGACGCAACTTTGCGCGAACGGGCGGTCACCCGGGCCAGACCACTGACTGCATCTCGGTGTACGCGATGAGGCCGAAGTCGCCACCGTCACGGCCGATGCCGCTCATCTTGAACCCGCCGAACGGCGCTTCCATGTTGCGCTGGGCGGTGTTGATGCCGACGTTGCCGGAGCGGAGTCGTCCCGCGACCCGGAAGCCCTTCTCGCTGTCGGTGGTGAACACGTAGTCGTAGAGCCCGAAGTCGGTGCTGTTGGCGATCGCCACGGCCTCGTCCTCGTCGTCGAACGGGACCACCACGATCACGGGACCGAAGATCTCCTCCCGCACGGGCTTCATGTCGACCGTGCACTCGGCCAGCAGCGTCGGGGCGACGTAGAAGCCGCGGTCGACCGCGGGCTTGCGGCCGTCGACGACGACGGTCGCGCCCTCGTCGGCGCCGGCACCCACGTAGGCCTCGACGCGGTCGCGCTGTGCGCCCGAGATGAGTGGCCCGACGATGGTGTCCTGCGCGAGCGGGTCGCCCACCCGCAGCCCGCCGGCCATCCCCGCCAGCCGGTCGACCAGCTCGTCATAGCGGCTGCGGTGCACGACGGCGCGCGTGGGCGCGGTGCAGATCTGGCCGCTGTGGAAGGTCCACACGCTCCCGATGCCGGTGACCGCGAGGTCGAGGTCGGCGTCGTCGAAGACGATGGCAGCACCCTTGCCGCCGAGCTCGAGCAGCAGCCGTTTCATGGTCGCACCGCCGGCCTGGTAGATCGCCTGCCCCGCGACCGTCGATCCGGTGAACGACACCATGTCGATGTCGCGGGTCTCCGTGAGGGCGACGGCCGGGGCGACGTCGACCGAGGTCACGACGTTCACCACGCCGGGCGGGAACCCCACGTCGCGCATGATCTCGCCGAGCGCGAGGATCGCCAGCGGGTCCTGGGGCGCCGGCTTCACCACCACCGTGCACCCGACCGCGAGCGCCGGTGCGATCTTGCCGGCGATGTTGGTGAGCGGGAAGTTGTAGGGCGAGATGCACGCGACCGCGCCGACGGGCTGGCGGTTCACGTACGCACCCATGAGCGCGCCGGGCGCCAGCGGCGTTGACGCCACCGGTGACGGTGGCAGCGGGATCCCGAGGTTCTTCCCCGCGTCACGCGCGTAGCGCTCGAACCGCTCGATCGCGACCGGCACCTGCATCCGGGAGCCGACGGTGGCGGTGGCGCCGGTCTCGGCGATGATCAGCGGCACGAGGTCGCCCTGGAGCTTCACGAGCTCGTCGGTGACCGCGCGCAGCAGCGCGCTCCGTTCCGCGACCGGCGTGGCCGCCCACCCGGGAAAGGCCTGCTGCGCGGCGCGCGCCGCCTCAAGGGCCTGGTCGACGGAGGCTTCCGGCGCGAGCCCGACGACCTCTTCGGTCGCGGGGTTCACGATGGCGGACGTGCCGTTGGCACCGTCGACGAGGTCGCCGCCGATCAGCAGCTTCCACTGGTGGTCGGACCAGTCGGCCATCACTGTCCCCTTGTGGCGTCGAGAGCGGTGCCGGAGGGCCAAGGCTACAGTTCACCAGCCCCGGAATTTCTGGTCGCGAGTGAGCCCACGCGGCAGGTGGTCAACGTGCTCGACGAAGTCATCAGAGGCGGCACCGTCGTCGACGGCACCGGCAGGCCGGGCGTCGTCGCCGACGTCGGGATCCGCGACGGGCGCATCGTCGCCATCGGGAAGATCGACGAGGAGGCCGCGCGCGAGATCGACGCGACCGGCTGCGTCGTGGCGCCGGGATTCATCGACCCGCACACGCACTACGACGCGCAGCTCATGTGGGACCCGAGCGCATCGCCGTCGAGCATGCACGGCGTCACGAGCGTGATCGGCGGGAACTGCGGCTTCAGCCTCGCGCCCCTCCGCGACGGTGAGCCCGACGCCGACTACCTGCGCCGGATGATGGCGCGGGTCGAGGGCATGCCGCTCCCCGCGCTGGAGCAGGGGACGGACTGGGGGTGGCGCACGTTCGGCGAGTTCCTCGACCGGTTCGAGGGCAACATCGCGGTGAACGCGGGCTTCCTCGTCGGCCACTGCGCGATCCGCCGTTACGTCATGGGCCCCGACGCCGTCGGCCAGGAGGCCAGCCCCGAGCAGGTCACCGCGATGCGAGCCGAGCTGGCCCAGGCACTCGAGGCGGGCGCGCTCGGGTTCTCGTTCAGCCAGTCCGGGTCGCACAGCGACGGTGACGGCCAGCCGGTCGCCGGCCGGATCGGCGAAGGCGGCGTCGACCGCGTCGAGCAGCGGGTCGACCAGGGCGTGCTCCTCCTCCATGGCCTGCAGGGTGGACAT
>Ga0187777_10001199_pt1 | contig 16927 bp, 14 predicted proteins | sample 1015_Q2_SP5_10_M_FD_132416 | JGI IMG/M metagenome (GOLD analysis project Ga0187777, IMG submission 132416) | Tropical peat soil microbial communities from peatlands in Department of Meta, Colombia - 1015_Q2_SP5_10_MG | ecosystem: Environmental > Terrestrial > Soil > Wetlands > Peat | place... | reverse complement strand
CTGCACGTCGCCGACAAAACGAATGCCTTTACGAGCGATCGTGCGCACGAGCTCCTGTTTTTCGCCGCTGTCGCCGATCGCCTTGCGCACCGCGTTGATACGGCTGTCGACGGTCGAATCGGAAACGATGCGGCCGCCCCACACGGAGGCAATGAGGTCATCCTTGCTGACGACACGGTCGCGATTCTCGACGAGATAGACCAATAGATCGAAGACCTGCGGCTCGATCGGAACGATCGTGCCGCGCGCGCGCAATTCCCTGCGCTCGCCATCGAGCGCAAAATCCTTGAACGAAAACAGCACTTTGTGTCGCCCGCAGTCTAAGTACATACAAGTATACCTTAGCTTCCGGACTCAAACCGCCGAAAACCTGCGACTTAATGGCGATAACTACGTTGGCCGTAAGTGATTCAGTTCACAAAGCGCGAGCGAATTAAATTAGTAAATAAAAACAGGACGTTGGTGCCTTCTCATTAAATTCGGCAAATCACAGTGTCCTCAAGAGAAATCAAGACTTCCTCAAGAACAAATCAAGTGCGGCTCAAAGTCTTTGCGGGCCGCGACGCGCATACATGCTTCCGAAAACTACTTTGGAGCATGCCATGTATCTCCGCCGCAACAATTGGTACGTCCGCCGCAACAATGGCACCATCGATATCGATTTCTATCGGCAGCGCGCCATTCTTCTTCGCAGAAGCGCGACAAACCGGACCTTCCGGCAAGTTTGGCAAGCGACCCGGCCGCTGGTCGGCACCGCGGTAATCATCGCAGCCTACGCAACCGCCTTGCATCTGATGTTCGCGCCGACGGCGGCGGCCGAGGTGCCCGCCGCGATTGCGGTGGGGGATGAAGTCCCGGTCACAACGGTGCATGCAGTCGGTGCGCAAGTCTATGAATGCAAGTTCGACTCCGCCGGCAAGCTGGTCTGGCAATTTCGCGAGCCGATCGCGACCCTGGTTGCCGACGGCAAGACTGTAGGACGGCACTACGCAGGCCCCAGTTGGGAAATGGCCGATGGCAGCGCCGTCAGCGCAAAAGTAGCCGCGCGTGCGCCGGGCGCGAGTCCGGATGATATTCCGCTTCTTAAGCTTGAGGTCACCGCGGCACATGGCGCGGGCCAGCTCAGCGGTGTGACTATAGTCCAGAGACTCAACACGCGCGGCGGCAACGCCGACACGTTGTGCTTCTCGCTGCACAGCTTTCTTAGCGTCCCCTATTCGGCGGATTACGCCTTTTACAAAAAGGCGGCTGGGCCTTCTGCAAGCCAATCTCACTGAACCCTCACATTGGAGGATGACCATGGGAAGATTTATCGCATTTTTGTACGGCCTCGTTGTCTACGTGGTGTTCTTCGTCGCGATTCTCTACGCCATCGGATTTGTCACCGGGCTGTTTGTACCGAAGACAATCGACAGCGGTCCTGCCGGGCCGACGATCCAGGCGATCATCGTGGATCTGTTGCTGATGGGATTATTTGCGATCCAGCACAGCGTGATGGCTCGACCGGGTTTCAAGAAATGGTGGACACAGTTCGTCCCCGTCGCCGTCGAGCGAAGCACCTTCGTGCTTTTCGCGAGTCTCGCGCTCCTTCTGCTGTTCTGGCAGTGGCAGCCGATCCCGGCCGTGGTGTGGCAGGTCGATAATCCGCAAGTTGCCACCGCGCTTTTGGCGCTGGAACTGTTCGGCTGGGTGCTCGTATTTACCAGTACCTTCATGATCAACCACTTCGAGCTGTTCGGCCTGCATCAGGTTGCGAACAACCTCGCCGGCAGGACGATGCCGAGGATCCAGTTCCGTACGCCGGCGCTCTATAACTTGGTGCGTCACCCAATCTACCTTGGCTTCATTGTCGCCTTCTGGACGACGCCAGTCATGACGGCCGGGCGGTTGTTGTTTGCCGCCGTCACCACCGCCTACATCTTTGTCGGTATAGCCCTCGAAGAGCACGACCTGATCGAGGTCTTTGGCGATGAATATCGCCGTTACCGACGGCGAGTGTCGATGATCGTACCGTTCCTCGGCCGGTCATCGTGAGGCGTGGCCGGCGCATGGCGATCCCTTCCAAATCATCGGTTGTCCCCGCAGCCAACGCCATCGCCGGCCTCGTTTCTCCCCGATCGATCCTCTGCTAACGTTCTCCCAGCGCGGCCGGGTTTGCCCGGTTCGCGCTGGGAGAACGAGCAGAGGATCTTTTGTATGGCCGTGGCCCAAGTCGCCGGCGAGCGGAATTCGGCGGCGATCAAGAAAGCAATTTCCGCACTCACAGCTGCCTTCGGCAATCGCGTCGTAACCTCGCAGGCTGTGTGCGAGCAGCACGGCAATACTCTTACCTGGGTCGCCAATCAGCCCCCCGACGCGGTCGTCTATCCGCACAGCACCGAAGATGTGCAGCAGGTTGTGCGGATTTGCGGTGCCAACGGCGTGGCGGTTATTCCTTTTGGCGTTGGCACTTCGCTGGAGGGACAGGTCAACGCTGCGCGCGGCGGGGTGTCGATCGACTTTCGCGACATGAACAAGGTGCTCGCCGTTCACGCCGAAGATCTCGATTGCGTCATTGAGCCGGGCATCACGCGGAAGGCGCTCAACGAGCACTTGCGCGACAGCGGCCTGTTTTTTCCAATCGATCCTGGCGCCGATGCGTCGCTTGGCGGAATGGCGGCGACACGTTGCTCCGGCACGAATGCGGTGCGTTACGGCACCATGAAGGACAATGTGCTCGCGCTGAAAGTCGTGATGGCGAACGGAGAGGTGATCGATACAGCCCGGCGGGCGAAGAAAACCGCCGCCGGCTATGACCTGACCCGGCTGATCGTCGGTTCGGAAGGTACCCTTGGAGTCATCACGCAATTGACATTGAAGCTGTCGGGCATTCCGGAGGCAATTTCCGGCGGCGTGTGCCCATTTCCCACCGTCGAGGCCTGCTGCAACACGACGATCCACACCATCCAGTCAGGTATCCCCATAGCGCGTATCGAGTTGCTCGACGCGCTGCAGGTGCGAGCGTGCAATATGCACTCAAAGCTCGACCTTCCCGAAACTCCGATGCTGTTTCTTGAATTTCACGGGACCGAGGCCTCGGTTGCAGAGCAATCCAAGCGATTTGGCGAAATCGCTACGGAATTCGGCGGCGGTCCGTTCAAGTGGACCACGCGGCCCGAGGAGCGCACCCGTTTGTGGGAGGCACGGCACCATGCCGCGATGTCGAACTTTGCGTTGCGACCGGGGGCGGCGATGGTTCCAACCGACGTTTGCGTGCCGATCTCGCGGCTAGCGGAATGCGTCACCGAGACGCAGCGCGATATCGCGGAGAGCCGCATTCTGGCGCCGATCGTCGGGCATGTCGGCGATGGCAATTTCCACCTTACCTTGCTCGTTGACATGAACGATGCCGACGAAGTCAAACGCGCCGAAGCTCTTTCCGAGCGGCTGGTCGAGCGGGCGCTAGCCATGGACGGAACATGCACCGGTGAACACGGCGTCGGACAAGGGAAGATGAAGTATCTGCTTGCCGAGCACGGCGCGGCGGCGCTTGCGGCGATGGCCGCGATCAAACGCGCGCTCGATCCGCAAAACATCATGAATCCGGGCAAGATCGTCGCGCTGTCATAGGCTGCGACACAGAATTGCCGCCATAAAACGTCAAAAATGGCGTACAATTGACAGCGTCTGGCGCGAAGGCGCGCGCCGGCGGGGGCTGGCGCTGGAGTTCACATTGCAGACCACCCTGCTCGGATTGGCGATTGCAATTATTCTGGCGCTCGTGGCGGCGCTGGTCGGCCCCATCGTGATCGACTGGGGCCACCATCGGTCCCTGTTCGAAACGCAGGCAGCCCGGCTCATTGGCGTCGATGTACGAGTGAGCGGCCCGATCGACGCGCGCTTGTTGCCTTCGCCACGCTTGACGCTACACGACATCGAAATCGGCACTGGCACCGACGCAATGCGTGCGCGCTCGCTTGGCATTGAGTTCGCACTCGGCTCGCTCCTGCGCGGGGAATGGCGTGCAACCGAAGTGCGTCTCGCGGGCCCGCAGCTCAGCCTTGGCCTGGATTCCTCCGGCCACCTGCGCGCGCCCAATCTCGCAATCGCCTTTAATCCCGATGAACTATCGGTGGAAAGGTTGCGTATTGAGGACGGCGCAATCGTTTTGACCACCGCTGGCGGTTCGAACGTTACTTTGGAGCGCGCGTGGTTCACAGGCGACGCGCGTTCACTTATCGGTCCGGCAAAGGGTGAAGGCGGCGTGACTATCGGAGGCAAGTTCTATTCATTTCGCATCGCACTTGGGCGTCTGAACGACGAAGGCGCCATGCGGCTTCATTTCAATGTCGATCCGGCTGATCGGTTGATGATGATCGAGGGCGACGGGGCGCTGACATTTGTCGATAAGCCGCGCTTCGAGGGAACATGGAATCTTTCGCGCCCGGTCGGGATCGGCGCGCGTGGCGGCGATCAGACATCAGACGCTGTAACTCAGCCGTGGCGTGTGAGCGGAAAGATCAAAACAACTCTGCAATCGGCGCTTATGGAGAGTGTCGAGTTTCAGTACGGGTCCGAAGATCAGGGCTTCAAGCTGACCGGCGTCGCTGACTTGAAATTCGGGACGCGCCCGCGGTTTGACGGCGTACTATCCGGCCGGCAGATCGATCTCGATCGCATCGTCTCAGGTGAAGATGCGCGTCCGTCCGTCACGGCTGGCGTTCGCCGGCTCGCGGACCTGAGTGCTGTGGTCTTTCGTCCTTGGCTGCCGATTCAGATCGGTATCGCCGTCGACCAGATCACTCTTGGCGGCAGCGCCGTTCAAAATCTGCGCGGCGACATCACAAGCAGCGCGGACGGATGGAGTCTCGATCGGCTCGAGTTTCGCGCGCCCGGCATGACACAAGTGCGGCTGAGCGGGCGTTTGGACGTTGGGGCCGATGGAATGGCTTTCATGGGACCGGCCGAAATCGATACATCCGATCCGAAGACGCTGGCGGCCTGGCTGGAGGGCCGCGGCGAGACGGGGAAGGGCGATTTGCGGCCGACCAGCCTACGTGGCGATTTGATGCTCGCCGGTGACAAGATTTCCGTCGAGGGTCTCAAAGCGGAATTCGAACGCAAGCCTTTGGCCGGCCGTTTTGCCTATTTTTTTCCGTCCGGGAAGCCTGCGAAGCTTGAAGCCGAACTTCAGGCTTCCCAGTTCGATTTCGATGGCGCGTTCAATTTTGGCCGGGCGGTGCTGGGTGGTACCGCGCTGCAGCGACCGCGCGAGATGGCTCTCGTGGCCGACGTCGGCCGCGCCACATTCGCCGGCATCGAAGCTCGCGATGTGCATGCGCGCGTAAAAGTCGACGGCGCCGGGTTGCAGGTTGACCGGCTTTCGGTAGCCGACTTTGGCGGCGGGAAATTCGCGGCCAGCGGCCGCGTCGAAACGGGAGGACACGCACCACGCGGTGCCTTGTCTGTCGATCTTGAGGCAACGCAGACGGCCACCGTGGCCGCACTGATCGAAAAATTTGCTCCGAAGGTCGCAAGCCCAGCCAAAATACTGCTTGACCGGGTCAAGGCCGCAAAACTGCACGGTACAGTTGACATCGCCGGCGATGACAAGGCGGCGGCCACAGTTGCGCAGTTGGCGTTGACTGGAAATATTGACGAACTGCGTGTCGATACACGCGTGCGCGCGAGTGGCGACTGGCAAAAGCCCTCCGCTGCCACGCTTCAGGTCAATGGCACGGTCGATGCACCGACGGGTGCGCCTCTGATCAAATTACTGAGCCTCGACCGCATCGTCAGTGTGGGCAAAGGTCCGGGACAGCTGAAGATTCAGACGGCAGGCCCGATCGACGGAGAGATCGGGCTGGATGTTCGTTTATCCGCTGCCGGTTTGTTGGCGCAAGCGGACGGACGCGGACAGCTTTTTGACAATCAAGGCATCAAGCTTACGGGCGACGTGCAGGTTCTGGAAGCCGATTTGAGGCCTTTGCGGGAAGCCACCGGCACAAGCAACACCGATGCGTTGCCGCTGAAATCAAGGTCACGCGTTGCAATCGCGGGTGGCACCATGACGTTCGATGATATCGACGCGAAAATCGGCAACTCGGTCGTTCGGGGCCACCTCACCGTCGACAATGCATCGCCGCGTCGAATCGATGGTGTGCTCGATGGCGATTCAGTCTACGGACCTGCGTTGATCGCGAGTGCTATCGGCCTTCCGGGACAAGGTGCCGGGAGTTGGTCCAGTGAGCCATTTGGCGCAGGCGTGTTTGGTAGTTTCTCGGGCAAGATCGCTCTCAAGCTCAAACAGGCCGAGGTGCTGCCGAAAGTCGTGGCCGAGACATTTAATGCCAGCCTGCGGCTCAGCCGAGACGAAGTCGTGCTGGAAGACGTGACTGGCACTATTGGACGCGGCCGATTTTCCGGTGCTATGACGCTTCGCAGCGGCGGAGAAGGTTTGTCCGCGCGCGCGAAAGTTTCTCTTGCGGGCGCCGACGCAGGCGCGCTGTTCCCAGGGGCGGGCACTGGTTCGCTTACGTTCACTGCGGAGACGGAAGGCACTGGCTTAAGTCCGGTGGCCCTCATCGGCGCTATGAAAGGCGCTGGCAAAATCGATCTCGTCGACGGGCAACTTGCCGGTCTAAACCCGCGCGCGTTCGATGCGGCCACCCGGGCGGTCGATCAAGGTCTTGTGGTTGAAACTGGACGCATCGCCGATCTCGTGAACAAATCGCTGGGCGGCGGCACGCTGTCCGTGAAGCGTATTGAGTCCGCTCTGTCCTTCAGCTCCGGTCAACTCCGGCTGAGCAATACCGCTGTTGAAAGCAAGGATGCGGCGCTTTCGATTACGGGTATGCTCGATCTGATTGACGGGTCGATCAATGCCCGGCTCGACCTTTCTGGTCAAAGCGAAGCGGCCGGTGCACGACCCGACATCTCGGTCAATCTGAAAGGACCTCTGACCGCGCCGTCGCGCAGCGTTGATGTCTCGGCGCTTACCGCCTGGCTCACCCTGCGGTCCGTCGAAAACCAAACGAAACGATTGCGCGCGATCGAAAGCGCCCCGCCGCAGCCACGCGAGCGGTCGGCGCCCAAGAATAAGCAAGCGCCTGCGTTGCCGGCACCGATCGATATCCGGCCGGTGCCGGCCCCGCGGAGCGCGGGGCGCCCCGCGGCGTCAGTCGGCTCGCAGAACTGATGGCATCATGCGCGCGGTTTGCACTTCGCGAGTTTCGTTAGGTACGGTGCGCTCGTCATCGTTATGCACCCGGTAGTGGTCAAGAACGAAGAGCCGAATCGCGGATGACAGATTGCCCTGGCGGCGATCCGTATCGATGGATGCCACCAGATCCGACAAGGTCACTTCCCTGCTGGTCGCGATTTCCTTCAGTCCCTTCCAGAATGCATCTTCCAGACTCACGCTTGTCTTATGACCCGCGATTACGATCGAACGTTTGACAACCGGAGATTTCATCGGCGGTCCCCTATTTCAATCCGGAGCCGATCGAGGTCGCGAGTGGCCTTGGCTTTTTCGGCCGATGCAAGCTTGCGGACGTGTTTCATTTGACCGAAAGCAAATCGATTAGCCTGAGCACTTTGATCGCGCTCTTGCAGTTTGATTCGCTTACGGACGGTCCGAAGATTGATCACTTCAGCCACAACGTGATCCTCGAGGTAACCGGGTACGCTTCAGCTTGACGTCGTTCAGGTATCAGGAAACATCGTTTGCAAATGCGCCGACACGTGGGCGGAATTTCGTCATTCGGAATTTTGTTTTCCGTTTCCACAACATCGCTTGAGCTACTGTGAGGCTGTTCAGTGAAGTAATTCAATACACGGTTAGTTGACCGCGAAAGTTACTGATCTGCGTATTGGTGAATACCATCAAAAAGAACTGACGTATTGGGCACGACATTCCGACTATTCAAAATGTATATTTAATTTCATTAATTACTATACTGGTGACAGCTCGAAATTCCTTCGTGCAAAACCCTACGGCACGTTTTCCATTTTAGAGAAATTTGACTCAGCGTACGGGCGCAGAGAGTACCGGAGTACCCCCGCGATCTGCGCGGTCGATGCCGCCCAAATCTCGCGCTATCGCGGGCGAACCATTTTTTCTGGACGAACGAGTCGGTCGAATTCCTCTCCGCTGACAAGACCAAGGCGAATCACTTCTTCGCGCAATGTCGTGCCGTTGGCGTGCGCGGCCTTCGCAACTTGCGCGGCCTTGTCGTAGCCGATCTTGGGCGCCAGCGCGGTCACCAGCATCAGCGAGCGCTGCATAAGCTCGCGAATGCGTGATTCGTCGGCGCGAATGCCGACAACACAATTGTCGGTGAATGAATTCACCGCGTCGCCGAGCAGACGGATCGACTGCAACATGCAGTAAGCGAGTATCGGTTTGAAGACGTTGAGTTCGAAATGACCCTGGCTGCCTGCGATTGTTATCGTCGTGTGATTGCCGAATACCTGGCAGCATACCATCGTTAGCGCTTCGCTTTGCGTCGGATTGGTTTTGCCTGGCATGATCGAGGAGCCAAGCTCGTTATTTGGCAGAATCAGTTCGCCAAGGCCCGAGCGCGGGCCAGAACCAAGCAGGCGAATGTCGTTCGCGATCTTGAAAAGCCCAGCTGCTGCGGAATTGATCGCGCCGTGCACGAACACGTAAGCGTCATGGCCGGCCATGTGTTCGAATTTGTTGGGTGCACTTACGAACGGCAATTTGGCGAGTCGTGCGATGCGCTGCGCGAAAGCTTTTGCGAATTGCGGTTTGGAATTGATCCCGGTGCCGACTGCAGTACCGCCTTGCGCCAGGGGATAAAGTTCGTTCTGCGCAAGCGCAAGGCGAGCAAGCGCGGATTTTACTTGCGCTGCGTACCCCGAAAATTCCTGACCCAGGGTGATCGGGGTCGCATCCATCATATGGGTGCGGCCAATCTTGATTATTTTCGAGAACTCCTTGGCCTTCTTGTCGAGCGCCTTGCCGAGGCGCGACAGCGCCGGCTTCAAATGGCGCTCGATCTCCATGGCGGCGGCGACGTGCATGGCTGTGGGAATCGAATCATTCGACGACTGGCTCATGTTGACGTGATCGTTGGGATGCACCGGTGATTTGGCGCCAAGCATGCCGCCAAGCTTGAGGTTGGCGGCGTTGGCGATCACCTCGTTGACATTCATATTGGTCTGGGTGCCGGACCCGGTCTGCCAGACCAGAAGCGGGAAATGTTCATCCAGCTTGCTATCAGCGATATCCTGCGCCACAGCCGCAATGGCTGCAGCGCGTTTGCGATCAAGTGACCCGAGCGCGCGGTTGACGTCGGCTGCTGCTCGCTTGATGAGTCCCAGCGCATGCACGATTTCGATCGGCATGCGTTCGCTTCCGATGCGGAAATTGCGCAGCGAGCGCTGAGTTTGCGCACCCCAAAGCTTGTCGGCGGGAATTTCCAGCGGCCCAAACGCGTCGCTTTCAGTGCGGGTCCCGGCGGATTTCTTGCGCGTCTTGGCCATGCAATTCGTCCAACGCCGCCAAAATCCAATGGTTTCGGCTCAATGCCGACTACAGTGCGAGCAGGTTATTTCTTACGAAAGCGATCAAGCCGGACGACTTCACCGCCGGCCGGCCGGTCCGGCTTATCATGCTTGGGCGTCGACGCCACTGCTGCCGGCTTCGGGTTCACCGCCGGCTCGGCCGCGGGCACCGGAGTGCTGACGGGCGGGCGTTTCTTCTTGGGTGCCGGCTCCTGCGCATTGGCCGGTGCGGGCCGTTCCTCACCCTCAATGACCTCTTCGAACTGCAGGCCGAATTGAACGGAAGGATCAAAGAACCCTTTAATCGCCTCGAATGGCACTGTGAGTCGCTCGGGTACTCCGCCAAACGATAAGCCAACCTCGAATTCGTCTTCACCAACCTTCAGGTCCCAGAACTGGTGCTGGAGAATAATCGTCATCTCATCGGGATATTGCGCGCGCAACCGATCGGACATGCGTACGCCATCGGCGCCGGTGTCGAATGAAATGTAGAAATGGTGGTCGCCCGGCAGGCCTTTCTTGGCCGTATCCGTCAACACGCCGCGCACCACGCCGCGCAGAGCCTGCTGGGTCAGAAGGTCATAGCGAATCTGATCGGCCATAGCGGATCAAACCATAAGGGAATCGCGTGATGCTACCGCGACGCACGCGTTCGGCGCTATCCCCGCGCGGTCCGTACACAGCCTGCTGATGCAATTGAGGCGGCCCGGGGGGAAAAATTAGAGTGGAGGCTTCTGTTGCCAGGTGCCTCCGAACCCCGCCTGACGGAGCTTAACCCGTCAGGGCTTTAGTTCGGTCTTTCAAACCGCTTACGCGGCCTGAGCAACCGGAGCATAGTTGTCGTTTGCAACTATGAAATGGCCCGATAACGGCGGAACCATGCCGAGCAAAAGCACGCCCTTTACGCCCTCGTCGATCCTATTTCGCCCCCGCCGAAGCCCGTGCCCGCCGGGCTTGGGTGGAGGCGCCGGGTACTGCCCCCGGGTCCGATGGGTTTATTACGACGGCCATTTATCGCCATAGCCGGATCGCTCCGGCACCAAAGAATATAAGCGCTGAAAGTTACCGAAGAAAGAGCAGCTGTTTATCAGGCAAAACAAGTGCTTATAGCTGCGGCGGCGCCGAGTTTTCGTAGCCGTAAGAGTACGGGCCGGGAAACTCTCCGATCGGCACAACGTGCGTAACCACACTGCCAAAACCTTCACCGGGCAGCCAGGCATGAAGATGAAAGGCCGGCGGCTCGATCTTGAAGACTTCCGGCCAACGCGGCTCGAATGCGAGGGTGACAGCCTGCTCACCTGCCGGACAGATAGTGGCAGAAACGCCCGCGAAGATCGTCTGCGCTGCGCGATGCACGTGGCCCGCCGCCACCAGCTGCACCCGCGGATGCCGCTTGAGCAGTTCTGACAATGCGTCAGCATTCCGGAGCCGGATTGCGTCCGAGTAAACGATGCCGGTGTTGAAGGGCGGATGGTGCAGGAACAAGAGCGCCGGCCGCGTTGTCGAAGCGGATAACACCGCGTCGAGCCAGGCCAGTGTCGCAGCCTCGAGCTCTCCATGGGATGATCCAGGCACCGTCGAATCGACGAGCAGCACGTCGAGTTCGCCAATATGGCGTACCGAATTGAGGGCACCATTGGCCTCGCCGTAGGCCGGATCCGGCAAGGCCTGACGCATCGGCAATCGCCGGTCATGATTTCCGGGAATCGCCACAAATGGAATTTCCAACGCGGCAAGCAACTTCTTTGCATGCGCGTATTCTTCCGGCAGCGCCGAATCGGCGATGTCGCCGGAAACGACGACAAGATCCGGACGGGGTGAGTGGCGATTGAGCGTTTCGATTGCCTGTATGAGCGCTGCAGCAGTATCGACCCGGCCGTAGGCGAGGACGCCCGGCGGTGTAATGTGCAGGTCCGAGATTTGAGCGATCAGGATAGGACGCGCGGCCAAAGCTGTCTCCACTAAGGATGGGCGGCTCGCGTTATGCCACGGCATAGTAAATATTCTTTACCGGCTTGTGGTCAGCGGAGCGGATTGTGGCGCCGATCAAGATTCTCAGTACGCACGCGGTCCAGGATATGTTGCGCGAATTTGCGCCCGCGTTCGAACGCACGCGTCAAGTCAGTCTTGTGATCGACTACGATCCTGCCAACGCGCTAAAGCGCCGGATTGAAGATGGCGTGCCCTTCGACGTGGCGATTGTCACGCGTCCGGTGATCGACGCGCTGATCGGGCAGGGCATGATTGTCAGTGAAACCGTCACCGACGTTGGCCGTTCAGGTCTCGGCATTGCCGTACGCAAGGGCGCGGCCAAACCGAATATCAGAACGACAGATGCCTTCAAGCGCGCCCTGATCGACGCAAGGTCAGTTGTTCGCTCACGGCAAGGCACCAGCGGGCTCTATTTCGAAACGCTGCTCACCCGCCTTGGCATCGCCGAAGCCATGAGAGGCAAAATCGTGATGGGCGGCAGCGGCCGGATCGCAGAACTGGTCGCGCGCGGTGAAGCGGAATTAGCTGTGCAACAAATTCCGGAGCTTCTGCCGGTCGACGGCGTTGATTTTGCCGGGCCGCTGCCGGACGAATTGCAGCTGTACACGGTGTTTTCCGCAGGCGTCAGCGCAACCTGCACAGCCAAAGAAGTGGCCAAGGCGTTTATCAACGGCCTGGCAGCCCCAGCGGCAGTCTCTTTGTTCAAGGCGAAAGGACTTGAGCCGATGCCGCATTGAATGGCGTATGCTCCTTGCAGCAGCGAAGGAGGACACCATGCGGCCGTTCGAAGGGATCCGGGTGATTGATGCCACCCATGTTCTGGCCGGCCCGTTTGCGACCTACCAACTGGCAGTGCTCGGCGCCGATGTGATCAAGGTTGAGCATCCGGAGGAACCCGATCAGAGCCGCATCAACGGTACTGACAAGGAGCTCAATCACCGCAACATGGGCACGGCGTTCCTCACGCAGGCCTCCAACAAGCGTTCGCTCGCGCTCGATCTCAAACAGGAAAAGGATCGCGACATTCTGAAGAAGCTGGTCGCCACTGCCGACATCTTTGTGGAGAATTACCGGCCCGGCGCTTTCGAAGCGCTCGGCCTAGGCTACGAAAAATTTGCCGCGATCAATCCGCGCCTGATCTATGCGTCATTTTCAGCCTTCGGGCAAAAAGGTCCGCGTGGCCAACAAACGGCTTACGATCACGTCATTCAGGCAACGTCCGGCATCATGGCAATGACGGGCACGCCGGAGGTGAATCCGGTCAAGTTCGGCTCGCCGGCAATTGACTACGCTACGGGAATGACCGGGGCGTTTGCGTTGGTGGCGGCATTGTTCCAGCGCGAACGTACTGGCAAGGGCCAGCGGATCGACATGGCCATGCTCGATGTGGCGATAGTCCTCATGAGCTCGCATCTCGCCGGTTATTTGCGCAACGGTGTTCACCCCAAGCCGAGCGGCAATCGCAATCCGCACGCGACCAACAGCGCCTATCAGGCCAAGGATGGGCTGATCATGCTCGGCGCGAGCAACCTGCGGCAACAACGGCGTCTGTGGACGCTGCTTGAACGGCCCGACATGATCAAGAAAACCAACGACGAACGTGAGGCCGACCGCGAACGCGAAGCGGCGGCGCTGACGGAAATTATGCGCACGCGCACAGCCGATGAATGGGAGGAATTCCTGCAAGCGCACCACGTTCCGGCCGCGCGTGTGCGCACGATGGCGGAAACGGTTGCCGATCCGCACCTCAAATCACGCGGCGTCATTTACCGGCACGTTGGGGGTAACGGCGTTGATGGTGCGTTCGGCGTTCCGCTTGCAGCGTTCACGTTTGCGCATGATGGGCCGCGTATCGACACACCGCCGCCGGCGCTCGGCCAGCACAATGCCGAAATTTTCAAGGAGCTCGGAGTCAGGCGGGATTAGTTAGCTCTAATCACTTCGCTGTTGCGCCGGATTTCTTCACCAGCGCCGACCACTTGGTTTCCTCGCGATCAATGTCGGCGGCATATTCCTCCGGCGTCGTTGGCAAAGGCTCGGCGCCTTCCGTCGCCAAATGACCGTTGACAGTTGGATCGTTTAAAGCCGCGCGCAACGCCCCGTTGAGTTTGTCGACGATCGGGCGCGGTGTGCCGGCAGGTGCGACAATTCCGTAGTGCAGCACCGCCTCAAAGCCAGGCAGGCCTTGCTCCGCCACGGTCGGAATATCAGGAAATGACGCGGAACGTTTCAGACTGGTTACCGCGAGCGCACGTAGCTTGCCTTCCTTCACGAGCCCGACAGCGGGAGGCAATGACGAAAAATAGATTTGCACGTGTCCGCCAAGCAGATCCGTAAGAGCGGGACCAGAACCTTTGTAAGGAATGTGCGTGATGTTGATACCGGCGCTCTCTGCGAACAACACGGTACCGAGATGAATACCACTTCCCGTGCCAGCCGAGGCATAGTTGAGCTTGCCCGGCTGCGTCTTGGCCAGCGCAACAAGTTCCTGCACGTTGCGCGCGGGCACGGACTCGTTCACCAGGACAATGAGCGGCGTCGTCGCGATTAAGCCGATCGGCGCGAAGTCCTTGCGGGGATCGTACCCGACATTTGGATAAAGAGTAGGATCGACGGCGAGCGTACCCGTGCCGCCGAGGCCAAGCGTGTAGCCGTCAGGCGGGGACTTGGCGACCTGGCGCGTTCCGACAGAGCCGCCGGCCCCACCGCGATTCTCGATCACGACGGGCTGACCCAGCGACTTGCTCATGGGGTCTGCGACCGCGCGCGCCACGACGTCGTTGCCGCCACCGGGCGCATAAGGAACGATCAATGTGATCGGATGGTTCGGATAGTCGGACGCCGACGATTGCGCCTGGGTCGACAGCGGCCATAAGGTCACACTTCCCAATAGGGCGATAAACTCCCGCCGCCGCATCGACACCTCCTGTCAGCCGCGTTCCGCAATCATTGGCGGGCCGCGGCCGCCGCGCAAGGGTGGTTTGCACATGGCCGCCTAGTCGCGGGCTACGGTGCGATGTAATTTTAAGAGGCATGTCCGCAGCCGTCGCGCCGTCATCGTCTCCCAAAATCACACAACCCTCGCTCGGCGAACTCTTCCGCGCCTTCGCGATTGTGTCGGTGTCTGGCTTCGGTGGCGCCTTGCCGTGGGCGCGGCGGAAGATCGTCGAACAAAAAGGTTGGATGACAGCGGATGAGTTCAACGAGGCTTTCGCGTTATCGCAATTTCTGCCCGGACCTAACGTCGTGAACTTCTCGGTGGTGTTTGGTTCGCGCTTTGGCGGCGCGGCTGGCGCTGCGGTTGCTCTGGCTGGTCTGATGGGACCGCCACTGATCATCGTTCTCATATTGGCCGTGCTCTATGCGCGGTTCGGCGATCTGGAAATGCTCAGCCGAATTCTCGTCGGCATTACTGCGGCCGCAACCGGCCTGCTGATAGCGGTGGTCGCAAAGATGGCGATGCCGCTGTTCCGCAAACGTTGGGATTGGGCGCCGCCGGTTGCGATTGCGGCATTCATCGGTGTTGCCATCTTACAGTGGCCGTTGCCGTGGGTTTTCCTTGTGCTTGCACCGATCAGTATCGCGCTTGCGTGGGTGACGCGATGAACGACAGTCCACTGCTGCCGCTTTTTGGTTATTTTGCCCTTCTATCTTTGTTCGCGGTTGGCGGTGCCAATGCGGCAATTCCGGAAATGCACCGCATCGCGGTCGAGGTGATGCACTGGATGAATGATCGGCAGTTTGCCGACAGCTTTGCGATCGCTCAGGTATCGCCGGGCCCCAACATCATTATTGTGACATTGATCGGCTATCACGTCGCCGGATTTGCCGGTGCCGCAGTGGCGACGGCAGCCATGTGCGGGCCGACCTGTGTTGTTGCTTTTCTGGTCGCGCGCACTTGGGACCGCTTCAAGGAAGCGCGCTGGCGTATCGCGATACAGGCAGGTCTCGTCCCCGTGTCGCTCGGGCTCATTGGAGCCAGCGCATTCGTCCTGGCCCGCACCGCGGATCACACGATCTATGCCGCCATTATTACCGCGGTCACGGCATTCATCGGTTTTGCCACCCGCATCAACCCGCTATGGATTTTTGCCGTTAGCGGCGTGCTCGGAATGAGCGGTTGGCTGTAGCAAATGCCGCCCAACATCTGAGCTTCCGGCCGGGGCCTCCCGTGTGCTAGGGAACGGGTGAGGGGTTCGGCCCATCAAGAACAACAATAAAAACAAAGAATAAAGAGTAGGGAGGATCAGGATGTCCGAGGGGGCCAAAACCTCCGCGAGGGGGGGCGGGTTTCGCTTCAAGGTGCGCGGGCCGCGTGCGTTTTACGGCGGGCTTGCCCTAATCGCCCTGGCGATCCTTGCAATTTGGGTCTCGGGCGATCTTCCAGGCACGCATGGCTTTGCATTTGGACCGGGCACCGCGCCTCGTCTGTTCGCCGGACTGCTTGCCGTTACCGGAGCGCTGGTGGCGCTGACCGGCCTGCTTTTCGACGGGCCTCCAATTGAAAGCTACGCGATCCGGGGCCCCGCTTGGGTGATCCTCGCGATCCTCTGTTTTGCCGGAATGATCCGCGGCGTAAGTGTGGGACCGCTGACTGTTCCGCCACTCGGGCTGGTTCCATCGACGTTCGCCGCTTTCCTAGTTTCAATTTTCGGTTCGACTGAAATGCGTTGGGTGGAGAGCTTGGTCGCCGCGGTCGTAATGACCGCTTTCTGCGTTGCGCTATTTGTCTACCTGTTGCAGCTGCCGTTCCAGCTCTGGCCTTGGGTCTGATCAGGAAGCGCTGTCATGAGTGAACTCCTCGCTAATCTCGCCCTCGGCTTCTCGGTCGCCGCGAACCCATACAACATCGGGTTCTGTCTTCTCGGTGCGTTGGTCGGCACGCTTGTCGGCGTGCTGCCAGGCATTGGTACCGTCGCAACAGTCGCAATGCTGCTGCCCATCACGTTTGGTCTGCCGCCGGTCGGCGCGCTGATCATGCTCGCCGGCATTTATTACGGCGCTCAGTACGGTGGCTCGACGACATCGGTGCTGGTCAATATTCCGGGCGAAGCCACCTCGGTGATCACCTGTCTCGACGGCCATCAGATGGCGCGTCAGGGCCGCGCTGGCGCAGCACTCTCGATCGCAGCCATCGGTTCGTTCTTTGCAGGCTGCGTTTCCACCGTGTTGGTGGCGGCGCTGGGCGGGCCGCTGACGTCACTCGCGCTGCTGTTCGGCCCGGCGGAATATTTCTCACTGATGTTGCTCGGCCTGATCTTCGCAGTGGTGCTGGCGAAAGGTTCGGTGCTCAACTCGATCGCCATGGTTTTGACTGGCCTGTTGCTGTCGATGGTCGGCTCCGACCTGGAAACTGGCGCTGGCCGCATGACCTTCGACATCGCGGAGCTCTCCGATGGCATCGGCTTCACCAACGTGGCCATGG
>Ga0187777_10001198_pt1 | contig 16928 bp, 19 predicted proteins | sample 1015_Q2_SP5_10_M_FD_132416 | JGI IMG/M metagenome (GOLD analysis project Ga0187777, IMG submission 132416) | Tropical peat soil microbial communities from peatlands in Department of Meta, Colombia - 1015_Q2_SP5_10_MG | ecosystem: Environmental > Terrestrial > Soil > Wetlands > Peat | place... | reverse complement strand
CGCAGCCAAGCATGGCCAGCTCGGTCTCGTGCGTCAGCTTGCGCAGGAGCTCGGGCCCCACGGCATCACGGTGAATACGGTCGCGCCTGGCTTCCTGCGCACCAGCCCGGATTACGAGCGTCAATGGGCGAGCTACGGCGAAGCGGGGCAGCAGGAGTTCGTCGAGCGCATCGCGATGCGACGTATGGGCTCTCCCGACGACATCGCGCATGCCGTTATGTTCCTTGCATCCGATTACGCGTCATGGATCACGGGCCAGGTGCTCCCCGTGACGGGCGGCCCCGTGGCCTGATAGGAGGATTGCTGTGACCGACCAAACGCGTCCGCTCGAGCCGTGGCAATGGCCTGACGAACACTGGAAGAAGCTCATCAACCAGGTGCGTGCCGGCCGCAGCTATCGGCCGAAGGCGTGGAGGAACGGAACCCGTTGCGCGGTGGCATTGTCCTTCGACTCGGACCACGAGACGAACGAGTTGCGCGATGGGGGCAAGTCGATCGGCCGTATGGCGTGGGGCCAATACGGCAACCGCGTCGGCGTTCCGCGCCTTCTCGCGCTGCTCGCGAAATACGATGTCAGGGCAACGTTTTTCGTGCCTGCGGTGTCCGCGCTCACCTATCCGGACGAGCAGCGCCGCGTGATCGCGGAAGGCCACGAGATCGGTATCCACGGCTGGATTCACGAGGTCAACTCGACGCTTCCCTACGAAGCGGAGCGCGACGTGATGATGCGCGCTCGCGATGCGCTGGAGAAGATCACCGGAGTGCGTCCGGTCGGACTGCGCACGCCGTCGTGGGATTTCAGCTCCCACACGCTGCGCATTGAGCACGAGATGGGCCTTGTGTACGATTCGTCGCTGATGGCGGACGAGGACTGCTACGAGCTCCTGCTCGACGGCGAACCGACCGGCATCGTCGAGCTGCCCGTCGAATGGGTGCGCGACGATGCGGTGTATTTCATGATGCTGCGCTTCCAATCGCTTCGGCCGTACACGCCGCCGACGGCCGTGTTCGACATCTTCCGGCGCGAGTTTGACATGGCCTACGAGGAAGGTGGCCTCTGCCAGATCACTTGCCATCCGCACATCATCGGTTATCGTTCGCGCATCTGGATCATCGAGGAGCTGATCAAGCACGCCAAGTCGCGGCCAGGCGTCTGGTTTGCAACGCACCGCGAAGTGGCCGAGTGGGCGAAGGCGCACGCGTAATGACACGCCGCTGCTTGAGCCGCAGTAACGCCTGCACGTGATTGCGTCGGCCGTCGATCTAGCACCGTTGCGCACCCGAGGATTGCGCACCCAGTTACCGCGAATGCGAGCACGCCGATGCCACAGAGGGGCACAATCGCCCGTACCGCAAACGCGATCGCGTACGAAGCCCCCTGCGTGAGCGCCCAGCCGAGCGCCGCGGGCCTGAGCATGTCGTACTGATAGGACTGGCTCGCCGCCGGGTTGTTCGGCGCTTCGCAGCGGTCGAGCGCGGCCAACGCTTCGGCTTTCATCCACGCCTGCGCTGTTAATCAGGCTCAGCGTCCGTAAACCAGTTGCCTCGCCGATTTCGCCTACGTCCGCTTCGCTCTGCGCTGATAGTCAACTAAGGGTCGGGTACCGTTAGCGAGCAGCAGCTTTAGAGCAACGAAACCCGAAGAGGCGAAGTCTGTGAACGGCCATGAGCGCTGATCCAATCGTACCGCGTTGCATTGCGCGTGAGTGGCGGTCAAGATACGCGGCATCTGCGAATAGGGGGAACGATGAAGCGCCTTCTGCGGTGGATCGGCGCAGGCTTGGGAAGCGTAGCCGGGCTGGCGATCACGGCGTACGCCGTCGTGTATGTTCTTTCCGAGCGCGTGTTGCAACACACTTACGCGGTTCCCGCGGTCGGAATATCGATTCCGACAGATTCCGCTTCAATCACCGAGGGACGGCGGCTGGCCACCGTTCGCGGCTGCTTGGGCGGCTGCCACGGCAAGCGGGCCGAGGGAACTGTCATGTTCGATGAGCCGATGATTGGGCGTATCGTCGCGCCCAATCTCACGGCCGCCGTCAGCAAATACAGCGATGCGGAACTTGCCACCATCATCAGGAATGGCGTGCGCCCGGGGGGACGCAGCTTGGTAGTGATGCCGGCGGAAGCGTACGTGCTGCTGACCGACGACGACTTAGGCCGGATCATCGCGTTTCTGAGGTCACTGCCAGCGGTCGAGGGGCCGGGTCCGAGTGTCTCGCTGGGACCGCTGGGGCGCATCGGCGTTGCCAGCCGCCAATTCAAGCCGGTGGCGGAGCTCATTGCTGAGACGGTCCCGCCACCCGAGGCGACGGGCGACGAGGCTACGCACGGACGATACCTCGCGCGGACCACCTGCGCCGCGTGCCACGGGACAAGCCTGGGCGGCGCTTCTAATCCAGATTTCACCAGTCCAAGTCTGCAGATGGTGGCCGCCTATTCTCCGGAAGCATTTACCAAGCTAATGCGAGAGGGCGTGGCGCTCGGGGGAAGGAACCTCAAGACGATGAGCCCTTGGGCACGACAACTTCTGTCGCAGCTTACGGATTCGGAGATTGCCGCCCTTTACACCTATCTGCACACCATGCCTGAGGCTGATCACAAATAAGTGTCGGCAGGCTTAGCCTAGGCGCCCAACGCACCCACTGAATGTCGGCTCAGGGTCGACTTGCGGCATCGAAAAGTCCGGTTTCGAGAAAGGTACATGCGACAAGTCGTGACGCAAGAGTTGCCGTCGGGTGCGCCGACAGCCAGTACCATGAGAGGAACGCCGCAAGCGTCTGTGGTGAACAGTGCTACCGAGCGGTGAGCAGGACGTCGCGCCTCCCGATTGACTGCACCACCTCAATGCGCGCAAAATAGTCAGCGCAACACGTCGTGATTTGGCCCCGATTGCCGCGACGAAAAACAACGAGCTAAAGCTACGGGGCGTTGACCACGGAGTCGACGATGACCAAGCACGTCTCAGCAACAATCCCCGCAGTACCTGGTATCGATCTATCGTTTCGCCCGCCCACCTACTTCTGGCCTCTGGGCCTGGAGACGCACCTGCTCGCCCGCATCAAGGGGGCCGAGCGCAAGGCAGCGCTCAAAGCTTGGATTGCGGCAGGTTGTGTCGGTCACATCCCAGACTTCTTCGCGCAGTCGAGCTTAAACGATGAAGAGCGGCAGGCGCTCGGGCAGATTCACCCGGCATTCATGGGCGGCGAGTACCTGCCCGAAATGCTGGACACCGAAGTGGAGATCGCCCGCATCACTATCGCCTCGTTCACGCAAGATGTCACCAGCGTATTCGCCCGCCGTGCCAAGCATCGAATCTGCTATCGGGTCGTCGACGAGTACGAGGGCGGTACGCTCTGCGGCAGGGCCACACGCTCGTCTGTTCGGCCCCTAACATTGGGCGAGCTGGAAGCGTTCTTCAACGGTGCATGGTCTATCTTCGATGTGCTCGCGATGAACTTTCATGAGCGTGGCTACGACCGCGAGCAAATGCGGGACTTCGTGGTCGGCATCGAGTCAGGGTTCTATCCGCAGATCGGAAGGCTCTACGACCTGCGTATCGAGGCTTGGGGAACTGCGCGGCGCGACGAGCTGGCTGCCAAAGTCGATGGCCACGATTGAGACAACGGAGACGACCCATGCTTCCCGGTCCCAACTACTACTATCGGTGTCCGCGCTGCTCCACGGTCGCCTACCGAAGGTCTATCGCAAGTGGAAACACCTTTGGGGCAGCGTATTGGTCGGATGCGAAGCGCGAAGCACCGATGCTACCGGAGTCTCCGGCTCTCGTTGCATGCCCCGCCTGCGATGCATATTTGTGGATCGCCTCGCTCAAGCCCATTGGCGAGCACGACCCGTATCGCTCGATTGTTCGCCAGCTTGTCGGACATCGCCCCATAGACGGGGATCAGGAGCCGCCGGCGGAATGGAGAACCGCCTCTCAATTCCGCGTCCCGGAGGCCAAAGACCTTGCCCAGGCTCTCGACGCGGGGGTCGCTGATACCCCAGAACGTGAGAGGTATCTCCGTGTTCGGCTGTGGTGGAGTCTGAATGATTCGCACCGGCGAAGTGACAATAGGGACGCGCCGCGCAGTGATCGGGAAAGGTTCCAAGGCAACTTGGACCGACTCGCAGCGCTCCTCGGCGACACCCCCAATGACACGCTGCTCCGGGCCGAGATCGCGCGGGAATCCGGTTCCTTCGCGCGATCCATCGAACTCTGCGACGTGCTCATCGGCACGGATGTCGTCGCGCACCTCAAGGAGACGGCAGCCCTTATTCGGGCACGCGCCCTTCAGCGGGATGCACGAGTCTTCAGACTTGATTCAGCGACCGTCTAAAAGCGAGACACCACGAGGCCAAGTCATGGGAGAGATACCTGTCGTTACGCTCCGATGTGAGTGCAGCCCATGTCCAGGAAGCGAGTTCATTAACAGCGTACGTTTCGAACAAGCGGGCAAGAAAGTTCTTGTAAGGGACTCTGCGAGAAATCCCTGCAATGGAGTTGCTTTTGGCACCGAGACCTATCTTTTAGACGGCCCGTTAACGTGGCGCATGGTTGCAGAGTTCGTCGGAGCTACTGAATGGGGAGGCGGCCTATCCGAAGAGGGGCTCGTGGGTGAGCCGTCAATCGACGGCTTGCTTCACTGGCAGAGGGAGGCTGTGCTGATCTGCTGGAAACGGTACGGCGTGAATGAAACGACCCTAGCAGAGGAGCTGCTGTCTCTGACTGACCGTTGCGTACGCCTTTCTCTCATCTACAGCGGCTGGCAGCGTGTGGTCGACGACCTCGTGCGCGTTTCGGAGTTGCGCGCCGAACTTGATTTGGTCGATGAGCTTGCAGGTGATCTTGCGCGTCGCTACGAAATCGCGGACGACGCGGGTTGCCTCCCAGCCATCGTCGGCCGACTCGAAACTGAAATCGAGACGCGCAACCGCTAGGCGGACCCCATACCGAAATCCCCGGCGAGTTTCGACCCTCGGTAGCCCCGAGAGCAACCGTGACCAAGCCTCATACCGAAGACAACTGATTTCAGTATGGCGTGACCTATGGTCGAATCTACATCAGCAAATCGATCTGCCGCGTGACCAGCAGACGGACGAGGGCATTGCGCTCGGTGGGGATATAGCGGCCGAGAATTCGTCGAACCCCCTCGGTTCGGGCGTGGTCAATGAGCTCCATAAGGACCGCGACCTCGACCTTGCGATTCAGCACCCGGCAACTCATCACCCAAGTGTCAACCTCCAAGTCCTCGCCACGGCGGCGGCAGATGACCACGCTGATCATCCCGTTGTCGCCGAACGTGTCGGAGAGACGCACCTGAAGGGTGAAACAGTCCGGGTCTTGCTGGACCTCCTTGACCTCGCTCTCGGTGTAGCGTCGCGTGGTGAGATTGTACTGATTCGACTTGTTGATAAGCTGGGCGATGCGGGCCCGATTGACGTCGTCGAACGGAGCAAAGGCGATCCGCATCTCCAGCGAGGCGAGGTAGCTGTCCAAGTCACCCGCTTGGCGCCGCAACGCGATACGTCGGGCATTGTCCCGATAGAAATCGGCGCGCTGGCGGTCCTCCGGTGAGAACGACACGGCCTCGAAATAGCCAGTGGCGAGCAGTGTTCGGGCGTAGTAGGCCGGGTCATCGGGGAGCTCGGGTACCTCGACCTGAGGTAGCATGCGGCGCACCAAGCCGCGCTCTACCGGGTTGTCGTCGAGGAAGACCATCGCGTCGAGGCCAAGGCTAAGCTCCTCGGCAATCGCAGCGATATTGCTCGCTTTGTCGTCCCAATTTGCCTGGAAGATGGCGAAGTGCTCCTCGGTCAGGAGCATGTCCGGGTGAAGGCGAAAGGGTTTACGAGCCACCTCATCATCGTTCTTCGAGGACACCGCGAGGACGATGCCCCGATCGCGCAGTGCCAAGGCGGTTTGCTGAACGGAAAGATAGGCCTCGCCCGTCGCGTCCCCTTGTCCGAGGACTAGGCCATCCAGGCCGTCGTCGCCGATCACACCGCCCAGAGGGTGTTGTCGAGGTCGAGGATCAGGCAGCGTCGCGATTTGCCGCGCAGGGCCGCGATCAGCCGACACGCGTGCTCCGCGTAGATTGGCAGGAGTTCGACGGCAAAGGGGAGCCTAGCGATGTTCCACTGCGTCGTGTCGTGCCAGCGTGCAAGGCCCACAGTCTCCGCGAGCCCGGAGACGTCGAAGAGCAGGTCGGAACTCCCGCCGACGATTTCAGCCAAGCGCCGATTGATGGCCTCGATTAGCCAGCGCTGGGTCCCGGGGAGGACGAAGTCCAGGTTCCCAAACAACGTTTCGACGGGGCGCGGTACGGTCTGAAGGATGCACACCGCATTGCCGTTCGCATGGATCCCGGCCCGGATGCTCTGGAAATATTCGAGGCATGCGGATACCGTAGTCTGAGCGGCCTCGGCGTCGCCCGGTGTCGCCTTGATCGGGAGCCCGTGATAGTCGATCGCGACCAGCACTGCGTTGGGCTTGGCTTAGTTGAGGCGCGACCCGGGAGAGAGGATCTCCAGGAGGATCTGATCAAAGTCGGCCTCGACTACCTCCAAGTCAATTCCGTGGCGAAGCGCGGTCGCGCCAAGAGCCGGGACGAGTAGACTCGAGGTGGCGTTGCTCACGACGCCGAGGCGGAACGGAACCAGAGGCTCTAAAGAGCGCCCTTCAGCGCGGGAGCGGGCGACCGCCTTCGCCAAGCGCGCCAGCTCATTGGCGTCGAGAGCGTGCCGAGCGAGGGCCCTCAGCGCCGGCCCTGGGGGCTCCCCGCGCTCGGGCAGCGCCTTGCAGCGGTCGACAAAGTCGGCAGGCTTCCTGGGCAACCACATCAACTCGCCATACATGTCTTGCGTCATGACTCGAATCTCTCTCACGTCCGACGGCGCGAACGAACCGACCACTTGGGGCCCAGGAGCCCGGAATGCCGCGCATCCCGCTCTCCTGCCTCAGGGCGTCAGCTCAGGCGTCCGCCCGGGTCAATCGCAAAAAATCAGGACTCGCCGTGTACAAGTTCGATAAGTCCAAACCCGCCAATCAAATGATCGGTCACCGAACATGATGATCCCGTCGATGGGCGAGGGCCTCTCAAGGGGCCGGACCACCTCAACGTCGGGCATGACCGCGTGATGCCACGGGGTTACATTGACCCCTTGCAGAGGGACGTACTCCATGGCGCCTGCCATGTAGCCGAGGATGGACAAATAGGCGGTAGCTTGGTCAGGGGCCCGCACTGCAAGGCCGAAGTGGTGGAACTGGGTATTGAACGGGTTCATCGTGCACGCCGGTCTATGCCGCGAGCTTGCGTTCGATCAGAGTCGCGAGTTCGCCTACGTTCTTCAACTTGCCGATATCCGCGGCGGAGAATTTGACCTGGAAGGTTTTTCCGTCGTCATGATGAGGCGAACGTTGCTGAGGCTGTCCCAGCCATCGACATCCGCGGCGGTCATTTGCGGGACAGCCACCAGCTCGCCGTCATCGAAAACGTCGCGCATGATATCGGTAAGCTTGGAGAATATTTCAGTTGTCGTCATGGGTGCTACCTGTTTCGTCGCTGGGCTGGATTATCCCGATTCCGCACGAACATTCGATGGGTGAGCCATTCGTCTGAAATTCATCCGGCGCTTTGAACTATACCGTGACCGGTGTCTTTGCAGCATGCCGCGACCCTGTGTTGCTGGACTCACTGTGCGCGACAATCCGCACAGCCTAGCAAACGGCATCCGACGAGGAATGGATCGACCACGCAGGATCAAAGCTAGGACAGTTTTCTGGAGAAGAGGGACCGTTGGGTTCACGTTTCCAGCGGTCTGCGTTCATTGGGGCAGGCTTGAGAACGACTGGTTTTCTGCAGATTTCTGAGTGAATCAGTGAATCGGGAACGGCAGGAACTGGCCGCGAGTTGCCCGACGCAGTCGGCGGGAAGCTGACATTCGCGGGCGTGAACTGGCGAGCGAGACCGAGCGATGTCGCGCCGGGCAGCTTCAGACCTTCTGCCATTGCCGACCAGCCTCGGCGGCCTTGCGACGACCGGCGCAGCGGTTGGCGCTGGGATGGTGGCAGGTTGAAGCGTCCATGGGCGGCCATCACGGGTGAGGGCAATGTCCTCCGGCTCGGCGGGGGCGTACCGCAATCGGACTTAGGCGGAAGCGACTTCGGTGTCGCCGACAGTTCTTCCTGGAGCGACGGTCTCGGTGGGTTTGGCGGAGATGTCGGGGGCGACTGGAGCTGACCTGATCGAAAAAATAGGCAGGGTCAGGATCGGCGGCCATTGCGCGACACCTCATTGTGGGAACCAGAAACGCAAAGCCCCGCGATCATCGTGGGGCCTCACAAGATCGCCACATCGCTGTGGCTTCGTTTCGTCGCGCTACCGCAACGTGTGCCGGGGTTTGCTGTTGCTCACCGGCGTCGGGGTCCACCTGTAATGAATGTCATCGATAGACTACCTCCCCGAAGTGTTTGCGTACGACATCGGCGCTACCTCGCGGCTCCGAACTCGGGAGGAGCATCGGCTGCGGGGTAGTGGCCCCGCGAACACCTCTGCTCGTTGCTGATGCCCTATCCGCGAGCACCGATTCACAACACTTTCAGCCTACGCGGAGCCAGACGAAGTTTCAAGCGGGCCGGCGAGACGAATCGGAGCGTTGCTGCGCAAAACTGTAGACTATGAAGAACGATTCCAGGTAGTTGACCGTAACACGTTCACATGTCGAAGCCAGCAGTTCTTCCTTGGACGATGGCCTCGGTGGGGTTGGTGGTGAAGCCGGAGGCGATTGGAGCTAATCGAACGGATGCGTTCTCAAACGAGCGTGACTTCAGTGCCGCAATCGCTGGCGGCGTGGCAGTGCCTACCAGAAGGGGGTATGTCTGGGGGTATTGGCTGAATCACATCCACGCAGAACCAATACTGGCGGGGATTTACAGGCATAGTGTGGATTCTCTCCTGGCACCAAGCCAACATCGAGGACCCGGTTCTCGGTCCTCAGCGCGAGACCCACGCCCGAGCGGAGTTATTTGCGACCAGCCGCCTTGGTGATGTCGGCAACGAGTTTGTCGGCGCCTGCAGCACGCACGCTCATCCGTATCAGGATGTCGGTCGACGACACCCTCATGCCGTAGTAAGACTCGTTCCAGTCGTCGGAGGTATTGACGAACGTGCCGTCCAGGTTGATGCCGCCGTAGATGCCTTTCGCGCGGCTAAAGGCGATGAGATCGGCGACGATGTCCGACTTCGCCCCGGCACCTACCGGGCCTGCGGCAATGCTCGCGTCGCCGCCGATCTTGAACGACGGCGAGAGCAGCGAATCCATGCCCCTGTCGGTCATCACGAGCGTGATCGACTCGGACACCGAAACGCCGGCTTGAAAGCCGACGCTAGCGGTCGCCAGCGCGTAGAATGCAGGGCCGACCCATTGTCCCGACTTACTGTCTTTGGCAAGCAATACGGCGCGCCCACCCGAGCCGCCGAAGATGAAGCCCGCCTTTACCAGCTGGGGCGCGATCAACACGCCCTTGGCGCGTCCTACGTTTTGTTGGAACCAGCCCATCTCGGGATCGCGCATGAAGTTGGAGAGCGACGCATCGGCGGCGTTGATCAGCTGCTGCTGTTCGGACTGTGCCGAGGCCATCGGCGCGACGGCCAACGCTACGAAGGCGGCCGCTATCGCGACGCAGGTGGAACGGAAAATGGGTTTCATGAACTTGTCCACGGGTCGATTGCCTTGGGGATTGGATTTAATTCTACTTGGTTTCTGGGCCCTGGAGCGCATTCGATGTAGCGCTACTGCGCTCCGGAGGCGTCACCGGAAGCGGCGTGCAGCGAAGCGGTGATGGACTACGGGATTACCGACTTCGGAGTCATTCACGAGATCGACCGCGGCGGTCCCAACGGCGCCCTCACCAGACGGAAAGCGCGCCGTACAATCGAACGCAAGTTGGGAAAGTGAGACCTGCCGCCTGATTTGCTGCCTTGCGACGACTCCGGGAGGGAACGAGACGAAGTCGTCTACGGCTCGCCAAACTTTCCGGCGATGAGATCCTCGAGGAACCGCGCCACCCATGCGCGGCCGGGACCGCCGAGATACTTCACGCTTCGACGGTTGTGGATGTTCGACACGCTCACTGTGAACGTCGGCGCCGACGAGCGAGCCGATCGCTTGCCGGGCAATCTTTCTATGTCGAGGGCGAAGTCGTCCGGAGCAAATCCGAAACGAACGACCTCGGCGGCGAACGCGAGTTGATCGCCGCGCGCGAGAAGGTACTGGTGAGCGTCGCCGGTGAGCAGCGGCTGCCTGGTTTCGTTGAAACTCAGGTGCACCGGCGGGACGACCTGTGGTGAGGGAGGGAGCTTATCTTCCATGGCTTCAGCTGGGCAGAACCCGCAATGGAAATGCTGGGCAACAACTCACATGCGTTAGCAATCTTCGCGCCGCCAGAAAGTTTGCTTTATCTTCCCGTGACTTAGCAAACCGGCCGGCAGCGATGCACCGCAGTATTGTAAAAAACACCGGCATCCGTGAGATTGTAGTCATCACGATATTGTAGTCGTCATGGTTTCGGTGCCGGCTGTTGGACCGTGGCCGTCTTAGTGCGTTCCGCACCGGCGCCGTCGAGCTTCTTCTGCAGCTGGTCCGGCCGCAGGGTATCGTAGATCTCGAAGGGCTGGTGGATCCACGGATTGTCGGCAAGGTACGAAACGTAATAGTCGGGCTTGAGCACCGAGGCCGCCTTGTACCAGAGCACCGCCGTTCGCAGAGCGGCGATATGGGGAAAGCGCTGCGGAAGCTCCTTGAACACCGCCTGCAGCGTGTGGCCTGAATCCACCATGTCATCGACGAGCAGCACGCGCTCGCCCAGCCGCGGAGCCGTCATGGTCATGTGCTCCGCGATCACCAGCTGACCGCGCAGCGTGCCCCCCTCCGCGGTGTACGAGTGCGTTGACAGGATCGCCAGCGGAAGCTCGAAAATCCGCGAGATCACGTCGCCGACCCTCAAGCCCCCGCGAGCGATGCAGATGACCTGGTTGAATTTCCAGTCGGACTCATGGACTTGCAGGGCAAGCCGCTCGACGAGCGCGTTGTACTCCTCCCAGCTGACGTGCAGGCTCATGGGAGCTCTTCCTAGTGAAATGGATGGTGCACGAGTATCGTCTCGTCGCGCTCCGGGCCGGTGGAGACCATGGCGATGGGCACGCCGGTCAGGGTCTCGATGCGCTTCAGATAAGCGCGGGCGTTCGCCGGCAATGCGTCGAAGCTCTTCACGCGGAACGTGCTCTCGCTCCAGCCCGGCAGCTCTTCGTAAACCGGCCGGCATTCGGCGACCGCGTCGGCGCCCGAAGGAAGCAGCTCCAGCCGGTGCCCGTCGGCAGTGTACCCGGTGCATACGCGGATCAGTGGCATGCCGTCTAGCACGTCGAGCTTGGTAATGGCAAGGCCATCGACCCCGTTGAGCTCGAAGGAGCGCTTGAGCGCCGGAACGTCGAGCCAGCCACAGCGGCGCGGACGGCCGGTCACCGATCCGAATTCGTTGCCGCGCTTGGCAAGGCCGGCGCCTGTCTCGTCGGTCAGCTCGGTGGGGAACGGGCCGGTGCCCACGCGCGTGGTGTAGGCCTTGACGATGCCGAGCACATAGTCGAGAAGCTGCGGCCCGATGCCGCTGCCGGGAGCAGCGGCGCCGGCCAGGCAATTCGACGAAGTGACATACGGGTACGTTCCGTGGTCGATGTCGAGCAACGCACCCTGAGCACCCTCGAAGAGCAGCGATTCGCCTTTGCGTCGAGCTTGCTGTATCAGCGCCGCGACGTCGCCGACCATTGGCTTGATCTGATCGGCGAGCGCGAGCGTTCCATCGAGTGTCTCGCGCAGCGGCACGGCAGCGACCTTGAAGCGGCTGGTGAGCACGAAGTTGTGATAATCGAGCACCGCTTCAAGCTTGGCCGCAAAGCGCTCCGGATAGAAGAGGTCCTGCACGCGCAGCGCGCGCCGCGCGATCTTGTCCTCGTACGCCGGGCCGATGCCGCGGCCGGTGGTGCCGATCTTGGTCTCCCCCATGGAGGCCTCGCGCGCGTGGTCGAGCGCGACATGGTACGGGAGCACGAGCGGGCATGCCGGCGAAATCGCCAGACGCGAGCGCAGCTCGATGCCCGCGGCCTCCAGCTCGCCGATTTCCTGCAGCAACGCCTGAGGCGACAGCACAACACCGTTGCCGATGTAGACGCGCACGTTGGGCCGCAACACCCCGGAGGGAATGAGGCGCAGCACGGTCCTCTTCTCGCCTATAACCAGCGTGTGCCCGGCATTGTGGCCGCCCTGGAAGCGCACCACACCCTGCGCGTGCTGCGTCAGCCAGTCGACGACCTTGCCCTTGCCTTCATCGCCCCACTGCGTTCCGATGACGACGACGTTCTTGCCCATGTTCCTGGTCCTGGAGCTGACCTCAGGACTCGCGTGCGATCAGCGCGGCGAGCTGGCGCAGGTCGAGCGTGAACCCGGTGGCTGGGCGCGCGCGGCCGAACGCCTTGCCGATCCCGTCGTATCGCTCTCCGCGCCCGATCGCGTTGGGCTCGCCGGCGGTGAATACGGAGAAGCTCGCGCCGGTCTGGTAATGGTATCCCCGAAGGTCGGCGAGATCGATGTGCAGCGCCTCGACGAAGCCTTCGGCCGACTGCGCCAGCGTGGCCAGCGCCGACAGCGCGCTGGCGATGGCGGGCGTATCCGGCAGACGCGAGGTCGCCGTGGTTAGAACCTCGTGCGCCGGGCCGTAAAGCGAGGGCAGCGTGTTGAACGCGTCGCGCCAGGCGGCGGGCAGCTTGGCGGTGAGCTCGCGTACAGCAGGCATATCCTTGTTGCGCAGCGCGACAAACAGCTCGCTGTCGCCGCCGTCGCCGGCGATGCGCGCGCCGTTGGCGAGCGCGCGATAGACCCCGACGTGTCCCAGGTCCAGATGCAGTCCGCGGACGCCGACCGCGTCGAGCGACGATAGCAGCAGGCCCAGCACCTCGCGATCGGCGCCGATCTGAGGGTCCCCATAGAGTTCCGCGCCGATCTGCAGTACTTCGCGGCTTTGGGCCACGCCCATTGCCACCGTGCGCAGGACGCTGCCCGCGTAGCACAACCGCGTCACTCCCTTTTCGTTGAGCAGATGCGCATCGATGCGCGCAACCTGGGGCGTGATGTCGGCGCGCACGCCCAGGAGCCGCCCGGACAGCGGGTCGATCACCTTGAAGGTCTGGATCTCCAGATCTCGGCCGGTTCCGGTCAGCAACGAGTCCAAGTGCTCGATCAGGGGTGGCTGCACCAGCCGGTAGCCGTGGCTGCGGAAGTGATCGAGCAGCCTGCGGCGCAGCCCTTCGATCGCCTCGGCCTCGGCGGGGAGAATGTCGTCGATGTACTCGGGAAGCAGCCACTTACGCATAGAGCACGACCAGGATCACGCTGCCGATCAATATCGAAACCAAGCCAACGAATCGCAATTGTCCGTCCGAGAGCTCGGTGACCCGCCGGAACACATCGCGCCACGCCCGCGGTGCGAGCAGAGGCATGAGCCCCTCGAGCAGCAGCACCAGCGCGCACGCTGCCAGCAGGGTTTCCGGCACCCCGGTCACGGCGGGCGGCCGCCTACTTCGACTGCGGACGAGGCGCGGCCTGGCCGCCGCCCGACTGCCTGAAGTACCGGAAGAACTCAGCGCTCGGGTCGAGTACCATCATGTCGGTCTTGTTCTTGAACGTGGCCTTGTAGGCTTCGAGGCTGCGGTAGAAGGCGTAGAAATCGGGATTCTGGCCGTAAGCGGCTGCGTAGATTGCCGAGGCTCTGGCGTCTCCTTCGCCCTTGACCTTCTGCGCCTGGCGGTAGGCGTCGGCAAGAATCACCTCGCGCTGCCGATCCGCGTCGGCGCGGATCTTCTCAGACTCGGCGGCACCCAGCGACCGCAGCTCGTTGGCAACCCGCTTGCGCTCGGACTCCATGCGCTGATAGACCTGCGCCAACACCTCGTCGGGCAGCTCGACCCGGCGCAGGCGCACGTCGACTACCTCGACGCCGATGGTCCGCGCATCGGCGTCGGCCTTCTGCCTCGCTTCCGTCATGATCTTGTCGCGCTCGGTGGAGATCACCTCATGGATGGTTCGCTTGTTGATCTCCTGCGCGAGGTTGGCGCGTATCGTCTGCGCCAGGCGCCGCTTGGCGGCTTCTTCGTCGCCGGTGACGCTCTGGTAGTACTTGCGCACATCGATGATGCGCCAGTAGGCGATGAAGTCGACTTTCAGCGGCTTTTTCTCCGAAGTGGTGATCCGGTCCGGCTCCGGCGCATCGAGGGTGAGCAGCCGCCGGTCGTAGAACTTGACGTTCTGCACCAGCGGAACCTTCGCATACAACCCGGCCTCGGTCTTGGCTTCGATGAACTCCCCGAGCTGGAACTTGATCGCGAACTGCTTCTGGTCGACGGTGTAGAGCGACTGCGACAGCACCAGTACGATCGCGACGATCAGCGCGAGAACGGGCATCACGGCTTTCATCGTCCGGTTCCTCGCTCGCGCGGCAGCTCGCGGCTGCGGCTTGGCTCCATCGTCACCGCGGCATCGGGCGCCGGCGCCGCCGCGCGGCCGACATCGGCTGCTGTCGCCGCCGCCTGGCTCTGCCGGATGAGCTGGTCGAGCGGCAGGTAGAGGAGGTTGCTGCCCGCCTTCTGATCGACCAGGATCTTGCTCGAGTTGCCCAGCACAGACTGCATCATGTCGAGATAAAGCCTGTCGCGCGTCACCGCGGGCGCCTTGGCATACTCGACAAGGATCTGCTTGAAGCGGCTCGCGTCGCCCTCGGCCTTCTGGACCACGCTCGCGAGGTAGCCGTCGGCTTCCTGCAGCAGCCGCGACGCCATCCCGCGGGCGCGGGGCACGACGTCGTTGGCGTACGCCTGGCCTTCGTTCTTCTGCCGCTCGCGATCCTGGCTCGCCTTGACCGCGTCATCGAACGCCGCCTGCACCTGCTCGGGCGGCTGCGCGTTCTGCAGCGTTACCCTCTGCACGTAGATGCCCGTGCCGTAGCGGTCGAGCATCGACTGCATCAGCTTCTCCGTCTCGGAGGCTATCTGCGCGCGCCCCTCGTAGAGAGCGAAGTCCATCTGGCTGCGGCCGACGACCTCGCTCATCGCGGTGGCCGCGACCTGGAAGACGATGTCGTCGGGCCTGCGGGTGTTGAAGACGTACTCCGGTGCGTTCTTGACGTTGTACTGGACCGCGAACTGGATATCGATGATGTTCTCGTCGTCGGTGAGCATCAGCGATTCTTTGGCGATCTTGTTCTTGGGATTGGCGTTCCTGTAGCCGATCTCGACCGTTCGCACCTGGGAGAAGTCGATCACCTCGACGGCTTCGACGGGGAAGGGCAGATGCCAGCGCAGGCCGGGCGTCGTCGTTTCCGTGTACTTGCCGAAGCGGGTCACCACGCCTCGCCGCCCTTCGTCGACGATGTAGGACCCGCTGACCAGCCAGACCACCAGCACCAGTGCGGCGAGAAGTCCTGCACCCCCGAGCGGCAGGGGGCGTCTCGGCGGCGCTCCGCCATCGCCGGAATCTCCCGGCTCCTTGCGGCCGAACAGCTCGCTCAGACGGCGATTGACGTTGCGCCAGATTTCGTCGAGATCGGGCGGCCCGGAACGGCCGCGCTTACCCCACTGCGGGTCGTTGAGAGACATGGGGCGGACGGCGCTGGGGGCGCTCTAGGGGGCCTGTCGTGTAAGTTCGGTGGCGCCGCAGCGCGTCATGCGGTCGCCGCCCGCGCTTCGGCGCGGGGAAACCGCTCGGCCAACGCGGCGCGCAACTCGGGGACGCCGGCGCCGGTCAGCGCGCTCAGACGGACGGCGCGAATCTTACCATATTCGTCGCGCTCGGCGCCCGGATCGAGCCCGTTCAGGTCGACCTTGTTGAGCACGATTATCCTCGGCACTTGATCGGCGCCGATCTCCGCGAGCACTGCGTCGACCGCGGCCATCTGTTCCTCGCGCGCCGGATGACTTGCATCGGCGACGTGCAGCAAAAGGTCCGCGTCCACCGCTTCCTTGAGCGTGGCGTGGAAGGCGGCGATCAGGTCGTGTGGCAGATCGCGGATGAAGCCCACGGTGTCGGAAACGACGATCGCCGCCGCTTCAGGGACCTCCAGCCTGCGCAGCGTCGTGTCCAGGGTGGCGAAGAGCTGGTCCGCGGCGTAGCCTTCGGCGCCGGTCAGGCGATTGAACAGGGTTGACTTGCCGGCGTTGGTGTATCCGACCAGCGCCACGTTGCAGACCGCCCCGCGCCGGCGCGCCCGGCGCTGCGTTTCGCGGCGCCTTCCTACCTGCGCGATCCGCTCGCGCAAGAGCTTGACCCGTGAGCCGATCAAGCGGCGGTCGGTTTCGAGCTGGGTTTCGCCCGGTCCGCGCAACCCGATGCCGCCCCTTTGCCGTTCCAAGTGGGTCCAGCCTCGCACCAGCCGCGTCGAAAGATGTTGGAGTTGCGCGAGCTCCACCTGCAGCTTGCCTTCGGCGCTCTGAGCGCGCTGCGCGAAGATGTCGAGGATCAAGCTGGCGCGGTCGACCACCCTGCAATCGAGCGCTCGCTCCAGATTGCGCTGCTGAGCGCCGGACAGCGCGTGGTCGAAAATGACGAGATCGGCGGCGGTCGCGGCGCGCATCGCCGCGATCTCGGCGACCTTGCCGCGTCCGGCGAAAAGCGCCGCATCGGGCTTGGTGCGGCGCGCGGTAATCACGCTGGCTACTTCCGCGCCAGCCGATGTCGCCAGTGCCTTGAGCTCGGCGAGTCGTTCGCCAAGCTCGCCGTCGCCGAAATCGAGCTCGACCAGAAGCGCCCGATCCACTGCGCGAGGCCGCTCAGGCACTCCCGCCCTCGCGGCTGGTCATCGCCGGCGCCACCGGCGGCGGCCT
>Ga0187777_10001197_pt1 | contig 16930 bp, 15 predicted proteins | sample 1015_Q2_SP5_10_M_FD_132416 | JGI IMG/M metagenome (GOLD analysis project Ga0187777, IMG submission 132416) | Tropical peat soil microbial communities from peatlands in Department of Meta, Colombia - 1015_Q2_SP5_10_MG | ecosystem: Environmental > Terrestrial > Soil > Wetlands > Peat | place... | reverse complement strand
GCGCACGGCGCAGCTCGCGCCAGCTCCCCGTCGGCTCCTCGAGGCGGCCGCGGTCGTCCCGGCGCGGACCGAGCTGTGGCTGCTCGAGGTCGTCGGCGGCGAGGACTTCGTGCAGCTGGAGGCATGTCTGGGATCCGGGATGCTCATCCACGAGGACGGCGCGGTCGCGTTCCGACACGAGCTCGCGCGGCTTGCGGTCGAGGACGCCATTGCGCCAGACCGCCGTGTCGTCCTCCACCGCGAGGTGCTCAGGGCCCTGTCAGCGTCGGCGCACGGGCCGGTCGATCCGGCCCGGCTGTCCCATCACGCCGACGCGGCCGGCGACGTCGAGGCGGTCCTTCGTTACGCGCCGGCGGCAGGGGAGCGGGCCGCCGGTCTGTGCGTCCATCGCGAGGCCGCCGATCAGTTCGCGCGCGCGCTCCGACACGGCGCGGCCATGACCCCGGAGCGCCGTGCCGAGCTCTGGGAACGCCAATCGTACGAGAGCTATCTATCCCAGCAGTTCGACGCTGCGGTGGAGGCGCGCCGGGCGGCGCTGGCGCTCCATCAGGAGCGCGGCGATCGCGTCCGCGAGGGGGATGATCGCCGGTGGCTGTCGCGTCTGGCCTGGTTCGCCGCGGACCGCGCCACCGCGGTTCGCGAGGGGCGCCGAGCCGTCGAGTTGCTCGAGGCCGAGCCGCCGGGCCGCGAGCTCGCGATGGCGTACAGCAACGCCGCGCAGCTCGCGATGCTCGCGAGTGACGTCGGCGAGGCGACCGAGTGCGGCGAGCTGGCGATCGCTCTCGCCGAGCGGCTCGGCGAGACCGAGATCCTCGTGCACGCGCTGAACAACGTCGGATCGGCCGAGGTGCACGGAGGGCTGCCCGGGGGGGTCGCGAAGCTCGAGCGGAGCCTCGCGCTGGCGCACGAGGCCGGCTTCGAGGAACACGTTGCGCGCGCCTACACAAACCTTTCAGCAAGTCATGTGTGGGCGCACGAGTACGCAAGCGCCGATCGCCATCTGTCGCTCGGGATCGCCTACTGCGTGGACCACGATCTCGATCCATGGCGCGTGTACATGACGGGCTGGTTGGCTCGCATGCGGTTCGAGCAGGGGCGGTGGGACGAGGCCGCCGAGTCCGCGACCGCGGTCCTGCGCGAGCCGAACGTTCCTGCGGCGAGCCGGATTACCCCGCTCGCGATCCTTGGCCGGCTGCGTGCTCGCCGAGGCGACCCGCACCCCTGGGAGCCGCTCGACGAGGCGCTCGAGCTCGCTCGCCAAAGCGACGAGCTGCAGCGGCTGGCCCCGGTTTCGGCCGCCCGCGCCGAGACGCACTGCCTGGACGGCCGCGAGGCGTCGGTGGCCGCCGACACGAACGAGACGCTCGCCCTTGCGCTCGAGATCGACGACCCATGGGCCGTCGGGGAACTGTGCGCCTGGCGCCGGCGAGCGGGCATCGAGGACGACGTGGATCCCGGCTCGGTGGCGGCGCCGTTCGCGCTCGAGCTGCGTGGGGACTACGGCGCCGCGGCGGCTTGCTGGGAGAAGCTCGGATGCCCGTACGAGGCGGCGCTCGCACGCGCTGACAGCGGGGGTGAGGTGGCGCTCCAGGAAGCGCTCGTGGCGTTCCAGCGGCTCGGGGCCGTGCCCGCGACGCGTGCGGTCACCCAGCGTTTACGCGGCGCGGGGGTTCGCAGGATCGCCCGCGGGCCGAGGCGCTCGACGATCAACAATCCCGGCCAGCTCACCTCCCGCCAGGTCGAGATCCTCCGCCTGCTCGCCGACGGCCTCACCAACGCGGAGATCGCCGCGCGCCTGTACATCACGCCCAAGACCGTTGCGCATCACGTCTCGGCGGTCCTGGGCAAGCTCGGCGTGCGGTCGCGCCGCCAGGCGGCGGCCGAGGCGGCCAGGCTCGGCGTGCTCACAAAATAGGCACCGATCGCGGCCAACATGGGCCTCGGCTGCCGATGTGCAATCGGCCCCGCAGGCCTACCTTGGCGACATGCTCACGCATCCCTACATCGCAAAGCACTTAGTCGAATCCCGTATCGACGATCTGCACCGGTCCGCCGGGGTCGTGCCGCCGGCACGACCGGCCGACGACGGCGCGCCCAACCGGCCGGACCCGCCGGTCCGACCGCTCACGGTACGGCTGTTCCCGAGGCGCAGGCGCGCATTTGCACACGCCTCCGAGCCGTGCAACTAGTGGTCGTCCCCGCAAGTACGACCGCACCGAGAGGTGCCACTGGTGGATGCTGCGCGAGGACGCAGGATCCGATGCGTAGCAGCGCTACGCGAGGATCCGAGGACAAAGCGCAGCGCCGCCAGGGGCGCCTCGAATGCGAGCGTATTTGCGGGGGCGTCCACTAGTCGGTCGAGCCGAGACTCGCTCTAGACCGATCCGCAACACAACCACAGGAGGGCTGTAATGAACACCTACGTGATCCTTCGCCGTGACGGCTGGGGGACCGGGGACGATCTCCAGCTCGCCGCCGAACGGTCGACCGCCGCCGGCGAGGAGATGCCAGACGAGGTCCGCTGGATCCGGAGCTACGTGCTCGAGGAATCAAGCGGAGCCGTAGGCACGGTCTGCATCTACCAAGCGATCAGCCCCGAGGCGATCAGGCGTCACGCCGGCAACGCGGACCTGCCCGTCAGCGAGATCATCCAGGTCGCCGACACCGTCATCGTGAGGCCCGACCCGGAGCCGGTCGCCACCTGACGAACACCGCCCCCGTCGCCACCCGACCACTAGCCCCCGGTCAGTGGCGGCCCGGCAGGCCGGCGGCGGCTTGTGGCCAGCCGCCGCCGATGCCGGGCACGAGGGGGGCTTCGTGCCTGTGCGACTACAGACGCCGTCGGTCGGGAATCCTTCCCATCCGGTTCGGCTAGGATTGCGCGCTCTCGCGTCCTTCCCGTCCGAGATCCGACGTCGTCTGTACGCGTGGCACTCGCCGGGCCATCGTTTTGAGATCCGAGAAACCGTCGATCGCGACGGTGTGCTGCGCGTGGCCTTGATCGGGAAGCTCGACATCGCAGTCGCCGACGCGGTCGAGCAGCGTCTCCGTCAGCACCGCGAGGACGGTCGTCCGGTGCGGCTGGACCTCTCCCAGCTCGACTTCATCGACAGCTCCGGGGTACAGACGCTCGTGCTCGGGCTCAAGCACGCGCGGCGCAGCAGCCACGCGCTCGAGGTCGATCGGCACGTCAGCGCGTCGGTGGAGCGCCTGGTCGGCATGATGGGCATCGGCTCGCAGCTGCGGCCCGCGGGCGGCACAGGCTGATCCCGCCGACCCGATCTGACAGCGAAATTGCAAGCGTTCGCCCGGCGGGGGGATTCGCCGGCGGGGTGCCGAACCTCGCGACTACCCATGCGACGCGCAGAGGAGTTGTGGATGAGCGATTTCGAGAGATCCGGAGACAGAGCCGGCGTGAGCTACGACGAGCCGACCAAGCGCCGGTCGCCCGGCACGTTCTTCGCCGACCTTGGCGACCGGCTGTCTCGCGGCTTCAGCAGCTTCGATCGTCCCCTGCCGGACGAGTCGGAGTGGGAGGCGTACGAGGAAGAGGTGGACCAGCCGACGGCGGCCGTCGAGACCGTTCCACCCCAGGAACCCTCGCGCAAACGATTCCCTACCGCACTGCACGGCTACGACCGTGACGCGGTCGAGGACTACATCGACGGACTCGAGCACGAGATCGGCCAGATGGCAGCGAAGCTGTCGGCCCAGCGGTCGCCGACGTCCGCGGTCGAAGCCGAGCTCACGCGGGTTGGCGAGGAGACGAGCGCGATCCTGCGAGTAGCCCACGAGCAGGCAGCCGAGATCACGCGGCGCGCGCGCGTCGAGGCCGACCGGTGCGTACAGGACGCCGCGGCCAACGCGGTGGCGATGACCGAAGACGCCAAGCGCAAGCTGCGCCAGCTCGACTCCGAGACCGACGCGGTGTGGGCCGAACGGGTGCGACTGATCGAGGACGTCCGCAACGTCGCGACATCGCTGTTCTCGCTCGCCGAGGACGCCTCCGACCGGTTCCCCGACGACGCCGACAAGGGATCTGCGAACGCATCTCCAAGCGCGGCGGGGTCCGAGCACAAGGGCGCGGCGACACCGGAGCACGAGGCCGCGCCGACACCCGAGCAGAAGGCAACAGCGCCGACGACGAACCCCACCGCGGGGCCCGACCCGAGCGCCGCCGCGCCGCGGCCCGCGGCCGCGCCGACGCGTCCAGCGCCACCGCCGGGAACGCCACCGCCCGCGACGCCGGCCGCCGCCGCGCCGCGGCCGGTCGCCGCTCCATCGCCGGTCGCCGCCCAGCCGCGGGTCGCACCTCGCTCGCCGATCGCCGCGCACGATCACCGGGGCGGCCACGGGTCGCACTGACGCGAGCGCCGATCAGGGCAGCGCTTCTACCTGTGGGTCGTCTCGAATAACTCCGCGCCGAGCTTGGCCTCCGGGTGCAGGCTCGGCGCGAGCCCTTCGCCGACCGCGGCGCGGGCGAGCACGCGCCCAATCGCGGGAGCGTGCTTGAACAGGCGGTTGCCGGCGAAGATCACCAAACCGCCGACCTCCCACGCGGCGAATGCGTCCGCGCTCCACGGCAGCTCGGTCACCCAGCAGTGGCGAACGTCGATCGGCTCCGGGCGCAGGCCGGGCAGTGAGCGGCTGACGTAGGCGGTCGTCCGCTCGGCTATCGACGGGAGGCCGCCGGCGTCGATCAGGCTCCCGTCGTCGTGCACCGGCGTGTCGTCCAGGCCGACCGCGAAAGCGGCGTTGCCGGGCAACGGGTCGCCGTAGCCGCCGGCCTCGCCGAAGGCTCCGCTCGCGTCGAGCAGGCATGCCAGACGGGGCGGCGGGTCGCCGCGGACCGCGTACGTGAGACGCACGTGCGCGGCGTGCCGCAGCGGCAGCGGCAGTCCGGCCCCCCGAGCCAGCGCGGCGGTTCCGCGGCCGGCGCACAACACCGCGCGGCCGTGCTCGGCGCGCGTCCCGCCGGCGCGGACCTCGACGGTCTCCGCGGCGGTCGACCGGACCGACAGCACCTCATCGAGCACGATTCGCTCACGGAGCGCTCCGCTGAGCGCCTCTATGCTCGCCGTCGCGCGGATCACACCGCCGTCCTCGTCGAGCACCGCGGACTCCTCCGACGGCGCCAGCAACGGCAGGCGCTCCGCGACCTCGGAGCCGTCGATTTGGTGCGCCCGCACGCCGGCGCGACGCATCGCCTCGAGCCGTCGCAGGCCAGCGGGGCCGAGTGCGACGACGCCGTCGCGCGAGAGCAGTTCGCGGCCGAACCGTTCTTCCCAGGCGCGCCAACCGCGGCGCGCCTCGCAGGCGAACTCGACCAGGCGGCGGTCGTCGTGGGCGTGCCGGAAGATCCGCGACTCGCCACCGGACTGGCCGTTGCCCGGGAGTCCTCGCTCGTACACGGTCACGGTGGCGCCCAGCTCGGTCAGCGCGTAGGCAGTCGAGAGCCCCACGATCCCGGCCCCGACCACCGCGATGTCCGCGTCGGGACTCACGCAGGCGCCGTGGCCCGGTGGTCGGCGTCCGTCTGCGGCTCGCCGACCAGCGACCTCGGATAGAGCTTCTCCACGAGCACGACGTTGAGCTGCGCGGCGAGCAGCGTCACCTGCGCCTGGATATAGAACCACCACAGCAGCGTGATCACGGTCGCGAAGTGACCGTAGGTCGACTGGGCGTTCTTGAGGTGGCTCGAGATGATGAACGCCGACAGCTGCTGGAGGATGAAGAACACGAGTCCCGCAAGCAGAGCCCCGGGCATCACCTCGCGCACGGTGACGTCGCGGGTGGTGAGGATCATGAACGCGGCCAGGAACAGGCCGAGGTTCAGCGCCACCGCGAGCACGTAGCCGCCGATCCGACCGAGCGCGCCGAGATGCACGCCGTTGCTGGCGCTGACGACGAAGCCCGAGATCAACGTGGTCAGGACAAGGCCGAGCCCGATCGTAGCCAGGATCCAGAGGCTGCGGAGCACCTGCTTGAGCATCCCCGGGCGCTGCTCGTCCGGAACCCCCCACACGGAGTCGAACGAGTACTGGACGGTGCGGACAACGCCGAGGCCGCTCCACAGCGCGGTCAGCAGGCCGACCAGGATCGCCCACCAGGAGCCGCTGAGACCCGTCACCGTCTTCGGATCGAGCAGCGGGAACAGGTTCGCGACGTGCCCCAGCACGGACGCCTTGTCGCTGCCCGACAGGACCCATCCCAGCAGCGTGACGAGCACGAGCAGCAGCGGGAAGATCCCGAAGAACGCCCAGAAAGCGATCATCGTCGCCAGGTTGGACGACTTTTCATCGGAGTACTTCTTGTAGGTCGCCAGCGCGATACTGAGCCGGCGATGGTCCTTCTGCGCTGCGTCCAGCCGCTCGGTGAGCTTCATATGCGTGTCCTACTCCCCGCAAGCGCTGACGGCAACCCCCGACCCCCCAGAAAGGGGGTTCGGCCAGTCTGAATTCGACTGTTCGGTCCAGAGTTGATGGGGTAGGCTCGAATGAAAGTCAGCGAAGGAGGGAAGGCGATGGCAGACCGGCAAAACGGCGCACAGTCGCCAGAGGAGCAGGTCCGCGCGCTGTACGAGGAGAGTGAGTCGAACACAGCGAAGGCGTTCGAGGCCCTGGTCAACAAGCCGAGCTTCGGGCAGCTGCTCGCGTTGAGCGCGGAGAACACGGCGGCGGTTACGCGAATGGCGTTCGACGGAATCGATCTGCTGTGGCGCAACCTCCGTCTCGCGGGGAGGGCCGACGTCGTTAGGCTGTCGCGCCAACTGAACCGCACCGAGGACAAGCTCGAGCGGGTGTTGCAGGAGGTCGAGAGCCTCCGCGACGAGGTCGCGCGGGAGCGCGACCGCGAGGAGGCGCCGTCGTGAGCGTCGCCGACCCGTTCGTGAGCGCGGTGGATCGGGCCATGCGGTTCCCGGTCAACGCGCTCGAGTACACGAACATCCTCCTGACCACCAACGACGCGGTGGTCGGCGCCACCCCGCGCGAGGTGGTGTGGACCCATCGGCAGACGACGCTGTACCGGTACCGCTCCTCGAACCGCCGCTACGAGGTGCCGCTGCTCCTCGTGTTCGCGCTGATCAACCGGCCCGAGATCTTCGACCTGCGCCCCGGCTCGTCGCTGGTCGAGTACCTGATCAACGAGGGGTTCGACGTGTTCCTCGTCGACTGGGGCTATCCGGACGAAGAGGACGCCGACATGGGACTCGACGAGTACGTGTGCGACGAGCTCGAGTGGGCCGTGCGCGAGACGCTGCGGGCCAGCGGCGCCGAGGAGCTTTCGCTGATGGGCTGGTGCATCGGGGCGACGCTGTGCGCGATGTACTGCGGTCTCGACCGCGGCGACGAGCCGGGCGGGCGGGTCCCGGTAAAAAATCTGGCGCTGCTGACGATGCCGATCGACGGGCGCGACTCCACATACGCCAACTGGGTCGGGGACGAAGACTTCGACGTCGATGGGGTCAGCGAGCTGTGGGGCTCGGTGCCCGGCGGCGCGATCGATTTCGCCAACAAGATGATGAAGCCGGTCACGAACTTCTGGACGACGTACCGCCGCCTGTGGGAGGGGGTCCAGGAAGGCACGGCGCGGCGCGAGGCGTATCAGTCGATGGCCAAGTGGGTGGCGGACAATCCCCCGTTTGCCGGCAAGGCGTGGAGGCAGTGGATTCGCCTCATGTACCGAGACGCCGGGCTGCTGCGAGGCACGGTGCGGCTGAGGGACAAGCTGGTTGATCTTCGCCGGATCGACCAGAACGTACTGGTGATAACGGCCGGCGCCGACCACATCGCGCCGCGCCCGGGCACGATGCCGATCTTCGATCTGATCGCGAGCGAGGACGTCGAGCACTTCGATCGTCCGGGCGGTCACATCGGGCTGGTCGCCGGCTCGGCGGCCCGCAAGGAGCTCTGGCCGGGCATCGCGGAGTGGCTGGCCGTCAGGTCCGGCAGCTGACAACGAAAACCAAGGAGGCGAGGTTTCATGAGTACCGAAACTGGCACCGAGCGGGCCACGTCGTCGGACACGGTGGTTCCAACGGGCGAGTCTTTCCCGGCGGGGGTCCGACGCCCCCGGATGGATGGACGCGTCGTATTCGTCACGGGCGGCACCCGCGGGATCGGCGCGGCGATCAGCCGCAGCTTCGCCGAGCAGGGCGCGGTGCTCGCCGCGGGCTACGGCCGCGATCGCGAGCAGGCCGAGGAGCTGCTGCGCCAGCTCGAACAGAACGACGTAACCGCGAGCATCCACCAGGGGAACGTCGGCTCGGCGGAGGATTGCCGGCGGACGATCGGCGAGGTCATCGAGCGCCACGGCCGGATCGACGTGCTCGTCAACAACGCCGGCATCACGATCGACAAGACCGCGCTCAAGCTGACCGACGAGGACTGGTACAAGGTGCTCGCGGTCAACCTGTCCGGCGCGTTCTTCATGAGCCAGGCGGTGATGCCGCACATGCTCGAGCGGGGCACGGGCCGGATCATCAACATCTCGTCGATCATCGGTGCGACCGGGAACATCGGCCAGACCAACTACGCGGCATCGAAGTCGGGTCTGTTCGGGTTGACGAAGTCGCTGGCTCGCGAGGCGTGCTTCCAGCTCGGCCGAGCGGGAAAGCTCTCGGAGGACTCGATCGGGCTCACGGTCAACGCGGTGGCGCCCGGGTTCATCGCCACCGAGATGCTCCAGGCGATGCCCGAAAAGGCGCAGGAGCGCGTCAAGTCCCAGATCCCCGTCGGCCGCTTCGGCCGGCCCGATGACGTGGCTCGGGTCGTCCACTTCCTGGCCTCGGACTACAGCTCGTTCATCACCGGAGCCGTCTACGACGTAAACGGCGGCCAGGACATGTAGTCGGCTTCGGCTGCTCGTCGGCTTGGCGGCCCCGTGCGCCCTCGGCGCGTAGTCGCTCTCGGACTGGATCGGGCGCGAGTGCCGCCAAGCCGACGCCGCAGCCTCGCCTCCAGCGTTGTCGCGGGCGGTGCGGATGATGGGCCGCTTCGCGGCGTCCGTTGGATGTGGCGTGGCAGGCCCCGCCTGCGAGGCATGGATGCCGAGCGGGGCCGTCGCCGCGACCGCCGGGCGGCCCCGTCCGGACAGGGTCGCCTCCTGTTCCGGTCCGGGCCGTCAACCACCGGGGGGTGTGGAAGCCGGCCCGGGGGCCGGGTGGACCGGGAGGACCTGGGGTGGCCGGGGCGTCTGGTTGAAGTTGAAGTCCTGGGCGAGGTTGCCGAGGATCGGGTTGTCCTCGCGGACATCGGGACGGGGGTCGGGGCGGCCGTCGGTGGCGGGGTCGAGCCGCGCGCTGTTGATGAAGTCGTCCTCGATGAACTTCGTGTAGGCATCGAAGCTGAGCGTCTGGTGGTCGATGTAGCCCTGCTTCGCGTAGGGACTGATCACGATCCCCGGGACACGGAGGCCGAAGCCGGCGCGGTCGACGACCGGCGGCACGACGTGGTCGTAGAAGCCGCCCCAGTCATCCCACGTGAGGAAGATCGCCGTGCTGGCCCAGCCGGGGCTCTGCATGATCGCGTTGACGAGGCCGGTGACGTACGTCTGGCCGGCGCTGACGAGCGCCGGCGGGTGCTCCGAGACGGTGCCGTTCGGGTCGATCCACGAGACCGCGGGCAGCGTCCCATTCTTGGCCGCGGTGAAGAAGTTCGACAGCGTCTGGATGTTGCCGAGCTGGTCGTCCTGGGTGACGTCGGTGAAGGACGGAAGCGGGTTCCAGATGCCGGGCGTCTGCGGCCCCTGCTGCACCGGCGCGCACGTCATCGAGGCGTCGTTCTCGCAGTCGGGCTCGGAGCCCTGGAACACGTAGTAGGCCCACGGGACGTTCTGCCCGTGCAGCAGATAGGTGATGTCGGTCCAGGCATAGAGCAGCTGACCGTCGTTGGGGGTCGAGAAGTCGGAGTTCAGCGTCGAGTCGGGATTGGGGTTTTGGACGTCGCCCCGGCAGGACGACGGGTCGAGTGGGTTCGTGCAGAACGCCGACCACTCGGAGACCATGTACAGATGGGCGGGGAGGCTCCAGGAGTCGTTGGGCTCGAACATGTGGTCCTGGAGCACGTACTGCTCGGCGTACGTCCAGTAGTTGGGGATCTCGCGGGCGTCGTGGTAGCCCATCACGTCGACGCACGACGGCAGGCTGGAGGTCGTGTGGCTGTTCTCGGTGCACGCGCTGCAATTCGGGTCCTGGGAGCTGCACTGCATTCCCTGCTCGGCCTGGGCGATGAAGCCGTCCATGCGGCCGTTGTCGATGTCGGCCACTGCGTTGTTCACCGAATGCGGGCCGCCGTAATTCAGGTCGGACGAGTCGTGGAACGGGGCCACGCACCCGCCGTTGACCGGATCGGGGACGCAAACTCCGGGCGGGATTCCGTCGGCGCCCGGGTACGTGCCGAAGTAGCTGTCGAACGATCGGTTCTCCTGCATGATGATCACGACGTGCCGGATCTTGTGGATCCCGGTCAGCGGCGCGACCTTGATCTTCACGGTCGCCGAGGCGGCTCCGAGGTTGTGAACCGACGTGGGGACCATCGCCCGCCATTGCTCGGTCCGGCCGGTTGTGAACGTGTGCGCGATCGAGAAGGTCGTGTCGCGCTTCAGCCGGGGTCGGGCGACCGTCTGCCAGCGGCGGCCGACCCGGCGCTGAAGCGAAACCACCTCTCCGGCTCGCCCCGGCTCGAGCTGGCCGCTGAGCGTCTCGACGTCGCCGGCGATGGCAAATGTCGCCGTGCTCGATAGCGTGACCGACGGGCTGACACGTTCGGCCACCGTCCGGCTCCCCAGCCCGCGCGCGGTCACGAGCCACTCGCGGTTCGTGGCGACCGAACCGGGGGCCATCAGGAAGCTGTAGGTCCCGGCCGCGTTGGTGAACGTCCTGGCCACCGGGGTGAACCCGCGCTGCGCCGGGTAGCGGCGCCACAGCTCGATCGCGACTCCGCAGCGGCTGTCCCCCTTGTGGACCCCTATCAGCTGGCCGAAGACCGTGACCTGGCGCGCGGCCGTTGCGGGGTTCGGCGCGGCGTAGATCGTCAGGCCCTTAGCGAGCGGAAGCCGGCGGGGCTTCGATTGCTTGCAGGTTGGGGCAGCCGCCCCCGGCGATTGGCCACTCGATGTCGGAGCGAGCGCCACGATGCCGCCAGCCAGGGAGACAACGACAATCGTGGCGATCAGAACGGATGAGCGGCGCAGCGACAATCCCCCTGAGCGGGCTAGACCTGATTAAACGTGCTAACCCGGTCGGAGCTCTCGAGTTGCGATCCAAGCTCCGCGGCTAGATTCCGCTGGGTGACCGGGAACGACAGCTCTGGACCGCCCGAGGGCGTCGGTGACGTCCACCCCGCGGTGGCGCTGCGGACGGCGCTCGAGCGCTACGAGATGGCTCGATCTCCCGCCGCGCTCGATGTGGCCTTCGCCGCGGCCGCGCGCGCCGTCGCCGAGCGCCGGGGCGCGCGAGCGAACGAGCCGCCGGACGTGACCGAGCTCAAGCGCCTGTTCGAGGAGATACCCGAGTACGAACAGCTCGTCGAGGTCGCAGTGCACGAGACCGAGCGCTCGGTCGGGGCGGCGGGCGCCCGCCTGTGGGAGTGGTTCGGCCTGGAAACCCCGCCCCCGACCTGGAACGAGGGGGAGCGCTCGCGCGCGAGGCTCCTGGTCGCGTGCGCGTGCGCGCCGCTCGACGAGCAGGTGGTCGGCTGGCTCGGACCGCGGCTGCTGAAGCTGTCCGCTGACCGGTGGGCGGGGCTGCTGACCGCCGACCTGCGCCGGGCAGACGAGGATCTGTGGCGTCGCGTGCTCGCCGAGCGCTACGAGTCGGTGTGGCGTCGCTGCGCGCCCCGCGGGCGGTGGCGGACGCGAGAGCTGTCGGATCTGCTCGCCCAGGACGGCGCAACGGCGGCGGCGATGCATCGCCGGCTGTCGCGTTGGTTGGCCGACGGCGCGGACGTCAAGCGGCTGCCATCCGAGCTCGAGGCGGCGTTCGTGGAGACGAGGACGCCGGACCGGCTCGCGTAGCCCGCGCCAAACCAAGGTGTCGTCGGCGACACCGAGGGAGCGAACCGCGACCCCATGGGGGGCTGGGAGCGGTCGCGTCGGCGCGGGAGAGTGGTTGCCGTCAACTAACCGGGTGCGGCAAACCGCCGCCCCGCAAGAGAGGGAGGGTCACCATGAACGCACGTAGCCGGTCGGGCCACTCCAGGTGGTGGCTCCGGCTCGCAGCTGCGAGCGGGCTGACGGTCGGGGCGCTCGGAACGCTGGCGCTTCATAGCGTGCCGGCGGAGGCAGCGCCGGTAGGCCCGACCACGGTCCTGGTGGGGGTCACCACCCAGTCGTACCCGTCGTTCTTCAGGATCTCGGCGAATGGGAAGACCGTGCAGGCCAGCGTGATCGCGCTCGGAATGAACTGCGCGTCCGGCGCGACGTTCGCGACGCCGGACGAGTTCGCACACATCCGGATCGGGCCGAACGGCAACCTGCACGCCGAGTTCAGCCTGCCGCCGACGGCGACGTCGGGCGGCGGGATCTACAGCGGCACCGATTCGCTTAGCGCGAGGTTCAATCGCGGGCGGACGCGGGTCACGGGAGTATGGGAGCTGCAGCTGTCTTACACGTTCCCGGACGGTACGAGCGACCACTGCGACTCGGGTCCGGTGCGGTTCGTCGACACCCGCTGAGCCGGGCGGCGCTCGGCCTACGCCGTTAGATGGCCTGGATTCCGATGGAATCCAGGCCATCGTCGTGAGATGCTGCGCTTCGCGGTGCCCGATCTCCACGAGACGCGAATGGTTTCGCCCCGCCACCTGAAGGAGCGGATCGAGGCCGAGCGGACGGGTATCCCGTTCCTGTACTGGCTGGACGACGGTGGCGAGCAGCACATCCTGATGCTTTCCGCAGACCGGGCGCGGGTCACGATCGGCCGTCGCGACGGGTCCGACGTTCCGCTCACGTGGGACGCGGAGGTGTCGCGGGCGCATGCGTTGCTCGAGCCGGTGGGCGGTGAGTGGACGTTGATCGACGACGGGATGGCGCTGAACGGCTCGTTCGTGAACGGCAGCCGGATCCACGGCCGGCACCGTTTGGAGGACAAGGACCACATGTACTTCGGCCAGACCCGCGTCGTGTACCGCGAGCCTGAGAGCGACCAGGGCAGTCAATCGACCGCGCGGGCGCTGGAAACGCCGGCCTCGATTCCGTTGACCGAGACCCAGCGCAAGGTGCTGATCGCGCTTTGCCGCCCGAAGGTCGAGTCGGGGTCGGCCACACCAGCGACCAACCCACAGATCGCCGAAGAGGTGCACCTGAGCGTCGATGCCGTCAAGGCTCAGATGCGACACCTGTTCGACCGGTTCGAGCTCGGCGACCTGCCCCAGAACGAGAAGCGCCAGCAGCTGGTCGCGATCGTGCTCGGCTCGGGCTTGCTCGCGCGGCACGATTTTTGAGGGGTCTCAGCTCGACGCTCCACCCGCAATGCCGGGCTTCGACCCCCTAGCGCTTGCGGATGGTGATCGTGGTCCACGCGCCGACGTGGATGCGATCGCCGTCGGCGAGCGGGATCTCGGTCTGTGGGGCGAGCGGCGCGGGGTCGTCGTTGATCATGGTTCCGTTCGTCGAGCCGAGGTCGCGCACGACGATCGCCCCGTCACTGCGCCGCTCGAGCATCGCGTGCAGGCGCGACACGCCGGGGTCGACCGGCGCCGCCGCCAGGTCGATCTCTGGGGCCTGCTCGTCAGGGTGTCCGCGGCTGCGCCCGATCCGGTTCTCGCCGTCGGCGAGGGCAAGGCGCCGCTCCGGGTAATCGGCCGGGAACGACACACCGGCGACCGCGAGGCGGTCGAACTGGGCACGGTCGGCCGTGACGATCGCCTCCCATGTCGACTGCGCCGGCGGCGGGGCGAGAAAGTCGTGGCCGCAACTCTCGCAGTAGCGGTCGTCGCCTGAGCGCGGCGCGCCGCAGACGGGGCAGGGCTCCCGGCGCGCGGCGGGGGAGGTATCGGCCTCCTCGACGACCGGGAGGACTTGGGTCTGCCCGCCCGCTCCTCCGCCCACCGCCACGTCAGTCCCTCCGCCGGGCGACCCGCCGACGATCAGCGCGCCGCACTGGTCGCAGTAGTCGGTCGCCTGCGACTGGTGACCGCGGGGGCAGACGACGCTCATGTCGCGCCGGGCCCCACCCGCACGGTGATCGTCGAGCGCGTGTCGAGCGACATCTCGTCGACGGTCGCGACGTCGTGGCGAAGCCGGATCGTTCCGGTCGCGGCGTCGTCGACCTCGACCACCGCCTGGAGCAGCCGCATCGTGCCGTCGTTGCCGCTCTCGGCGGCCAGCTTAACGGCCCGTCCGAGCTTGAACGTCGCGGTCGCGAGGTCGCCTTCCTTGCGAGCCTCGAGTCCCTCCTGAATGCAGTCCGCCAGCTCGGCCTGGCCGGTGTAGTGGGCGACCTCCCGGTTGATGTGCGTCGAGAGCTGCTGATCGTCGGTCCAGATCGCCCGGACGAGCGCCTGGGCCTGGGTCTCGTCGCCCTCGACGAGGCTGACCCGGCCGGCGAGCATCTCGTCGCCGGCCTCACCCGATGGCACGTTGATGCAGACGTGGTAGTCCCGCGACTCCGTGCCCCAGGTCGAGGTTGGGTAGTCGGCGGTCTGCGGGTTCACCTGCACCGCACGGCCGGTCAGCTCCTCGATTGTCGGCGCCACCTGGCGGACGAACGCGACGCTCGCTCCCTGCGGCGTCCACAGTCGCAGCGAGACATTCCCCGTCGACTTGCCCATCGCGGTCTGCATCAGCGCGCGGAAGTCCCCGGCCATGTCCTCGGGCTTGGCGATGATGTCGACACTGCCGAGCAACGCCGACGCGATCCGGCGTAGCTCGCTCACCCGCCAGTCGGTGCCGACCCCGCGGCAGTCGCACTGAAACCGCCCGGCGAGCTCTGCGAGCACGCCGTCCAGATGCTCGTCGGACTCGTGCTGGTTCTCGCCGTCGGTGAGGAGGATCGCGTGGCACGAGCGGTCGGGCACGGTCGCAAACAGGGTCCCGGCGAGCGTCAGCCATGATCCGATCGCGGTCCCGCCCTCGGCTTTCAGCCGGCGGAGCGCCCTGCTGGCCTCAGCTCGCGTCCGCGAGGAGGCGGGCACGAGCGTTCCGTCGGTCGGGTATACGGTGCGCGCGAGCTCGGTGCCGGCGATGACTCCGAATGCAACTCCGTCCCGGATGCAGTCGATCGCGACGCCCGTCGCCTCCCGTGCCGCCTCGAGCTTCCGGCGCACGCTCATCGAGCCCGACGTGTCGACGATCACGATCTCGGCGGCCTCGGGTTGGTTGGCCTCACTAGCGGCGCCGTCGCTGGTGACCGTGATGATCGCGTTGACCTCCGAGCCGCCGAGCGGCAGATACTCGTTTTGGTAGCACTCCGTCGTGAAAGTGCTCATCTGACTCCCCTTTCAGGCCCCTACGGGTCGATGTCGACCACCGCCACGGTGATGTTGTCGTGGCCGCCACGGTCGTTCGCGGTGTCGGCGAGCGAGCGCGCGACCGCGGCCGGCGCGGCGCCGTCGGGCAGGGCGTCGATCAGCCCGCCGAGCTCGCCGGCGCTGGGCGCGTAGTTCCACAGTCCGTCGGTGCAAAGCACGAGGCGACCCGGGCGCTCCGCGCGCAACGAGACGGTTCGCGGCGGACGCTCGGGGGCGTCCGGACCGACCCAGTGCGTGATCGAGTGCAGGAACGGGCTCTTCGCCGCCTGCTCGGGCGTCAATAGGCCCTTCGCGATCCCCTCTTCCGCGAACGAGTCGTCGACTGTGAGCTGGCGCGCCTGTTCGCGATCAAACCAGTAGGCGCGACTATCGCCGACCCAGCCGACCGTGATCTCGCCACCCCGGCACACCGCAGAGACGAGCGTGCAAGACGGGTCCACGCGCTTCACCCGGGTCGTCCACTCGACCTGAAACACGGCTTCCACGGCAGCCTCGATCGCGTCGAAGATCGCCTCGCTCGGGTCCTTGGCGGGATCCGCGACCGCCCGCCCGAGGACGTTCCCGGCGGCCTTGGCGGCGTCCCGCGCCGCGACGTTGCCGGCGCTCGCGGACGAGATCCCGTCGCATACGACCACGACCACGTTCCGCTCACCCGCCACCTCGAGGTGGAACGAATCCTCGTTGCGGTGATGCACGAGGCCCTGATCGCTCACGGCGGCCGCGACCTGAAGGTCGAGCTCGACCCGGGTGGCGGGCGCACCGGGCGTCGGCTCGTCCTCTATCCGGGCACCGCATCGCTCGCAAAACCGATCCCCGGCCTGGAGCGGGGCTCCGCACGAGGGGCAAGAAAGTCCGGCCTGGGTGCTCGCATCCACGTCCTCTGTGCTCACGTCCTCTCCTTGATCCTCATGTCCATGTCCTTGGCCGAACTTGGTTGGCGTGGTCGACCAGCTCGATCCGCTCAGAACTGCTTGGCGCCCAGCGGGCGAGCTCCCGGTAGGAACGCTCGACCCCGTACCGCAGGTCGCGCTCGGAGAACCGGTAGCCGAGCAGGCTGGCTCGACCGTCGTCGAACGCGCCTCCGCGCTCGACGAGCGCGAGGGCCGACTCGAGCACGTCCGCCTGGAGCCGCACGCGTTGCTCTCCCCTGACCGGAAGCGACTCGAGGATCGAGCCGGCAATGAGCAGATCGTCGGCGGTACCGGGTCCCGCGCCGTTCGTGTCGGTGAGGCACCGGATCCGGGCGGTTTGGGCTTCCACGTAGGCGCTCGAGGAGTCCGGCACCCGATCGTAGGCAGCAAGTGCTCCCGCGCGCTCGCCCGCCGCGAGCCGGCAGCGGGCAAGGCCGAAGGTGGCGGCGGTGAAGGCGGGGTCGGTGCGCGACACGATCTCATACCAACCCGCGGCCTCGGAGATTACCCCGCCGCCGGATTCGCACGCCATCCCGAGCGCGAGCTTGGGTG
>Ga0187777_10001196_pt1 | contig 16947 bp, 16 predicted proteins | sample 1015_Q2_SP5_10_M_FD_132416 | JGI IMG/M metagenome (GOLD analysis project Ga0187777, IMG submission 132416) | Tropical peat soil microbial communities from peatlands in Department of Meta, Colombia - 1015_Q2_SP5_10_MG | ecosystem: Environmental > Terrestrial > Soil > Wetlands > Peat | place... | reverse complement strand
GCACAATTTCCGCATTGGCAGCGAGCGCATGCCGATCGAGATCGTGCGCGCGCTCGGCCTGATCAAGCGCGCGGCCGCCGAAGTCAACCGCGACCTTGGCTCGCTCGATCGTCGCCGCGCCGCAGCCATCATCAAGGCCGCGCAAGACATCGCCGACGGCAACCTCGATACGCACTTCCCGCTGCTGGTTTGGCAGACCGGCTCCGGCACGCAGACCAACATGAACGTCAACGAGGTCATCGCCAACGTCGCCAATGTGGCGCTCGGCAGCAAGCTCGGCGCCAAGTCGCCGGTGCATCCGAATGACCACGTCAATATGAGCCAGTCATCGAACGATTCGATCCCGAGCGCGATGCATATCGCGGCGGCGATCGCGATCCGGGATCAACTGCTGCCGGCGCTGAAATCGCTGCAGGCGGCGCTCGAGAAAAAGGCCGGACAATTTTCGAAGATCATCAAGATCGGCCGCACGCATACGATGGACGCGACGCCGATCACGCTCGGGCAGGAATTCTCCGGCTACGCCGCGCAGGTGAAGTCCGCGGCCGCGCGCCTCGCTTTGGCACAGCACGAACTTTATCCGCTGGCGCAAGGCGGCACTGCGGTCGGCACCGGGCTCAATTCAAAGCCGCAGTTTGCCAAACGCTTTGCTCGCAAAATCGCGTCGTTGACCAGGATGCCTTTCGTCAGCGCGCCCAACAAATTCGAGTACATGGCTGCGCACGACGCCTACGTCTTCGTCCACGGGGCGATCAACGCCGCCGCCGCCGCGCTTTACAAGGTCGCCAACGACATTCGCCTTCTTGGCTCAGGCCCGCGTTCTGGACTCGGCGAATTGATCCTGCCGAGCAACGAGCTCGGCTCCTCAATCATGCCGGGCAAGACCAACCCGACGCAGAGCGAAGCGCTGACGATGGTCTGCACCCAGGTATTCGGCAATCAGACGACGATCACGGTCGCCGGCAGCCAGGGGCACTTCGAACTCAACGTGTTCAAGCCGGTGCTGGCCTATTGCATGATGCAGTCGATCCGACTGCTTACCGATGCAACAAGATCATTCACCGACAATTGCGTCGTCGGCATCAAGGCCAACGAAGCGCGCATCCGCGAACTGATGGAGCGCTCGTTGATGCTCGTGACCGCGCTGTCGCCGAAGATCGGCTACGACAAGGCGGCGCAGGTGGCAAAGGCAGCGCATGCCAATGGCACAACGTTGCGGCATGAAGCCGTGCGCCTCGGCTTCGTGACAGCGTCGGAATTCGACCGGCTAGTGCGCCCCGATAAGATGGTGCGGCCCGGATAACGTGCAGAAGCATGCACAAAGCTGAAGGTGCGGCTTAGCGAGTTGGGAAAATTTTTGCCCCGATTTCTACTCGGCCGCGCTGTGTAATGGCGCCGTGACGCCTGTTTTTTAGAGGTACTATCATACCACGCAAATGTACAGATTTTCACGATACGAGAGATTCTCGCCTCAATATCAAAACCAATTTTTCTGAACTCTCACAGCAATTCTTGCGCCTCCTAAAATATACATAGAACGGCAGGAGCAGCGCCAATCACTACGCGGCGCAATCACACATGTATTCAAAGTAAATCGATCTCAAGTTCTTCTAATCAAGCATCCGTGTGTTGCAAAAACGACGCTCACCTCTCAAAATATACTTCTATTCTAGCCTGCCAGCGTGACGCGAAGTGGGGGCGGCAGGTCTGCGATGCGTCAGCCAGCGGTGATAGCAACTGTGTATCTGGCTACCGACGAGGCCTCGCGTGGCTGAACTCATCAATCTTCGCACAGAGCGGAAACGCGCCAAGCGGCGCGACGACAAGCATCGTGCGGCGCGCAACCGCCTTGTCCACAGCCAATCGAAGTCCCAGCGGAAGCTCGACGCCGCACAGCACGAAAAAGCCAAACATGACCTCGATAGTCACCGCATCGACGAATAGGACGCGGCCGATGAGTTCTCCGGTTGTCAAACGCTCGATCGTTATCGCCGGTCACAAGACAAGCGTGAGTCTGGAAAACGCATTCTGGCAGGGCCTGAAGGATATTGCCGGCGAGCGCGAACTAACGCTTTCGGATCTCGTCGCAACCATCGACACCGACCGGCATCACGGTAATCTCTCATCCGCAATCCGACTGTTCGTTCTCGATTATTATCGCGCGCGTGCCGGCGTCTCCGACGCGCCGCACAAAGCCGCGGCATCAACGCTGCACGCCGATTGCTGAGGCTGCCGGCGGCTCCGCGCGGCGCGAGCCGGGCACCGTTCCGACTTCAACAGGCGGCGGCAAATTGGGTGCTCGCTTCTGGATAGCCGACGTGCTCTGCCCGGACGACGATCGGGGCGGCTTCGCTGCCGGCGACACGTCGCTCTTCGGCCGTTGCGGCGGCATCGGCGCGGTGGTCCTGTGCTCGATGTCGCGCAACTGTTTCGATTGATTATCGATCGACCGCAAGGTCAGCCAGGCAGTCAAAGCCGACACGTCGATTGTCCGTGTCGCAGCCATCAGCGGACCGCTCAAGGCGACGAAAATGTTGGGCCGCGAGCCGGTTTGCTCGCTGCCCGCCGACAGCACCAATCGTCCATCGATCAAGCCGGTCGTCAGATCGAGGCTACCGTTCGCTGACAGCCGGGCATCGGCGACGTCGGCGGTGAACTTGCCGAGGCGAACCTGTCCGACACTGATGGCAAGATCGCTTTGTGCGCGCCTGATCGACAGTTGCCCATCTTGCAATCCCTTGTTCACAAGATCCGAGATGCGCGTCGATTCAACCACCAAGCCCCCGTCGACGGCGCGTGTGACGGTGTCAAACACGCGCGGATCGAGGCCGGCAAATTCCCCGTTGATAAGGGCGATTTGTCCGGAGCCTTTCAAGGAGCCGATCAGTGCGTCGGGGCTGAGCCCATGTCCTTCCACTTCTGCCGAAAGCGCAAGCGTGCCGGCGATGGGAGGCCGGGCAGCCGACGGCAGCAAGGCGCTCGCGTCCGCCCCGGCAAGCGTGAACTTGCTAGCGGCGCGCAATCCGTCGGGCGTCGAATGAAATGACAGGTCGCCGGTGAGCCGTCCGCCGGAAACGTCGCCGACGATATCCGCCAGTGAAATTTGCCGACTGCCGACGTCGAGATTGGCATTGAAATCGCGCGCGACCAGCCGCGGTGATAGTTCAAGCGTCCGCGCTTTCACGACGATGCGGCCCGAATAGTCACCGAACAGTCCGGCGCCAAACGGATCGGCCGACCAAGCGCCGCGTTCTCCAGCATTTGCCGGCGCCGGCAGGCCAATCACCTGCGCCAACACGGGTACGGCGCCGATACGATCCGCATCGATTTCACCTTGCAGCTTTTGCGGCGTCGAAAGCGTGGTTGACAGACGGCCGTGTACCGAAGCCCCGGCAAGCGAGGCGTCAATATCGTGGACCGCCAGATCATCGCCATTCAACGACAGCGCCCCGGAGAAACGAACCGGAACGGCTTGCTCGCCGATTGAGAGCAAATTGCCGTGCACGCTCACGGCCCGGATGTCGGCGCTACGTTTGTCGGCAAACGGTTTTGCCGCGCCTTCAATCGTTGCATCGAGATTGCCGGCTTTGAAGGCGGCTTTAATCTGCAAAGCGCCAAGCGGTGGGCCGTTTGCCGCAAAAGTCAGTTTGGCGGGACCGGCGGCCGCGGCGAATATGCGGTCGAGGCCAAGCATCGCCAGGAGTTGTTTGCCGTCATCCGCGTCGGCTTCGCCCGACAGTTTGGCGTCGTCCACGCTGAACGACCCGGCATTGCCTCGTGCCGAAGCGTTCAGAGCGAGGTGTGCCGCACCGAGTGTGCCGTCGATGGCGAGCTTTGCCTCCGCAGCCGAGGCCGCGCCGCCGAGACTGAGCCGGCCGTGCAGCTTGGCAGGCGCCAGCGCGGAGACCCGGCGGGCGATCGCGTCGGCGGTTTGCGGCGCAAAGCGCGCAATCAGCGCCGACAGCGGCTTGCCGTCGCGGGCGTTGAGGTCGATGTCGACCGTGCCTTGCGGTACGGGGACGGTGGCAACGCGGCCGTTGACGGAAAAGGTCGAGCCTTCGAGATCGGCAACTGAAAGCTTGTCAATGCGGACACCCATTTCATCAACGCTCACGCGCGCACTCAGGCCGCGCGCATCGAGACCCCCGATCTCGGCGCGGCCGATATCGGCCGAGATCGCGATGTCGCGCGGCCGCTCGATTCCCGTGCCGGCCAGCATCGCGGCGCCGAAACTGAGCGCGGCGTCCATATCGAGCTCGGCAGCGTTGACCGTCGCATCGAGACGCGCCGGCTTCGGACCGGCGACAAAGGCGTAGGAGAAGCCCCCTGTCAGCGTCTTGCGATCGAATTCGGCGGTCAGCCGCTCGATGGCGATCTTGTCGCTGGCAAGCGTAAGATCGCCACGCAGGCTCAAGGGCCGCAACTCGTCGCGCCCCGGGGCGGCGCGCCCCTCAAGCCACGCGGCGAGCGCCTTCGGATCGGTCGTCTTGATCTCGGCAGGGCCGGCGAAGGCGACGCGGTCCTCGTCAACGGCAAGATGTCCGCTGGCGCGCACCTGCGTGAAGCCGGGACTGCGGAATTCGAAACGATCGAGATTCCAGCCGCCTTGATCGGTGGAGATATCGCCGCGCAGGCTCTGCACAGAGTCGCCACCCAAAGTCGCTTGGTCAATACCGATGCCGAGCTGGATTGGAATTTTCGGTCGAAAGGCGCCGCCCACCAGTTGCGCAAGCCTGCGCATGACCGCAGCAGGCGGCACGACGCGGCCGTCCGTTTCAGCCAGCGCTCGGTCGAGGTCGATCTGTCCACCCGACAACACGCCGTTGAAGCTCGGGGTCTTGCCGAACTTGAAATCGGCAGCGCCCGTCAACTTGAAGCTCTTGTCTTGCGATCCGTACTGAAACTCGACCTCTTGCATCAACGCCTGGTCGGCTGTCGCCTTGACCTTGCTGTTGAGGCGCCACGGCTGGGTGACGTCGTGGCCTGCCGCGGCAAGGCCGACCGACCGGGCAAGCTTCAACGTGCCGTCGAAAGCCGGCGCGGCCGCGGCCGCCGACAGTAGCCCGTCAAGCTCAACGCTGATCGGGCGCGTAACGGGGTCGATGTTGAGGTGGAGCTTCAGCTTGCCGTCGTCGCCGAGGCGGCCCGTGCCGAGGCGGAACGGATAAAGCTCGCCGCCCAACGTCGCCGCGCCCTCACCCTTGAACGGGCCAAGCAGCGAGCGCGCCTCACCGTTGAACCAGACGTGATCGAGCGTCAGCGAGCCGCCGCTCGCGGCATCGGCGAGCGTCACCGTGCCGTCCTCGATGCCGAGACGGTCGATGCTGAGCGCGTCGGGATCGAAGCCGATGACAACGCCGGGCGCCTGCACGTGCCCGGAGGCGTCGATACCGAGCCGCAGCTGCGGCCCAACAAGATGCATTTCGGAGGCGCGCCATTCGCCGCGCATCAACGGCCCGAGGGCGAACTCGATGGCGAGCAAACGCGCGCCGATCTTTTCGTCGCCGCCGCGCCCGATGGTGATGTCATGCAGCGCCAGCTGCGGCGATGGCAGCAGCCGCGCATCGATCGCGCCGGCAACGTGCACATCGAGGCCGACAAGGCGGGTCGCTTCCGCCTCGAACATGGAGCGATAGCCACCCCAGTCGACCAGCAACGGGCCGACCAGCGCCGTCACCAGCGCGACGATGATCGCGATCGCCAATCCAAGCAGGGTCGTCTGCAACGACAGCTCCAGCGCCGTTGGTCACGGGCCGGCGCCCGCGCGTTTAATCGATGTGAATGTATGTCATTTTGCCGGTCTTTATCGGCAAATCTGCGGCGCATCAGCCGAGCGCGACGATCTTGCCCGGATTCATGATGTTTTGCGGGTCGAGCGCGCGCTTGATCGCCGCCATCGCGGCAAGCGCGCCCGGGCCATGCTCGGCGAGCAGATATTTCATCTTGCCCTGCCCCACGCCGTGCTCGCCGGTACAGGTTCCATCCATCGCCAGCGCCAGTTCCGCCAGCCTCTGCATCAAAACTCCTGCCCGGCGGACCTCGTCGGCATCGTCCATGTCGACGAGCAGGCTGAGATGGAAGTTGCCGTCCCCGACATGGCCGAGAATCGGCGCGACCAGCTTGAGCTCCGCCACCTCGCGCTGGGCTGCGGTGACGCATTCGGCGAGCCGCGAGATCGGCACGCACACATCGGTGGCGAAAGCCTGCGCGCCGGGCCGCAGGCGGCGCGCAGCGTGATAGCCGTCGTGACGCGCCTGCCACAGCCGATTGCGGTCTTCCGCCTTGGTCGCCCATTCAAAAGGTCCGCCGCCAAACTCTTTGACGATCTCGCCGAAACGCTCGGACTGCTCGGCAACGCTCGCATCGGTGCCGTGGAATTCGACGAACAGGGTCGGCACCTCCGGCAGCGTCAGCTTGGAATAAGCGTTGACCGCCTTGATCTGGAGCGCGTCGAGCAATTCGATGCGCGCGACCGGAATGCCCGACTGGATTGTCTGGATCGTGGCGTTGCAGGCGGCATCGACCGATGGAAACGGGCACACGCCGGAGGCAATCGCCTCGGGGATGCCGGACAGTTTCAGCGTGAGCTCGGTGATGACGCCGAGCGTGCCTTCGGAGCCGACGATGAGCCGCGTCAGGTCGTAGCCGGCGGAGGATTTCTTGGCGCGGCGCGACGTGGTGATCAGTTCGCCATTCGCCATCACCACTTTCATCGCCAGAACGTTGTCTTTCATCGTGCCGTAGCGCACCGCATTGGTGCCCGACGCGCGCGTCGCCGCCATGCCGCCGAGCGAAGCGTCGGCGCCCGGATCGATCGGAAAGAACAGGCCGCTGTCGCGCAGGTGTTCGTTCAGCGCCTTGCGCGTAACGCCGGGCTCGATGATGCAATCGAGATCCTCGGCGTGCACCGCCAGCACCTTGTTCATGTCGCGGAAGTCGATCGACACGCCGCCGAACGGCGCGTTGATGTGACCCTCGAGCGATGTGCCGGTGCCGAATGCGATGACCGGCACGCCGTGCGTCGCGCAAATGCGGACAGCGCGCTGCACGTCCTCGGCGGTCTGGGGAAACACCACCGCATCTGGCGGCTGGTTCGGCACCCAAGTGAGCGTATTGGCGTGCTGCTCGCGCACCGCTTGCGCGGTCGCCAGCCGGTTGCCGAATGCGGCTGCGAGCTCTCCGATGGCTTTCTTGACCGCAGCCGGATTGCGGCTTTTTTGTTCTGCGGCGGCGTCAGCCAAGGCCATACAGCGACCCTCTTTGAGCTTACGGAAACGACCGGACACTAGCAGAGGACCCCACGTCGATGAAACCGAGCGAGACGCCGCACCTCAAGGCGCGGTGGACGCAAAAAAGCTGCTGTCGTAGGTTCCTGCGTCCCGTTGTTAGTCCAGGAGTGCGCGAATGGCCGGCCCCGTGATTGCTGTTACGGACAGCGTTTTTCCTTCCCTCGATCCGGCCAAGGCGGCGCTCGCAAAGCTCAATCCTACTTTCCGGATGTCGAAGAGCGCCAGCGCTGACGACATTCTCACCGTCGCCAAGGACGCCGACGCCATCCTCGTCACTTACGCCAAGCTGACGCGTGACCTCATTACGCAACTGACGAAGTGCAAGGCGATCGGCCGCTTTGGACTCGGCGTCGACAATATCGACCTGCCCGCGGCAAAAGAAAAAGGCATCGCCGTCAATTACGTGCCGGACTATTGCATCCGCGAGGTGTCCGATCATGCTATGGCGCTGCTGCTCGCGCTGATCCGCAAGATTCCGTTGTCCAACAAGTTGGTGCAAAGCGGCCGCTGGGAGATGCCGGCCGTGGTGCCGATCCGCCGCATCGAAGGTACCGTGCTCGGCCTCGTCGGCTTCGGTCATATTCCCCGGCTGGTGGCGCCGAAAGCGAAAGCCTTCGGCATCAAGGTCATTGCCTTCGATCCGTTCGCCAAGCCCGAACTGTTCAAGGCCGCAGGCGTTGAGAGCGTTGACTTCGACACGCTACTCAAGACATCCGACTATGTTTCCGTCCATGCGCCGCTGACGCCGCAGACGCGCGGCCTGATGAATGCCGCGGCCTTTGGCAAGATGAAGAAGGGCGCCTACATCGTGAACACCGCGCGCGGACCCCTGATCGACGAGGCCGCGCTCGTCGCGGCGCTCGACAGCGGCCAGGTCGGTGGCGCCGGCCTCGATGTCGTCACCACCGAGCCTTTGGCCAAGGACTCGCCGCTGCTTCGCCGCGACAACGTGATCATCAGCCCGCACACGGCCTTCTACTCGATCGAGGCGCTAGAAGAGCTCCAGAGCAAGTGTGCGGCCGATGTCGCCCGCGTTTTGAGCGGCGAGAAGGCGGTCTATCCGATCAGCGCGTGAAGATTGCAGCACCGTTCATCTCGTCGGTGATGGGGGTCGAGCCGCAATGGATCGACTATAACGGCCATCTCAACATGGCCTATTACAATGTCTTGTTCGACCGCGCCGTCGACGAGACCTACGAAATGCTCGGCATCGGCCTCGAATACCTGAAGCGCACCAATCATTCGACCTTCACCGCGGAAGTGCATGTGCGTTACCTGCGGGAGATCCGTGAAAACGACCCGGTATGCGTCGAGTTTCAGCTGCTCGACTACGACGCCAAGCGCATTCACTATTTCGAAACGCTCAGGCACGCCGACGAAGGCTGGGTGTCAGCGACGTCCGAGAATATGACGCTGCACGTCGACATGGGTGCCAAAAAGGTCGCGCCGTTTCCGCAAAGCGTTTCGGATCGCCTCGCGGCCATGAAGGCCGCGCATGCGCACCTTGCCATCCCCGACGGCGTCGGGCGGCGTATTGCGATGCCGCAAAAGCGCTAACGCGCGTTAAAGGCCCCGGTAGCCGACCGCGCCGAAGACAATCGACAGCAAGAACAAGATCAGAATGATGAAGAAGATCACCTTCGCCATTGCGAAGAGGCACTGGCCACGCCGCCAAATCCGAGGACCGCGGCAATCAATCCAATAATGAGCAGAGTAACGACGAGATTCATGAGTTGCTCCCAGCACGTCTCTTGACTAGGTAATGTGCGCGGCGCGGGAAGTTCCGATTTTACCGGAATCATCACTTCGATGCCTTGTTAGATGAACGAACCGGATGCGCTGGGTCATCCGGACGTGAATTTTTGGAGGCGCACGATGCGCGAAGTCGAGGTTATGGACCAAAGTGCATTTACATGGAGCGTCGTGATTGCCGGCGCTCTGTCCGCGTGGGCGGTGACTTTCATGCTGATGGCGCTCGGCGCCGGCATCGGCCTTGCGGTTTCGTCGTCCTATTCGGGGCCGAGCTCAACGACGATGACAATCGGCGGCGCGCTCTGGCTGATCTTTGCGCAGACCGCAGGTTTCGTTGTCGGCGGCTATCTTGCCGCGCGCCTGCGCATCCGTGACCACGTCCCGGGCCCGGAAACGATTTTCCGTGACGCCGCGCACGGCTTCATGGTGTGGGTCATTGGCGTCGGCATCCTCGCCTTCGTGATTGCGATTGTCGGGGCGTCCGGCACGCAAAGCGCCGGCGGGACGATGAACGATGCCGCGCGTCAGGCTGCCGCCTACGTGTCGTTCTGGTCGTTTGTGGCGCTGTTGTTCGGCGCCGTCGCCGCGCCGCTCGCCGGCATGCTGGGCGGCGAGTTGCGCGACGAGGAGCCGGCCCCGCGCCGCGGCGTTCGCCGCCGCGCTTAAGCACGTCACGAATACTGGCGAGCGGGCCCGTTCGCACGGGCCCGCTCGGCGTTTCAGTCGATCCGGCCGCCGGAAAATCGACGTCCCGGCACTGTCAGGAAATAGCCGACCGCCTGTCCGCCATCGGCGCCGACCACGCTGCCGGTGGTGTATTGCGACTCGTCGCTGGCGAGGAAAATCGCCGGCCCGGCGATATCCTCGCCCGAGCCGACGCGGCCCATCGGCACGCCCTTGCGGCGGCCTTCGTAGATTTCCGGATCTGCATACATCGCTTCGGTGCCGGGCGTGCGGATGTAGCCGGGCGTGATGGCGTTGGCACGGATGCCGTACGGCGCCCACTCCATCGCCTGCAGTTTCGTCAGCATGATCAGCCCGGCCTTCACGACGCTGTAGGCGCCGGCCCAGTTGTACGGGAACAGCCCGGCGATCGAGGCGATGTTGACGATGACGCCGGACTTCTGCGCGATCATGTGCTTGGCGCAGGCCTGGCTCATCATGAACGAACCCTTGAGGCCGATGTTCATTGTCTTGTCCCAGGCGGCTTCGGGCAGCGCCTCGAGCTTGCCGGGCACGATCTTCATGGCGTTATTCACGAGAATGTCGATCCGTCCATGCTCCTTCACGACCGTCTCGACCAGACGCGCAATGTCGGCGGACTTGGCGACATCGGCGACCACGGCCATGCCGCGGGTATCCTTGGCCGTCGCCTCAGCGGTCGCCGGATCCACATCATTGATGACGACCTTGGCGCCCTCCCTGGCGTAAGCGAGCGCGATGTCGCGGCCGATACCGCGGCCGGCCCCGGTGATGATCGCCACTTTGTCCTTCAGTCGCACGGAATTCCCCTGCGGTTTTGTGAAAAGCCCGAAAAACCACGCTAAAGGCGGGGACTTCAGGCCACAAGGCCGCCCGCAGACCTCGAAATTACGGCCTACGGGTGCCACATTGGCCCTGGAAGAAAGAATCGATGGCCGAACCCAAGCGACACATCCCGGTCGAGAGCAACGCCGGCCCTGCCCCCGGCGGCATCGCGGCGCGCGCGCTCGGGCAGCGCTCGGCGCCCTATCTCGCCGACCTCAATCCCGAGCAGCGCGAGGCGGTCGAGACATTGGACGGGCCCGTGCTGGTGCTGGCCGGCGCCGGAACCGGCAAGACCCGCGTCCTGACCACCCGCATCGCCCACATCCTCAACCTTGGCCGGGCGCGCCCCGGCGAAATCCTCTCGGTCACCTTCACCAACAAGGCGGCGCGCGAGATGAAGGACCGCGTCGGCCTGATGGTCGGCCAGGTGGTCGAAGGCATGCCGTGGATGGGCACGTTCCACTCGATCGGCGTCAAGATTCTGCGCCGTCACGCCGAGCTCGCCGGCCTCAAGAACAACTTCACCATCCTCGACATCGACGACCAGATCCGCCTCATCAAGCAGCTGTTCGAGGCCGAGGGGCTCGACGAGAAGCGGTGGCCGGCGCGCGTCTTCGCCATGATCCTCGACGGCTGGAAGAACCGCGGGCTGACCCCCGATCAGGTGCCGGCCGGCGAAGCCGCGAGCTTCGCCAACGGCAAGGGCAAGAAGCTCTACATCGCCTATCAGGAGCGGCTGAAGACGCTCAACGCCGCCGACTTCGGCGACCTGCTGCTCGAATGCATCCGCCTGTTCCGGCAGAACCCGGACGTGCTGCGCGGCTACCAGGCGCGGTTCAAGTACATCCTCGTCGACGAATATCAGGACACCAATGTCGCGCAGTATCTGTGGCTGAAGCTGCTGTCGCAGCCGCTGAGTGCGCCGCAAGGCACGGCGCAACCCTCTCCCCTTGTGGGAGAGGGTGGCGAGGCGCGCGCAATTGCGAGCGACGAGCCGGGTGAGGGGGCGAGCCTCGAAGACAGCTTCGATCTTCCGGCGAAAGCCCCCTCACCCGGCGCGCTGCGCGCGCCACCCTCTCCCACAGGGGGAGAGGGTCAGAAAGCGCCAAAAAACATCTGCTGCGTCGGCGATGACGACCAGTCGATCTATGGCTGGCGCGGGGCCGAGGTCGACAACATCCTGCGCTTCGAGCACGACTTCCCCGGCGCCAAGGTCATCCGCCTCGAACGGAATTATCGCTCGACGGGACACATCCTCGCCGCCGCGTCGCACCTCATCGCCCACAACGAAGGCCGCCTCGGCAAGACGTTGCGCACCGAGGACGCGCCGGGCGAGAAGGTCACCGTCACCTCGTGCTGGGACTCCGAACAGGAGGCGCGCGAGATCGGCGACACCATCGAGGGCTATCAACGCGCGGCGCGCGACCGCGGCGAGGACCACCCGCTCGACGAGATCGCCATCCTGGTGCGCGCCTCGTTCCAGATGCGCGAGTTCGAAGACCGCTTCATCCAGCTCGGCCTGCCCTACCGCGTCATCGGCGGCCCGCGTTTCTACGAGCGCGCCGAAATCCGCGATGCGCTGGCCTATCTGCGCGTCATCGTGCAACCGGCCGACGACCTCGCCTTCGAGCGCATCGTCAACGTGCCGAAGCGCGGACTGGGCGACGCCACGCTGCAGATGCTGCACGACTTCGCCCGCAAGAAGAAAATCCCGCTGACCGAGGCAGCCAGCGTCGTCTCCGCCACCGACGAGATGAAGCCGAAACCGCGTCAGGCCTTGCGCGACCTGATGGCGGCCTTCGAGCGCTGGCGGCAGATGCGCGACCGCATGCCCCACACCGAATTGGCCGAAGTCGTGCTCGACGAGAGTGGCTACACCGAGATGTGGCAGAAGGACCGCAGCGCCGACGCCGCCGGCCGCCTGGAAAACCTCAAAGAGCTCGTGCGCTCGATGGAGGAGTTCGAGAATCTTCAGGGCTTCCTCGAGCACATCTCGCTGGTGATGGACCGCGAGAGCGGCGAAGGCGAGCAGGCCGTCAACATCATGACTTTGCACTCGGCCAAGGGGCTGGAATTCGACACCGTGTTCCTGCCCGGCTGGGAGGAAGGCCTGTTCCCGCACCAACGTTCGCTCGACGAGAGCGGCCGCGCCGGCCTCGAGGAGGAGCGCCGTCTCGCCCATGTCGGCCTGACGCGCGCGAGGAAGCGCGCCAGGATCTACTTCGCCACCAACCGGCGCATCCACGGGATGTGGACCTCGACCGTGCCGTCACGCTTCCTCGACGAGCTGCCGCCCGAGCATGTCGAGGTGACCGAGGCCGCGGGCGGCGCCGGCGGCTTCGGCATGTCGGGCTACGGCCCCTCGCGCTTCGACGAGATGGGCGCCTTCGGCTCGAACTACACGACGCCCGGCTGGCAGCGCGCGCAAGGGCGCCAGGGGCGCGGCGGCTTCTCCGACAACGGCCAGCCGCGCTACGTGCCGGACGGCGTGTTCGAGGAGGCCGAGGACTATGAGGGCGACGCCTCAGCCAAGGTGCGGCCGGGCCGCAGCGCGCGCAACAAGAGCGCAAAGCGCACGCCGCTGGTGATCGAGGGCGAGCTGATCGCCAAATCGACCGGCGCGGCCTCGGCGTTTGCCGTGGGCGAGCGGGTGTTTCACCAGAAATTCGGCAACGGCAACGTCACCGCGGTCGACGGCAACAAGCTCACCATCGCCTTCGACAAGGCCGGCGAAAAGCGCGTGGTGGATAGTTTTGTGGAGCGGGTGTGAGGCAAACGCCTGCTACGCGGATGCTCAACCCGAAGACCGGCCTGTCGGTCACCGTGCGCATCAACGACACGGGGCCTTGGGGCGCGGCCTACACGCAGGGCGAGCAGATCGATCTCGCCCGCGGCGCCGCGGCGCGCATCGGCATGCGCGGCGCGCAATATGTGTGCGTGATGTGAGGCGCGCTTTCCGCTTTCTCGACCGCGTCATGCCCCGCGAAAGCGGGGCATCCAATAGTCACCGGGCCATTTGTGTTTACTGGATCGTCCGCTTTCGCGGACGATGACAGCCGAGAGGACGAGGGCCGCTATTTCTTCTCCAGCAGCAGCGTGCCCTTCTGCCCGACCACGCGCTGCACGGCGTGGGCGAAGCGCGCCAGCAGCCACGGCAACGTCACGGTGAGCCGCACGCCGCTCTCGTAGACGTCGATCGTGCCCTGCGCGTGCTGGCCGAGCGCGGCGGCCGAGAAGCTGAAGCGGTCGCCCTCCCACACATCGTTGTCGATGCGCAGCAGTGAGGAGAACTCGCCCTTGGCGCGGGCGACGCCGTCCTTGATGCGGCGCACCGCCTCATCCTTGCCGAGGCGGTGGGAAATGGTGACGACGAGCGGTTCGGACATTTCGGGCTCCTCCGCCACGGCATATGGCGATGGATTAAGGCAAGGGAAGAGCCGCGTGCGTTCTTCCCTGAGGGTGGCGAGCCGATGTCGCCGATCAGGCCGAAGCCGGTGCCCTGCACGATCTTGCCGGCCAGCCAGCCCGCGATCAGGCCGACGAACAGGATAACGACGATGCTTTCACCCGACAGATACATGCCCACGTCCTCCGTTGCCCCCGGAGCGCATCGTGGCGCGCCGCGATGACAGCGATAAGACCGAAGGCCTGGCGTCAGCTCAGTAGCAGGGCCAGCAGTTCTGCGGGCCGTAATAGTAGCCGCCGTGCGTCTGGCCGCTGTAGCCGTTGTAATAGGGATGCGGCGCGACGTAGACCGGCGGCTCCTCGTAGACCACCGGCGGCGGCGCGTAATAATAGGGCGCGTAGCCGTAGTACGGCCCGTAACCGTAGTAGCCGCGCGAGGCGAGCGCGCCGCCGATGATGGCGCCGGCCGCGACACCCGCGGCAACGCCGCCCCAGCCCCAGCCCCGGTACGCCTCGGCCCGCGGCGGCAGGGCCGCGGTGGCTGCGGCGATCGCCGCGGCGGTCGCGATGGCGGTCAGGGTCCTTGCTGTCCCGATTTTGCGCATGACCTCACCTCCTGAAGCTGTTCACGGCCACAATCTGGCAGCCGGCTGTGACGGCACGTTGATACAGGTCAAGCGTGCGGCGGAGGTATTGGTCCGTGAACGGCCCATGAACTTCCCGTGACCCCCGCCTTTTTCCGGCCGGCCAAGGTGCTATGCTTTCGAAGTTCCGGGCTGGAGTTATCGATGCGTCTTCCCGGCTTGTTCGCCGCCTTCGCCGCCGCAGTGGCGATCGTGTCCGCCGTTCCGGCGCGCGCCAATATTCTCATTACCGTCGACAAGTCCTCGCAGCAGATGACCGTCTCGGTCGACGGCGACCCGCGCTACGTCTGGCCGGTCGCGACCGGCATGGCGCAATACGATACGCCGGCCGGGCAGTTCACGCCGTTCCGCATGGAGAAGGAACACTACAGCCGCGAGTGGGACGACGCGCCGATGCCCTACTCCATCTTCTTCACCAAGCAGGGCCACGCCATCCACGGCACCAACCACAAGATCACCGGCGCGCCCGCCTCGCATGGCTGCGTGCGACTGTCGGTCAAGCACGCCGCGCAGCTGTGGGACCTAGTCAAGGCCGAGGGCATCCAAAACGTGCGCGTCGAACTGTCGGGCCGCATCCCCGGCCGCGGCGAATTGATGGCGCGGCGCGACCCGGCGGGCATCGCCGACGACGAGCGCGCGCCGGCCGACACCAGCGCCTATCCCAAGGACAATCCCGACGTCACCGGCGACGTCGCGCTGTCGCGCGACGGCACCTGGCACACTTACGTCGAGAACGGGCAGGTCTATTACTATCGCGACGGCCCCGAGGAATTGCGCCGTGAGCCCGCGCCGCAGCGCGCCTATCACCGGCGCTACCGCTATTACCCGCGCTACGGCGGCTTCCCGTTCTGGTGAGGCCTTGCGCTAGATCAACGCGAGTTCCCTGACGCTTTGCTCTCCTTGCGCGCAGTCCGCCGCAAGGAGACGCCGCATGCCTGCCGTTAGGAGCAAGCCGGCCAACAATCGCGTTAAGGGCCGCACGCGCGCCAAGCCGGGCGCCAAGAGCGGCGGCCGCTTCTATCACATCGAGGTGCGGCCGAGCGCGCAGTTCGCCGCCTTCCGCGTGCAGGACGTCGGCCGGCCAGGCGGCGTCGAACGCGTCGCCGGCCTGCGCGCAAGCGGCAGCTGGGACACCGCCAAGTGGCTGATCGAGAAGACGCACGCGCATATCGAGAACGGCCGGCTGGTGCCGGACAGCGTCGAGGCCGAACGGCTGCTCAAACAGCTCGGTTCGGTGCCGGTGCATGTCGGCGGCGACCGCTTCCGCGCCAAACCGCGCCGCGATATTCCAGAGAGCGAGAAGCCGACGCCGGCGATGCGCCGCGCCCAGCTCGCCAACATCAAGAAGGCGCAGGCCGCGGTCCGTCGGCGGCGCCGCGGAACCAAAGCGCGCGCCAAGGCCTAGCCTCCGAGACAGCGGAGAGATCCCGATGATCCGTAAGCTCGCGGGCGGCAAGTGGCGGCTCTATTCGCGCAAGAAGAACCCGCGCACCGGAAAGCGGCGCAATCTCGGCACCTTCACTAGCAAGAAGGCGGCAATGCAGCACGAGCGCGAGGTGCAGTACTTCAAGCGGCACTAGTGGCCGACGCCGAGCGCGTCCTCGCCACGGTCGAGGATCAGCGGCACGATCAGGTCTTCCTCGTCGTCGAGATGCCGCGTCAGGCCGGTGAGCAGCGCGCCGCTCGCCGCCGCATAGTCGTCGCCGTAGCGGCGGAGCGCATCCGGCTCGCCTGACAGCGCGCGCAAGAGCGCGTTCGCCGTCTCGACCGTGCGCGCCATGTCGGCGTGGATGGCGTGGTGATCGCCTTCCAGCACGTCGAAGCCGCGCGCCAGCCGCGCATCGGCGGCGCGGAAGATGGGGAAATAATGGTGGTCCTCGATCTGATGATGGACGTCGAGCTGCGACAGCAGGAATTGCAGCCGCGGCACGAACCGGCGCGGGAACTCAGCTGGCGCCAGGCGGCCGGCGCGGAATTCGGCCTCGATCACGCGCAGCATATCCGACAGCTCGCGAAACATCGCATGCCGCGACAGCCAGAACCGCGCCATGTCGCCGAGATTGGCGTGGCGCTCCCAGCATTCGCGCGGATATTTTTCGAGCAGTACGCGCATCTCGGCCGGCCAGCCGTTGCGACTGGCGAGCGCAAGGAGATCGGCGGCGCTCGGCGTTTCCATGCTCATTGGCCGCCTCCATAGCCCATTGCGCGCGCAAATGCGAAGGGCGAACGTGCCCGCCGCATGACCGATTCGACGACCACCGTGGCGCGGCTGGCCTGCGACGAAAAAACCGCCAAGCAGGTCGCCGCGCTGTGCAGCGAGAGGCTCGACG
>Ga0187777_10001194_pt1 | contig 16959 bp, 17 predicted proteins | sample 1015_Q2_SP5_10_M_FD_132416 | JGI IMG/M metagenome (GOLD analysis project Ga0187777, IMG submission 132416) | Tropical peat soil microbial communities from peatlands in Department of Meta, Colombia - 1015_Q2_SP5_10_MG | ecosystem: Environmental > Terrestrial > Soil > Wetlands > Peat | place... | reverse complement strand
CCTTCTCCTCTGCGCTCCTATGCGTCCGTCACGGAACCCTCGACGTGCTCCACGAGCTCGGGCGTGCTCGCCGGCGGTTCGGCCGGTTCGGCCGGCTCGGGCGGGCCGGGTCGCCGCTCCGGTGCCGAGCCGGCGAGCCTGCCGTAGACCTGCTCGGGGATGCGAAGGATCTTGTGACGGAGAACTTCGTCTGCAAGGGAGAGCACCCGGTGCAGCTCCTCCATCGCGGCGGGCTCGGCTCTGGCCTGGAGGACGACGTAGTAGCCCTCCCACCGGTGCTTGAGCTCGTACGCGAACCGACGCTTGCCCCAGAAGTCGACCGGGCCGGGCTCGGCGCCCTTCCCCTGGATCAACTCGGTGTATCGGTCGATGGCGGACCGGATCGTCTCCTCGTCCAGGTCCGCGTCGAAGATGAACATGACCTCGTACGGCCGCAAGGGCTGTACCTCCTTCGGACCGCAGCCGGGCTGCGGGCGGCTGCATGACCGGCCGGCACGGAGCCGACGCGACTGGAGCCGCAGGATTTTCGGTTGGCCGGCAGACCCGAACGGGAGAACCGGAGCAAACCAGGCTAGCAGTAGCTCTTCGACGTGACCTATCGAGAAGGAGCCTAACGCCGGGGTGTGTCAATTACACCCGGAGAGTCCACCCTTCGGGAGCCCGCCGCGCAGCGTCTCGAGCGCGTACGTGAAGGGTGCACCCGCGGAGTACGTGGGGCACTCCGCCTCGGCTCGCGGGCACGGCCTCATGTGCAAGCGCGCGACAGGGTCGCCGCCAGCCGAGTAGAAGCCGATGTCGAGCGGCACCGGCACCGTCGACATCGTGAACGACACCTCGGTCGGTGCGCGATAGACGAACAGCATCCCGTCGTAGGGCCCGAGATCGCGACGGCCTCGGAGCCCCTCCACGCGCTCGGCCTCGTCGTCGGCGATCACGACGCGGAGGCAGCGTCCGCCGACACCGATCCTCGCCTCGGTCAGGCCGGCGAACGGCGCCACCGAGGGTCGAGCGTGCAGGGCGAGCGCGGGCGGGCGCGCGGTGCTGCCCGAACCACCGCCGCGCACGACGAGGACGATGGCAACCACGATGCCGATCGCGCCCGCGACCACCAGCGCGAGCGCGATGCGGCGGGTCACGCGGGGGCGGTCTCCGCGGCGTCGGTGAGGCGCAACGTCTCGGCGACGTCGTCGGCCGCGTGGTAGGTCTCGTTGCTCGACGGGAAGGTGCCGTCGCGCACGTCGCTCGCGAACTGCGCGACCGCCGCCACCGAGTCGGCATGCAGGTTCGCGTACCGCCGGACGAACTTCGGCCGGAGCCAGTCCTGGAGTCCGAGGAGGTCGTGGTACACGAGGACCTGGCCGTCGCAGTGGCGGCCCGCGCCGATACCGATGGTCGGCACGGGAATCGAGTCGGTGACGAGACGCGCGACGGCGTCGGGCACGCACTCGAGCACGACCGCGAAGCACCCGGCCTCGGCCAGCGCGGTCGCGTCGTCGACGATCTCACGCGCGGCGTCGAGCGTGCGTCCCTGGACGCGCCAACCCCCGAACGCGTGGATCGACTGCGGCGTGAGACCGACGTGGCCCATGACCGGGATCTCGGCGTCGAGGATCGCGTGCACGGCGTCGAGACGCTTGCGCCCACCCTCGAGCTTCACGGCCCCGGCGCCCGCGCGGACGAGGGCGGCGGCGTTGCGGACGGTCTCCTCGCGAGCCACGTGGTAGCTCATCCACGGCAGGTCGCCCACGACGAGCGCGCCGGGTCTCGCGCGCGCCACCGCGGCAATGTGGTGCGTCATGTCGTCGATCGTGACGTGCAGCGTGTCCTCGTAGCCGAGCACGACCATCGCGAGCGTGTCACCCACGAGAATGATGTCGGCACCCGCTTCGTCGACGACACGCGCGGTCGGTGCGTCGTACGCGGTGACCATCACGAGCGGCGTCGACGAGCCCTTCCGGGCGGCGACGTCGGGCGCGCTGGTCGGCCGAGATCCGGCCATCTCGCTCACCTCCACCGTCCAGGGCACCCACGGCTCCCGGCGGCAGGCGCAGGATACCCCGGGGTTGCCGGGCACCACACCCCGCGTCCGCGCGGTTGCGGTCAGCGGCGCGCGACGCGGCGACCGCTGTCGGCGGTGGCCCCCGACTCGGCGTGACGTCGGCCGTGGAGCTCGCGTCGCGAGAGGTGGTTCCACCGGCAGTCGAGGCACACCTCGACGACGTAGCGGGTGAACTCGTCGTGCGCCGCGCCGAGCTTCTCGAGCTCGCCGGCGTAGGAGATGCAGCGGCCGTTCGCGGCGCCCAGCTTCTCGCCGTACACATAGGAGACGAAGCGCACCGCGTCCTGGCCACACACGGGACAGTCGTAGGGCGCGACGTCACCGACGTTGCGGCCGGCTCGGAGCAGCTCGGGGTGCGCGTCGCACACGTCGAGGCGGGTGACGGAGCCGCGCTGGAGGTCGCGGAGCACGGCCCGGCGGGCCAGCGCGTAGTCGGTGTGCCGGCGCACGGCGGGCAGTGTACCGGGGTGCCCCCGGCACCCGGGCTCCGCCGCGACGCCGCGCGAGCGGAGTGGGGCGGTCCCTCCACGTGACGCCGCCCCTCTCGCGTCACCGGCTCGCTGCCCGATGTTTGCCCCTGCTTCAGGTCGTGTACGCTCGCTCCGATATATCGAAGCGATATATCACGGACAAGGAACGCGACCGGGACGTGCTCGATCTCGCCATCCTCGGACTCCTGAAGGAGCAGCCCCTCCACGGCTACGAGCTACGCAAGCGACTCGGCGAGAGCCTGGGCTCGATGTGGGGGATCTCCTACGGCTCGCTGTACCCGGCGCTGCGCCGGCTCGAGCGCGAGGGCTCGATCGAGATCCTCGGGCCCGGCGCCACGGTCGCGCCGATCCCGGCCACGGGCTCGCTCGACGGCGACCGCGCCGCCGCGCGCCTCCGTGTGAGCGTCACGGCGAGCCGGAGGACGCGCAAGGCGTACCGGATCACCGAGCTCGGCACCGCCCGCCTCCACGAGCTGCTACTGGCCGACGACACCGACGACGACGAGCGCACCTTCGCGGTGAAGCTCGTCCTCTGCGGACACCTCGAGTCGCATGCGCGTCTCGCGCTCCTCGAACGGCGCCGCAGCGCGCTCGCCGACCGGCTTGCCCGGGCGCGACGGTCGGGGGGATCCGGTGACCGCTACGTCCGTTCCCTGCTCGAACACCGCACCCAGTCCACCCAACGAGATCTCGAGTGGATCGAGGCGCTCATCGCCGCCGAGACGCGCGACGAGCCCGTCGACCGACCCAAAGGAGCCACCAAATCATGAGTGGTCGAATCCGAGTCGCCATCGCCGGCGTCGGGAACTGCGCGAGCAGCCTGGTGCAGGGCGTCGAGTACTACCGGAACGCCGATCCAGCCGACGACGTGCCGGGCCTGATGCACGTCGTGCTCGGCGGGTACCACGTCGGCGACGTCGAGTTCGTCGCCGCCTTCGACGTCGACGCCGCCAAGGTCGGGCTCGACCTCGGGAAGGCGATCCATGCCGGACAGAACAACACGATCAAGTTCGCCAACGTCGGTGATCTCGGGGTCGAGGTGCGGCGTGCACCCACCCTCGACGGTCTGGGCCACTACTACCGCGAGGTGATCGAGGAGTCGCCGGCCGTCGCGGTCGATGTGGCGCAGGTGCTGCGCGAGACGGGTGCCGACGTCCTCGTGAGCTACCTGCCGGTCGGGTCCGAGCATGCACAACGTCACTACGCGCAGGCGTGCCTCGACGCCGGCGTCGCGTTCGTGAACGCCATCCCCGTCTTCATCGCGAGCGATCCCGTGTGGGCGCAGCGCTTCGCCGACGCCGGCATCCCGATCGTGGGTGACGACATCAAGAGCCAGGTGGGCGCCACCATCACCCACCGTGTTCTGGCGCGGCTCATGGAAGACCGCGGCCTCGCGATCGACCGCACCTACCAGCTCAACTTCGGCGGCAACATGGACTTCAAGAACATGCTCGAACGTTCGCGCCTCGAATCGAAGAAGAAGTCGAAGACGCAGTCGGTCACGAGCCAGATCGAGCAGGGCATCGAGTCCGACAACGTGCACATCGGGCCGTCCGACCACGTGCCCTGGCTCGACGACCGCAAGTGGGCGTACATCCGTCTCGAAGGGCGGAACTTCGGCGACGTGCCGCTCAACATCGAGTTGAAGCTCGAGGTCTGGGACTCGCCCAACTCGGCGGGTGTGATCATCGACGCCCTGCGGTGCTGCAAGGTCGCGCGCGACCGCGGAGCCGGCGGGCCCCTGGTCGGGCCGTCGGCGTACTTCATGAAATCGCCGCCCGTGCAGTACCACGACGAGGAGGCCCGCGAACTGGTCGAGGCCTTCATCCGCGGTGACGAGAGTTAACGGCATGGCCGACCTGCTCTACGGACCCGATGGCCCGGGCGAGCACGACCTGCGGCTCGTCGGCGACGTCGCGGGCAAGCGGGTCATGGAGCTCGGCTGCGGCGACGGGACGAACGCCGTCGCCCTCGCGCAACTCGGTGCTGTGGTGATCGCGGTCGACTCGTCGGCCGCGAGGCTCGCCCGGGCCCGCCGCCTTGCCGACGAGCACGAGGTCCGGGTCGAGTTCCGCGCGGGCGACCTGGCCGACCTGGCGTTCATGCGCGCCGACTCCGTCGACGTGGTGTTCAGCGCCTACGCCGTCGACACCGTCGAGGACTCGCCGCGCGTCTTCCGTCAGGCGCAGCGGGTCCTGAAGCCGAACACACCGTTCGTCTTCTCCCACGCGCACCCGTTCGCCGCGTGCGTCTCCGAGGGCCGGCTCGTGCACTCGTACCTCGATCCCGTTCCGGTCGCGGTCACGCGCTGGGACGAGACGGTCACTGTGTACCCGCGCACCCTGAGCGACGAGTACACCGATCTCGTGCGGGCCGGCTTCCGGGTGGACGCGTTCGTCGAGCCGCGCCTCGGAGGCGGGACCGACCTCCCGAGCATGGTCGTGTGGCGCGCCCGCAAGGAAGGGACCTGACTCCCGGCTCGCTCCTGACTCCCGGCTCGCTCCTGACTCCCGGCTCGCTCCTGACTCCCGGCTCGCTCGCTGCGCCGCAGGGTACCTGCGGCGCCGACGCTCGCTCCCTCGCCGCTGACGCGGCCACACGCCGGACACTCGGCTCGCTCGCTCACTACACGTGGCCCTCCGTATCCTGACGGCGTGAGCAGGTCGCCCACCGGAAGCGTCGTCGTCGCGTATCCCTGGCACGATCGCGAGGACCTGCTCGACCGAGTGCGTGCGGTCCTCCCCGGCGTCGAGGTGCGGGCGCTCCCCTACGTGGGCAAGTTCGGTCAGCACGTCCGGGACAAGAGCACCTACGACGAGCTCACCGACGAGCGCCGCGCGGTGTGGGCCCGCGCCGAGGTCGTCATGGCCCTCGACCTGCCGACGGGCATCGACGAGCTGGCACCGAACCTCCGCTGGGTGCAGGCCATCGGTGCCGGGATCGAGCACCTCGACGACCGCGGCATCGGTGACGGCGTGGTCGTCACGAACGCGGTCGGGGTGGCCGCGGTTCCGATCGCCGAGTTCGTGATCGCACGTCTGCTCGCGGTGTGGAAGCGGTTCGACGCCCTCGACGACCTCCAGCGCAAGCACGAGTGGCGGGCGACGTTCGGCCGCGTGTTCGACGGCTCCGTCGTCGGGCTGGTCGGCCTCGGAGCGATCGGCAGCGCCGTCGCCGTGCGCGCGCGGGCCCTCGGGGCGCACACCGTCGGCATCCGCCGAAGCTACCGGCCGGGTGACACTTCACCGTCGTGTGACGAGCTGTACGGAACCGACTCGTTCACCGCCGTGCTCGCGCGCTGCGACGCCGTCGTGCTCAGCGCGCCGGCGACGCCCGAGACCGAGAACATGTTCGATGCGGACGCGTTCGCGGCGATGAAGCCGGGCGCGGTGTTCTGCAACGTCGCGCGCGGCTCACTCGTGGACGAAGCGGCGCTCGTCGACGCGCTCGAACGCGGGCACCTCGGCGCGGCCGTGCTCGACGTGGCGCGCACCGAGCCGCTGCCGCCCGACGACCCCCTCTGGGACGCCCCCAACATCTTCATCTCGCCTCACTCGTCGGCGTCGCAGGACCGTTACCTGGAGACCCTCTTCGAGCTCTTCGTCGACAACCTCGGTCGTTACGCGCGCGGCGAGAGCCTCCGCAACGTGGTCGACCGGACGGCCGGGTACTGACGGCGATGGGCCGACACGGCTTCGTCGTGGTCGACGCCGACGGGCACGGCGGCGAGCCGCTCGACTGGCGGAGCCGCATCCCCGACCGCTTCCGCGCCGAGATGGTGGCGTACGTGCGCGCCTTGAAGGACCACTACGGCATCGCCGGGCGTTCCGTCCCCGGGGGCGGCATGCAGGTGAACGAGGGCAACCCCGCGACGACGGTCTGGTCCGACGACGACTTCGAGCTCTCGCCCGCGGCGTCGATGCGGCCGGGCATGTACGACCCCGCCGCGCGGGTCGACGACATGGACCTCGAGGGCATCGACGTCGCGGTGCTGTTCCCACCCGGCACCGGCGAGGAGTTCGCGCTGCACGACCGCGACTTCTCGGTGGCACTCTGCCGCACGCTCAACGACGCGCGCGCCGAGTTCGGCTCGTACGCGCCCGAGCGCATCAAGTTCGTGGCCAAGCTCCCGATGATCGACCCGGAGGCGGCCGCCGAGGAGCTCACGCGCTGCGTCGTGGAGCACGGATTCGTGGGCATGGTGTGCCCGCAGCACGTCCTCGACAGGAACCTCGACCACCCGTCGTTCGAGGTCATCTGGGCCACGGCCGAGCAACTCGGCGCCGCGGTCACCGTGCACGGTGGGGGACAGGCCCACGGACAGGTGCCGTTCGTCATCGAGCGCCTCTCGTCGACCTTGACGACGCACGCCTTCACGCACCCGGTGGGCGCGATGCTCGCGGTCACGAGCTTCACCGTCGGGGGCATCCTGCACCGGCACCCCGAACTGCGCGTGGGGTTCATGGAGGCGGGCACCGGGTGGCTCCCCTTCTGGCTCGAGCGCCTCGACGAGCACTGGGAACACGTTCCCGAGCAGGCGCCGGCGATCGACCGCGCACCGTCGCGCTACTTCCTCGGCGGCAATTGCTTCGTCACCTGTGAGCCCGACGAGCGCATGGTCCCGTACGTGCTGCGCAGCCTGAGCCCGACCGTGGTCTGCTACGCGTCGGACTACTGCCACTGGGACTGCATCTTTCCCGAGTCCGTGCGCGTGCTCGCCGAACGCGACGACCTCACCACCGAGGAGAAGCATCGCGTGTTCTCGAACAACGCGTCGGCGCTGTACGGGATCGACGTGCGCGTGACCACCTGACGCGATGATCGTGGACACGCACACCCACGTGATCGCGCGCGACGAGGTGCGCTACCCGCTCCGCCCGTCGGGCGTCGGCTCGAACTGGTACCGCGAGTCACCGTGCACCGCGGAGGAGCTGACCCTGCTGATGGAGGGCGCCGGCGTCGGAGCCGCCGTGCTGGTGCAGGCGTTCGGCGCCTACACCTACGACAACTCGTACGTGGTCGACGCGGCTGCCGTGTCGCCGGGCCGCTTCACGAGCGTCGTCATCGTCGACCCCGAAGCGCCCGGCGCGACCGACGAGCTCCGCGCGCTCGCGCAGGCGGGCGCCACCGGCGTGCGGCTGTTCTCGATCGGCCCCGCCGACCGGCCTCAGCCCACCTGGCTCGACGCGCCGGCGACGTTCGCCGTCTGGGAGGCGTCCGCTGCTCTCGGGCTGCGCGTCGTCGTGGCGTGCCTGCCCGAGCACCTTTCTCGCCTCGGCGCGATGCTGGCGCGGTTCCCCGAACAGGTCGTGCTCCTCGACCATCTCGCGTTCGTCGACGCCGCCGACCCCGACGACACCCGAGCGCTCTTCGAACTCGCGCGACATCCACGCTTGTACGGCAAGGTCACGTCCCACGCATTGCAGGCCGCGCCCGATCCGGGCGAGCTGGTACACCGCCTCGTCGCGGAGTTCGGCGCCGACCGACTCGTATGGGGCTCCGACTTCCCGCAGACACACGACCGTCCGTACGGGGCGCTCGTCGCGCTCGCCGAGACGGCATGCGCCGACCTTGCCGCCCGCGACCGCGATCTCGTGCTCGGCGGTACCGCGCTCCGCGTGTGGCCCGAGCTGGCATGACCGCCTTCGACGTGTTCGACGTGCACCACCACGTCGGGCGCGCGTTCGACGCGCTCGGCGGCGACCTCGACGACACCGGATCGGCAACCGACCCCGCCGACTTCGCGCGCGTCGAGCTGGCGGACCGGCTGCGCATCATGGACGAGGGCGGCGTGCGGCAGGCCCTCGTGATCCCCGGCCACGGCTACCTCCGGCCCGATGGCATCGCCGACACCCGCCGCGTGAACGACGAGATCGCGGCCTACCGGGACGACACACCCGACCGCTTCCCCGCCGCGTGCGGCATCGTGGAGCCGCGCGACGGCGCGCACGCGCTCGTCGAGATCGACCGGGCGCGGCGCGACCTCGGTCTCGCCGCCCTCAGCTTCCACACCCGTTTCCAGGGCGTCTCGCTCGACAGCCAGTGGATCGTGCGGTACCTCGAGCGCATGGGCGAGGTCGGGCTCGTGCCGCTGCTCCACGCGATGGACGACACCCCCGAGGAGTCGCTGTGGAAGCTCGCGTCGGTCGCGCGCCGCGTCCCCGACCTCACCATCATCGCCCTCGATCCGTTCTCGGGTTTCGAGGCCACGCGTCAGTGCTTCCACGTTGCCGAGATCGCACCGAACATCGTGTTCGACACGAGTCTCAGCTACAACTTCGATTTCATCGAGGACTTCGCGAAACAATTCGGGGCCGAACGGGTGGTGTTCGGCACCGACCTCTACTCGTACCCGGTCGGACGACGCATCAGCCACCTCCTGCCGCAGATCGTCGAGTCGTCGCTCGGCGACGCCGAGAAGGCCGCGATCCTCGGCGGCAACGCGCGCCGCATCCTCGGGGTCGCCGCGTAGCCCGTCACCGATAGGCGGCCGCGAGCTTCGCGATGGTGCGCACGTCGTGGTAGCTCGACTGCCAGTCGTGCGCCTTGGTTCGCGTCACGACGGCGCCGTCCTCGGCGACGGCCTCGAACCACACGCCGTCCATCGGGTCGGCGACGTGAGCGTCCACGAACGCGAGCGTGTCGCGGAGCGGGCGTTCGTATCCGCTCCCGGGACGGCACGCGGCGGCGTCCACCAGCGCGGCGACGAGCTCCGCCTGGCACCACCAGACCTTCTGCCGTTGCGTCGCCTCGCCGGTCGGTGGTCCGCCCGTGAACAGACCACCGCGCCGGTGGTCGTAGCCGGACGAGAGCACGTGGTCCACCAGCGAGAAGAAGCTGTCCCACGACGGTGCGCGGCCGGCGACGTGCTCGGCGCGGAGCAGGAGCCACGCGGACTCGACCACGTGACCGTACGACACGATGTTGCCCTCCTCGTGGTCGACCGGCCCCCAGTCGGGGTGCCGGAACATGCACCACCCCGCCGGGTCGTCGGGCACGAAGTACCGGCGGAGCACGTCGATCGCCTCTTCCAGCGACGCACCGACCCGAACGTCGCCGGTGGCGTCGGCCAACTCCGCGTACGACTCCATCACGTGCAGGGTGAGGTTGGCGCTCTTGACCCCGATCGGTTCGACCATCGGGCGGTCGGCGGCCTCGATCGGGCCCCAGTCGCGTGAGCGGTTCTCGTCCCAACCCCCGAACTCGTCGTCGTGCAGGTGCGCCTCGATCACGTGATACGTGTCGAGCGCTCTCTGCAACCATGCCGCGTCCTCCGCGGCGCGCGCGTACTCCACCAACGCGAAGATCGCCGAGACCTGCGCGTAGAGATTCTTGCGCTCGTCGAATGGCGCGCCGCTGCGCTCCGTCTCCCAGCGCCAGCCGCCGAACTGGTCGTCCCAGAAGTGGTCGACGAGGAAGCGGCACCCGCGACCGGCGGCATCGAGCTCGGCACCCGAGCCGTCGGTGAGGCCGGTGCGAGTCGCGTGGGAGAACGTCCACACCAACCGGACCTGCGCCATGGCCTGCTTGTGCGCGTGCTGCCGTGCGCGCCACCGGTGCACGCGCGCGAAGCGTTCGCTCCCGAAGTCCCGCACGCGGTAGCCGCCGTACCGCCGGTCGGCCGTGGTGCGACGCCAGTAGGGGAGCACGTCGTCGCGCGCGCGGCCGGTGAACGTCGCCGTGTAGCGCTCGATGTCGGCACGCGTGGTGTCGGTCACCCTCGGGCGCCGGTCAACCGACCCCGATGCCGCGCTCGCGCGCCCACTCCGCGAGGTGCGTGTACGCGGCGTCCTCCGCGATCGGCCCGAGGTCGAGGCGCAGCTCGAGGAGGTGGTCGAGCGCCTCGCCCACGAGCGGCCCGGGGGGGATCCCCAGGTACGCCATCACCTGACGGCCGTCGAGCGGCGGGCGGATGGCATCGAGCTCCTCCTGCTCGCGGAGGGCGGCGATGCGCTCCTCGAGCTCGTCCATGCGGCGGGCCAGCGCGCGCGCCCGGTTCCGGTTGCGGGTGGTGCAGTCGCAGCGCTGCAGATGGTTGAGCTCGTCGAGCAGGTGGCCCGCGTCGCGCACGTAGCGGCGCACCGCCTTGTCCGTCCACCCCATCGCGTACGTGTGGATCCGCAGGTGGAGGTAGACGAGCTGGGTGACGTCGTCGACGACGTCGCTCGGGTACTTGAGCGCCCGGAGCCGCTCCTCGGTCATGCGCGCGCCGACGACCTCGTGGTGGTGGAAGCTCACGGAGCCGTCGGCGAACGACCGCGTCTTGGGCTTGCCGACGTCGTGGAACAACGCGGCGAGGCGCACCACGAGCTCGGGGCGGGTGTTGCGCACCACCGCGATCGTGTGCGCGAGCACGTCCTTGTGGGTGTGCACGGGGTCCTGTTCGAGGCGCATGGCGCGCAGCTCGGGCAGGAACTCGTCGGACAGGCCCGTCTCGACGAGGAACCACAGCCCGGCGCTCGGGTCGGGCGCACGGAGGAGCTTCGAGAGCTCGTCGCGGATGCGCTCCGCGCTCACGATCTCGAGGCGCCCCCGGAGCTCCTCGACCGCGCGCCGGACCTCGGGGTCGGGCACGAAGTCGAGCGCGGCCATGAACCGGGCGGCGCGCAGCATGCGCAGTGGATCGTCGAGGAACGACACCTCCGGCGCCAGCGGCGTGCGCAACCGGCGCGCCGCGAGGTCGGCGGCACCACCGTAGGGATCCACGAGCTCGGGCTCCGGTAGGCGGAGCGCCATCGCGTTGACGGTGAAGTCGCGGCGCGAGAGATCGGTGACGACGTCGTCGGCGTACTCGACCTCGGGCTTCCGGCTGTCGGACCGGTACACCTCGGCGCGAAAGGTGGTGATCTCCATCGGAACGCCGGCGCGGACGCACCCGATGGTGCCGAACCGCTTGCCCTGCACCCACACGTGGTCGGCCCACGGGCGCACGATCGCCTCCACCTCGTCCGGCCGGGCGCTCGTCGCGAAGTCGACGTCGGCGTCGTCCCGGAGCCGGTCGAGCAACGCGTCGCGCACCGTGCCGCCCACGAGCAGGCACTGGTGACCGGCGCCGACGAGCAGGCGCGCGAGCTCCTGCACCGGAGAGTCCGGCGCGAGCAACGGCTGCAGGCGCTCGGGGACGTTCGTCATCGTCGCCATTCTTCCCGCTCGTGGTGCCGCCGGGGGCCCGATTCGCTCCGCTACGGTCACCCCATGCGGTGCTCACGAGTCGGCTGCGGGGAGTTCGCGGTCGCCTCGTTCTGCTTCGACGGGCGCGCCGCGCTCGTGTGGCTCGATCCGCTCGACCCCGGGCTCGGCCTCGGCGCGGGAGTGCTGTGCGCTCGCCACGCCGACGCCCTCACGCCGCCGCGCGGGTGGCACCTCCAGGACCGGCGGACGCGCGCGCCACGGCTCTGGGACGACCGCCCTGCGGCGCCGTCGACGACCGGACGGCCCCGTCACGCCCGCTCGGCCCGGGCGGTCGAAGCCGCACCGGCCGACGCCCTGCCCCTGACCGACCCACCCTTCCGCACGAGCGACGAGGAGTCCGAGATCCTCGACCACCTGCTCGACGCGCGCACGCCACTGCTCTCACGCGCGTTCGCGGCCGTTCGCGACCGCTGAGCGCGCGCAGGCGCGTCACACCGCGCGTACGCGTTGCGGCAGCGGATCGCCGGGTTCGTGCACCGCGCGGGGGCCGGCGGGCTCCGGCGCCGCCGCGACGTCGGCGCGAGGAGGCTCGCCGCGCTCGAAGTCGGCGCGATCCAGCTCGAAGCGCAGCTCGCTCGGCGCCTCGGCCTGCGCGAGCGCGTCGGCTCGCGTCACGAGGCCGCTCCGGTACAGGAACACGAGGCTCTGGTCGAACGTCTGCATGCCGTAGAGGTCCCCGTCGATCATCTCCCGCGCGAGCTCGCCGAGGCGGTCCGGCTCGCGGATGCGTTCCGCGACCCGTGAGTTCACGACGAGCACCTCGACCGCGGGCACCCGGCCGCGGCCGCCGGCTCGGGGGAGGAGCCGCTGCGACACGATGCCGCGCAGGGCCGACGCGAGCGACGTGCGGGTCTGGCGCTGCTGGTGTGGCTGGAACAGGTCGACGAGCCGCTCGATGGTGTCGACCGCGCTCGTGGTGGGCATGCTCGAGAGCACGAGGTGCCCCGTTTCCGCGGCTTGCAGGGCGGCCCACGCGCTGGCGGCGTCCCGGAGCTGGCTCACCATGATCACGTCGGGGTCCTGGCGGAGCGCGCGGACGAGTGCCGCCTGCGCGCTCGGCGTGTCGGAGCCCACCTCACGCTGGTCCACCAACGCCCGCTTGTCGGCGTGGAGCACCTCGACCGGGTCCTCGATGGTGACGACGTGGCAGTCCCGCGTGCTGTTCACGTGATCCACGATCGCCGCGAGCGTCGCGGTCTTGCCCGAGCCCGCCAAGCCGGTCACGAGGACCAGGCCGCGCGGCAGCTCGCTCAACGTCGACACCGCGTCCGGTAGCGACAGCGCCTCGAAGTTCGGGATGCCCGGGAGGACCCGCCGGAGCACGAGCCCGACCCACCCACGCTGACGGAACGCGCTCACGCGGAACCGTCCGAGTCCCGCGATCGCGTACATGAACTCCGCTTCGCTCGTGGACCGGAACTCGGTCGCGCGCGCCTCGGGCATGACGGCCGTCGCGCACGCGTCGGAGTCGGCCGGCTCGACCGTGTCGAAGGGTGCTTCGCGGAGCCGTCCGTCGATCCGGAGGCGCGGGCGCGCGCCGACCTTGACGTGCACGTCCGACGCGCCCTGGTCGACAGCGAAGCGGAGAAGGCGGTCGAGGTCCAGCATGTCCCCGCGGGTATCGACCGGTCGACGCGTCGGCTGAAGGCAAGCCTCCGGTTAGCCTGGCTTGTGCCCGTGAGACACCAGACCCTGCGCTTCGGGAACGCGTGGGCCCGTCTCGGGCCATGGCGCGGCGGAGGCCGCGTCGCCCACCTCGTCGTGGCACCCGACACACCGCTCACCGGCGACGCGGTCCTCGACTGCGTGCGGCGCGCGCGGGACGCGGGCTACGAGGAGGTCCTCACCAGCGCGCTCGGTCCGGCCGAGGAGGAACCGTTCGTGGAGGCGAGCTTCACGGTGCGCGAACGGCTGCACCTGCTCGCCTGCGACACGCGCCAGGAGCCGGAGACACCCCGTCTCCCCATCACCCGGGCGGCCCGGCGCGACCGGCCACCGGTGCTGGCGCTCGACAACGCCGCGTTCGCCCCGTTCTGGAGGCTCGGGCCCGGCGGTCTGCGCGACGCGCTCGACGCCACGCCTTCCCGCCAGTTCCGCGTCACGCGGGCGCACGACATCACCGGGTACGCGATCACCGGCCGCGCCACCGATCAGGGTTACCTGCAAAGAGTCGCCGTGCATCCCGACGCCCAGCGTCACGGCTTCGGGCGCGCGCTGGTCGCCGACGCGATGCACTGGCTCTGGCGGCACGGCACGGTGCGCGCCTACGTGAACACTCAGATCGGGAACGACGCCGCCTTCGCGCTCTACGAGTCGTTCGGGTTCCGCGCGCTGCCCTCGGGGCTCGCGGTCATGGGACGCGCGCTGTGAGCACGAGGACGGCGGCCGCCGTGGTGGCCGCGGCAGTCGTGGCGGCCACCATGCTCGCGGTCCCACCGGCGGCCGCCCAGAGCGCGAACCCGCCTCCGACGCTCGTCCTCGCGCAACAGGACGCGTGGGCGGCTCCCGGCGGCACCTTCACCATGCGGCTCCACACCACCGGGGCGGTCGACGGGCTCCGGCTCGCGATCACGGTGCACGACCGTGTGATCTCGCGCAGCGCGTTCGACGCCACGATCACCGGCGACAACCCGAGCTTCGGCCCGACCCTGACGTTCCTCCAACCCGCGCTCGACGCCTACCCGCCCGACGGCTTCGGTCTCCGCACGGTGACGCTCGATCTCCACGGCCTGAACCTCACCCGGGTCGGCGTGTATCCGGTCGAGGTGCAGCTCCGCAACGGGAGCGACGTGGTCAGCGGATTCGTGACGCACCTCGTGGTGGCCGACACCACCAGCACCGCGCTCCCCTTGGAGGTGACCTGGGTGTGGCCGCTCGTCGCCGAGCCCACCTTCGGCGTCGACGGCAACGCCAACCCCGCGGTGGTGGGCGAGTTCGCGACCGACGGTCGCCTCGGCCGCCAGGCGGCGTTGATCGCTGCCGACACCGACGTCCCGCTGACGCTCGCGCCGAGTCCCGAAACCCTCGAGTCGTGGTCGACCCTCGCGCAGACGGACCCGATCGGCCTCGGCACGGGAGTGGCGGCTCTCCGGACGGCGGTACCCCGCGATCAGGTGTTGGCGGGTCCCTACGTGCCGCTCGACCTCCCGTCGATGTTCAGCGGCGGGCTGGCGGGCGTGCTCCCCCCCGAGCTCCAGCGCGGGACGCAGGCGCTGGAGGGCTTCTTCGCGACCCACCTCGACCCGAGCACCGCGATGCCGGGGCCGCTGAACGGCGACGCCCTCGACGCCCTGCGCGCGGCGTCGCGCAGCCAGCTCGTCGTGGAGGACAGCGCGCTCCAGCCGTTCAACGGCAAGCTCCCCCCGACCGGACCCCAGCTCATCTCCCGCAACCCCAACGACGTGAACGACGCGGCCGCGGTGCTCCCCACCGACGACGACCTCGAGCGGTTCCTCCAGGGTGACGACCCACCGGCGCTCCGGGCCGCACATCTCCTCTCGCTGCTCGCGGTCATCGCCGGCGAGCTGCCGAGCGTCGCGCGCGGCGTGGCGTTCGCCAACCCGCCCGACTGGGTGCCGTCGGACCAGTTCGTGCAAGCCGTGCTCGCCGGACTCCGCGGCAACCCGCTGCTGCGGCCCGTGACCGCCGACACGATGTTCGACGACACCCCGCGGGCCACGGCCGACGAACAGGCCGGTGAGCCTCCGGTTGTCCGCACGCTCGCGCCGGTCCCCATCCGCAAGCCGCCGGTGACCCTCGGCGACTACTACCAGGCGGCGAAGGACCGCGACGGCATCGCCGCGCTCTTCGGGACCGCCGATCCCCGGGTCGAACGCGCCGACCGCTCGATGCTCACCGTGTTGACGTCGGATTGGCAGGGTCCGGCCGGGCGACAGGTGGCCCGTGGTCTCCTGCAGGCGATCGGCCAATCGGGGCGCGACTTCTTGTCGCGGATCCAGGTTCCTCTCCAGTCGACGGTCACCCTCACCTCGAGCCGGGCCCAGGTGCCCCTCACGTTCCGCAACGACGCCGACCGACCGGTCAGGATCCACGTCGCGCTCCAGAGCACCAAGCTGCTGTTCCCCGAGGGGGCCGACCGCGACGCGACGCTGACGCCGGGGAAGAACCTCACGCTCCGCATCGCGGTCGAGACCCGCAGCTCCGGCTCCTACCCCATGGTGATGACGGTGACCACCGCCGGCGGCCTCCCGATCCAGACGTCACAGGTCACCGTGCGGTCGTCGTTCGTGAGCGGCGTGGGGGTGTTCCTCACCGTCGGCGCGCTCGTGTTCCTCGCCCTCTGGTGGGGATGGGACATCCGCCGTCGGCGTCGCGCCCGAGCGGCGAACCGTCGCGTCCCGGCGTGAACGACACTCCGCGCCGCGACGACCCGCAGCTCGACACGCCGCAATTCGACTCGCCCCAGTTCGACACGCCCGCCTTCGACGCACGGCGGTTCGAGTCGGCCGACACCTCGACCGTGGTGCGGTCCAGCGGCGTCGTCGCGATCGGGACCGCGCTGTCGCGACTCACCGGCTTCGTGCGCATCGCCGCGATCGCGTACGCGCTCGGCGTGACCGCGCTCGCCGGCACGTACAGCTACGCGAACGAGACACCGAACATCGTCTACGAACTCCTGCTCGGGGGCGTGCTCACCGCGACACTGGTCCCCCTCTTCGTGCGGCACTTCGAGACCCACGACGACGATGCCGCGTCCGCCGTCTTCACCGTGTCGATCCTCGCCCTCGTCGCGCTCACTGCTGTCGGCGTGCTGATCGCACCGTGGATCGTCGACCTCTACACCCTGCGTGTCCACGGCCCCGACCTCGCGGCGCAGCAGGAGCTGGCAACCAAGCTGCTCCGCCTCTTCATGCCGCAGATGTTGTTCTACGGGATCGCGACGCTTGCCACCGCGATGCTGAACGCGCGGCGACGGTTCGCGGCGGCGGCGTTCGCGCCCGCCCTCAACAACATCGTCGTCATCGCGGCGTTCCTCATGCTGGCGCGCATCACCAGCGGGCCCCTCACGGTCCACCGGGTGCTCGACGACAACGGTCTCCTCCTGCTCATGGGACTCGGCACCACGGCCGGGATCGTCGTGATGGCGCTCGCGCTGCTCCCCGCGCTCGCACGGGCACACGTGCACCTCCGCTATCTCCCGGCCCTCCGCCATCCGGCGGTGGTCACGCTCGTCCGCGTGTCGGGTTGGACCGTCGG